>Ga0307515_10005058_pt1 | contig 26818 bp, 30 predicted proteins | sample 17_EM_MG_FD_194513 | JGI IMG/M metagenome (GOLD analysis project Ga0307515, IMG submission 194513) | Populus trichocarpa ectomycorrhiza microbial communities from riparian zone in the Pacific Northwest, United States - 17_EM | ecosystem: Host-associated > Plants > Roots > Unclassified | place... | reverse complement strand
AGAGCGTCCACATGGGAACCTTGAATGACTGCTACCGGCACGCCGAGACACGAAGGGAGTACTGGACGGCGGGGCTTGGCTCTTCCATGGGCGAACCGTTTTAAATCCGGGCTCCTGGATATTCCTCTACCGCTCCATATCTATTATGAATTGAGAACTAACGGTTGCAGATGGTGCCGGTACCACGACAAAGATAGTGCCTATAGACGATGGAGGACATCCAGCGATATACGGAGATTTCATGGAAGTTTTCAGCAAAGCCAAGGCGGAGACACTCCCGCCGCATCGGTCAATTGACTATGAAATTGATTTGGAGCCCGGCTACAGTTTGCCATATGGGCGGATTACAATTGAGTTGAACGGAATTGAGTTGAACGGAGTTGAGTTGAACGGAGTGGAGTTGAGCGGAGTGGAGTTGAGCGGAGTTGAGTTGAGTGGAGTTGAGCGGTATTCATGCAATTGCGTGGAATAAGATCACGTGCTCAAGAGGCCGGATAATGGATTTGGATTTGGACTTAAAGATCCCATGCCATATGGACGGATCGATGAGTGGGTATTTTCTTATGATGGACGCTACGTCACCGGATTATGAGAGTGCGATGAAGAGTCAATGGAAGGCGGACATTATGGAGGTTAGTAAAGATGACCTTTAGAGGGCTTACAAAGCTACAGGAGCAGTCACGGAATGCGGCCCATACGAGCGCAATTACGCACAGGGAGGAAACGAATGGTTGAAGCCAGATGTATCGCGACCAGATGGATCGCGGCCGGAGAAGGATTGCGACCGGATATAGATGGATGACCGGAGATGGTTAACAGGAGATGGATGACAGGAGATGGATCACGGGAGACGGAGGACAATCAATCACCTTCCCTTTTATGAGGATATTGAGGTTATGCGAAGTTATACCATTCTCGAGATCACGACTTTGATTTCAAACTACGAAGTTTCAATGGAACGCAGATATGCATGAATACGATGTACCGGCGGCATGGTTCGATACTGAGCACTATTCAGAGCACCATTCAAAGATATCGAATTAAACAGCTACATGCCCGAATTACAATGCCGAATACGATCCCGACTCAACCTCGGTGATCCCGAGTCACACAGCTACAATGCTGATACCGCACATCATGAAGCCGTACGAGATTAGTCTTTGGCGGAGCAACGATCTTTAAAGAGGGGGATGACAGTGCCGGATTCGCAACAACCCTTAACGCGAACAATTACCGTACCGGGAGTGCAGGAACGAAGCACCGTGAAACGCATTCACCAATAGAGAAGGCTAGCAACGGCGAAAAGTGCACCCGGAGAAGTGATGGCAAACACACCTACAGATGAATCGAGAAGCCGCATGTCCAAGTTATAATCCCGAATGAGATCCCGACTCAGTCGCGTCGATCCCGACCCAGTCTCGACAATCCCGAGATACACAGCTGCTACTGGAAATCGACTTCGGAATCAATCCTAGCCAATCAATATGGCACCCGAAGAAGCCGTAATGGATTAGTCGTCGCCGGAGCTACGACGTACAAAAGGGGGATGACTGTACCGGAATCAAAATCAACCCCTACTTCAAGCAATCACCGTACCGGAAGTGCTGGGAGGAAGCACCTTGGAGCGCACTTACCGGCAGAGAATCACAGCTGGAGATTAGTCAACAATCGTACGTGGAGAAGAGTCAACCAATGCACCTCGAGATGAAACGACAAGCGAACTCACAAAACGATGATATGGATACCCAGACAAGTGACAGCAAGCACACCTGGAGAAGGAGCGGAAAGCATACCCGGAGGAAAGCCGGCGAGCAATTGGAGATGATAAGTGCACCGAGCACAGGGCGGATGTTAAGTGTACCTACAAGTGCACCGACTTGGAGGATGATCAGTGCAACTGCAAGAGCACCGGAGAGATGATGAGAAGTCAAGCGAGTTTGATCTATGCCGAACGAGTGCACTTATGTCTACCGAAGCAGTTCCGAACGAGACCGAAAATGATCTCCGAACGTACCGAATAGTCTACCGAACGGCATGGCGAGAGACAGTCACCGAATGGCGTCGTGACAGACAGTCGAGACAACTACCAAAAGATGATTACCGTATTGCCTTGAATGGAGGGCGCAGGAACTTAGTATTATCGGGAGCTCCTCTACCGAAGGCACCGACTAGGATGTTTACCTAACGGCTTACCGAAATGAATGCCGAACGACCATACTGACGGCCTATAAGCCTGCTTGGCCGATGCTGAAGGAATATGAATATAACAACTAACGGGCACCGTGTGAGAGCCACCGGCTGCAAGAGATGATGTTAGATATCCAGGCTGGCCTATAAAGCTATGCACGAGGATCTGGAGAGCACGAGGCTCGGGAGAGCGCAAACGCGCCTGAATATATATGTGGTATGAATGACCATTTGTTGAGAAGCTTACGAGATGGATACGAGGTCATATATGATTGACCATCACCGACGGCTATGATACCGGGAGCAGAAGCTTCCAAAGCGGCAATAATGATCACTGATAGGCAGGGCCTGCGGAGTTCACGAGGAATTGGGAGATCTCGAGTGCTAGCGCACTTGGAAGTATTGTGAGTATGACCGGTTACTGGAATGCTTACAAGTTAGATATACCGCTGTAATGGCGATGATGATGATGAGCACCGAGCGGAAGCCACCATCGATGCCGCCGAGTCAAGACGAGGCTCATACTATGATTGGGGATTTCACCGAGATTACTGTGTCTAATTCCGACAACGGCCTACACTTGATACGAGCTACGAGTGCGAGATTTGATGGTCGGATGCCGGACATTCCGGAAGTGGAGATTTGATGGTCGCATGCCGGACATCCCGGAGGTGGAGATATGGAGGACGGTGTTACTTTGGGTGTTCCTTGTTCTCTTTTCTCCTCTTCTCTTTATTTCTTTACTTCTCTGGATCTCGGCCCAGTACAAATGGCGTCGGCACGGGTTTTTACCACCTCCGGAGACAAGTCAAGTGGAGGTGGAGTTTCCCCGTGCGCCGGATCCGCCGAATGGCTACCATACGGTACTAATCGGTTGTGGGACTTATGGGATCGTACGTTTGCGTACGTTGAACGGTTGTTTGATTGTTTCCTTTCCTTTCCTACTTTTGTACGGGTTTATGCAGCCCAGGGGGTCTGCACCTAAAGAGGGGGATAATGTAATGGCACGACTGCACGTGACGTGTCCAGGGCCAGGTAATACCCGCTTTATATAGTCGGCTCGCCACGAGCCTTTGATCTCTAGCTATAATCTTACCTTTATACTACTCTACAATATTGACATCCACGTTTGCAACCGTATCTACTGATATACCTTCCTACGAGGCCATACACGGGCGTATGCCTTTACACCGGATATACGCATTCGCATACAGCTCTTCGCTGTGCGGAATTTTTCGATGATGAGGATACCGAGCACGATACCGATTTTGATCAAGATATGCTGACTGATGAAGGTTAGTACACTCTCTGTGGTGTGGGAATGCAGCTAACATTCATTTTGTAGACAAGGGCAGTGGATTGAGCGATCCTGAAACTGGTGACGAGCATTGAGCGCAAGACACGGGATTTTGGAGATTATTATTATATATATCTATGTATCATTAAAGAACAACATAGTGATCAGGAAGAAAGTAAATACAAACCCCAGAAAGGCAGCAAAAACGATGTGAATGATAGACTGTGCCAAATTAAATGATTGCATATTGTGGATACAGCCATGGCAAAATGAGCGTCAACGGAGCGTCAACAATTTTTGGTTATGCGTCCTGGGAAATCACACCTCCGATAGGTTGTAGTCAGTCATAGAGGAATTTTTCGCTGCGTTTATAGGCGAAACGGAATACAATACCCTCCCTGCCGCATCATGAAAATGAGCGTCAACGGAGTGTCAACAATTTTGAGTCATGCGTCCTGGGAAATCACGCCTCCGATTGGTAGTAATCAGTCATAAAGGCATTATTGGCTGCCTTTATAGGCCAAACAGATTGCAAAACCCTCCCTGCCCCATCATGGAAATGAGCATCAACGGAGCGTCAACGATTTTTGATCATGTGTCCTGGGAAATCATGTCTCTGATAGGTTGTAGTCACTCAAAAAGGCATTATTTGCTGCCTTTATAGGCAAAACAGATTGCAATACCCTCCCTGCCCCATCATGAAAATGAGCGTCAATGGAGCGTCAACGATTGTTGGTCAGGTATCCTGGGTAATCTGCCGGGCGACAGGTTGCGCATTGTCATACACTGAATATTGGCTGCCTTTATTGGCAGAAGCGAATGTGAAACGCTTCCTGCACCATCTTGAAAATAAGCGTTAACACAGTGTCAACGATTGTTGGCCCTCCATCATGGTTAATCGCAGCCCGATGTGGCTGTTATTGTCTATATACATCGTTATGACTGTTATTATACAATACAAGGATCAAGAATACTTATTCGTAGCTCTGTAAATGAAATAAGTTGTTACCGTCCCGGAGGATGTGGCTAGAATATCCCGTAAATATCTGCCTATAATGGCTGGCATATCGTTCTTTATGGATGCTTGTGATCAAGCACCATTCATATTACACAAAATGCAAGACCAAATATCGTTGACGCTTTGTTGATGCTCTGTTGATGCTCTGTTGACGCTCATATTCAGGATGTGGTTGGGCGCATGTGTATGCTTGTTTTGCACATCAAGGCGGCTTATACGTCAAAAATGAACAGTGACGTACCAATATCAACATTTTACAATTTAACAGTAGCCTATCTGAATGGGACCAGAAATGTGAAACTCGGAACGCAGAAGCGGAGATTGGAACCGACGGGTCTAGCTCAACCCGGCGAATCCCTCGGGTTGATGGATACGGGTCCGGGTTCGGCCCGTGCCGAGTCAGCGGGTTGGGTTTTTCTGACAGGTTTGGAGCCGAACCGACCCGTTTTTGCAGTCCAAACCCGGACCGCCTGCGTGTTACCCGGACCTGTTGGTAACACTAATCCTGGCGCAACGTGGTGCAGGTACACGTGATCAATGGCAAGGTTATATGACCATCCATGTCGTTAACCATGGAATTTTAAAATCCAACAGCATACATACCGTGGTTATTTGCCCAATGATACAATTTGATACAGATAAACTGGGGCATTTCTTCCCCCAGAACGTAAAGCGGATGCTGGCCATTCGTTAGCAGCTTTCGACTCGCTCTCCGTCGGATTTGGGCCACGTACCCCACCTTCCACACGCTCTGCTATAGGAAAAACATTCTTATTGTGAGCCGGAAGGGTATCAATGAATTCCACACGCTCTGCGGTGAATTCAGAGTGGCAGAGATCATGATGGTCTGCGATGTTGTCCCTTGCGGATTGAATGAAATGGGATTTTACCTTATCGCCTTGTGCTTGAACCTGGTGCCGGTCTGAGCGTATGATATCCAACATGGGCCATTGCTTCAGCATACGTCTTTTAAGATCTCATTTGGGGGCGGCTCAAATGCTTTGCACCAAATATTGTTTTGCTGCATAGCGGTGTTCCAGTAGGTCTGGATCATCTGCCAGTATGGGGCTTCAGATGATGGTTTTGAACCACGTCCCGTTGCATAACTTACTGTCACCAAGTCGCTTGTACTAATAAACGGCCGTCTTTTCCACATGTAGAGCTCGAGGAGTTTGGCTGTTGCAACCACAAGACTCGTCATGTCTGAATGACCAAATTGATGGATGCTGAGAATGCCGGAGACCATTGATCTAGGTGTAGACACCACCTGCGGTTACAATTGCCACAGCCTCGGTCTCTGATTCTTTTCGGTAGTTCACATCCTGAGTGGATTTGGAATAAACGCGCGGGCTTCTGGTTCCGGGATGGCGGTCGGCATGTTTTCAAGACCGCTGAGAGGGGGGGGAGTGATAGCAATGCCCGATGTGGGGCTGGTCTCAACGCAATGCGATGGGGTTCCTCCGGGTTCTAGTTTGCTACAACTGCTCTTACCTGGCGTGGCCGTTTGAGTATTCATTGACCTTCATTGTGTACCGGACTGCATGGCAGTCAGGTGTTGAGTGATATCTGCAAAGCGAGAATTGTTCAGAGAAGATGAGCGGGTGGAGTTCTGACCTTGGATTGTAGAGGCCACAGAAAACCCTCGATCAGAGGAATGCCTCTCGCCAGCCGCTACGGAAACCCCTCTCTCAGCACGAGGAAGTTGACAATTCCCCGAAGGCGAAAGCTTTTGTTGATTCGGACAATTAGCAAAACTTTGTACATTTCGTACGACCGGAGTCATGTGAGGGTGAGGGCATTGGTAAGGCATAGTCCGATATCGATGTTTGACCATAGCAATGTAGGAATAATTGCCTATGCTTGCATATGCAACGGCAGGCGAGGCCGACTCCTATTTGAGCAACCAGGGAGAGTTTCGACAACGAAGGGAGGCGGTGTGTAGACCACGATAGACTCTAAACCGTGACAATACTCAGTGACGAGATCCCTTGAGACGCATTCAATTATGGGGTTAACTGCCATCAGATTGAAGTCAGCATTGAGATTCACAGTTACACCAACGTCTGAAGGCCTGATTGCACCACTTGAAGGGTGTTTATGCCTTCTTGGCGCGGGTATCATAGTATTACACTCGTTCTTGGCACAATACTTCGAACCATCGATTGTTTCTCTCTTCAGCTTCCTGGTGGCAATCTCTCTTTGTCGGAGCTGAATGGATTGCATAGTGAACAATGACGTATTGTCTATCCTATGACATTAGATGCGTGTGCTTTTTCCACCGCTGGGCGTTTGTAGCCGTGTTGGATGGTTGCACAGTTGGGACAACTTGGGAACTACTCAGTTTGCTCCGGGATACATGAGGTCTGAGCAGTAGAAGTGGTATGAGATGCAAAAACAACGCCCGACATTGCAAACTGTCCTCACTGTAGCGATAGTCAACGGCAGAACCGTGTGTATTGGCTATAGAGCGATGACTGTCTAGGTACAGGTCTAAAGGTCCAAGATGCGTAGGGAATGGGAAAGAGTAAAGTGTGAAGTCAAAAAGAGCAGTCACAAACCAAATGTATCAAAACTCACCGTCAGTACTAAATCTCATCTTGAGGCTCCTCTTTCAGGAAGTGCCTGGTGGTTGTGCAAGATGAAGGCGGGGCCGTGTTGTGTTCAATAACCAAGAAAACGCATGATATGAATCAAATCACAGGAACTCGAGTATATATATCCCTTTTTCCCGCCAACACCTCCATTCTCTTCTCCTGCTGAATTGAACACACCGCCGGCGTCCTCAACTCTCTCGACATTATGTGACATGCACAACACAATGCCTCTCGTTTACAAAACACACACGATAACCAGCTCCACTTAGAAAGCTCCTGCTTGGGTTGGTTGCGCTCCATGCAAATGTGACATAATGCTACTGCCTCGAATGTAGATTCATTTTCAACTCACAGCGATGGAACCAAAGAGCAGCACCAAAGGAAGGGGGAAGGCAACTGCAAGGGCAAACATGCCAACATCAGTCATAAATCGACGCCAGTCGTTTGAGCGGGACCGTATAAACAGATTCATCTCGGAACGGATCCATGGACTCATATGGATATACAATGTTCGTGGCGTCAAGGATGAAAGGGTATAGGACCTCGTTCATGATATAATCTTTCTTGATCCTGTCACGAGTCACCACTTTTCACAAGTCCAGCAGATCCTGCTGCACCGCAGGAGTAGGAGTTTGCCTTTTTGGGAGTAGTGGGCAGACTTCCTCTAATGTATGGGGTAAATGTTTGAAAAAACCTGCGACCAAATGCACAATTGGAGGTGGGACAACCCCTGTCCCTTCGCGGATCAAGTCGATCGCTCCAATCTGCAGACACCCAGCTCAGGGAATTTTAAACTTACTGGAGAGCGTTTCTCTTGGTACAGTAGCGATGATCTCAGGGCAAAGATCGAGCAACCAAGCTGCCGGCAGTCCAAGCCAGGCAACCTCCTGGCCGTTAGACCAGTCAATTGGGCTGAGATAATCGACAAGCATGATGATAATGAGAACTGGTCGGATCCCGGAGCGCCGAGAGGTGGAAGGAGCCGCCCTGGTGATGCCACTGACAATGACGACGGCGGAGGTGAGGAGGTCACGCAGGGCCAGGAGAATCGGACCGGGAATGAGAAGGGTACAAAGGATGTGAAGGGGAATAGGAAAGGGAAGGGGAAGGCGAAGTGGAAGGTTATGGAGGAAGGGAAGGGGAAGGGAAACGGTAAAGGGAATGGTATTTTGAAACAAATCCCAGGGGAAGATGATATCTCTCGTGCCGTTGCGTTTCAGTTGCAGCAGGAAATGTATGAAGCAGACTCGGACATGGAAGGCTACCTAGAGCAGGTATATTTAGAGCTGGAAGCAGCACCCGCAATGTCAATTTCCCCGGATGATGATACCGACTCTGCAGAGTCGCATGGCGAATATAACTCAGAACAAGATAGTGATGTGGATATGAGCATGAAGGATGAAGTGGACGCACCGGACGGCGTTGATTTGGATGGCGATGTGGATATGTAAAGGGATGCTGACGATGAAGAGGAGGATGATGAATAGAAGGAAGATAAAGAGGAGGAGGATGAGGATGAGAAGGAGTAGGATAAGGATGAGAAGGAAGATAAGGATGAGAATGATGGCAAAGAACCTCAGACAATTGGCCAGGGAGAGATGAAAAATACATCGGCTGATGATGTAGATACCATGGTGGACAATCAGCCAATCGTGCTACGTGAGCAAGGCGAGGAGATGCCCAAGTGAAACCCACGTCCATAACCTCCGACGCCTGCTCCACAACCACAATCCCCGGAGCCTCGCCTACGACCACGAACTCCGGAAACTCATCCTCTCAGTGGGCTGGAGCATGTGGGGCTTGTGACACCGCAAAAACCTCACCCGGCGGTGCCAACTCATCGAGAGGCTGAGGCAGCCGGAGTCACCTCGAATGTGGATGTGGATCTGCAGCTGCTTGGCGATTTGGCAGTTGGCGACAGTCCCCCCGATGCCACACTCCCTGATAGTTATCTCCCTGAGGCGCGCCTGGATAGCTGCCTAGTCGAGGAGTGAACCAGTCATTCCTTTGCAGAGGAGGCGATGGTTGTTGTATTCGGGTCAGGCCAGGTTGTTGTTTTGTTCGATATCTTTGTTCTAATCCATCTATCTCAGTCATTGACTATTACACACGTCGTGACGTTTTTGGATTGCTCAGTGTTCACTTTAATCATTGGTTTTGTATTGGGTTCATTGTATTCATAGTGATCTGGGACATCGCGCATGGAGCGTTTTTGCAATTCCTGGCGTGTATGGAACGTCCTTGTGATGGTGTCGGGGCTCAATAAGTTAGCTGAAAGTATCATGAGCTCACACACCAGGCTGCTCAGGCACAGCACCAACTGTCATGCCTTTCTACAGTGTATACTACACTCCTCGCATGTCTTCAACAACGGCAGAGAAGACCCCTCTCAGTTGCCCCGATGTTCCATGCTGAACGATGTTCACCTCAGCCAGCTGGCGACTTCAACATAGCAAATTAGACCATCCCGAAAACCATCAAGTTGCGCTTCAGAAGAATCTGACTATGCGCAGCGCGCCCCAACGTGTCGAACCCACCCAGTGTCTTGAATTCAACACTAACAAAGTTCAGGTTGAAGACTTGGACGAGTCTCCCTACCTCAAAAATGTTGCAAACATCGCCGACTCAGGGTCTCAACCACTGCAACCTACTCTGCTCCGGACGGAACTATCCCAGGCGCCGGTCTTCCGCTGATCGTTTACATTACTGGGCCATGGGAATGTGACGCTCAGGGTTGCCACGAGACGAGCCTACAAACCAATCCCTACTACCCGTTTGCGACGCCTGAAGAGTACCAATATATCCAGTCTGGGATCAACAAACAGGGGACGAAGACGTTCTATGGCAACATGCTAAAGGAAGAAATCACCCCTTGGCGTTTCCCAAGGTTCAAAAACAGGAATGGCGTCCAGCAGATTGTGGCAAGCATGCCAGGTGATCAGGCTCTCGGGGAGTGGGAACTGCACACTCTCCAGGATATGAGATGGAAAGACAATCAGCAATGCCCTATCAAATACTGGAGTCGAGACATCATCAAAAGGATGAGATGATTGATGCGGCAGCCAGCCTATGCCGAGCATCTAATAAATGCCCCTCAGCGTCGCATTAACACCGATACACCACTGAAACGCCTCTATACCAAAACCCCTCTATACCAAAACGCCTGTGTACCGAACTGCACACAGCGGACAGGCGGTAGGTGATACAGATAAGGAGAGATAAACCATGATACTCACGTGGTAATGGACCCCGAGTCAATGCTCAGAGTGGGGAATACGCTGGTTCCCTTGATCTTCATGTCTGATGGAACAGATCTCTCGACTTTTGCTGGCGACAAGACAGAGTTGCCTGTCTATATGACAATTGGCAATGTCTCTTCGAAGATCCGCCAGATGCCCTCAACGCACAGCGTCGCAATGGTCGCTCTCCTGCCACTTCCAATCAAGAACCACAATATTCTTCAGAAGAGGCTAGATGAGCAGCGGCAAACATACCGAGAGGTGCTGAACGAAGTCCTCCGGCGGGTGGCCTAGCGGCTGACCTCTGAACGAAATCCGTGAGCCGAGAGCGGGTACTACGACGCTCTCTGTGCAGAATTCAATTTCAGGCGTTGCAAACCGGTTTTAGCATCATGGCTTGCAGATTGCCCTGAGTATAGCAACCTGCATCATCTCGAGCGGCATGTCTGTTATTGGTGTCAGTGTCCAAAGACCGAGCAGGGAGATTATATCCCTCCTGACAAGCAACTCCCCCGGCAGGATCACAATGTATATCAAACGCTCACCAAAGCTAACACTAAGGAAGCCAATGGGGAACTCGTGTCGCACCATGTTCACTGAGGATTCAACGTCTGTCGACACATTCCCGTTATCATGAGCGAACTTCCCAATCCCCACCTCCTCTATACAATGCAGATCGGCATGAAGACCACCTCCAGAAGTGGATTTTGTACTTGATGGAGACGAATCAACAGCTCGACAAGTACAATGCAATCGGGTTATCCGTGCCTCCTTACCACGACCTCACACCAAGAAATAAGTCTTATGAAGAAGTTTGTCAATGGAATGGGAAGCAGATAAAGGAAATGAGCTGGTACCTACTTGGTGTTGTAACCCAGTCTCTACAAGGCAGAACCCCCACTCAGCGTCTCATATCCCATAATGCAATTGAGCGCACCTGAGGATTGTTAGATTTCTATATGTATGCTCGATATACATCTGATGATGATGCAACATTGAGCTACATGGAGGACGCCTTGCATCATTTTCACACCTTCACTGATGTTTCCTTACTCGGGTGAGCCTGCAAAATGGCGAAAGCCAAACCCAATGGCCTGAGAACAGAACTCGTCAACAAGCGAAAGATAGATGAGGAAACGAATGCTAAAACTTGGATGCCGTCCAAGAAGCGGCGCGAAATGAACGCATAGCGGGATTACATCAGCCACGCGATTGATGTTTCCAAGGTGTTAGATGCCGACTTCAACTTTCCGAAGATCCTCATGATGTCTCATTGGGTCAAACAGATTCGTCGATACGGAGCCTTGCAACTGTATTCTGCCAAGAGACATCAACAAGCACATAAAACCAACCTCAAGGACAGTTGGAAGCCTCCAATCACAATTTCAACTACCTGCAACAAGTGATCAGCTGTCAGCGTCGCATCCTCTGGTTCAAAATCAGAGCGCTCAATCTCCAAGCCCTCGGTCAGCGTTGGGAGATCAGCGCTGCCGCGTCCACAGTCCTTCATTCCGGTGCTGCTCTGGCTGCCTCCCTGGGCCCCGAGTCATATGCGAAACCGGAATTCATGGGAACCCAAAACCACCGTGATGGAAAGCATCCTGACGCTATGATCAAAAACCTCAGAGCATTACCCGACAATACGCAACAGGCAATACACCCCATCGCAATATACAGCGGTACGCAGGAGTTAATCTAGGATACGATTTGTAACAGGGCGTATATATCGGATGAATAACTGCACGCAATGGTGCTCTGTATTTAACAAGGTATTAAGCTTCAAGTTGAGGGTTTAGATGGCGAACGCATATCTCAGATGTGTAAATGAACAGCAAACCAGAGCTAGTGCGGAGGGGATAGATGGAACAACTGGGTGTGGGTAATGCAATGTGTGGGGAGGTGTTGTGGCACACTGAATGTGCATCTGCCATGGCAACTGCAACGACTGGTCAAAATCAAACTCCTAAATGAGGATGGAGCTTTCGTTGAGTACTGGTTAGCCTTGGCGCTCACCACAATACATGAAACCTCTGGTTACTTGGATCCCGTCTCGAAATTTGAACAAGTGAGATAAGCACCGGCAGCAGGTGCTTTGCATGGTCTCAGGGTGGGAAACATTCTCGGCTGCGCGCACGTAATTCCAGAGATAGCTATTAGTAGTAAGACCGGAGACGGACAGAACAATCAATAGGTTGTCAATAGCCACATAGATCTGGCGACTTGGAATGATGTGTAGAATTAGTAAAATGAGAATTGCATTTTGTGTGCAGGTAGAAGGAACTGGAGGAGAGATTTTTGCAGCATCACCCATCACATTACAATACCAATGCAAGCGCGTACCCAACGAACCCATTCCAACGTATGGTCACAGTTGGCTACAACGCCAGAGTGATCATGTACAATGGGAGACCCACAGAACACCACGAGATAGTGAAAGAGTGATCGGAGGGCAAAATACAATGCGACGTGTTGGATTGACGCCGTGCGTGGAGTAATCCGCTACCGGGGTGTCTCTGATGGCTCTGACGGAGTATCTCCACTCTGACCGAGCCATTCCGCCTGAACAGAATATTTATTTGCTGATGCCATAGAGACTGAATTTTAGGATGGCGCAAGGAGCGTGTCATTTGCCTTGTTCAATATAACGCCGCCCAATACCTTCAGTTCAGAAGGATGTGACAATGCAGCTTGATGATTGCCGAATGTGTAAGACAAAAAATCGTTGACTTTTATTTGACAATCATATTAATCGCATCGAAATGAGCTTCGTACCCTCAATAATTCTATGGAACGAATTGTATACTCATCATTGACATCCAATGTTGCGTTTGTAAGTATCATCATTCGCATCCAGGATCTTTGATACCTCTCAATTTCTGATTAGCCTCTATCCATGTAATCTGAATGAGAGATGCTGTGGCCCTATCACATTCATGTGCTTTCAGCCAGCAATTTACGGTATATAGATCAATGCATTTGTCTTTGGTAAGTATAGCTTGACTTCCTGACCTTACCAGATGCAGCTCCTTGTCCTTGATTTCCATGACGTACCATAATCAATTTTAACTATCTCAATCATGTGCACCAGATCTGTGGTGAGAGTTATGCGGTTGGATGCATGGATGAATGCAGCATGACGGTCGTCATTGATACAGATTTGTCTCGGGCACTGACCACTCTCTCCTTGACTCATATGTCGTCACTCACTTCAATGTTGTTAGTAAATTTCCCCACTTGTGGAGCTTTTGCTGTCTCAGTTAACAGTAATCGGCAACCAGAAATCGACTGTGTTGGCAGTCTTACAGCCTGATTAGTATGTTAAAACTATCGCACGAAGCGTTTGACCGTTGCACATACACAGACTTATTATCATGTATCACAATTTGGTCTCTGAAATCAAGAAAAAGCTGACACCTAACAAAATTGTTACACAAATTCCTTTTCAAAAAGATATGACGTCAAAAATAACCATTTGCATCTCTATTCCTCTGCAGACTCAGGAGGCGTCACCATATCTTCTTCCGAATCTGGTTTCGATATGCTTCTTAGTTGGGGAGGTTGTATGCAGGGGTAACAGCTTACGAGTTACTCAGGCTTCATTATCTGAATGAGTTATGAATCGCGCTCCGCGGCAGATGCCAGATCCAGTATTGTCATGTTCGACTGTGGCTTCTGAGAACCTGGTCTCATATCATTACATCCCTCTCTGGAAATCCCTTGCGGCAGTTGTGATAATGCACAAACAATGTCAAGACACTCCATAAGCACTCCAAATGGTGTCGCTGCAGGTGCCGCTACTTCATCATCCGTGGGCGGTTGAACAACTTCCGGAACCCGCAAACAAGATGTGCCATACTTCGTGTCTTCTTGACAGATGTAATCGGCTGAGTCCTCCCATCCCAGTTGTGTCAAATCATCAAGCTTTATCTGCATCTTGCGAACCCTGTCCATGGCGCGCGGTAGGGTTTTGGTGATTATGCCCATCACCCAGCCGGGTTGGTCATCTTCGCTTAGCTGGCGCTGCTCTGCCTCTTCATCATGCTCATCTTCCCCATCCTCCCAATCGTCTGAAGTTACGATATCGCTCACACTGTCCCCGACAACAATGATCATATCAGAAAACCCTTTTTCAGGCTGTTTGGTCTTCAATCCCGCGTTTTCAGTTGCCTCTATATCCTGCTGCTCCTGCCTGATCGCTGCCTCTGCGTCTTCAACTCGCTTTCATGCATCAGCGGTTTCCCTGTCATCATAATCCTCAATCAATTTCTCTTTCTCATGATTGCTTGAGAAGTGGGTTTTGCATTGTTTCTCCATCGCAAGATTCTTGTTGCATCGCAAGCTGCACACTGAGCCCAGCACTCTGAGCCTTTCTACATCCAGGCCGCTCTTGCCGTCATTTACTTGATGACGTTTTTGGGTGCACCACATCGTGTATTGGCCATCTTTGCCCACCGGAAGTGGCGAAAAGTCTTCTCCCGGAGGATAGACCATTGTAGGTTGCGTTGACTTTGTTGTTGGGCGAGATGTTGGATGTTGCAAGTTATGGACAATATGGAGGCAAGCTGCATCTTTTGTGTCATGGTTGGTACATTTACTCATCTTGAACAGAGCAAAATCTTCCATCTGACTGTCAATACATTCGGAATAGTTCAGCTAACCATACAACATGACTTGACTGTTAGTGTCAGTTTCATGTAAGATCCCGGGGATTATTTGAGACAAACATCAGCAGACGTCGTTAGACTAGAACAATACCCTATTAGTATCTGACACTCATGCAATTTCAGCTGTTGTAAACTTCAATTGATCCCTCTTAACAAACCCAGGATATCGGACCTACTTATTGCAAATCGCAGGGCAGTGGAAAATCCCTGCAACTTGCAGCCATACTCAGCAGGATTCATCTTGAGTATAACGATCATGTTGGATGCTACTTATTCAATTCTGACATGACATCAGCAAAATGTATTTTAGTCTCTGGGAGCCTCCAGAAGTGTCTGGGACGATGTGGAGTGTAAACTTAGATGCGTCAATTTCAGGAGAGTATCAGACCGTTGGAGGGCATTTCGGCCGGCCTTCGGAGTAACTGAGATCTCTGATGACAGGTACCGGAGTACTATGGGAGCGATTGAGATGAGTTTGGGAACTTCTCGGAGCGCCAGAGAGAACTTTGGGTGCACCTGGGAGCACCTGGAAGCCCGGGCGACAAGTCTCGGAGCGCCGACAATGAGTCTTGGAATGCTGACAACAAATCTTGCAGCGCCGATTACAAGCCCCGGAGCGCCACCGACAAGTCTGTGAGCACCTCGAATCACTGTAGAGCAGTCTGGGAAAAACATCTTCTGTGGGAATGCTGCAGGTGCGCCTGGAAATCATAGCTACTACTTATCGTTCAACGGTTGTCAAAACTCATGTATTCAGATTGTATTCTCACCTATGTATCAATGTATCTATGTATCTATATAGCTACCCATCTACACACGATATATCTGGACTGGCTGCAGGTGGTGCTTGAGAGCAATTAGAGGTGCGCCTGAAAATGACAATTGAGTGAATTCAGAGATTCACTCCAGGGCCGTGATAGACTGAGTTTCGAGATGCACTTGCAGGTGGTAATCGAGCGTATTTGGAGATATACATAGAGGCCGTGATTGAGTGAACTTAGAGATGTGCTGCAAGATCGTGATCGAGCAAGTTTGTAGATGCACTTGGAGGCCATGACCGTGCGAACTTGGGGGCCGTAATCAAACGAGTTTGGAGATGCACTTGGAGGCCGTGATTGAGCGAGTTCAGATGCCGCAAGTGAGCGAGTTTGGAGATGCACTTGGAGGCCATCATGGTGCAAACTTGTAGGCTATAATCGAGCGAGTTTGAAAGAGTGTTTGGAAGCAGTCGATTGAAGGCGCGCCTGGTGCTGACACTTGTTTCATCAGTTAGTTAACTCGCAACCGTGGGAATGTGACAATGTGACTTTACCTTTGAGTTGTCATGGAGAGCTGGCTGATGGCGGTCAATCATGCAGGGAGACACACCAGAGGCTGAAGTTACATGCAGCGGTCAACTCATAATCATGGGAATGAAGGGGAGACAAACAATCTTGGGTGGATGCTGTACTCAGTGTATGCGGTGATCGGTGTATACTCTACTTGGTGTATGCTGGACTCGGTGTATGCTGTACTCAGTGTCAACTCATGATTCTGACATAGAGATATGGAGAGGGATGACTTAACATTATGTTTCGCGACGATGGTAGAGTTGTGGACGAGAAGGAGAAAGATGAGCGATAAAGATGAGAACAATGTAGAGGATACGAGCGGATCTGACAAATCGGGAGTACCACTTGCCTGATTGGGTTGGGAACAGCTCGTATCGATGTAATTACACGCCGGATTGGGACTCGTACCTGCTGCATCTGACATAGTAAATTCATTCGCACACGAAATCCTCCTAAGTCCCAGTTTCTCATCATGATTTCCCACATATCCTCTCATCTCTCTCTTTCTTCGTCATCAACTCCACCATCACCTGAAAACACGAAGTTAAGTCTTCGCTCTTCTATCGCTGTAAGCCATGATCAAGAGTTATCACCGAGTACAGCGTACACCGAGTACAGCATACACCGAGTACAGCGTACACCGAGTACAGCGTACACCGAATACAGCATACACCGAGTAAAGCATACACCGAGTACAGCATACCATGAGTACAGCATACACTGAGTACTGCATACACCGCGTAATGCATCATCCCAAGATCGACTGTCTCCCGCTCCCAGCCAGTCTCTCATCTCGCGGCAGACCATGTTGTACTCAACTCTCTACATTCCCAAAATGTCAAGTTAACCAATGAATATCGTCTCAGCTCCCGTTGCGCCTCCCTCCGGGACCACCGCCTCCAGATTGATCGCCTCCACGTACTCCTCGAAGCTCGCTCCATCATGGCCTCCAAGCGCATCTCCAAACTCCCTCGATCACAGCCTCCAAGTGTAAATCTAAACTCGCACCATCACGGCCTGCAAGTGCTTCTCCAACCTCGCTCGATCACGGCCTACAAGTGCATCTCTAACGTCGCACAATCACGGGCTTCAAGTGCATCTCCAAACTCGCTCGATTAGAGCCTCCATGTGTATATCCAAACTCACTTGATTACGGCCTCCCAGTGCATCTCTATGTTCACCCGATCATGGTCTGGTGAAGCGGTGGAGCCCGCTTGGTATCCGAAGGGAATTCTTGAGAAAGAGCAGTTCTAGGAGGAGGAGCGTAGGTAGAGGGTGAGATGATATGAAGGGATACCCGGCCATGATGAACCTCACAAATTGTGTGGATCTATGAACGCTTCGCATGAGTGCATGAGGATCCACAGAAATTGCGTGGAACTTCGTACGCTCGGCAGGAGTGCGTGACACCAAGAGCTGGGAAAGATAGTGTCTGTCTGTTGTATAATGAGATGATGTCTATCTACCCCGGAGTCTCCCAAATATAGACTGCCTGTCGCTGAGTCCATCTCCGTCATCGCTGTATACCCGTATGAATATATATAGAGAGACCTAAATAATACATGTCATAGTATGATGTAGTGAATCTTGTGACTGTAACAAAGACCAATATGATCGATGAAATGCCTTGTGGTTATGGAACCCTAAGAACCACTGGTGTGAGAATATGGCACCAAGTCTCACGCAGAGCTTGTGCAGAGGTCTCAGCAGCTCTCGAAATCTCCTGCAGACCTGCGCAGAGGTCTCAGCTGCTCCAAAATTTGACTATTCTAATAGACAATGTCGTAGCATCCTGAATGCACCTCCATCACTACAGGTCCTTTCAGGAGCACATGAGAATGCTCTTGCAGAGTCTGAGAGCACATTGCAAAGCTCCAGGGGGGGCTGAGAGCATCTGGAAGTACTTAGAAGCAGTGGTGAGGGCTACCGGAGTGTCTGGGAGGTTAGCTTATGGCTTCCGGACCGAATTACATTTTGCTGATGGAGGCCAACTATAGAGTCCTCACAGCTGCCCACTTATTTTCGTTATCATCTTCCATTCTTATTCCACACCAGTAAATCATCGACAAACAACCACCTCAGCCAGATGAGAGCGAATCCATATTCAGCTAATTGGCGGGCGCTACATCAAATATGGCAATCATTGGCAGGCAGCAAGAACACAGATAACAGTTAGTCCACCACGACGGTGCCAAAGCAGCCACCAGACATATCACCTAGGATGCACATTTGAAAACCGTCCGTAGGACTGGAAGCAGCAAGAATAAGAAGCAGCATGCAGTTGGATGTGTGTATATCCAAATAGTGTTAAACGGCCGTCAACTAACCGTATAACATACAGCAGGTTTCTGTAGATAGCCACGTGACCAATTCATCACTGCCTGTAACAGAAAACCTCCATGGTGAACAAAGGCATCTTTCGGCACAGTCCGCGAAATCGAACATCACGGTGTCATCAGCTCCTGGATTTTCGCCTATCAATTTGCTGGTAAGCAACCCAGTGAGTGAACCAAATAGGTTTTAATCACCCTAGAGGAGGCTACGGAAGCAAATATGGTAGAGCTAATAGCCGAATCTCATTGTTAGAAGCACCAACTCATTTCTTGTAGGTTTTCAATATGTCTGCTGCTATGGCCAGGCAAGGAGGTCAGGTACAGCTGGAACAGTCCAACATGCACCTGGCCTGGAATATGGCCAGAATGGCAGCAGAAGGGTTGTCGCACTCCGCAAGAGAGGAAACACAATATCTGCTCTAGAATCCTTGCGCCAAGGTCGGAGGAGAGAAGCAGAGGGGTCTTGAGTTTCTGGGGCATAAAAACGCGAAGACTGTGATAGAATGACGCCGAGGTATGCTTCGCCGCAACCACACGTCTGGATGCCTCCCTCACCCCGATGGCATGGCAAAGAGAGCGCATCCACGCTTGAGACCCAGAGGAACAGGTGCCCCTCCACCTACGCGACCCAAACAGCCGACGCCACCTCGGCCCGGCACGCAACCCGTCCCAACCAGTAACATTTCCGGAGCACATCGTTCCCAAATAGTCAATCTGCCGGCCGGATATGCTCATTTACCTTCAACTCTTCTTGGTGATGAATTTTTCAATGTTGATGCATCTGCCCAGGAGAGCCAGCATGATTCAGATTTTGATCCAGATAGGCCGACTGATGAAGGAACATCCACCGGTTAGTACACTATGTGTTGTGTGGTTATGCAGCTAACATCCATTTTGAACACCAGAGCAGCCTATTGAGCGAACTTGCAAGCGATGACGAGCATTGATCACAAGGCACAGGATTTGGAGATTATTATTATATATTTATATGTATTATTAAAGAACAATGTAGTGATCAAGATGAAAGCAAAGGAAAACGTTAGAAAGGCTGCCAAAACAATGTGAATGATGGACAACGCTGAATCAAATGATTACATATTGTGGATACACCGACGGAAAACCGAGCGTCAACGGAGCGTCAACAATTTAAGATTTTGTAAATCTGGTAATTGAAGATTCATTCAGTCGAGGTTATACATAATCGAAGAATTGGCCACCTCTATAGGCAAAAATGATAACAACACATTCCCTACCTGATCTTGAAAATGTACGTCAATGGAGCGTCAACAACTTTTGGTCATGCATCCTGGGATATCACACTGCCGATAGGTTGCGGTCATTCTTAAAGGAATTTTTGGCCGTCTTTATAGACAAAACAGATTGAGATACACTCCCTGCCCCATCATGAAAATGAGAGTCAACGGAGCATCAATGATTGTTGGTCATGCGTCCTGGGTAATCACACTGCTGACAGGTTGCAGTCAGTCATCATGGAATTTTTGGCCGCTTTCATAGGCAATACAGATTTCAATACCCTCCCTGCCCAATCATGAAAATGAGCATCAACGGAGTGTTAATGATTGTTAGTTATGTATCTTGGGTAATATGAAGGCCAACAGGTTGTATATGGTCATTAACGGAGGATTGGCTGCCTTGATAGGAAAATGAGAAAGTGAAATGCTGCCTGCCGCATCTTGAAAATGTGCTTCAATGGAGTGTCAACGATTGTTGGCCTTCAATCATGGTTAATCATTGTGCGATTCGGCCGTTATGGTCTATATACATCATTTTGACTGTTTTTATACACTAAAAGGCTCAAGAATACTTAGTGGTAGCTTTGCAAATGAAATACGTTGTTACTGTCCCAGAGGATCTGGTGGGGATATCCTGTACATATTTGCCTAAAAAGGCTACCATATCCTTGTTTATGGATGCTTGAGGTCAGGCACCACTCATATTACCGATGATGCAAGACCAAACATTGTTCACTCGTAGTTCATACTAATTTTCAGGACGTGGTAGGGCGCGTGAGTCTATTTGTTTTGCTGATTATGGTGGCCAATACATCGAGAATGAAGTGTAATGTACCAATGTCATCGTTTCACGATTGACAGTAGGATATCTGAATGCGAGATTTAATGTGAAAATGGAATGGCACAACCGGAGATTGGAACCGACGAGTCCAGGCGAACCCGCTGAAAGCCGGGCATTGACATGTACAGGTCCGGGTTTGACCCGCCAGGAGTCAGTTTGTCAGCTCATCGGACAGGTCTGGAAACAAACCGACTCGTTTGTGCGGTCCAAACCCGGACCACTGGCAGGTAACCCGGACCCGTTGCTAACACTGAAAATGAGCGTCAACAGAGCCACAGTGATTTTTTGTCTTGCATCTTGGGTAATCTAGGTGGCAAATAATTGCACACATGTATAACCAAGGTTTTGGCAGCCTTTATAGGCTGATAAGAAAAAAGATGTTCCCACGAAAGCCTCCCAGATAAACAAAACTTCATTCTTTCTCAAAGATGCAACCCAGTCATGGTGAATGTTTCAGCTTCTGAAACCAGTCCACACTCCGTATATCGACATTAGCTGCCATCTCGCTCTTTGATTAACGAACATGCAATGCCAAAAATCTTTCGTGATCTGATGACTCTCATTTTCAAGATCGTTCAGGGAGGATCTCGCTTTCTCTGGAGCCTTTCAAGGCGGCCAATACTATGCTTATGTATAACAAAGACCAAACCACTCTTCAATTACCTGACTTACAAGACTAACAATTGTTGATACTCCATTGATGCTCATTTTCAGAATGGGGCAGGGAGCGTGTCACTTTGTCTTTTGCTGTGAAATGTGGCCAATACCTCATTTATGATCGTTTGCATCCAATGGCCACCTAGATTACCCATGATGCAAGACCGAAAAGGATTGACATGCTGTTGACTATCATGTTCAGGATGGGCCAGGGAGCATGTCTCCCTTGTTTCTGGTTATAAAGGTGGCCGATAAATCCGAAAAGGACAATGCCATACCAATGTGAACATTTTGCAATTCGGAGCACAATATCTTAATGAGACCATAAATAGGGAAACCGGAAACACAGGACCAGTGATTGGAACCGACGGGTCTACCCAAACTGGTCAACACTTCCGGTTTGACGGGTATGGGCCCCAGTTTGGACCACCAAGAAGCAGCGGTCAAGGTTTTTTGACGGATCTAGAACTGGACCGATCCGTTTTTGCAGTCCGAACCAGGACCACTGGCTCGGTACCCGGACCCACTGCTAAAACTACCTTAACCAGGCAAAACCCGCGGTTTGACAGGTACCAGTTCAGATCTGGCCCGCCAAGAAGCGGCTGGTCAGGTTGTTGGATAGGTCTGGAACCCAACTAAGTCAGTTTTGCACTCTGGACCTGCACCACTGGCTGGTTACCTGGACCTGTTGCTAACACTAGTCATTGCCTTCAATGCAACTATAGCGGAACATAGTGTAGCATAATGACACATACATCAGCAACAACAAAATTTGCTTCATTAAACTTAATCCGCTTATTGTGGCCACAAACCCCAAAAAATTAAATTGAGGTTTCCCTGACATATGGCATTGCTCTAATGATTCTGAATGTTCAAAGAGTAGTTGCGATTGTTTCATGAACCTCAAAAACCTCACCCTTGGATGAGGACAATAATCATTTCAATGTGGATTTCACTCCTTCCAGGTCAGTAATTCACAATTGCCATTTCCAAACCACAGATTACTTTTATATGAGTTCTCATTAACCTAAAATCTATCGTTGACACTGCAATCCAGGGTCCCACACAGACACCGACTGGGCTGCAATCTAAGGGGGGCAGCACTTCGGGGTGATGTGATGAATCACCGGAGCTAGAAGGCAGAAAGCCCATCATCAACACTCCACCGCACCTCAGGGCGACATTAAACAGAAATTCGTGAGAAAGTGCGGCTCTGGCTCGAGCAGCATCAGTAGGTGAGATGGCATGTTAATACCCGGCAATGACGATCGACACAATTGGGTGGATCTACAAACTCTCGGAAATAGCGAGTGAGAGCAGAAGCATGGAAAGATCGAGTGTGTAATTCTTTGTATGATGATATGATGAGTTACCTCTTTATCTCCGTACGCCCCTGTTGCCCAGTCAATATTGGATATACCCCAGCTTCGTTGCACCATCTTAATGTACTCGACGAGAGGAATCGATTGAGGATACCAGTGAGTGAATTGGAGCTGATCTGCAAAAGGTCGAAACGGGTCAGACCTGGAGGAGCAGGATATGGAGGAGCAGGATGAGGAGGAGCAGGAACAACAGCGAATTGAAAGTCAATGATGGACGTAGCCCAGCGTCCTTGCACCGGCTCAATGTACTCGACGAGCGGAATCGACTGAGCCTACCAGCGAGTCAATCTGAGTTGATCTGCAAACGATCGAAGGGGGTCAGCCCTGCAGGAGGAGGAGGAGGAGGAGGAAGAGGAAGAGGAGGAGTACAGCAGTGAATTGAGAGTCAATAATGGACATAACCCAGCGTCCTTGCAAGGTCACAATGTACTCGACGAGACGAATCGACTGAGACTACCAGCGAGTCAATCGGAGTTGATCTGGAAATGTTCGAAAGGGGTCTGCCATGGAGACTGGAGATGCAGTAGAACAGCGAATCGAGAGCAAATAATCGATGTATCCCAGCGTCCCCGCACCATCTTGATGTACTCGATGAGCCGAATCGACTGAGCCTACCAATGAGTCAATGAGAGTCGATCTGCAAAAGATCGAAGGGGGTCAGCCCTGCCACAGGAGGAGGAGGAGGAGGAGTAGAGCAGCGAATTGAGAGTCAATAATGGACGTACCCCAGCGTCCTTGCAAGGTCTTAATGTACTCGACGAGCCGAATCGACTGAGCCTACCAGCCAGTTGATCAGAGTTGATCTTGAAAAGTTCGAGAGGGGTCTTCCCTGGAGACTGGAGAAGCAGTACAGCAGCCAATTGAGAGCTAATAATGGATGTATCCCCATGTTCTTGCACCATCTTGACCTACTCGACGAGCCAAATCGACTGAGCCTAGCAGTGAATCAATCGGAGTTGATCTGCAAAACTTCGACAGGGGTCAGCCCTGGAGGGCGATTTGAGCATCAAATCAAGTGAGAATTATGCACATACGCCAGTGGCCTTGCACCGTCTTGATGTATTCAACGTGGCGAATTGATTGAGCCTAAGTGTGAATCAATCACCACTGATGTTTACAATTTTTAACTCAAAGACTGTCAGCAGTAGAGAAGAAGGTTGCGATAACGCTTTGTGTAGCGAATTGGTAAATTGTGATGGCCTGGGTGATGGTGATGATGCAAATGAAGCAAGGAGCAAGTAAATTACGGCTTCAGGGGTTGAAATGGTTGTCAAGGTGATGGGGATGGTGACAGTGATAGTGATGGTGATCACGCTGCAAATACAGTTCAAGCAAATGAAATAAGGTTGCAAGGGTCCAAGGTTAATGTAACTAATCTCCAAGTGCAAAATCAGCAATGTGCAATCGGCAGTGGGATTTCACATATCAAGCATTGCAATTGGTCATCCCAATGATGAAATAAAGCTTCCACAAACTGGATTGAAGAAAATGCAGTCGCAGCCTAGTTCATAATTTGGTGAAGGCAGCCTGATGTCGGTGTGTCGGGTCCGGCTTCGGAAATAATTTCGCTTTTTGCTGATGTATGCTCAACCATGTAGCAGTATTGAAATGGAAGAGGGTTCGAGATCAATAGTTCACTCTAACGCTCATCAGCATAGTCTATTTGCACGCACGAACCCTGGGGGTCTGCTTATGTAACTCACCCATCCCTACCATATAGTCAGCTACACCTGTTCATGCAAACACTCAAAATAAAACTCAAAAGATGCATCAGCGAAATATAATTATGTCACTGCGAGCTGGTGGGAGTGTCTGAGAGTTGTCGGACCAGAGTCCCATGGTGGTCAAATCCCAGTGTTGACTGGACCAACACAGTGGCCTTCAGGTGCACCTGGAAGCACCTTTGGAGCACCAGCGACAAGACTTGGAGTGCTGACGACATAACTGGCAGCCCCTGGGACTGACGATGACCAGCCTGGGAGCGCCGGTGACAAGCCTGGAAGCACCTCGAATCACAGTAGAGCAGTCTAGGAAAAACATGTTCTTTTGGAACACTGTTGCTGCACCTGGAAATCATAGCTACTACTTATCATTCAACAATTTTTAAAACACATGTATTCAGTTTATATTCTCATCTATGTAGCTATGTATCGATGTATCTACCCATCTACACACGGTACATCTGGACTGGCTGCCGGCGCTGCTTGAGAGTAGTTCGAGGTGTGCCTGAAGATGATGATCAATTGAACTCAGAGATGCACTTGGAGGCTGTGGTCAAGCGTCTTTAGAGATGCACTTGGAGGCCATGTGTGAGTTTGGATATACACTTGGAGGCCGTGGTTGAATTAACTTAGAGATGCAGTCCGAAGCCGTGTTGATGCGAGTTGGCACACGCACTCAGAGACCGTGAACAAGCGAGTCTGGAGATACACTCCGAGGCCGTGATCTAGCAAGTTTGGAGATGCACTTCGAGGCCATAATTGAACAAATTTGGATATACACTTGTAGGCCGTGATTGAATGAACCCAGAGATTCACTCCGAGGCCCTGATCGAGCGAGCTTGAAGATGCACTTGCAGGCCGAAATCGAGCGAGTTTGGATATACACTTGGAGGCGGTGATTGAATGAACTTAGAGATGCACTCCGACGCTGTGATTGAACTAGTTTGGAGATGCACCTGGAGGTGGTCGATGGGAGGTGCGCCTGGTGCTAATGAGACTCTATTCATCAGTTCGTTAACTCGCAACTGTGGGAATGTGATGAGGTGACTTTACCTTTGATCTCTCATGGAGAGCTGGCTGGTGGAGGTTTATCTTGTAGGGAGGCACGCCGAAAGCTGAAGGTACATTAAGGGGTCCACTTTCTAATCGTGATACTGAAGGGAAGACAGACAATCATGGGTGGATGCTGTACCTGCTGTGTCCTGTACTCAGTGTATGCTGTACTCGGTGTTAACTCATGATCATTGCATGGAGAGATAGAGAGGGATGACCAAACTTTGTATTCTGCAATGATGATATAGATGTGGACGAGAAAGAGTGTTCAGGGATAATGATGGGAACAATATGGAGGATATGAGCAGATATGAGAAATCAGGAGTATGACTTTCATGATTCGGTTCAGAATACCTTGGAATGGTGTAATTACCCGCTGGATCGGGAGTCATACCTGCTGCATCAGGGATGGTAACTCGACTTCCACACGCAATTCTGTAAGTCCCAGTATCTCACGATGATTTCCCATCTGCTCTCATCTCTCTCTTTCTCATCCTTAACTCTATCATCACCTAAGAATACCAAGTTAAGTCATCCCTCGCTATCTCTCCATTCTATGATCCTGAGTTAACACTGAGTACGGCATACACAGAGTACTGCATACACCGAGTACTGCATACACCGAGTGCTGCATACACTGACTATTGCATCCTGTCACGATCAACCGGCTCCCGCTCCCAGCCAGTGACTCATCTCGCAGTGGACCTTGTTCTACTCAATTCTGTGCATTCCCACAAATACCAGTGAACCAAGGAATACAGTCTCAGCTCCCATCGCACCTCCCTCCCGATCTACTGTCTTTGGATCGACCGCCTGCGGATCCACCGCCTCCAGATCGACTGCCTTCAAGAACTCCTTCAATCTCCATCGATCATGGCCTCGCAGTGCATCTCCAAACTCCCTCCATTCCGGCATCCAAGTGCATCTCCATACTCGCTCGATCACTGCGTCCAACTAACTCTCCGAGTCCAGACGATCACGTTGTGATGAAACGGCGGTAGCTCGCATGGCATCCCAAGGGAACTTGTGAGAAAGAGCAGTTCTGGCTCGAGGGGCATAGGATGCCGGTGGGAGGATATGAAGGGGTACCCAGCCGCAAGGAACAACACAATTTGTGTGGATCTATGAAAGCTCTGCACGAGTGTGTCTGTCCAAGAGCTGGGAAAGTTAGACTGTATATCACCATATGGGGGGGGGGGGGGGGGGGGGGGGGGGGGGGGGGGGGGGGGGGGGGGGGGGGGGGGGGGG
>Ga0307515_10005057_pt1 | contig 26822 bp, 36 predicted proteins | sample 17_EM_MG_FD_194513 | JGI IMG/M metagenome (GOLD analysis project Ga0307515, IMG submission 194513) | Populus trichocarpa ectomycorrhiza microbial communities from riparian zone in the Pacific Northwest, United States - 17_EM | ecosystem: Host-associated > Plants > Roots > Unclassified | place... | reverse complement strand
CGAACTCTGAAGATGTGGGTGTGTGGTAGACGGATTCGCAGCTGTACTCTCGAGCCTCAACGATGGATCCATCTGAACCTTCGGAAGCTTCAGGGATTGTCTCCATCTGAAATGGTGGCGTGAGAGGCAGCTAGTCCACCCGGTCAATATAAGGCGCGGCAAAGTCTAATAAGGTGGCACATACAAGAGATAAATGCTCCATCTGTCTCCGGAAAGCCCGTGCGAACTTGTTGAGGGAGACTTGCTCTGCCTCTAGAAGGAGCGGTGGTGGAAGGCTATCGGAAACCGTCGAGTGAAAGTCCCGTTTGTGACCACGCCCCGCTTTATGAGATTTGCCGCGGAATTGAGGGCCACGAGGAGGTGGCCAATCTTCTCCGTCGTTGAAATAACTCTGCCTGTCTGCCTATTCGGGCGGTTAATGGATGGGGCCACCCATGGTGTGCGGTTAACTCACGGCGAGCGAAACTTTCTGAGCCGAGTGCCCATCGTTGCTAGAGTGCGATCTGGGACTTCGCCAAAAGCTAAGCAGAGAAGAAGTGAAAGAGGCGACGGCGGAGTTTGAGGAGGTAGGCATCGGGATAAAGTGTGGATTCCGTATGGACAGGCAGCGAAGAATTTATAAGCCAGGAATAACCGACGACGTCGTCCGTCGAACTCAAAAATCCACGGATACATGCGGGAGCAGAGCCGGAGTCGGTCACAAAAACCCACGGACCATGGTGGTCCTCAGGCGATGTGAGATGCCGGACAATGGGAGTGGCACAAAGGAAGAGATAGGCTTTGAGCATCGCCGCGAGACAAAGTCGGGTATTTTGCTGGTGGTGCCGCCTGGGGAAGTGCTCGTATGGGTGTTATTGCATCTGCGCAGGTTGTCGAACTGGGACATGACCTCGTGTGTCGCAGTTGCGCAGGGCGGAGGACGAGAGGGTCGGAAGAGGCTGGCTGGGAAAGAATGCCATGCCTCGAGCGCCAAGCTGGCCATGCTCTCCGCGTTTCGATCATCATGCACTCCGCCCTCGGACGAGAGTTCGCGTCCATGCGACGCACCAAGCAGTCTTTGCGGTGCACGGTGCACTCGGACAGCACCAATTCGACGGGTCCCCTTCGCCCCGGGACACACCAGCCTTGAACATTGAATTCTCGTAAGGCTGGGGGGGGGGAACAGCCTGCCTGTGTCATTGAGATGTCATGCTAGCGGCGATCCCGTTTCGATGCGTATGTACTTATTATGTAGGTCAGATACGTTCAAGATATAACTCAATCTCGAGGGCGTCTGCGCCACCCCAAGGAGAATAGAGTCGCCGCCGGGTGTAGGGGGACACCCAGTTCGCTCAAGTGTACGGGGTCGTCGATAGACATCATCCACGTTCACTCGGACCTCGAGCAGACCACCGACGGGGATTGCGGATACGAACGCCGGAAGAGGTTTTACCGCGCCGTTTTCTCGCTGATGTCGGTTGTTTATACACTGATTAACTCGCAAGAAGGGGGCGAGAGGCCAAGGTGTCGTTATGAATCACCTGTCCTTGGTCCATGCAGATAGCTTAGATTACAAAGGACCGTTCCCTGATTTCTTTGGATTTTTTTGTCGAATTTTCCCTGTTGTTGTGCCACTGCGCAAACAAGGCCAAATCGTGGTCTGGCGAAGTAGATTGAAAATCTCGTAGTCAACTCAAACGCGTCCCTCTTCTCTTCAATCCCCCTTCACTCTTTCCATACGACCATGGCCTCCTGGGCTCCCACCGAAGCTGGATTGCACGAAATTCTCCAAACGATACGCGACTCTACCGACAATAACGCTGTTGTCCAGCGAGAGATCACCGTCGTAAGTCTCCCACTCCACCCTCTTTCATCCAGGGCCCAGCTGATCTCACGCAATCAAAACGATAGAAACTTAACAACTTTACCCGTGCACCAGAGTACATCGCCTATCTTGTCTACATCCTTGGCTCCCTCCCACACGAGGAGGATCGTATCAGGACGATTGCCGGCTATCTCCTCAAGAACAATGCCAGACTCATCACCCGCGCTCCTCCGCAGGTCTCGAACCATGTCAAGGCTGCCGTTCTTCACGCTTTTAGCGACAATTCGCCCATGATCAGAAATGCAGCTAGTCAAGCAATCGTCGCCTTCCTTGGTATTCTCGAACCGAAGAACTGGCCCGAGTGTCTGCAGCATCTTTTCAATATGCTTGAGTCACCCAATCTAGAACAGCAAGAGGTGAGACCCTGCATTCCCGTCCTTTTAGCTTCACCGCCCCACCCGCCGGATCGCCTTCGTCTGCAACCATATGTATTAACAAAACCTTCATCATACTTGCGAAATATTTCAATTTCAAACACGTCCGTGAGAGCTTAGACTGTGGATACTGACCTCTCTGTAATTTCCTTTCTTTGTAAGGCCTCCTTCAACGTGCTGGATAAAGCCTGCGAAGATTACCCACGAAAGTTGGATGTCGAGATCAATGGAGCGTGGCCCCTCGAGATCCTCATCCCAAAGTTCCTTACTCTCTCCGACCACCCATCGCCAAAGATGCGAGCCCATGCAATCTCGTGTCTCTCCTCTTTCGTACCAATCGGTTCACAGTCCCTCTTCGCACATATTGACACCTTCATTGCATGCCTGTTCAAGCGCGCTTCCGACCAGGACCCTTCAGTGCGGAGGCATGTCTGCCAGTCACTCGTTCTACTCCTGGCATCTCGACCGGATAAGTTGATGCCCGAGATGGCCAACGTGGCAGAGTATATGCTATACTCCACCAAGGATAGGAACGAAAATGTTGCTTTGGAAGCATGCGAGTTTTGGTTAACCTTTGCTGAGGACCCAGACCTAGCCCCCCAGCTGCATCCTCTTTTACCCAAGGTGGCACCGGTTCTACTGGACTGCATGATTTACAGCGAGGATGATTTGCTCTGGCTGGACGGTGAAGCCGACGACGCGGCTGTTCCTGATAAGGAGGCGGATATTAAACCTCGTCATTACGGTGGTAAATCTCACGGGTTGGACCACGAAGGAGATGGTCAACAGCAGGAGAAGCGCGTTGGCGCATACGGCGAAGAGTTAGGAGACGAGGATGATGAAGAGTATGATGATGACGACGACGATTTTGCCGATGAGATGTCGACGGAGTGGAATTTAAGGAAGTGTGCTGCAGCTGCTTTGGACGTTTTGGCCGTCAGGTTTGGACAAGACCTCTTGTCCGTCCTGCTAGAGCCCTTGAAAAACAAGCTTTGGAGTGACGATTGGCTGTCCAGGGAGAGTGGAATTCTGGCTTTAGGAGCGATGGCTGAAGGTATGTATCCACAACTCGCTTCGGTCCTCAACCCTCACGAGCTGTCGTGCGGAAAGGTTGCATAGATGCTGTTGAGCCGCATCTTCCACAACTCATTCCTTATTTGCTTAGCACTCTCAATGACCAGAAGGTATTTCTACCATCCGTTCAGTTAAACTACCGATTTCCCAAGCTCAATGACCCGTTTTCCAGCCCCTCGTCCGGTCGATCGCTTGCTGGACTCTAGGCCGTTACGCTGGCTGGTGCACTCAGCCCGTTTCAGAAGAACACAAGCAACGGTTCTTTGTGCCGACCCTGGAGGGGGTGGGTTTCTCTCCCCTCTATACTCATTCTGTGCTGAACATATCATCCGTAGCTGCTCCGGATGGTCCTCGACAACAACAAGCGTGTGCAAGAGGCTGGTTGCAGCGCTTTTGCCACTTTTGAGGAGGATGCAGGACACGAACTCGTTCCATTCCTCGAACCTGTTCTCCGAAACTTGGTTTTCGCCTTCGATAAGTATCAGCACAAGAACATGTTGATCCTATACGACGCAGTTGGTACTCTGGCTGACGCCGTTGGACCGGCTCTTCAGAATCCGGCCTTCGTGGATATCCTCATGCCACCGTTGACAAAGAGGTGGAGCAAGCTGAAGGACGACGATGAGGATCTTATCCCTTTGCTCGAGGTCTGTGCCATAGCTTGCGAGTCCCGTACCAATGCTTATGCTCGAATACGATCAGTGTCTCGCCTCCGTGACCATTGCGATGGGTCCATCGTTCCTTTCCCATGTCGGGCCGGTCTTCGACCGCTGTCACTCCATCATCCACAAGTCCCTGATGCAATATCAGGCGTTCGTGCAGAACCAGGATCTCGAAGAACCAGACAGGGGATTCCTTGTTGTAGCCCTTGATCTCCTCTCTGGTTTGACTCAAGGATTGGGGATGAATCTGGAGCCCTACATAGCTCGTACCCAACCAAACATCCTTGAATGTTTAACCTGGTGCTTGAGGTACCCTCATGCCCCAGTTAGGCAGTCCGCGTACGCCTTGGTTGGGGATCTCGCAATGAACTGCTTCCCATTGCTACGACCACAAATGACCGCGGTGATGCAAGAACTCATCCTGCAGCTTGATCCAGAGCCTAAGGTTGAGTTCATCAGTGCGTGCAACAACGCGGCGTGGTCGGTCGGTGAAGTTGCGTTGCGTTACGGCCGTGGTATGTTTATCCACCTCTCCTCCACTAGACCTCACATTCACTCGCTGCGTGTCCTACAGATGACCCAGAGTTCCAGCAATGGGTAAATCCGTTGGTTTCACGCCTGATACCAATTTTGTTGCACCCGAAGGCTCCCAGATCTCTGCACGAGAACGCTGCCGTCTCGATAGGAAGGATTGGATTGATGCACCCGAGTCTCGTTGCCCCGCTTTTGCCAGAGTTCGCTCTGAACTGGTGTCAAGCGCTTTACGAGATCAGGGACAACGAGGAGAAGGACTCCGCCTTCCGAGGGTTCTGTACACTCGTGCAAGCAAATCCCGCAGGCATCGCCAAGGTATGCGGATAGTGCGTCTTGAACAGCGTTGAAGGTTGACATATCGGTGTAGAGCTTACTCTGGTTTTGCAACGCCATTGTAAGGTGGACCCAGCCATCAGCAGAGCTGAACGATATGTTTGCCAGGATCCTTCACGGTTTCAAGCAGCAAGACGCGGCTGGATGGGCGAAGGAAACCGCAGCGTTCCCACCAGTGATTCTCCAGCAACTCCAACAGAAGTACGGAGTGTAGAGTGTTCTTTGTACTGCGCTTTTTCATTCTTACTGGATATCATGACATCGATCGATCGCACATCCCCATCGAGATCATGTTTTTCTGCACACAATCGAATGACCCTGCACACATCTTGTTTCTTTCCCAGTACTCCGTCTTCATTATAGTTTCTATCTTTCTCTCGCCCTCTATTCCCTTATTTACAATTTTCCCTGCTTCACACACTTCGACTCCCTTCCCCCACCACCTCCACGTAGCTCTCATGTCGACTTTAACCTTTTAGTAGTGTAGTCTTTCGACCGGGCCTCTGCCCCCTTTCACTCTTCACCTTCGCTGTGCCCTCCTGTTTTAGACCAACTTGTGTTCCCTCCCTCTGTCCCTCGCTTACAAGACGCCTCACATATGATGATAATTGCCTGAAGTGCGGAGATAGTGGACAGCTACAAGAAACAGGCGTGGAATACAAAAATTTGTGGCGATACAAGCAACGGATGTCTACATGAGAAAGTTGGGCCTATCGAGATACAAGGGGTTGGTTTGAGGGGTGATGACAACGAGGATCGAATTATTATGGAGGGAAGGGCCGGAAGGGTCTACGATAGACGTACTGATAGGTGACACCGATTTCCCTCAGGAACCAGTTCAGGTTCTGGGCCTTAGGTTTCTGGTTGGAGTCTTTCGACCCATAAAAGCTTACAAGCTCAGCAACTTTTTTGTCTGTGATCTCAGTGGGTAAGTGACTCGCAGGTGGGTTGAGGCGTGAGATGTTTAGCTGACCCTCGAGCGCCAGGAGATCATTGACAGTCTTCGGGAACAGATCACACTTTGATCCCCTTTCGTTAATGAGATGTTGAAGGGGTTCCCCGAATTGTTTCGGTGTTTTAATGAAACTGTTGGATCTTTGCGCTTCACTGTGAAAGATCATCCACCAATGTCGGTGAGCACTTGAGTCGCGGCTGAGTGTGGGCGCATGGAATACTCAACGAATTGCGGATGTTTATTTGCACTTGTTGCATCTCCATGCGTTGGTTGTCGACCTGCTTGCGAAGTTCTGTCGGGATGTACTTTTCGAGTTCTTTTTCGACGAGATCCACAACAGCCGCTTCAATGGTCCGGTCGATCTGGCCCTCGACTTGACCGGGGTCAAAAACTAATGCCACAAACACGTCGAGGTGAACACTGCTTACTCTCCTTCTTGAGGTGTTGTAAAACCTCGGTGTTGAGAGCATCCTCCAACAATTCTGCAGGAAGAACTCAGATTCGCATCCCCACCTTGTGCCGCACTTACTCTTGATCTGTTCCTGCTCGTCGGATTGGGTCGATGTCAACGAATCGAGGTCTGATCGGATCCTGTTATAATAAACCACACTGAGTTGCGTTCAATCACCCAGTCGAGGAGAAGCTACCCGTCGAGCCTTCTGTCAATATCGTTGTTGCCCGTTGAGGGCGAAGTGACTATGTTTAAGAGGGACTCGAGTTTCGACTATGCGGACTTGTCAGAAGTGCACGCGCAAAGACCGACGACTGGCGGTGGACGCACGTTGACCGCTACGGTCGTTGTTTTTGTGAGGTAAGTTATCAGTTCATCCTGTTGGTTGTTTGCTGAAGATCCGTTGCCAGTCTGTCCGGAAGCAGACATGATGTTCAGAGAAGAGATTAAAGTGTGGCGGAGGCTGTCTCGACGCCATGATTGTCTTATATAGTACCTCACCAGCGGTCGAATTCAATCGCGGTGCCGAGATCGCCGATCACCAATTTCGGTAGTACGGGCCTTATCTGTCTCGCAGGCGATCCAAAGGTTTCACCGTTGGGGGTCGTAGTCAATAGGCAGGATTCAAGCACTTGAGTGGGCGGAAACACGGTTGCCATAGTTCAGTGATCTGGGGCTCTGTGTGGGATTGCGAGTGGCCCAACGGACTCTAGGTATGAATACTGCGATAAAACAGGACAATTAAATATTGATGCGAAACCTAGACCTACGCCGATGTCGACCATGCACACTATAGCCCGGAGACTCACCGGTCCCGGTACGCAATGCTCGCGGTCGGCCAAGATAATCTAGATGTTCTACATATGTGGAGACGAGGGCCAGCATGCAGTGATGGCGAGCAGACTGGCGCCAGTTGTCATCACCGGTCAAGATAGCAAGACGCTGTCATAGTTTCAGACGCATTCAAGTCTGGGCTTCGCTCGTGTCAGCCGTTGGTTTGCTTTGTCGAATGCTCTGTCTAATCTGCTTTGTCTCGCGTCTGCTAGACCCCATCCGACATCTTTGCCGTACTAATGTTCCGGACATATCTTCCTATGGGCGACTTTTTTGTCCCGCGATCTGCTTCTCCACCTCGCCCACATATCCTCTTGAGTGTACGAGCGAGGCCTTTAGGATGGATTCCCTCTTTTGGAAATGTCCCCGTCCGGAGAAGAAAGGCGGGGAGGATTGCCAAAGATGGGATACAGGGCCCGGGCTGGTTGGCGAGGACGGGGGTACAAAAAGATGAACAAAAGACGATCCATTTCATCCTCTGACACCCCCCAGACAAGGGAGGCCCCTCCTCACACATCCATCTCCATACCCCGACAGCGACGACGGATATAACTACCAGACACACGCCCTAACACAACCAGATATCTACACTCATATTTCATCTCATCCCACGTCCGCCCAAATGTCTCCATACAACTACGAGCCAACCACTCCCAAGGTCGGATTCTTCCCGACCGGACCTACGTCCCCAAACGCTTTCGCTGGGTTTCACCAGTCGGCCATCCCGATCAGCTCGGTGTTGGGCAAGGTTCTCATGTCGCCTTCGACACAAAATATCCAGAATGCCTCTAACCAAGGCGTAACCTTCACCCTGAAGAACGTTCGTAGGAAGGAGAGCTGAAAGTATTCCTGCCACCCGTCCACCGACACCGGCACCATGCATCACACGCCATCCCACGATTCCCATTCCCCTATCGTAACGGCGCAGGGCGCCAGTCCCTGACTCCGAGTCGCCACCTTGAACGCACGCAGCGAGTGGATGGGATTTTCAATCGGGTAGTCACATACACGTTGATGCATTTGAGCACGACGTCATTGGGAACCAGTCAAGGCCACGAACTAATATGTGCATTCGGAAGACATGTAGGTTTCACGATGCACTTTTTTCTCCTTTTCGTTTTCTCTCTCCAACGGGGGTGGTAAAAGTACGCAAACTGTATGGGGGAGGAGCGACTCAGTATTATATACTGTCCTTATTGCGGTTCTCACTAAAGTTAGCGCGGGCGCTTTTCTCGATCATTTTTTTTATCAATTCATTGTTATTATTCCAAGCCACAGTCGGAGCACTGTGGCTTGGGGAATGGTGCGTCGTCTTGAACGCGTTCACTTGACACGGCTCTACGACACCCGTGAAGATCCCCCAGCTTGTGTCACCTGGTAGGGGGCGAGCTGTTGTTTTCAGTTTTGCTCCTTGAGGCTCTGGCCAATCATGAGTGCTCTCGCCCACCATTCAAATATTCATCGCTTGTCTATATAGATTGTAATACATCCTCTATAGCGATTGGTCCTGCTCTTTTGCTGCCTCAGGTTCCGGAGTTCGTTTGAGGGTTTCTCCAGACGTGGCATTGAGTTGCGCCGCCATTAATGCCCTGAATCGCGAGTCTGGATTGTTGACCAGTTGCGAGTACGTCCCGGACTCAGTAATATGACCGTCTGCGGTTTCGTCAGTGGCGGGTTGCTGACTTGGGGACAAGTTGCAAACCTTCTAACACTACGATACGCTCAGCACGGGCGATTGTTGATAACCGATGGGCCACAAGTAGACACGTAGTCTGTTTCTTACGGAGAATCTTGTCAATTGCGTCGTTGACCTGGGATAACATCAGCGAGGATGTTCAAAAAGCCCTACCGGGGGCAGCTCACCCTGTGTTCCGAAGTGGCATCTAGTGCACTTGTAGCTTCATCCAATGCCAAGATGGCCGGCTTCTTCAGGAGTGCTCTGGCGATCGCCAATCTTTGCCTCTGGCCACCAGAGAGACTCAACCTACCAACTAAAAAGGATCAGTGGGTATTAGTAGTCTACTTCGTGGAACACCTTACTTGGTGTATCGAATCCTTGGGGCATCCCCCACACAAAGTCGCAGTTTGCTTCTAGTGCGGCAGCTTCGATCTCCTCCCTCGAGGCGGTCCCATTTCCGTAGGCGATGTTGGAGGCGATAGTTCCAGAAAACATGACCGGATCCTGAGGTACCAGGCCAATAACGTCGCGCCATGATTTAGTTGTAAAGTCCCTGATATCTGTAAGGGAGTTAGCCACACGGAAGGGGGCCCAATCGTGGACTCGCCTTGGTCATCGAAGGTAACCCTTCCCCGTACAGGATCGTAGTATCGCAATAGCAAGGACGCCACTGAAGACTTGCCGCTTCCACTCTTTCCACTATACAAGCATTGTTAGCAGGATGACCAAACCGCACCACCAAAACCATACACGATTGCGACACTTTCTCCAACGTTAAGGTCGAGGTTGAAATCGTTCAAGATCTCGACACCTTTACGGCTCGGATACTCGAAAGCAACGTTCTCAAACTTGACGCGTCCTCTGTGTGCTGGGTCCAAAACGGCGCCGACATCAGGATTGATAACAGGGGTTCGGTCGATGAGCTCAAAGATCCGGGTCCCGGCGCCGACTCCACGCATAATTGAGGTCTATAGTCAGGCGAGTAAGATTCTGCAGTAGACGATCTTCCGGGAGACCCACAAAGAATGACCTGGAAATATAGTCAGCAGCTGTGGGAAACTTGGAGCACGTTTGCGTACGTGAGCATTTGCAAGCCCGATCCAACGTATACAGTGTACAACAGCAAAGTTGATAGGTCTCCGACGGATATTTCACCTCGACTGACTAGAGTTCCACCTAGTGTACCCAGCAGGTGAGCATAGCGTTCATACCTAACGGAAGGTCCCGACCATAACCGAGCAATGCGAGCAAAGTGATGTTCCCGCTCCAAGCCGTACTCCCGAAGAAGATCCCACTGGCATTGGCTTCCCGCCGAGCAAGCTCTAGTACATTGCCGATCTTTGTGTGGAACTTTTCGCGTTCTTGCGGAAGGGCGTTGAAAGCCTGGACGGTGCGGAGTGCAGCCAATGACTCCTGTGCGACCTATGTACAAATGACTAAGGAGCTCAAGGTGGATACTGTGCTGATTCTGACCTTGTTCATTTCACCGAGGGCTTCCTGTGTTTGATTTGACAACTTTTTCAAGTAACGACCATAGAACACCTGGTGGGGGTAAGACACAGGTCATGGTGCGAGGAAGCCAACATACAACACCCAAAGAGACGGGAGGAACAAGTGCGAGCATCAGGGTGGTAAGGGCGGGAGAGACATAGAACATCGCGCCGACTAGAAAAAACCTAGGTCATGAGAGGTATTCCGAAATGTAGGATTGTTTGCTTACGGCCAGCAGAAGCCATCACAACTGCCCGTAAACCATCGGACAGGTTCTGGGTCACGCTGACAAAAATGTGTAAGTATCAGTTTCACAGCGAGAGTGAAATTGCTGTACCTCTCGCCAACAACGCTGGAATCAACACTCAGCCTGCTTAAAACATCTCCTTCCCCACGTTCAACAAATTCAACTTCCTGCTTGAGCGCTGCGGCATAGGTTCTTTCCCGTAACCGAGCGACAATTCGTTGACCGGCCATCCGCATGAGGATTGCACGCCCTGTATTCGCCAGAGCACCAATAGTGAATGCAGCAAACAAGATTCCTGAGGCTTGTCCGAGCGTGAGCCCATAGGGAATTTGCTGAAAACAGCCCCTGTGAGAAATCTGGAAGAGCAATGACGTGATAGAACGTACCGGGTCCGCTGAAGTGAAATAATCAATGAGCTTCCCGACGGTGAACGGAATGCTCATCGAGACCGAGGATGAAACCAGTAACAAACCCACGGCGAACGTAAGGGATTTTTTCTCTGGTTTGGCCAAAGCAAAAATCTTCCGGAATGATGACGCGCTTTGGTTATCCTTCGCGGTGGCTGTGAGTATGCGAGACCATAACGAAAGCTTTGGTGTCGGAGGTGTCGGGGTTGGTGTACTGTATGCCCGCAAGGACCCCGGGGGTCTGGGGAGAAGCGCAGACCGTGGTGCAGCGAAACGGGACTGGAATCCGAGGTGGAGGCGTGATCTGCCAACCAAGGACGTCGGAAACGTCAAAGACGTACGCCCGCAGCCAGCAAACGAATTTGCCACTGGGTTCAGCACACGCAGGCCATACATGAGGAACGACTCGTCCTCTTCGTCTTCGTCGCGGGTGTTGAGGGAGGGGGTGGTGTGCGAGTGTTCCAAATAGACTCTGGGACGGTGTCGGAGTCAATAGCCAGCGGGGATGGAGCTGTCGGCGAACATATCAGGACCACGTGACACACAACACCGCTCTCCCTTTCCGCTCCTCGGTGGCGGATTTCGTCAATCTCAAGGGTCTATCCCTTCACTCTGGTTGAACAACCATGGTCAAATCTTACCTGTTCTGGTGTCTGGCACTGTTTACGGGCTTTGCTATTGCCGGGGATGACCTCACAAGGATAGGAAACAGGACAATCGAAAGGGTGTGTCTTTGGCGGGCGTGTCCACGGAATTCGCAGACGCAATTGGTCCCATTTCGCGTCGATATTGCGTGGGCTTGTGAGGCGAAGATATTGACGAACGCCCGATAGACTGTACAACTACGCACCCATTCATTATACGCACCATACATCGACCAGGATCTGCAGAACAGGTGGTGGGACTTCGGAGGAGATGCCTACGTTGTATGCCGTTTTCATGCAAGTCGCGACTGCCGTACCTTTGACCAAAGATGATCCACATAGAACACCGCAAAGCATATACGGTTGACTCGTGATCAACCCTCGGAAATGGCAAGTCAATTAAAGCACTTCTCTACAATTTTGACCTTGCTAAAAGACCTTCGGGTTAACAGGGCTGGCTCTGGTCACGTCTGCCTATCACCTCGATCAACTTTGTCATCGAGGTCGAGTTCAAGGTTGGCCATATAAAAGCCTTGGTCTTTACCCCTGCTCACCCGCCACTAGATTTCTGGCTCGCCAAATCACTTGTATGGTGACGGTATTGCAGTTTGGTTAACAAAAGGACGGACAACGCCTGGACCCGTATTCGGAAGTATGGGTAAGATCACTTCAGCTACCCTTTGACGTCCCATCGTGCTAACCGCGGCATAGACAATTTCGAGGGTCTCGGTCTGTTCCTTGACACGTACGTATGCCTTTTGCAATGCCCAAACCCCCCTAACCGATCTTCCCCAGATACTCGAACGCTCGCCATGCATATTCCTTCCCCCGCATTGTTGCCATGCTTGGTGACGGGAAGACGTCGTATGATCTCGGCAACGATGGAGACTCCAACGCCATAGGCTCGTGCTCTGTGCGTCAGTTACGGATTTTTCCCCCTTAGTCTCCCTGACGTTTTTTTTTCAGGCTTTCTTCAGACGAACGAACATCGCAACCAAACTCAAGATTACCTATCTTAGGGATGGGCTTCTGGATGTATGTTTTTCTCCTGTACTCCCGATATTCCTAACTGAGAGTGACGGCGATTAGGTCAAGATTCACTACAAAGCTTGTGAGTCTACTCGTTTTTAGGACGCTAGAATGGGATCTTGATGCTTGTTTGAACCAGGGGATGATTGGACGCCGTGCTTCACATTGAGGAACGTTTCGTTACCCGAGGTACCGTTCCTTGGCTTTTCTGCCCTTACCGGGGACGTTTCCGACGAGCACGAGTACGCGGTTGTAACCTCTCTTAAAACTTTTCGTGGCTGACAACATCCCTTGTCACTTCCAGTATCATCAGCGTCTCGACCTACTCTGCAATCCTCTCCAACACAAATAATCCTCGTGGAAAGATCCAACTTGAGGAATCTACTTACTCAGGGTGGTTCCGGACCCTTGTGAAGATCGTTTTCTTCCTTGGTGCTGTTGCTGGTGTTCTATATGGATACAAGATTTACTCCCTGAAGAGCGCGCAGACCTTCAACAGCTACCCTCGGTCACCCGGGATTGGGGGCGCAGGGTTTGGGGGTGGCGGGTTCTACGAAAAGAGGTTTTAATCTCCTGATACTAGTCGTTGGGATTGAGGCACTGAACGTTGACTTTGTGGTGTATTTTCGCCCTTGAGGGGTAGGTGGCAGTAGGTGGGGAGCCGTAGTAGATATGGTGTAGGTCCAATGCTTACATGCCCTCATGCCTCTGTGCTTCGATTTGTTCCCGGATGATCCGACCACTTGCCATTGAAATGCCCAGGGTTTGTACCCGGAGATCGTGTCGGATGTACCAGCTCTCAATGCTCTCGGTCACTCTCAGTCTCACGCCGCCGCGAATGATCAGATTCATTGATTTGGACCAATCTAGCTACACGTGACGCGAGTCGCCCTTCCTTCGCCGCTCGTCCATCCCACGGTACAGACTGGTACTCGACCCGCCTGATTGCCGTCAGGGAGCCGCCTTTCAAGGATGCAACAACCGATCTATTACTCACGCAACGAGTACATTGAGACCGTACGTATTGAATGCCGCGCAGGATGCAACCTCGGACTCATTTGTTTGAAATGCATGATGAGCCACATCGCATTTACTCATACGGCCTGACTTCCTCAGGATACTGGGAACAAGGTATCTCGCAAGGCAATTATCGCTGGGCCACAGAACATCATTCTCGGAGGCAAAACGATTATCTCGAATGGTGCGATCATTCGAGGTGACCTGAGGCGAACTGGAAGCGGGCATACAGTCGTCATCTCTTTAGGAAGATATTGCCTGATTGGAGAAGGGTGCATCATGCGGTACGTCGACCGCAGGCGGCGCCACTGAAACTGGCGTTTTATGCTGATGACTACTACTTTTTCCTACCGACCCGTTGCACTCTGAATGGGGGGGGACGTACTACAGGCCGCCGTACAAGACGTACCGAGGGAATTTCAATTATTATCCCATGAAGATAGGGGACCACGTTCACATTGGGGCCGGGACTGTCGTTGAAGCTGCCACTATTGGTAACAACGTCGAAATTGGGAAGAACTGCGTGATCGTATGTGCAATTTTCTCGGCCCCTCTTCATCGGGGTCGCTCCCGAGTTGGGAGCACTGATCCAGATCAGTGCATCCTTGCGTTTGTGGCAGTCCTTTCAGCATTCCTTTCAAAGCAATTGATCCTCCCGTGCCCTGCGGCGGCAGAATGACAACTCCTGACATTATCTCTGGTTTGACAGGGGAAGTTTTGTATAATCAAGGATTGTGCGAAGATCGAGGACAACACCGTGCTACCCCCGAACACGGTCGTACCCGCCCTGGCCGTGTTCCGTGGCTCACCAGGTTCGTTCTCGATCCGGTGCAGACATTCCAGGGGTTGACGGGCGTGAGATCTGCAGGCAGGTTTGTTGAAGAATTGTCCGAGTCTACACCAGAACGTGTGGAGGCGGCGACGAAGCAGTACTATAATCGGTTTGTCCCTATGCATGATCGATAGGTCACCCAGGCCGAGGGCGATGCGCGTCTCCTTGTTCCAATCGGAGGTGGAAAGACCAACGAGGCCGGGCAAATCCCATGTACACCCAGGTGGACGGAACTGTAATCGGAGTCAATTGTAGAGGAAAAACCAATAGATTGCTGTTTAACGAAGCGACCGACCTCTGGTCACCGGACGGAAGTAGCACATAGGTAAGAGTGTCTTCTGGTACTCAACATCTCTGCGTTGTGCTGGCAGCTGACGGGATGGTAGATTGGATGTCTGCCGCTCCCCCATGGTGCAATCGCGGTCCAAATAGCCCGAAAGAGTAAGCACAAAGACAGGGAAAGGCACCAAAATAAGCTCACACCTCGTCAGACTCCCTTAATTCAAACGGAGACAGGCGATCTACGCGACTGAATGGCTCGGAGCGGGTTGGGATGATTTCCTTTCTCGGACAAGGCAGACACCCGCCTCTGCTCCCATGGATGCCTACGCCTTTCTTTTCAGGTAGAGGGCTCGTTTCCGTTTTGGCGGCTTCCCCGACCGTTCTGCCAGAGGATCGCTACGGCCATCGAAGCATATTTAAGAACGGGCGACGTTCTCCAGTCTCTCATTCGTTCTACTCTCGAATCCAACCCACTCGCTTTACCTTCTGCATCCCCCACCACATCAACCACAATGCAGTTCATCCGTGTCTTTGCCACTCTCCTGGCTTTCGGTAAGCAGCATCAGCTCGGCTTACTGCAATCAATGGTCCCTTACCAGTCTTATTGTCTTAGCTGCTGCCTCCACATTGGCTGGCCCGATTCCCGCCAACTCCCTTTACAAGAAGGATGTTGTTGTCGGACACGAGATTCTCGTTCGCGAGCTCGAGGCCCGCGACTCCGAGTTGAATGTCCTCGCCCGTGAGCCTGAGGTCGTCGAGGCTCGTGATCCATCTCCTGGCGGTTGCTTCCACGGCGGCTACAAGCCCGTCATCTGCATTTGAGCGCGTCCCCCAACCAGCATTATCCGCTCAGACGAGTAGCAAGAGATAGATCTCCCTCGCCTCTCATTACTCCTTATCCTTTTTCAGTTTTTCACGACCCGGTTTTGGCCCTCTTCTTCACCGTAAATGGTTTCGGTTAATAGCTTCTTGATCCTCGACTGTATCGGTAGTTCTGCATATATTCCTTACCCCTCGTCGTGTCTTGGTTATCATTATAGGATGTCCATCCATCGTAAATTCCTGTCGAGTATTCTGTTCCTGGTCTAAGAATGTGACTCACAGTGAACACTGAAAACCTCTCGACCGGAAGCACACTCGCAAGCTTACAAGCACTATGTTCACCTCGATGGCACCCTACTGTCAGATCTATTATCCGGCCGCGGTAAACATGACTCTGCAAATTTGTCGTGTTCAGCGACGCTCCTCTCCTTAGTGAACGAGTTACCACCGGTGTACCTGTCCGATATGCCAGCGCCTCTGGTAGTATAATGAAATCTAATTTCGGATTCGGCTTTCTAACGTCACTCGCCGTCGACAGCAGTCCGGAATGCCGTGATCGACGATCGACGCTTGGGCTACCCTCTGACTTCTCCTCCCCCAACTCCGAATGGAGGAGGGTTTTGTTTGTGGTGGAACAGCCGGTCCCCTCGGGCCTCAGCCAACGAACGGCATCGCCCTGATACGACCGACCCGACATCGCGTGGCGACGGAGAAGGCCGAGCCGCAGATAGGCTGCGGAGGACGGAAACTCAGGAAAGTGCCAGCCCGCAGTACCGCCTTTGGGGTGGCGATGATATCCGTGGCAAGGAAGGGTTTCATGTCGCTTCCGATGACCGAACAATGTAAGTGTGCCTATATCTGCACACTTGCACCTCCATTTGGCCGGCCGTGTGGCATGGTCGGATATGGCGTACCTGCGGGGTAGTCTCTTGCATGTACACGACTCTGGCCATGTTCACTAGGACTTTGGGACTGAAACGCCCGAGGCTTCAGCAAAGAAGGGTGGAAAGCCAAAGTCAATAAGGTTGATGAATCACCGGAGGCAAGTCATGTATGCAGCATGCAGCTTTCAACGCTGATGGAAGGTAGACAGCGAGCGCAATTTGGGATGACGGCGTGGGGTTGCGTGATGGGATATGGGGACGCGTACTGCGGCCTTAAGAGGTCACAATATCGCTATGCGTGTATTGACGTGGAGCATTGATTCGAAGTTATTGGTCAGAGTGAGTAAAGACGAAATCCTCAAGGTTTGTTTCCGTTACCACTTATCTGCTTTGTTGAAAACCTGCCTAGGGGTTTCGATGCCGGTAAGACCACCAGTGGGTAGAGATCCGTCAGGTTCTGAAGGTGTCAATTTCGTGGATATCGCGTTTTTTCGGCTTTCCCCCCTTCGTGCGGTCTCAAATTTGGCAGATTCAGAGTGTCCAAGATATACCACGCCATATCTCAGTTTCCCGGTTCGATCGGTCGTAATCTCTCCACACCAGGGAGTCCCTTGCTTTCGCAAGCTTTTTTCGGAGGTCGCTTGATCGCGCTATGGAGGAGTAGGGGGTTTGGGAAGGTATACCTCTGAGAACTTTAATTTTTCCCTTGGCTATCGCGGCGTGTTCGGCCTTCTAGATCAACTTCCAGTCGATCACGGCAATCGACTCCGGTTGTAGTGTATCAGAAGACTCGAATATCGCAGCCACGAAACACCTGTGACCGAACGGACAACTCCCCGTGCCGGTGACTAAATTCGCACGGCCGCACGGACCCATACAGCTGAGTGTGCCTCTGGAAACTGCGCTCTTCCACTCACTCGGCTTGGGTTCGGCCTTTTGCGTCTTCTCGGCACACATGATCGGATCCTCGAAGCTGTTTGGGCATAAAGAGTGTTACTCGGGTTCCCTCGTGCAGCCCGTCAGCTATACGGCACCGGCGCGGGCGCGCTGGGCACGATCAATTTCTCGAGCACGAGACACAGATCGCCTTTGGTTATGGGATCCTGGTGTTTTGATGCGTTTTATGGGATGCGGCTCGCGAGAAGCTACGCCACGGGGGTACTGGTCTGTTAGTCGGGTGAGTGCCAACGACATTCCGTGGTTTGTGCCTCACAGCTGATTCCAAAAAGCATCGTGTCAATAGTTAAGGTGCCTCAAAAACCTTCGTGATTCGCATTTTGCCAGTGTGCAGGTCTAGGAAAGCGCGGCTGGCAACGACGATGGCGCAGGGTGACTAGTATAATAGCCCGGCATTCCCGGTGGCACCTGAATGATCGTTCAGGACTCCACGCTCGTCAGGCACGCGACACGGAGCGTGCCATCAGGTTTGATTTCGTTTTGTAGCTGCCAATTAGTTTATGCGGGACCAGGGTTGATATATCCTGTTGATGTGGCCATAGGCTCAAGAGTGGTGGGGTGACATCGCTGGCATTTCACTATAGTCATGTAGACGTAACCTTGCTGAGCCTCCGAAATAAATCCATTGGATAACGGACGGTGGGCCTGATCCAATCATCTGTTATAATTTGTTATCGATTACAAATGATAACAACGCGTTGTAACGAGACTACGAAAAAGATAAGTTACCCGAAAAGGAAATCCGGACCCGACAGTGACGACACTTTCCCTTTGGAAGTTGGACCCGAGATCGTCCAGTAGTATGTACTGCTGCGCGGCGACACCTCGGAATATTAAATCGTCAACGAGCAAGCACGTGGTGGACACAACCGGTAACGAGCCTACTCGCACTTGGTCGGACCCCCTTAATCCAAACGGAGGCACGACTGAATGGCTTCCGAGCGGGTTAGGATAATTCCCTTTCTCGGACAAGGCAGCCACCCGCCTCTGCTCCCAGGAAAGCTTACGCCTTTATTTTCAGCCTGAGGTACACGGCTTCCTTCCCCGTTCGCAGCTCCTCTGGGCGTTCCGTCAGATGGCCGTCTAAACATATTTAAGAACGGGCGATATCCTCCAGTCTCCCATCCATTCTACTCTCCAACCCAATCCACTCATTTTACCCTCTGCGGGCGGATCCCCCACTGCGACTACCACGATGCAGTTCATCCGTGTCTTTGCCACTCTCCTGGCTTTCGGTAAGTAGCCTCGGCTCGCTTCAATCGATGGTCCCTGACCAGCCTTATCGCTTAGCCGCTGCCTCCGCATTGGCTGGCCCAATCCCCGTCAACTCCCTCTCCAAGAAGGACGCTGCTGTCAGCCACGACATCCCCGTTCGCGAGCCAGAAACCCCCTCCGAATTGGAGATCCTCGTCCGTGAGCCTGAGGTCGTCGAGGCTCGTAATCCATCTCCCGGTGGTTGCTTCTTCGGCGGCCACCGGCCCGCCGCCTGCATTTAAGCGTGTCCCCTGACCACCATTACCACCACCGCTCGGACCAGTAGCAAGGACATAGATCTCTCTCACCTTTTGTCACTCCTTATTGCCATCCTTTTCCGGTTTTTCACAACTCGGTTTTGGTTCCTCGACTGTATCGGTAGTTCCGCATGTATTCCTTTTTTACCCTTTACCATGTCTCGGTCGTTATTGTAGGATGACCATCCATGATAAATTTCTTTCGGGTGTGCTAGCACACCCGGCCTATGAACGCAACTCGCAGTGAACACTGAAAACCTCTTGGCCGGAAACACACCCGTTAGTAAGCTTACAAGCACTACAATCGATCGCCTCGATGGTACCCCGCTGTCAGATCTATTATCCGACCGCGGTAGATATGACTCCGCGGGTTTCACCAACGCTCCTCTCCTCAGTGGGCGATTTACCACCGGTGTACCCGTCCTCGGATATGGTGCCTCTGGTGGAATGAAATCTAATCTCAGATTCGGTTTTCTAACGCCGTCGACTGAGCAGTCCGGAATGTCGTGATCGACGATCGACGCTTGGGCTAACCGGAACCTTTGGCTTCCCCCGAACCTTGTCTTGTCCCAACTTCCGTTCCCTCGGCAGCAGAAATGGACGCTGTCATTTCAAAAACCGTCGGGGGCTTTAAATCCTGGTTTGTCGCAAACCGTGGCTATTTCCACCCCAACGCACAATTTCAACCAGGTGAGTATCAATAACCCACAAAACGGATTGTCGTTGTTTGACGCGCGTTGCAACACCATTCAGATGACTCTGGCTACAAAATCGTCGCAGATGAAGAAATACCGCCTGATACGACCATCGTTACTTGTCCTTTCGGATTGGTCATCACCAAAGAGCTTGCAACACACGCCATCTCAACTGTCCTCAAGACCGACAGTATTCCATCCAAATGGACAGAGAGACAGCTTATCTGCACATATGTGTGCCTGCATTGGGTGTTCGAAGCGTAAGTTATACCGCACGGTATGAGGCATTCGATCTTCCCATCAATTTCCTACTCATCGCTTGATCAAAGGTCTCCCGGCTTCCCTGAATCGTTAGCACACCTCCCATACCTTGAGATCCTGCCCAAGCCAAAACAACTGCTCACGCCCCTTCACTTCTCTGATGACGAATTGGGCTTGTTCAAAGGGTCCCACCTCTATGGAGCGACGATAGACCGTAGAAACGTTCTACATCGCGAGTGGCACGGGTGCCTTGAGCACCTGATGACCACATCTAACGATGACGTGTATCAGCAGAAATATACATGGTGAGTACTCTAGTCACGAACCGTAGCGACTTCCGATCGTGATCAGACTTGATCTAGGGAACGATACCTCGCCGCAGCGACCTACCTCTCCTCTCGAGCATTTCCGTCCACACTAATATCAGAGAATCCATCCGTTGCAGCCTCGGAAAGCTCATACCCAGTCTTACTCCCTGGAGTGGACTCTTTGAACCACGCGAGAGCGCGGCCCGTGTCATGGGTCGTAGACCCCCTAACCCTTATGGATCCGAGCGGGGGCTCGGGGCGGCAACAACTAGGCTTATCTCTTGTCATCCACTCATGGACTCGACCCGGAGAGGAGCTTTTGAATAACTACGGCGCGAAACCAAATTCGGAGCTGATACTTGGTTATGGATTCTCCTTGGAATCCAATCCAGACGATACGATTGTGTTGGGCATCGGTGGAGGGCCCACGACTTCAACTCCGAACTCAGAAGAGAAAAAGAGGTGGGAAGTTGGCAGGAACGCACGTGGAGTTGAAGGTGTCTGGCACCATGTCCTGGATGTCGTTTCGTCGGCTTCACAGCCTGAGGAGGCGGAAGAATCAGCGGCCACGAGGTTTGAGAATCAATTAGATGCCGCTGGAATGCTGATGGAGATGTGTCAATCGTACTTGGAGCGACTACCCCAAATTCCAGATGTCCTAGATCCCTTGGTCCCGGGGGTGCGGCGAGAGGTATTTACAATGTTCTCACATTACATCGAAGGTGCGGCAGTTTTTCAGGGACACCGTTACCCCCACTGACATTTTTCGACTCTAGGTCAGCGGGACATCTTAGAATCCATTCTGAGATTTGCTGAGGAGAAGGAAGAAGAAGCTGCGGAGGAAGCTCGGAAACTAGGGGTTGAGCTCGAATTCGAATGATAAGGACGATTTCTCTTGTATTGGAACAAACTGTAGAGTACGAAGATACACGTTGGACCTATGAACATGTACACATGTACCTCCTGGAAGTGCCGGAACAGATCTAGGGGAATTTGAGTAACAGCTGACCGCACAGTGTATCCGTGGGACCTCGAAGAATGGCAGTGATGGTTGACGACAAAGCGATTGTATGATAGCAGCGTGAGGGGTCTCCGTTGACGAGAGGGAGAGAACACGAAAACAAGAATTTAAATAAGAACCCGAAACAGATGGTAAGGTGGAAGCAGCATAGTATGGGTCGGGCCCTGTAGTCTTATCACTCTCCATCCGCGCGGAGGTGACTGTAGAACGCAACGGTTAGATTTTCCCGGTCTACAAGCAAACGAAGACCACGCTCACTCTCCGAGTAGTTTGTTCATCTGGAACATGTCTAATCTGGCCTGCCCGAAGACAGCCCTGAACTTCTCGTCACCGACAATGATTTTCTTGTTGCTCGGGTCTTGTAACTCGTTCCCTTTGATATAATCCCACAATTGTTTCACGGTCTGGGGACGCGAGAGCCTCTCGACACCAAGCAACGTGGCCAACGGCTCACTGCGGTCGAGGGTCGGATTAGGTATGATCACACGAACTACGTGTGGCTGGAGAAACCGTACGTACCTCAGGTTGTATTCCTTCGAGAACCCACCCTTGGCTCCACCCCCACCCCGGGACTTCCGTTTCTTCCCGACAGAACTGTTTGCGTCACTCCCGCCTTCATCGCTATCCACCGTGTCAGCGGTAAGGGGTTTCTTCCTCTTGCCGGAACCACCCTTCTTGCCCGCATTCGTCTTGGATTTCCCAGCCACGCTCCGGGAGCTCCTCGACCGGCTATTCAGCTCATTCGAGAGCTGACGGGCATATTCCGCATCCGACTTCTCTTGTCCGTTCTTCTTCTGACGTTTCTTCGCCGGTCGCTTCGGCGAGCTCTCTAATTCCTCCTCTCCGTCCCCTTCCTCTTCTGCCGCACCCTCGGCATCCGCGTCCTCATGCACGCCGTTGGCATCGCCAGACCCTGAAGCGGAAGCCGCTTCGTTCACGCTCTGAAATATCTCCCCAATAATTGTGTCGATACCTTCCCTGTTCTTCTTCATCCATTCGTATGTCAGGGAAGGGTCCAAAACCTGCAGCTTTTTCCGAACCGCTTTCGCGCTGATCAGGTTCAAGTCGACCCCAGGCGCGGTCAAAACCTTGCGGATGGCGGGCTCCAAGTCACGGGGGATCATATTTCCACCACAAACCAAGATTAGAAGTGAGAGCGTAAACCCCTCGTTGTGCGTAGGGTGTGTGGATGCTGGCCGTCTGTAGTCGCCTGCGGTTATCTGGGAGGGAGAGTAATTCCTTGGGATAGGTTGGGATGAGGTGGGCGCAAGAAGACAGAGGATGAGACGCGCCTTGGCTCGTCTGAACTAGATTTCGCGTTTCGACCGTCGCGACCGGAAACGAGCCAGAGATCGGTTCTTCCGGGTTGCCTTTTTGGGAAATGGATCGGGGATACAACATGAGGTTGCAAAGCAAGCTGATAACATGGTCGATGGGGTATAGATGCGAAGATTGGACAACTAGTCTGTGCTATCAAAGAACTGCCCACCCATCCGCAACCGGCTCAGGAGGTCCAGGCAGTGGGGGTTGCACCCCACCCTGGGCCTGATCCTGCTGTCTTCGCCTTCGCTCCTCCTCTTCTCGTCTCAGCCTCTCGACCCATCGGTTTCTTAGGTAGAACAGACCAGCAATCATCACGACCAGCGACATGAGTAGCATTGTCTCTGCAAGTTCGTCGTCTTCATCTCCCCGTTCACGATTTCCGCGGAGAGCGCCATCGAAGTAGTCTTCCGGACCAAAATCCGTGTCTCGGTCGCGATCGTGCTCTCGGATCTTCCTCTCTCTCGCCCACTAGCAATGCAAGAGTCTTGTGTTAGCGATCGAGGAACTTTTCATAGGATACGGGAACTGACCTCGACTGCGTCTTCCGCTTCGTGCTCCTTCCCTTGTGGGTTCTTACCCTTGTGCTGACCCTTACCCACAAACCAGTCGTCATCAGACCCATCCGAGTACTCCTCAATGGGGGAACCCGCATATGGGTCTTCAGGTCGCCCCCCCTCGATCCCAGGGTTCTCAACGGCATCGGGCGGAGAGTCTGGAACGGTCCGCGTCAGCACGGAATTTTAAAATATATTTCTCCAATATACCATCTTTGTGATCCCTTAGGATGGTCGTGTGCCAGAACTTCCGGATGCGCAACTTGATCAGCGATAGTGTGACTGGGAAGTACGCCTCCGTGTTAGCTGCAAGCGCTAGGTCATAATGTCTCTTGGCCAAATGGAAGTCCTAGGGTGGTGCCGTCAGACCGTCGCACATGTGCTTCAGATACGAACAATATACCTGTGTTACACCAACTCCATTCTCATACATCCATCCCAGGTTCCACATCGCCAAAGCGGAAAGCTGAGTATCTGCTGCGGATTGATAATACCCAGCCGCCTTTTCCCATCGGATAGCTTCTGGTTCGTCAGGGACACCAAAACCATGGTAATAGTAGTCCCCAACTTTCACCAACGCGTCAATATTATTCTGAGATGCCGAGCGAGTCCACTGTGTCAACGCGACCCTCGCCGTGTCATTTGAGGGTGACATGGGCGAAAACCTTGTGAATTTGAGGATGCTCTTATCTAAAACAGGGGCATCATCACGTTAAAACATCATGACTTAGAGTGAACTGGTGACTGGCAGACCTTGATCCAAGACATAGGCCAAGTTATTTTGTGCCGGCTCGTAACCCCTTTCAGCGGCAATCCACCACTGAAGCATTGCGATTTCCTTGTTTCTATCATTCCCTGAAGCCCAGGCGAGATTCGCGTGGGAGACTAGATCCACGTCCCACACTCCTCGTTCTGCGACCACCTTGTAAAACGAGACCGCAACCGAACATGCGCTGGAAGTGATGTGTCTAGGGTAGCCAGGTGTCCGCATAGTTCTCGCCTGGAACTCCGCGAAGTAGTAATACGCTTCAAATGGAGACCCGTTTCTGATAGCGTTCTCGAAATGGGTAATCGCCAGTTTTACCTCACCGCGTTCTAAAAAAAAAAGGAAACAGGAAACAGGCAGAGAAACCTATCAATATAATGCATCCATCGAAACCAGTGAAACAGACCGTAGTGGTGTTTCCCAAGGTTCACCTGTGCCTCGGCCAGCTCTTGCCCAGCCGCGACGGTGAAATGTCCAAGGGCCTTCTGGATATCTCCCTTTCCTGTAATTAAACCGTCCCTGTGGATGATTCCCAGTCCGTTGTGACATTCCCTATCTCCGAACTCGGCTCCACGTTCAAACCACAACTTTGCCATGCGATAGTCCGTTTTGACGCCCTCCCCCCTCAAAAACATCCGGCCAATATATGCGGCGCTTGCGGCAGCGAACCCGACGGGGCCAGCTTCTTCACGAGACGGGAATGGAACGTGGCGCAAGTCGGGCGGATCGGTGGGCCAGGCCTGCCGGGCGATGTACAGGAAATAATGCATTGCCTGTTCGTAGTCCCTGCTTATCAGACCTACACCTTCACTTCCTGAAGTGATGCCTCCGGGTGACTGGTATAGTGAGCCTTGATAATATATCTTCCCTAGTCGGTACGCAAAATCCGTTTCTCCTCTGTCGGCGTTGAACTAGGGGAACTCTTGTCAATAGGTACAACCTGAGCAACATTACTCATTCTCACTAAGTAGTACTCGAGGACATCCTCCCATGTATCTCCGGCCGCGTGGGAGCTGGCTGCTTTCACGACTGGCCGCTGAGAATTGACACCAGTCGAAGCCACACTGGCACCAGGGCCATAAACCCCGCCAAGAAGGTCAGAAAGTTTGATAGCGGTGGGTGGTATCGTCCTCCCCCCAGGCGGACCAGCCTTGAAAGTGTTCACAGCTAATATAGACGAGCATCAGAGGGGAAAGTCCTAGTGCAAAAGCCAACCACGAACCTTGCCGAGCTGCTCTCTCGTACCATTCCACTGCCTTTGTACAGTCTTCCCTGACACCTATCCCAGTCCAGTACCTGTACCCAAGCGCCATTTGCGCACCGCGATGTCCACCGGCCGCAGCAAACGTGTAATACAGTTGTGCTTTAGCTTGGTCAACCTTTGTGACATCGTGGTAGCCAGCTGCATAAAAGAAACCGAGAAGGGATTGAGATGTCGCATTTCCTGTGATCGAGGCGTGTGTGTTGAGGGTTTCGAATGCCAACTTCGGATCGGAGGGGTAGCTGGTGGTAGGTGGAAACTACGAGAAGCCGTCACCCCCTTTATACTAGAGTCAAGAAGAACAGGTAGCGTACGAGAGATAGCGATGCCAAGGTGAACATGGCATCCGTGTGTCCCAAGCTGATCGCGTGCTTCAGTAGCGCGATGACAGCAGCAGTGTTTCGATAACCTTCACTGGTTTTCGGATCATCCTCGCGGCCACTACCATTCAATCCCAGTATCGTCCAGATAATGCGTGGAACCCAAGACTGGTGTCTGAGTTTCATTGCTATCCGTATTGCGCTCGAGAAAGGGCCTTGACCATGTGGAGTAGGAAGTACTGATGAAAGGACCCTGGAGAGGATTCCAGAAGATGCGGGGGTAGTTGATTGAGCTTTTTGTGTTGGGGAGGAATCGCGAATGGTGGCTAAGAGTGTAACGGCCTTCTTGTAAATTCGGTCAGCTGTGTCATGTTACACATGCTCCATTAGATAACACTGAATGTCCCCGAAAGAAACCCACGAACGCGCACCTTCAAAGGATGGTGGAGCCTGCATTACCGCTTGATTCAAACGCACGTCTCCTAATCTATCCACACTTTCGGGTTTCTGTACGTCTGGGGGGTCATTGGTCCGTTCGGGAGTGTCTGTGGCCGAACACGAAATGACCACGAGGGCGACGACCGCGAAGACAATCCATAGTGACTTCATACACCGTAATTTTGAGGTCAGAGCCATAGCTCAGAGATACGCGGATCCAGGAGCTGAATATCACGAGACGGTGGCACAACCAGACGGAAGCGGTTGGAATGCCGTTTCCGAGGCTGGTTTATGGGAGGTATCGCAAACGAATTGTGGACCGGTGACAGAGATCCCGGAAGAAGTGCAGAACGAGGACGAAGGAGAGAGATGGAGGTCGAAGGTCGAAGTTGCGCTCTCAACTTGAGGTCATCGTGTCACTGATCGTTGGCTCACGTGGCAACTTCAATCTTGTCCGTTATCTTCCTGATGGAACAAGTCGAATTATTGGCCGATTTACTTGGAAAGCACCCGTAAAATCCGGAAAAAAATTCGTGTGACTGAAAGCCCAACTGCTGACCCCACCCCGTTATTCCACAGGCAATCCATTGAGATCCTTCCAGGAGAAATCAGTGGATGGGTCCCAGAGTCGACCCCGACCTACCCGTTCCTCTTCGCGGAGGGGAACCTGGGCGTCCCACAGAAAGTCCTATACCAGGCCTACCTGGTTGCCATACGCGCCTACTTCGGCCTTCGCAATGAAACTCGTGAATCTATCCCATCGCTTCAGCAATCCAACCTGTCAGATCGTCTCACCCGGGTCGTCCTCCTCGCCAATCCCGCTCACCAAACTGCCCTCAATTCCCGCAAGAAGCTCGTCCAAAGTCATGTTGTTGATCCTTACTGGGAACTCAACTTCTCCGCCAGCCTGCTGTCATGTCGGGAGTGCGCCAAGGAATCGATTCTTTGGCACCATCGGAGATGGCTCTTGTGCGTCATCCATGAGGTCCCTGA
>Ga0307515_10005056_pt1 | contig 26822 bp, 24 predicted proteins | sample 17_EM_MG_FD_194513 | JGI IMG/M metagenome (GOLD analysis project Ga0307515, IMG submission 194513) | Populus trichocarpa ectomycorrhiza microbial communities from riparian zone in the Pacific Northwest, United States - 17_EM | ecosystem: Host-associated > Plants > Roots > Unclassified | place... | reverse complement strand
TCAATACTTGATCCATATTTAAGATATTTACCATTAACGCCACTATGCCCCGCTGGAGTCGTGAACCTAATACAGACCAAAGGATTGAGTCAGAAATCACCGGCTTCGAGAATGGCCTCTATAAAAGCCGGGAAGGTGCTGCAAAGTCTCACGGCGTTGACCCAAATACGTTGCGCAGGCGACTCAACGGCAAACATAAATCTCACAAAGTCGCGCATACTCAACAGCAGCGACTACTACCCCCTGCAGAATCTGCAGTTGTGCGACAGTGTATATACCTTGGAAAATGCTGCGTGATACCTTTTGTTAAGAAAAAGCCTGCAATTGAGCATTTTGAGTCATTAGTTTTGATGTTCAAAACCGTCAAAACCCCCCCAACCGTCAAAAGCCCATAAGCTACGTTATTGGATACATTATTCGATTCTGGATATCTACGTAAAGGAAGAACGCCGAAACTGATGCTCGAGAAGGATTATTCCAACAGCGCCACACTCATCCCCAGACGATATCCTATGGTCTCTGACGACAAAAGACTTACAACTTAAAAGGGAAGTGAGGACAAGGGTCCCACTTCAACTCGGATGTAGGGTTCCACTGCAATGATGATGACGGAATGTCTTCCTAGAGGAATTGGGCGGCTCCGGCCACCGCGTTTGGTTCCGATCTCTCGTATTTTGGTGTGGTGGATTTAGAGAGCTTGATTGGTGTGATATACTGAGCGGTGTATAGTGAGGAGAGTGCGGTAGCTTTGCGGACCAAGGGCTTGATTATGTTGTTTCATCAAGCGCTGTCTTTTCTGGCCTCGATAGAATAGGATCCACTAGCCAGGAGTACGACAAGGGAAGATACGACACGTATGCAGATTCGAAAAGTGATAGAAAGGTTGGCGACAGGGTATCGATCATGAGTGGGATGCGGTAGCATTGTGGTTTTGTATAGCGGCTTGCCGGACAGGGGCAAAATACGGATGTGCCATGGCTTCTTTTGCAGTCAGGCGTTCCTAGACTAAATTAGTCATTACCCATAAAAATTAATGGGGGTAACCATACCTGATGATCGTATCTCAATAGTTTATCCAAGAAATCAATAGCATCGTTGCTGACGAATCTCTGGTTTTCAGCATTGATGAAAGAGTGCCAGCTCTTCTTGGGAAATCTCCCTAGAATATCGTCGTACTGCGCATCCAGCTCAATATCATATTTATCCAGATAATCAAACAGGTCTTCGGTGCCTAACACTTTGGCAATCTTGACAAGCTGATCGGAATTGTTATTACCGTGGAAGAATGGCTCCTTCCTAAAAATCATGGAAGCAAACATGGCCCCCAGAGACCACATGTCAAGAGAATAGTCGTACTCTTGGAAGTCTACAAGTAACTCAGGTCCCTTAAAGTATCTGGACGCCACTCGAACATTGTATTCTGTGCCCGCGTGGTAAAACTCGGCGAGGCCCCAATCAATAAGCCTCAGCTGTAGGTTTGTCAGCACGAGTGTATTGATACTACGTTGACAAGCTCCTCACCTTTCGTTTCTCGTGATCTATCATGACATTGTGTGGCTTAACATCCCGATGCATAATGCCCTTGCTATGACAAAAGTCTAGCGCCTTCAGGAGCTCGAAAATGTAGAACCTCACATCATAATCGACAAACTTGGGATATAAGCTCCGGAAGTCGGTGTTGTTGACGTACTCAAATATTAAGGACGGCGTTTTACTCTGGTAATATCAATAAAACCCACATCAGCGCCAGCACATAGAGTTACATTTTACCGTAAAGGATGTACCCACCTGATTATCCCGTACCACGTCCAGTAGAGCAACAATGTTAGGGCCTCCGGACAGGTTTTGCAGAATCTTGATCTCTCGTTTTATCTTCTTCTTCTTGACAGGCTTGAGGACTTTGATGACGCATTTCTGGTAGTTGACGACATTAATACCCTCAAAAACTTCGGAGTATTTGCCTCGCCCTACATTCGTGAGTTAGCATCTGATAGCTAGCAGTGATAAGGGAAAGCATGCCTATCTTCCGCACGACCTCGTAGTTCTCCAAAACCCCCCAGGAGATGTTGACGCTATCGTAATCCCAATATGCCCGGGGCATATTGGCGTTGACGTCCGCATAGACGCGTGCCATGCTGGTAGCCTGGCCTGTATTGTTGAGATCCAGAGTTGTGAATTCAGACGTAGGGACCGGCTGCTCTATATCAGCAGCGGTCTCGTTCGTAGGAGCTTTGGTGATGTGGGCGGAGGGCTGCTGGATGCGGAGTGAACTGGGAAGCGAGGCGCAGGTGAGCGGTACCAAGAGAAAGGCGACGCCAACTGTCACCAACGGCAAGGCTTGAATGCGCGCGACAGGTTTCCGCCAACGCCCTCGTGGTGGTGGTGGAGGGGCAGCTGCGCTCGGATTTGGAGGTGGACCGTGGTGCTGGTTTTGGATGGCTTCTTGTGTGAATTCAGTCAGCGCCGATGTTCACGTGATCGCGAATCTTTGGTGAATATCTCATGGACTTTTACTACTTTTGCGAAAATCTATCTTTCACACCCAACAGCTCTTCTTCGTACCGCGAAGATGTTCCACGACCTGAACGTGCCGTGGAGCCCGAATGATAGAGAATTGCAGCGAACGATTGCCTTTCTTGACGAATGTGAGCTCTGAATATAGCAGTCCCAAAGCGCCCATCCGTTCCTGACGCTTTCCAGTGGGATACGATGTTGTTGCTCTCACGCACACACTCTCTGGGAAACTGCCAGCAGACTTGGTAAGGAAGAAGCAGTGGTTTTATCCATTGCTTGCTTCATTAACATCAAGCTAACTCTCATAAAACCTTAGAATTGTCCCATCCCCACCATTTTATCATTTCCGACCCCGTCCTCCCTCCGCCTTCTCCGAAGATGTACGCTCATACTTTCAGACACGTCCCAAAACCATCGCATTAATCAGCTCTCTGCGGCCTATGATATCCTTGCCATACGTCCAACGGATGAGAAAACTCTCAAGCAAGCATGCGAATCGCTTGACTGTGAGCTTATTTCGATTGATATGACCGTTCGCCTATCATACCATTTCAAGTTCAAGATGCTCTCGCAAGCTATTGCTCGCGGTGTTAGATTTGAGATATGCTATGCCCCTGGTATACTAGCGAGCGAGAGCTCTGCACGGCGAAATCTGATCAGTAATGTGGTACAACTAATACGCGCAACAAGAGGGCGTGGATTGGTGATCAGCAGCGAGGCAAAAACCGCACTAGGTTGTAGAGCTCCCTCAGATGTAATAAATCTCACTGCAGTCTGGGGACTGGGTCAAGAGAGGGGTAAGGAAGCAATTTGCAAGGAGGCGAGGAGCACGATAGTTTGTGCACAGCTCAAGCGGACAAGCTACCGAGGTGTTATAGACTTTGTATATGGCGGTGAAAAGTCTGAAACGGCAACGCCGAAACAATCGCAGGGAAAAGGTGAGGCGCAAAAGAAACGCAAAGCCGGTGCCATAACCACAGATGTCACAGGTGAGGGTGGTGTCGAATCACAGAATCCACTCTCGAACAGGGAGCTCAAGAGGCAAGAGAAACGGGCACGACTCGAAGCCCAGAAGAATATTGCTCCTAGTACTAACCCAAGCACTAAGGACACAGAGGGTTAAATGGATGATGTATCTACTACAAACGTAGCTGTACAAATGGAAGACTAAATCACATGAGTTCACTGAAAATACTATGGGTATTATGCTGAACGAAGATGAAAACCCGCAAAACGCCTTATCTGACCATCAGTGTCTTATTACAATAATTATCCTGTTGGTTGTGGACTCCGAGCGACAAGCCTGACCGTCACTGCGGTTTGTAGTAATATAGTGCTAATATCGAATGGTAGGATAGCCGATGAACCAACTGCTTGTGACTGTGCCACTGCAGCACTTGTTATCGAACTTAGGATAGCTGAAGATGCTGCTGGGGGAATGGCCGATATCATTGAAAGACTGCTTGATACAGCAGCAGACGATTCTACAGAAGAGATATCTACTGACATAGCGGAGCTGCTTGAAGCGGCAGCGGCAGCGGCAGTAACAGTAGTGGAACTCTCGATTGATGGCATGGCAACCGATGACATTGCAGCCGAAGACATAGCTGATGACATGTCCGTAGAAGAAACGGCAGCAAATGATGCTGCTACTGTCGTCTCGACAGCAATAGAGGAAGCTAGGGTTATCATCGTCGACATTGGTGGCAAGCTCATAGTAGTGTAAGTAGCCAATTGGAAAGGAGCCGGTGTATTAGGTGTTCCCGCAAAGCCTCCTGCAGCGCATAAACAAGCGCAGGTACACATCTCCTCTGTGGCGACCGTTGATGCGGCAGGGACCACCTCAACGGATGGGTTTGAAAGGGCTACAGATTGAAAGAGTGCCGTAGTTGTAGCTGCTGCAGCCGCGGTTTCGGATGTAACCGCAGCTGCAGATGCTTCTAAGCTCGACATGAAGGCAAAGGGGGCGGCTGAGCTGAGGCAAACCTGAAATCGCGAGTCAGATGCGGCGAAATTAAATCCTCAATGGTGGATGTCCTACGCTTTCAGTCGTTGTTACAAGTTGCATGGTAGTCATTGTGACTGCTTCCATTGTCGTAACTGTCGCAGTCGTCGTAACCTGCTCCGTTGATGTGACTGTTGCTGTCATAGTGACGGTTTGGGCAACAGTCTGAACAACGGTGACCCAGGGGAAATCAGCACGCTTTAAGTAAGAGATACGTTCGAAGGGGCATACCATCTGCTGTTGAGGTTCAGATATTGTAATCTAGAAATGTCAGCCAGGTCATTCAGTGACCCAAGGAGGGCAATCTGCTTACTGTCGTAGCCTGAACTTCGGTTTTAGTCTGGGCTTCTGTGATGGTGATGGTTTGCGCTCTAATTGATATTAGCTTACATCCATCGACAATTAGATACAAATCATTCTCATACTGAAGACTTATCTCGGTAAGGGTAATGGTTTCATCGAGGATTGTCGATTTGAATAGATCCGTCCCATTGTTCTTACGATTCCCGTTGTGCTGGCCTTTACCTTGCGATTTATGTTTTTGTTGTTGCTGCTGCTGCTGCCCCTGTTGGTCGTAGCTCTGCTGCTGCCCAACATTGTGGCCTGCTACCTAGAGGGAAAATGTTAATACATATAGCGAGAAAGGCATATGGCTATACGGACAGCCGGTATCAAGAGCAACTCTAGGACGGCGAGAAGCACGAGCGTCCAACCTGCCTTGATTCTCTTCATCTTGCGGCTTGACGAGTGATCGCTGGATGTAGAATAGAGAGATGGGCCTTGCTCAATTTTATGCGCGAAGGATATGATCTTTGCGTAAAGCAGACCGGCTGCATAAAAGAACGTAGTTCGCAGTCATGCAAAAGGAAAGACTGCAGGCCAAAAGATTTTGGAGAGGGAAGAAAGTGACTTGTAAAGAACGGACAGAGGAAACGGCCTCTGGGCGAGACTCAAACCCAGCCAGAGACATCTAAAGCGCGATGCATACTACTAAATAACTTTGTTTCTCCCCGGTTTCCATTCCCACGCGTCTAAGTCTCAAGGCCAGTTCCGTAATTCGAGGAAATGCCATTACGGGAGGCTGTAACTGCCTCACCAGCCTTTTTTTGTGGCCGCGTTATCCTTGATCTGTGAGCAGCTTTGACGGGAGAAGCTAAATTGAAAGAGTTCTGGTCGATAGCAGTCTCACATAGGTTTGGCAAGCCGCTGTGGTAGGAGGGCTGCGACGCACGCTGTTGGAGATCATCAGCCACGAGACGGGGCCGCGTTTCAAAATATTCGGCTAATACTTCTCCTTTGGAGTATGACCTTTCGGCTCCCTTTAATCAGATTTCTATCCATGAGGCTCGCGAAAGACTTCTCTTAGTTGCCCAAAGCAAGACTCGTTGGTTGCTGCGCAAAATGTGTCCACCGTGATCGCTTGGCAAATCTATTTTCACGATATAATGCGTCATCAACGCTCCCCTTTGTCCCTATCGGCTGTACAAACATTCATACTTGGCCGATTGTTGCGGATTTTGGAGAAGAGCTGGCGAGCATAAAGTATTCTACATAAAATGGCTGTATGGCATTTGCGGCAGATTTCTCAAGCTTTTTAATTTCTCTGCAAACATGGGAGCAGTCCATGTCCTTGATAATTACTATCTCTCTGTCGCTTTCCTCATCACAATTGTATATTAACTCTTCTTTTTTTTCTATCGCATTCACGTTTTAAATTCGACAAGCTCACCGATTTTGCTGGCGGAACAAACTTTGTATTTCTTGCGATCATCACTCTGGCCTTCAGCGGCAGCCGTGGCAATGCCCGCAATATCGTTGCATCACTATTTATCATGACCTAGGGCGCCCGACTCTCAGGATTTCTTCGAATTCTGAAGACCAGGAAAAATGACTGATTTGACGACAAGTGCGACAAATTTTTTTCCTTTGTAGGATTCCGGGTATTGTAAGCCATGTCGGCCGACTAACTTAATTTTTTCTTTATGCTGCAACCATAAACTAACATTAACAGTCGAATGATTTGGGTTTGGAAAGTGTCCTTACCTGTTACTGTGTTGAATTCCTCCAACGTTACTTGATTCAACCAGCCCGATTTTGGTACTGGAAGGAAGAGATATTGCTGGCGTCATTTTGTACGCAATTAGACTTGTCATGGAAAGTGTCTCAGACATACGAAAATTCCGTTCAGGACCCAGCATGGAAATGACCGGTCGGTATGCGATATTGGCTTCTTTTACTGGACTAGACATCCTAACTATTTCGGAGAGGTTATGATCTAGTTCTGCAAGACTCCTCATATTACAATAATCTAAATGCCATTGGCTAACGTAGCTGTAGCCATCTTCATTATAGCGGTCTCGCCAGCAGCCTACGGCTACGTTGACGGTGGAGCCTATGTTGCGCTTTACGCATCAATTCTAGGTCCTTTCTTCCTTACTATATTGCCAACGTTTGTTTCTGGATTAACACTACAAGAACGGCCGGGAGCCAAGAAGAGATATGAAAAGGGAACGAGTTAGGATGCTTCGCGGGGTACTTGCACCGCACCAGCATACTCATACCCTCATACCATTTCCTCCACAGCTCTATGAGAGAATGCCTATCTGGGTAGAGCATTCTTGAGTTGCTAATATATGTTTTTAATCCAGTGAAGCACGCGCATTAGAATAAAGCACGAGGCGCTGCCGCAGAGGAGAGTCAAGCTGGGCCGAACGGAGAGCGACCAAGTGATGAGCCGGTTCTTAGAATCTAGATAGTATAGTATATAATTAATTTTAATTCTAGAGATTCAAGATGCATATCACCAGCTCTCTCAGCTGTGCAAATTAGGCAGGTTGCCTATCACCAACTAGTTTTAGGGCGCTTTCATACTAACAGGCAAATTCGCCAAAAAGCCTTTACTAACTTCAGAAACTACATCTGGCTTTTTCGCGTGAATGGCGATTATTTTGGTGAATATCCAGAGTTGATCAAAAATATTTATCGGTTGGCAATCACCAAACTGATTGTGTCTCGCTCGTTGCAACGGCGACTGAAATCGGCCCTGGTAAGAACTTCAAGTTTAACTTTCTAATCATGCTCAGCTTCTGACCACGCTCAGTATGTGAATATTCAGCGCATATAAATGCCTTTTTTTTTTGGAATTTAAAGTATTTAATAAATAAAATTTTTATAACGCTTAAGTTGTATATGCGGGGCATATGCTTCCTACTAGCGGCAGTACAAAATAAACGAGCTAGTTGTCAGGTGACGGAGTCCGACCTTTTCCGGCAGCTCCATCGGTGACCAGTGACCACGCTTAGCTTTCGTCAACCCTATCGGCGACCACGCCGAGTTTTTCCGTGACCACGCCGAGCTGCGCCCCAGTGCAAGGGTTTATACGTACCTAAGCTCAATTAAGACCCTCTAACCAGTTACCACTTCTCCAACACTACGACCTATTTTACCTTTCATCCCTTCTTTGGAATTGTGGATTCGTCAAGGCAAGCCGCGTCTTGCAAGATAAGGAGTAGTATCCCCCGTCACTGGGCAAGACCATTGTACTGAGAACTCGCGGGACCGTGCGCGCAAGTAAAGCTCTCGATAAACTCCATCAAATAGTCTGACAGCTATCAGTAGTGTTCACAATGGCCACCCTATTCCCACACCAAAAGACCTTGCACGCCACCTTCTCCAATTCGTCACCATGGGCTCCCCGAAAAGTCCAATCTGAGCCCGTCTCAAGATCAAAATATCTCGCTCGTTCGGAGCTTTACCCTGCCTGGAGCGCCGTTGATGATGCGAAGAATAAGGCTGCGCAGCTGAGTGATGCAGCTGTCAGGGAGTTTGAAAAAAGCAGCAGCAAGGTCCAGGTAAAGGCTGGAAACATTGAGATGTACTCAATGAAATACTATGCTGCCTGTACTTTCGGGGGACTCCTGGCTTGTGTCAGCAAGTTCCAATAGAAATCTTCAACAGGACCAGACTTACAAAAGTTAGGGCCTCACTCACACTGCTGTAACTCCATTGGATTTGGTTAAATGTCGCCGTCAAGTTGATCCCAAGATGTACAAGGGCAACTTTGAAGCTTGGGGAAAGATTGCACGGGCTGAAGGCTTCCGAGGCATCTATACTGGTTGGGGACCCACGGTAAGACCATGTAACTTAAAGCGCAGAAGATGTATGCTGACTATCGTTCTCAGTTTTGGGGATACTCCGTGAGCTAATCGAATGAATTGAATATGTACGTACTTATCTTTATTTAGGCCCAAGGTGCTTTCAAGTACGGCGGCTATGAATTCTTCAAGAAATTTTATGCCGACTTAGTTGGAGAGAACAACGCATACAAGCACAAGACTCTATTATATCTCTCTGCCAGTGCCACTGCCGAGTTCATCGCCGACGTTGCTCTTTGCCCCTTTGAGGCGGTGAAGGTCCGCATGCAGACAACTATTCCTCCGTTTACTAAAGGGACCTTCGATGGTATCTCCACTATCACTGGCAAGGAAGGGTTTTCAGGGTCAGTACCTGTGCTATCCTGTTGACTTAGTTGCGTATCTCACAAGATTAGACTATACAAGGGATTGTATCCACTCTGGGGCCGTCAAATTCCCTATACAATGATGAAGGTTAGTTTCTTCGACCACTAAGTGTGTTAGCCTAACAGGCGTTTTAGTTCGCATCTTTCGAAACCGTTGTCGAGATGATCTACAAGTCTCTTCCTGGTTCAAAGAACGACTACTCAAAGGCAGCTCAAATCGGCGTATCTTTCACTGGAGGCTACATTGCTGGTATTCTCTGCGCTATCGTTAGTCATCCGGCTGATGTTATGGTTTCAAAATTGAACGCCAACCGGCAACCTGGAGAGGCCTTTGGAGCGGCTATGAGCCGAATCTATAAAGATATCGGTTTTGGAGGTCTCTGGAACGGACTTCCAGTTCGTATTGTTATGATCGGAACCCTCACGGGCCTACAATGGATGATCTACGGTTAGTTTATCAAGTATATGATAGAGTAGCGTATTTGACTAACGAAACGCAGATTACTTCAAAGGTTCGTTCTCAGCTCACACCCCCTATTTGGATACTGTACCCTGCCATTGGCCTATAATGTTCTTCCCTATTACACCTTGACATCGAAAATGCTTTCTTCGAATTCCACTTGGAAAGTTTTTTTTTTACCGCTTCTGGTGTTCCTTGTTCCCAAACCACCCCTCTCTGCCACCAGCCCTGTTCCAGGAAGCCCAGTAGCTAACGTGGCTGCGCGCAATTAGTGGCCCTTCACCTCCCTACAACATTAAGTCCTCCCTTTCCCTCTGGCTTCTTTACGCACACTAATATTTGAGTAGGGCGGAGCTGCGCCGCCAGCGGAGGCCAAAGCCTAGCATATGGCGATAAACAGTATATGAGGGGGCTTATACACCTTGGCTCTATCGTTGGAAGGGCTTTGAAGGCAGCGGAGGTGATTTATGCTTTTGAAAGGGCGGCTTGTAGTCTTCTTGTCACGAATAACGGTTCACTCGGCCTAATTGTAACTATGCTAATTTTCTGTGTTATGCCCACTAGATATTATGTACGCCCCGCAATATCATATCGCCGCTCAGCCCCATTCTCGTTCTTTAGATGTGACAAATCCTGCCTGATAACCTTGCAACATATACATACGAGACCAACTCATTAAGACTAGGCCAGCAAACAACCACAAAAAATTCTTAAGTCGCAGTACTGTCGTTTCGGAAATATCGGTAAAAATCGCCAAGCCGTACGACACGTATTTCCACCCCCATTAGGACAATACACTCTATATAGCCCTACTAATACAGCTCTATCCTAGGGCTATAAAATAAGGTTCTATATAAGTAAATTAGACTAATACTAGTAGAATTATATGGGTGCTTTATAACGGCTGTAAAATTGTCTTAGTAAGCTACTTAGACGGTAACGTGTTCCACCACCTAACCGGCAACACCACCAAACCGGCCACCCTAAAAACCCACCAAAAATTGGAAAAACTGCACCTTAATATCTTAACAATGGCTTAATAATAAATTCCAAAATTTTATAATTAGCCTTTTATGCCCATATTAAGACTCTTAATAAAATTCTAGCGTAATAAGCCTGGCCGTTATTGAAATATTAGGTTTTGGCCCCCAATTTTAAGCTAAATTGCAATATCTTGCAATATCTTTAGAGCTATTTAATAGATTACCTTTTAAATCTAATAAGAGGTTTAAAATAGGTATAAAAGGCTAATTATAAAATTTTAGAATTTATTATTAAGCCGTTGTTAAGATATTAAGGTGCAGTTTTTCCAATTTTTGGTGGGTTTTTAGGGTGGCCGGTTTGGTGGTGTTGCCGGTTAGGTGGTGGAACACGTTAACTAAGGGGGTGTTCGGTTGCACCTCTATATTGTAACCGAAATGGAGCTCAAATCTGAATATGAGGTGGGTGTTCGGTAAATCTGACGACTTTTAAGTCTGAAGCTCCTCCATATCGGTAAGCGCGTTAAATTTGCAAGCTATACTATATATAGTAGTTAAAATGAGGTTCTTGGCACTGTTTTAATATGGAGCTTCGAGCTCCCGTTCTATATTCTATATTAATATGGAGGTCTCGCATACGCGCTAAAGTAACAATTTCTTATAATATAGCGACTCCATATACCCTAATTGCGATACTGCCGTTGTATTTACAAGCCTTATATAATATTATTACCTTAACCTTTATAATCGCGAGAAGCTTATTCCTAGGGCATTATAGGTGTCGCGGACGTCGCAGGTGTCACTGTAACCCTGCTACGGGTTGTACAGGAGGTAAGCAAAGGTGTAGAAAACGTTAATCGCAGAGAGGACGCTGGCCGAGGAGGAGGCTCCATTGCCATACTAAAATAGGGAGTTACGATAGAGGCCTGGTGGCAGAGAGGCGCTCATTTAAATCGCTTACCGACGTCAATCATGTATTATACGAAGTCAAATATAGAGCCTTATTTGGAGCCGTAACTGAACAATCGACTTAATTACATATTTAAATGGTAGCCGCTACTAATTACAAAACGGGTGACACTAAAAGACGTACGGATTAACAGACTATAAATATGGAGGCGATTTGCAACCGAACAGCCCCTAAGATAGTAAATCGCGTTAGTCCTTAACTAGTATTGCTTTATATAAAATCCCTACTAGCTTTATTAAACCCTTACTAGTATTATATAACCCCTAAATTACTAAGCGTATTATACGCTATTATAGATAATATATATATATAATATATATATAATATATAAGGCATTAAAGGTAAAAAATTAAAAGTACCTAACTAGGATATAGTAAGCACTAGATAAAAGAAAATATAGAAATACTAAGTATATATACAGCTAGTATCTAGTAGAAGTTTAGGAGTTAAATAACTTAATACTTTAACTAGAAAATTTCCTTATAGAAAAATACCTCCCTTAATATACTTAGAAAATAAAAAGAAGTACCAATTCTAATAGATAGCGATGCTACTAGTATAGGCTTTATTAATATAAACTACGCAAAAACTCGATATCTAAATTTAAAGAAACTTAATAAGCTATAGGGTATATAAGGCTTTAATAGTAAACCCTTAATATATAGCAAACTAATATATTACGCTCTTCTAAAGCTATAGATAGATAAATACCTTAAATATATTCCCTTATTTATAACCCCCTTAAAGTAATATAAGGTAATACTGAGATACAGATAGCTAAAGTAATACGACCCTTTAATTAGCTGGTTTAAAGAAATACTAAAGTTCCATATAACTTACTACCGAAGTTATTACTTAAAATACGACTTATTCTATAAATATGTATATAACTATTTAATATAATTCTAACGCTCCATAAATAGAACCTCTATATCACGGGGGTCGACGATGCAATCTGAAATAAGCTTGATTGCTAGCTATTTGCTCATGCTATCGTATAATTTACTGCGTAATGGGTCAAGACATTCGGATGTAGAGAGGAATCTGGCCAAAAGCTTGGTTGGCGTGTCCGATACCGCCGATCGTGCCAAGTAAAAGGGGTTGAGCTTATGTAGATGCCGTATCTAGAACATATCTAATTGTGATGGATAAAGAAAACGATAGAGCCCATCGTTCGACATAGCCCCCACTGTATCGGCCGAATAAGGAATTATGTCGCACAAAAGCAGCCTTGCGGACCCCTACCCTTGGCCACAAGCCCGAGCATGGCTGTGTGTAGAATCCTTGCCACCCATAGCCATCGCCTCACGAATCACCCGGGCGCCAAAAATTGCGTTGGGCACAAGATATAAGGCTGTGTCCGGACGACATACCCTAACACGTCAGCGTCCATCCAGAATGTGGTCCGTGTGCGGAACACCGAAACACCTGCGAGCGCCGAGGACACATTTGTGTGTAAATATCACCAGCCTTATATTCCTGAGCACGGCAATTCGATTCGGTTGATTTAATTGGCTAGTCCTAATCGATAACAGCTGGACGTAAACTAACGTGTTAATGGATACGCTGAGCAAAGTAAGCCCTGTTCTAATCAAACACGTAGCAAGTTCCTTCAAACCTGCACAAATTCTGTCGAGTTTCAATTTCAGAAAATTTGGTCAAGCCCAGAAATCTGGGTTTGGCAATCTGCTGATTGACTAAACAATTCTCATTCCTCCCCAGCTATGGCTCCGTATCTCAGTGAAGTTCCCGTCGGCCAATATTTTCGAGTTGGCGTCCAAGACCAGCTCCCAGAATGCGAGGTAAACAGGCGCAACACAATAAAAAGGGAACTAGAAGCACAGTTTCAATTGTGGCAGACTGAGGAGCAACACTGTCGGTACCCATCCGTCGTACATAATCCCAATGACGCTGATGATACTCCTATTTTTAGTGTGGTTGGCAATTCCAGAATCTAACACGATTTCTTTTCTTGGACTCGACTGGTTTCACTGGTCTTACATTCTCCCAAGCTTCAAGGAGTATTTCAGTCGGACTGCTGCGTTTGGATTGCTCTCCGAGCTACAGCTATCGGTAATCCGTATCGCGAGAGCCAAAACTCACCTCCAAGACGGAGCAGCTCCAGAAACATGGCTTTACAAGCAATACCGTCAATATGGGATCCGTATCCAAGATTTCGGCGACAAAATCAAGCAGTACCGTGTTCCATTGATCGAAATTGCGGTTGCGCCAAACCAGAACCCAGCCAACCCAGCCCTATTCCAGAAATCCACCTATGCCCTAGTGTCACGGATGCTTCCTGAGCGTACCTCAGCCTTTCGGGTTGTCATTTTCCCACAGACTAGATACTCATTCATTGAAGATGAAGTCCGAGCCCTTCTTTGTTCTTCGAATTCATCTGTCTAATAATATCACGCAGATCTTTCACGCTCTATATCCTTTACCCGAGGAAGAGGCCAAACTTATGTCTCATACCCTATTACAGCGCTTCCAAGCAAATGATGGCTATCATAACGTCTTTCCCGACCCGTTCGCGGATTCTTTTGTCCAGAAGGCCCATGACTTCCGCGATTTCCGGTATCTTGCGGCGATGTATCCTGTCATCGACTTTGAGTTTGTGCTGGATTATGAAAAGCGTAAAAAATCAGAAAGATTCATTACACTCATGCAACGGCAAACTCTAAGAGACAGTAAAGGTATCCCAGCAATATCTCAATGGAGGTACTCGAGGAAATTTGATTTCGCAGAGGAGAGTACGCTCCAAACTGAGTCATTCCAAGGCGACAGCTGTGCCGAAAGGATCCAAAGCGCTAGAGCCTTGTTTGAGTACGCTTGTGGCCACCATGATACTATAGGACTCGATTGCCGTCAAATATCGGCAGAGCACAACGAATCAAAGACACACCGCCAAACGCATTTACTCGTTGTGGACCCCCTTTGGCTAATAATATTTCCTGATGCAGGTGCACAACCATTTTGCCAAAAGCTTCTGGGAGGTTGATTTGACTAAATTGCTCTAGACACGATATGCGCTTTCAGAAACGAAAATATGGTTGACCACTTCGAGGACATATGGGGAAAGTCAATTGACCCACAGAATTGGGGTCAAATTCTTGTTCAGATTGTAAACAATGCAGATAAGGGTATGGGAAGCTACGAGCCAACTTATCGAAAGAGGCTGTCAAGTTTGGTATGTCCCTACACCTCAAAGCCCTGCCAAGCCCAGAATCTTTCCAGCTAACATAGCTATTCCAAGCAATTCCAGATCCTCTCTATCACGGACCGTTGCTTGAATAAAGATCTAATCAAACGTCTGAGTGAATTTGTGGCTGAATTAACGATTCTTCTCGATCCTCTACAAGCACAAATTAAGGCTCTCCAATTCTGGCAGCAATACCAACGTACTGCTTTGCAAGCCAAATCACAATCGACAGATAGTACGTTTGACGATGCTATTAAGATGAGAGATGTTCACCTTGAGTCCCTGAAAGGGCTCCTACATCGAGCAAGAGAATTACAAGCCCAAGTAAGCTTAAGCCCTCACGCCTCCTTATATCATAAAATTTCTAATGACTGTGAAGCTATTTCAAATCAGCAATATAGACACAGCAAATCTGCAGTCTGAGATAGCAATTGATATGGCAAAGGAAACACAAGTTTAGGTTAATCTTGCCAAAAGAAACGATTCTCAGAATAAGTCCATCATGGTATTCACTATTATCACGGTGATCTTCCTCCCCCTGTCATTTTTCACATCATATTTTGGTAAGTTCATATAGCTTCTGTTCCCTACATAGTCTCTAGGTCACTAGCCAGATCTAATCGACTCACTTAGGTATGAATACCGTTGACGTCAGAGCGATGAATCGTGATCAGGGGTTCTTCTGGAGCATTGCAGGACCAATCTCAATCGTCGTAATCTTTTTTGCGTTCTTCATTGCGTTCCGCGACCGTATAGAGGAGAATCCTTTCCGAATTCGTCTACGATCCGAGAAGCAATTTTCAACGTCTAATGCATAGGCTGCTATTGAATAGCTGAATCGCCATATAGGAAATGTGAGCTTAAGTTGTAATCATTTGAGACAGGCGATTTTTGAGCCGGGGCGTTTTGTTAATAGTTTACTTGATTGATTGATTAACTTCTAATCATAAAAAGGAAGTTGATCCACTCAAATGAGTTTATTATAGCACGGTGCTGCGCCTGAACCCATCAGGTTGCACTAGTCCTCCGAGCCGCATGATGGTGAACTTTGAGGGTGTGATGCAGATACCCCCACATGCAAAGTCATGTCGGGCGTAAGTAGATACCACATGCAAAGCCAGCACGCATTGTCATGCATGAGAGTCCAGTGAACAATGATCATGTGCATGGCATTCCCTTACCGGGTAATCAAATGGCTTCGATTTGTTTTTGAGGCTCTAAGATAAGGAAGTCCTTTGTATCTATATCTGTTGCTTCTGTTATGAGTTCGTTTCCATCGAATCTCGCGCCATATCTCTCAAGCTTCTACTTGCTCTAAGTCGCCACACTTTTGGTACCTCATTAAAACTCTTTCAGGATGAGAATTCGTGCTTCGCTCAAAGGGGCTAACTTTAGTAACACCAGATATCTGAGATATCTGATCCGGCCAGTAACCACAGAGACAAGGCTGCGTGCAGCCAAAGGCTTTCGTACCTTGCACTCTAGTCATGCGCGTCTTCAACAAGAGGCTGCCGTCCAAGAATCCTCAAATACACTACTCGGACGAGATATCCATCTACTAACTGGCACAACTGGAAGCCTCGTTGACCGGGTCGAGACGGCGGCAAACCTAGAAGCAGTGACCATTGACTTCCAGGATGCTAGCTTCACATTTCATGCGCAGTGGCTTCATGATGCGCAAGTGGATAATGGTCCATCGAAAGATGACGCCGATGTCTTTTCTCGGAAACTTCCAAAGGCTCAAATCCAACGTACGAGCTTGACAGGCGCCGGAGCCCAGTCAATCGTCAATATAACTTGGAACGATGGGTCGAGAACTTCATTCCCGGCAATATGGCTTCGCGCACTGGCACCACTAGTAGCAAACAGGTGTGATCCTGGAGGGACAACTAGTTTGGACTCTCCAACTGGATGGCTGGCAAATGAACTAGCGATCCCAGAGGTCTTATACTCAGATCTATTTCCTGAAAATGCCGTACCGGAGGTCCTGAATGCAGCCAAAGAGCGGGTTATTGACGCTGTACTACTAGACTCAACCGTTGGGATCGTCAAAGTAGTTGGGCTTCCAGCTCCTGACTTTGAGAGTGAGAGAAACAAAGAAAACACAATCGTGACCAAAGTATTGAAGCAACTCTTTGGCAACGTTTTCTTCCATCCCATCCGCGGAGCCGATAAAACATTCAACGTGGCTTCACATCATGAAGAAGACATGAAGCGTGGAGCTGGACTTCCTAACTACAACCCCAACAAAGTTCTTCTACCGCATTCTGACCACGCTCACTACACACATCCAGCCAGAATCCAAGGACTTTATGCCCTAGAAGGGGAAAGTGAGAATACATTTGTCTCGTGCTTTGCCGCGCTCGAAACTCTCAAAAAAGAAGCTCCACACCTCTACGAGCCACTCTGCGCAGCGCCGATGGCCACTGGCCGAGTCGCACACTTCTACACACCCTCTATGTACCAAGCAGCTACCGACACTGCAGTGACGATGCACCCTGGTTTCCCTGGCCAGATCAAACGTTTTCGATGGCACCCACACTTGACGGGCTCGTTACTATCGCGATACGATGACTTCGTAGAAGCTCGAGTTGCGTACCGAACCTTCCAGGAAATCATGTGTCGCGATTCACACCTCTTCAAGTTCGCATTTAAGCCGGGTGATCTCTATATCTGGGATAATTTCAGGGTGCTGCATGGGCGGGAACGCGTTCTAGGGCTTCCGAGGACGGCCGTGGGCCAGACGGTGCCCGAGCAGGTCGTCGCGGACCGGTATCGTGTTCTGAAGATGGCAAAGCTGAAGGACTTTATCGATGAGAGATGGCTGATTCATACTCCGTTGCAGCAACTTCATGAGATGGTCAAGCTTGTGGGTTCTGCTGAACCTGAGTACTAGGATCAGGCTGAAGAATCATTTCAACTGAGAAGCTGTTCTCAACCGGAATATGGAAGCTCTTTTCGGTGTTGGTCCCTTGTCCGCTCTTTTTCTGTTGGAAAACTCTGGATTTGGATTCAGGCGACAGATTGAGGTATTCTCACACGCAATAATATTCTTCCTGATCTTTATTGATCCGAGAGAAAGCATGCTCACGGCCTTATGTAGAAGGTCCATTGGCAATGATACATCAGAGTCCAATCCATGCAATTTATTCTGCTTCCTCTTTCCGGCATTTAACATGGCATTTTACAATATATAAAATTTAAGATGAATGGACAAATGGCAGAGTTGACAACCTTACGAGGTTACGGACGTAGGCTGAGCCGCACCAAGTCTACTTCGTCCCCCAAGAATTATGTACCCAATGATTCAAATATGCACTAAAGAATATCTCAATACGGGGAAGTAAGCCTAGCCTCACGCAGCTGGTTCCCGCGATACATACTTCCACAGCCAGCGAACGATCGGACTACAAAAGTTCACCACTCTCTTAGATAGGCTACCATCATCCAACGTGCGCTAAAGAAACAGTGGTTAGCTACAAGGTCCAAAATCCCGACGGTAGAAAGGGAAGAAATATAGAGAAATGTAACCTACATGAAAATTAAGACAGAGTATATCCATCTGCCATCTGTCGCTCCACTCTTCAGACTCTTTCACCTGAAAACGGTATCCCAAGAATGGCAGAATATATGTGTCCCAAGTCCACCACATAATCCCAAAGGCAATGATACCAAGGCCGGCGACGGGGCCGGTGTAATATGGAAGCGTTCGTTGCGCGGTACGAGTTACCGACTGTAGATTTGCAGGAAACCAGGAAAGGATCAATACAAAGGCGTTGGAGAGAACATAAATGACCGCTAGAGGGGCAAGCAACCACCACCCTAGCATAGAACTCTGGGGTTTCCATTTTTCGCCGTTGACTTGGAAGGATTTAATCCATGGTGCGAATAGGAGACCGACCCCAAGGAGAACTGCGAAGTTATTAGCAAACGTATCGATTATCGCAAGGGCCGTGGAGAGACAAACTGCCGATATAAGTATGCAAATACGAATAGAGTGTACTCATGATAAGGAAACCAGCAGGATTGCTCAATGGTGTTATGGCGATGCAGATAACGCTGAAAATCCAGTGGAGAAATAGAGCATGTGCAGGCGTCCGGCGATGCGAGGTTTTAGACCAGTACTCTGGAATTGGCACTAAACCCATGCGAGCAATCTCTTGCTTCACTGTGTACAATTAGTTATCATTTGATTCATCATACGCTACTAAATCATAATGTTAGGAACCTACCTCGTACATTCGCGAATGTGAGAGCGATGACAGATCCTGCAGCAGAAAAGGCAATCATAACTGCTGAGCCTATGGTAGCTTGCTTAGAGATGCCGAAAACCTAGATGCTGTTAGTAAGCCGTCATTTCGTAATGCATGCTGAGTGAGAAAGACCTTCTGTAGAAAAAGTGAGAGTGTGTCTGGAGCGTTTATAATCTCGTCGTTTGTACAAACGGCGAACTGCAAAAGGTTAGACAAACTTCAGAGTTCACATCGTACTCAAAGTCATTGCCACCTACAAAGGCAACATTAACCATAATATATAGAAAGCACGTAGTAAGAACGCTTGTCTTGACCGCACGACGAAACGTCTGTCTTTCGTCCCCTTGAGGCCCCGCTCGAACTTCTGTTAGAACCTATGTAGCTGATTAGAGACATTTGCGAAGGATGTGAGGCCTTACAAAATTTGCATTTTCATATCCTAGAAATGCTCGCATAACACTGAGAAGGGCAAGCCCATATTGGTACGGGTCATTTGATGCCGATGAAAAGGCATTGGAAAGATCTTCTCTTCCGTATGGTGTTGGTATTTCGTCGCTTGCCTTGTGGCGACTGTTCGCGAGTGCTGCCAGCCCGCAGACAGCTATGAAGAAAAGGGAAAAAACCTTAAGTACCGCTAAGGTATTGCTGATCCTAACGTAGATAACTCTCGAGTATGCTTGAAGCTGGCAGACAAATGTTATTATCAAAACCGCAAAAAGTTTTTCCAGGTTTTTGTTGATTGTCGCACTGCTAGGTGAACTGGCAATAATGACCTCTTTGCCAAATTGTAAAGCGTTCCCTTGCACTCCATTGATCAGAATGAACATGCTGGCAAATATATATGTAAAAAACCGGTGTGGCTTGCTGAAAACATTATCGACCTAAGCACGAGGAGCCGTAAGGAGGGGTTCGTGAGATATTGAGAGGAAGTCGAGGACATACGTAGTAGAGTTCGCCGCCCGTAACTGGCCATCGCATGCCATACTCAAGGTATATGTATAAACTTGTCAATTTGTCAGTCATTTTGTCAAATAATCGCCAGGGGTTTTTCTCTTACCCGGCCCAAGTCATGATACCACCAGCTATCCATATCATGAGAGAAACTCCTTTGCTTCCGGTTGCTGATAAGACGACTTGAGGGGATACGTATATTCCAGTGCCGATGATTTTGTTGATAATGAGAGCTCTGGCCGTGTAATTAGAATAAAGTAACGTCAATAAGAAAAATTAAATGTGGTATAAGAGATGATTTGGGCTAACGTTGTTGAGATCAAGCCCAGATGATCCTGCCGCTTGACTGGAACAAGCACGGCCTGAACTGCGCGGCCTCCTTTCGGTTCGACATTAGGGGCTTTCTCTGAGTTGTCCCCATTATTGGAAGAATCAACTTCAAGTGCACCAAGCTCACTGCTGCGACTGCCATCTTCAGCCTTTGGTCGTAAGCGTACAACTACCGGCTCGATGAGGTTCTCCATGTCCAGAAATTCAAAGAACAAGAGGTCAGGTGAACGAATTTTATCAATATAATAAAGGAGCCATATACAAAAGATCAGGGTGAGGCTCTGGCTTCATGCAAGCTGTACATGCTGCCAAGACGTTCGTGAGGCATATTGGGCAACTAACCACCGCTTCAACGGCACCCAAAGGCTGCGAGGCCATAGGGCAAGAGCCCATCATATTGCATGAGAAGGACTGCTTTGACTGGGAGTTGGGTCCATTTTCCACGCGGCACGATGAATCGAAGATGATGCCGCGCTGACAATTATATACCTTCCTATCCCGGCGCAGTTGGCGGTGGCTGTGGGAACCTCTCAGGTCCGATAGGCAATAATACTCTTTTTTCTTTTTTTATCTCTGCGTTGGAAGTTAAGGCATCGTGTAACCATGTCGCCAAGTCAAGGCGGACTAGCGAAAGCCATTGATATCAGGAAATGCGTCATCCTCTCCCGGGGGATTATTGAGGTGATGTCATTGACCCTGATTCGCATCACGCGCGAACCCTACCCGTTGCAGATATGGAAGTTGCCGCTCTCGACAATGACTCCAAGGTATAGATAACCCAGAGCACTTAACAGGGGATAAACGCTCCGAATATAGCGGCAGCAAGGTACAGTGAGCAAAGAAAAGAAAAGAAAAAGAGACAAGGCTGTGGCACGTGTATCTTTCTAGCAATGCCACGAATGCCGTCTGGTGACCGGATTCTGCTGTGTGTTCCTTCCCTGATAGGGTTCTACGACAGTTGGACTGTGCGCAAACATCAAAAGTACGCGTACCTATGATCACGGAGCTTGATCCTTGATTCTATTGGCTGGCTCTTATCGATAACCGTAGGACCCATTTTACTAGCGGAAGGGATCAGCGGCCAAAAGTCTTGCAACCAGTCCGTGCACAGCCGGGGCTAAATTACACGCGTTTGTGCCCTAGTTGCCGCTGTCACTGCAAGCGAGTTGTAAGACTTTTGGCCGCGACATCCGTACGGAGTAACGTGAGCGATAGGGTTATGACGGTCAGCGTAGTTGTGACGGTTTGGAACATTAAAACTACGCACAGACGAAATTTGTTAGGAACCGTCATAACTCTATCGCTCATGTTACCTCATTGCAAATCTTGCATTGAGATTTCACAACTTCTGAGGCTCTGGCGTCAAACCCGTTGAGCGACCCCAGAGCTTATCGCAGCTCAGCTCGCCTCCCCCCCCCCCGCGCAGGGCATACCCGAGAAACCGGGAGCCATGCGTCGAGAATGGCTGGGGTTCCGCCAAAGTACACAGAAAGGAGTGCACAGCTCTCGCAGAGGGTCGAGGCGACTGTAAATGACCTCATGAAAACCAACCCTGTTGGTCTTCCATCGGATTGGGATATTCTGAAAAAGAGCGCGGAGGGATGGACGAAATCGTTCGAAACACTCGTCAGGGAATTTCATCTCGAGGAAACCAGTGCGGAAGAAGAGCCTACTGTCTGCTCGGTCCTGACCTCGGGAATGGACGAAACGCTCGACAGGTTACGCGACATAAAACTCGAAAGGCTCACTGAGCAAACGCCACAGCACTTTGAGCGACTGGAAACACGTATTGTTTATCACACGGAGTCTATAGCTTTGATTTCGGCTCATTCGGAAAGGTAACCCGATCTCCTTGAGGCACCTCGCAGACGGCTGACATTTGAAAGAGAGCGTTCCAAACGCATTCCAAATCCCCAAATGGAACTCAGGAGAATGGACGAGAGATGGGCTCGGCAAAAAGCGGATCTAGAGGCCATACTCAAAAAGGCCTTCATCTGCACTTCCTCTGACTTATTATGGCGCAATTCCACAACGACTCAGCAAACACCGGAGGCCCTTCCTTTCCCATCGTGGAGTCCTTCATCATCTCCGGTGTGCACGTCAATCCCTTTCATTGCGAAACTAAAATTTGAGCCCCTAGCTTCTTTTTTGGATTTCCCGCAGAGTACATATTTTGATACACTTATGCGAGCTTCGGTTTACCTCCTCAACACGGTACGTTCTGAGTTTATCCTAGCGTCAAGAGCGTCTGGCTAAAATGAGAGGCGATACCAGCTACAGATATCGATGTGTGATGTCGACCAAGGAGCGGCAGACGACACCAAACTCACGAGTGTCTTTGTAAACTTCTACAAATGCGCTTGGGTTGTGCATAATCTAGTCAAATATTCTGAATCGATGCCAAGTCTCGGATGGATGAAGCAAATAACCACATTGATACTCGAAGTAAGTTTCTGCCTATTGATGCCGCTTCTAACTTTCAACAGGCCGCTGTACTAAATTAAATTCGATAGAAATTAACAAACACTTTTGTCAAAGGCAACCAAATGCAATTTCCCTCAGCAAACTCAATAAACGTTCAGTCATGTGACCTCTCCGTCAGAGACCCTCTCGGCGACACACCGGAGTGTGGGCATTTTCAACCTATCTCAAGTTTCGAGCCTGCGTCCATGGTAAGTCACACGAAAGTGCAATTATCGGCACCTCTGATACGAATTTGCTAGCCTGCAGGGGACTGGTATAGCATTTCCAAGTCTAGTAGTTCACCTACGAGCGGAAGTTCTCAGATGCACCAGCTCATTCAATCATCGACTACTTCTGGATCACAGAAAGAAAAGCCTGATGAATCGATGTCACTATTGACCGCTGCTGTCACCGAACCCCTGGATCAGCAAAAATGGATCCCCTCTGATGTTCATATCTTCAAAGGTGATAGAAATTTTCGCCTTTATATTCACCAAAAGGAATCCCTTCACCTTGAGTTTACCGGTAAGTTCGAAAACCGCTAATATGGGAGTATTTCTAATGTTGACCAGTGAACCGTGAAACGGACGAAATTGTACCTGGATATGCGTTCAGAACTAACTCCCCCAGCAGCCGGCCTGCTCTCTGGTTTCGACAAAATGTTGAAGACAAGGTACCTCATTTTTCAACTGTGAATATTCAAGGTAAATATTCTATACATTATTTTGAAGGCAGTCCTGATCATTGCAGACTTAATTTACTTTACGGATTGCTTCATCAGAGACGCGGGGCTCATGGGTTACTTTCCGTAAGAAGTCCAAGGCTCCAATCCTCTAGCTGAGCTGATATACTCTCACTTTAGACTCATTAACGAAATCCAAATCCAAAGCAAGAAAGGCTCTGGATCGCTTACATTTCGAAATCCTACTGCACAGGCATGGACGGCGATCGGAGAGGAAATGATGAGAGGCTCTGCCCCAAGCTTGCAATCTGCCCAGACCCAACGGCGTAGCTCTGTTGGGCCTATTGGTGAGCGGATTGAGGAATCCAAAATCCTTTTTTTCTGTGGTCCATCCATCTTCACCATGCTAGGTAAGTCCACATTTATCGCCTGTTACTCATCGCATTCTGATGAATAGGACTAGTCACAAACGAAACAAATCTCAAAAAAGATAATGCAACATCACTCACTATCTTCTGCCTTGCAGGAAGGACCGCCCATTTGCCAATGTATATCACAAAAGGTACGTTGGAGCGACCGGCAGGGATGCCGATGAATTTCAGCCCAATGTCACGTGCCGGAAATTCTACAAGGGATATCAAAGAATACTCTTCTATTCGGTTGGAATTCCCAGACTCGGAAAGTAAGACATCCGTATACTATCTTCTTCAATTTCAATCGTCTCACGGCCACCTAGGGATGCAAGCCTTCATAGATGACTTTGGCAAATGCCGCCAAAAATGGTTCGAAAAAGCGGCAAAGCTAAAAACTCAGCGAGATTTACAGCGAAGTCCAATCATTGAATCCAAGTCTTATTTTTCAAGTAATTTAATGTCAACATTTTTCTCAAAAACACGTTGACCGTGTCACTCCGAATCAGGCGCTGCTGTACTTGTACTCACAAGCTTACTCCACCACCTAGATCGATACACAAGGGAGCTTGCACCAAAAAAAAGGACGATGACAAGAGCCTGCACTATATGTGCGACCGCACTCCGAACCACTATCAGCGCAGCTACGCAAGAGAAGATGACTGGATTGCAGATTGGTGTGAGGTAGACTCCGCTACGGGGCTCTGTATCTGCAGTAAAGCGAAGCAGTAGAAGGCCGGAGACGGCTGTGAGGTAAACCAGATATTCCACCATGCCTACAATATGCCAGTCAGCTAAGGGCAGTGTGGGAGTAGACAAGATGCAGGTAGAGATTAACTACCTTTGAAACTCAAGAGGCCGCGGAAACTGCCAATCGCGACATAGATTGCGGCGACTGCTGCATTTAGCATCATCGCGTTTCTAGAAAATATCAGTCCAGACTAGACGTATCGCAAATATGGATCAGATGGAAGGGGTAGTTACAGGGGAATATTCTGGTTTTTTGCTCTATTCGGTGCCGGACAGATTCGGCTGGAAAAGCTTGCGGGTGCCGTGCGATTGTGTGGAAGTTCGGCTGGGAGTCCAGCAGAGGATTTGAGGAAAGCAGGAAGATAATGTCGTGCCCCAGCAGCCTGGGTTAGCCGACCCGTTGAAAATACTATAGAGTTCAAGGCCCCGAGACAAGATAGACACACAATCCAAGCGTAGAATATTGCACCTGGCGTCCCGAATATCTCCATGCCAAATTCCTGCGACTGTTAGCCGTCGAAAAGAGGTCAAAGGCTTTGTGATTGCTTCGAGAACGCCGACTTACTATTGCGACTGCATTTGTTCCTTGTAGTGTCTCTAGAGAGAGGGTGTTGTAAAAAGTAATATTAGCTAGAGTGAATAGAGCGATGACTATAACCATTGAAAGGCTGAGTATGCGCGGAAGCGTGTAATGAGGTTCTTTGATCTCCCCAGCGACAAAACTGATCTGGAAAATATTAGCTAGGGCATGTCACGACATTGTAGTCTACTGACCGATTCCCATCCTCCGTATGCAAACAGGGCTGCCAGGATAGCATCTGTCAAGTCGCCTAAATTTGTCCAGATGTGTGGATCTGCGACACCAGTAGTTGTAGGTGGAATGGGACGATTATTTCCATCCTGATTCCAAAAGCCGGTGAATGTGAAAAGACCAATGATGGCGACGGAGCCAAGTCCACAAATCTTAAGCACGAGGAAAAAGTTCGCAGCGCCGGTTCCAACATTGGTGCCCATACCATTTAAACACGTGATGAAAATAATTGCAAGCAAGGCCGTTACCTTCAGGACCCATATCGAGACGTCCTGCTGTGGCGACACGGCTTTGAAAAGGTATTCTGAAAACACAAGCGCCACCATGGCCATGGCGCAGGGCCTCGAAACAAGGAGCCATATCCATGCGAACAGGAATCCGTAGACGTCTCCATAGCAGTGCCGGAGATACTCCTGGATTCCACCATTCTGAGGTACTCTCGTTCCTAATTCTATAAACGACGCTGCGCCGGTCCACACCAAGACTCCTGCCAGAAGCCACACGAATACGGCCAGGATAGGCAACGGGACTTTGGTGATAACTACCGCTGGCGCCGAGAAGATACCGGACCCAATCTGCAACCCGATCACGAGCGCGAGGCCGTTGAGATTCGTTAGATTTCGGGGAGGACTGCTGAAGCCAGGGCCAGGGTGCTCCGAGCCGGCAAAGGAGACATTGGCGCCTGAAGAATCGAACGCATCGTCTTCAGCCATGTGAAGGTTTTCGAGTGAAGGGGAATTCAGAGGCGCCTCCTCCAGTAGCTCATGCCGCTCGCCGGAACTCATCTTAGCCAGTAGCGGTACTCTCTAGACTAGGAGTCAAGCAGGATGATGCCCAGGGCGTGGTGATAATCCTGGAGGTGCAAGAATGGTTAGGCTTGCTCAATTATTTCGACGTAATGCCAGAGTGAAGCGAATGGTGCCCCGATTATGGCTTCTAGTACACAAAGCTAATGCCCTGTTATCTCATAAATCAGACCCCCGGTGGACCGTTGGTACGTGCGCGTAGCGCACGTACGGGCATACTGCTCCTTATCCAACGAATTCTCCACCGAGGGTCTGAGAGCTTATGGGCGTCGTTTTGTGGTAACGAAGCGTCAAAACTGTAACGTGTCTCGCTCCACGTCGCCATACGGCCAAAAAGACAGAGAGTACTCACGAACTTGTACTCTTACAAAAACACACCAAAAATCACCATTTTTTACTGCCGTATCTCAACCCTTTTATAACGTCCAGTTATTATAAAAATACTATAAGGTAGGAGCTCTTTAGCTTCTCTATTTATTATATTAAATAATAGCGCCTAGCTATATTATATGAAATATCAGATATAGGTAGCTATAAAGGCCAGACCGGCGTCTATAAGTCTATAGGTCTATAGTTATATATATATATTACCACCACTATACGTTTAACGCCCTAAGCTATAAGATAAACTACTTATAAGCCTATAAAAGTAAATAAAATTATAATCTATATAAGCAATACTGCTAACTATAAAGAGACTTTAAAGTAAAATAGCT
>Ga0307515_10005055_pt1 | contig 26825 bp, 33 predicted proteins | sample 17_EM_MG_FD_194513 | JGI IMG/M metagenome (GOLD analysis project Ga0307515, IMG submission 194513) | Populus trichocarpa ectomycorrhiza microbial communities from riparian zone in the Pacific Northwest, United States - 17_EM | ecosystem: Host-associated > Plants > Roots > Unclassified | place... | reverse complement strand
CAGAGTTGTCCATCTGGGCTGTGCAGTGACATTTTCGAGTTTTTGGGGAGCTGATCTTGAGACAACCCTCCCAACAAAAACTGCCCTTTTTATCGGCACCCCATTCCTGTACAGTCCTTAATTTTTGCCAAAATACTCTCAAGACATAAGAAAGTAAGTTTATAATGCTCCCAGGCCACCCCCACAGAGTTGTGGTTGCATCGCTAAATATTTGCGGGTGGGGAGTCGGTTGCCATGCCCAAACGGGTCGGGAATGCGAAAGTTACGATCCAGGGGATAGTCCTACGCCCTCTGCACTATATGCAATCTATTACCAATATACACAAATGCTCTAGTATTAAGTCTCCGAATCCTTAAAGTGAAGCCAATAATCCATTCACGGAACACTTTGAAAGAGCCTTTTTGGGAGACTGTGCTCTCGTGCCCAGACTTTTTCACCTCACTCGCAAGATCGTTCGCCGCGAAGCGAAAAAGAACGTCTGGTATACGAGAGCAGGGTGCTGATGCTCAAGAAAGACTCACATAGCAGATATAATCTTGCAAGTAGGTAAAGAACGCAACTGGCGGGTACCACCGCAAACAATAAGTTAATTAGGTATCTAACCGCCTACAGCAAACCCTTGGTCTTTGCAATCCTGATTGTGTCTTCCATATGTCTATCTTTCGAAGAATCTATCGAATCCTCAACCAACATCCATAATCCCCAGTATAAAAGCATAAAATACGGGTGAGCTCTAATAAAAAGAGCAGAAATCCTCCAAAGTAATCTCCTAGGTGTGACGTCCCTATCACGCCTTTCTTCGTCGCCTTTTGGATAGCCCGTATTTCATTGAAGCTCATGTAAGAAGATCGAACAAATCTAGGATAAAATGGGTAACAGAATAGAGACCCGCCGATCAAGATCCAACCATCCAACTCACACAGCAGAATACCATATGTATCTGAAGACTGCTTTGAGATGTGGATGTTATCTATCTTATCTACGAGACATTTATCACTAGAAATGTAGACATGATTAGGCCCAGGATTGGTATCATCAGATGTGTCATAGTCACCCGGCAAATCCATGAGTTTTATGCTTTTGAGGGATTGCCCTACATCGGAGCCCTTAGAGAATAATTTCACGCATTCTACTATTCGTAGAGGTATGTGCTGGCCAAGTGAAGGGTTTGGCCGGTACGCAACGAGGGCAGTCATATCGCGGGTAGGCCGCTAACAGTGACGAGGCCAGCTAGCAAACAATTAGTACCGCAAGGGAGAGGGTGGTAATCCAGGTAATAAAGTACGAGTGGGAGCTAGGGCAGTGGTCTTCAGATGGAGAGCGGTCACCCAGAATGCGCTGCCGGTCGGCCACCAACAACACCAATAGCACAGCACCATGTCGTGTGCGGTGGGTGATAAGGGTGCAGTGGTGGGAGTATAAAGGGGAGAAGAACCACCTGAGAGCGGGGACATACTTAAGTGCTGGCCCCCTGAGCGGGCCAGCCTCATCGGGTATTAGCCTACTCACGACGAGACAGGCCGAATCGCGCGCCGGCTAATCCCGTTGCAGGTAGGTTAAATGGCTCATTGGGCCAGCACAGGTACCCCCGGGAAAGCCTCTCCAATGTATAAGTCTATGCGGGGAGTGCAGTAGTAGATTTCGGCTGCCAATTCCGATTCCAGGTTCGCAACAATAGGATGCTGGACATTCAAAGGGTTATGCCACCAAAATCCGATCATAAACACAGCACAGAAGACATGAGCAATCGTGTGACCTTCGAGCAAAGTAATAGGCAGGGAATTGGGACTTCCGTGAGATACATTGTACCACCATCCACATTACTTGTGCACACTAGAAACTTAGTTATAGAGTTTACTTTAGTTTTCCTTCATGGTTGTATTGTCCAAGTCGGTTTCTTTGATCGGTCCACGCTCGTAAATCAGCATAAATCCACTAGGTGTTAACATTACAAGCCAACAGCGAATACCAACGGGGCGAACGGTATGTCCACCCATCCATAAAGAACGTACGGTCCATTCCAAACCGGTTTTCCGCTCTGCCATTGGGAGGTGATTGCTCGCATATACGTGAATTAACGATCGTGCATCATCCCAGTTCCACTGGAACCAACGGCGTATCACGGACAGGTTGCTAGCTCCTCCTCTTCCTCCTGTGTTTGTACATGTAAAACTATTGTTCGTGTTTCAACTTATTGCTGCATGGAATACCAGAGAATTGTTTTAGAGGCAAGAAGATCCATGATTACCCAAATCAAATTGGGTCCAAGTAGTCTTAGTGTTGTGGGTTTGGGGTTGATGTTAAGGTGAATTGTGATTCAGACATAAGCCGAAGGTGATGAGGCAGGGCAACACGATGCTCACGGTTCCACATCCCCTGGGCTCTAGACCCCATGGCGGTTCCGCTTTACGTTAGGCTTCGTCCAGCGAGGATGTGAGATACAGCGACGATAAGGCAATAGCAGGTCCAATCGGCAGCGGCGGACGAATGCCCGACCTCTCTTTGTTTTCTGCACTCAATCTTTCAACCAACGCTACTGGCACTCAATCTTTCTCGAGCTACTATACACCCACTGTGTAAGATCCCGAAGGCCGGAACCTAGACGTTCTAACGCTGAAATGAAACAGGATATGCGAGCTATATTCCTTGGTTTAGGTTGTTGTAATAATGCTAGTAGACATAGATATTATATAATCAATATGCTATCGGACTCAGAACTTTCATCGGTCGGCAAGCTTGGTCCTAAATCTGGCAGACGCTGGTTTGCGAGCGCACAGTGAGTAAGTTGAATTGGTTTCGATCGATAACTAATCCTGGAATCTGGTTTGGAATGAAGTATTCGTGTATAAGGGTCCACGTTGCGAAGATAAGTTTAAATTATACGTGCATCAACTCTACCTTAGACATTCTTGGCTGGCGGGGCGGGGCTCAGTACTATCTGACGACGAGGTTGGTGAGCTATACAGTAACTATGTCGCCCAGAGCTCCGTCAAGAGATATCTTGCTTCAGGTAACTGTGCTGGGGCCCATCAGATGGGTAGGACCACATGGTTCGGCACAAAATCCAATAGAGGGGTGTCATTTCTATGAGAGAATCAGCTACAGTTCGGTAAATTCAGGCTGCCGGCAGAGATCTATTGCATTAGCTACATTTTGAACAAGGTCCTAGCTGACAGCGTATTTATCCTCTGCTGTAGCTATCTCCATCCGATGCAGTTGAACGGTCAATACTTCTATTTCGCTGTTAATAAGATCTTATTCCGCTGTACAGGAAGATACTTGAGACTAACGTTTCGGACACTGGCGTAAACAACGGCCTCGCCATAGGAGCATCAAGCATCGTTACCGAGCTGTTTTTGGTTCTTTAATCAGGTGTTTTTGAAGGAGTATGTTCGTACCTCAATGATAGACAGTTTAGTGGGGTACTTTCACGGGTACCCTCTGATTATTCCTAAGTTTTTTGGTGCTTGAATCGAAATGTCAAATTGTGAAATTGTAAAACCATCCGAAATATTGATGCTCCGTCGTAGTTGTCGAAGACCCCGGCAACCTCCGTGCCTAGCCAGCCCTGCAGAGCCATCCCAGTTATTCTCTCAAGAGCCGCACCGCCACTATCCAAGCTTCTTCATCCTTGCTCACCTCCAATCCTTCTCTAGCTCCAACCTCTCAGCAATAAATTTCTTCACCTCACCACAATGTCAACCCGCGAATCCTATGCGCCCCCTGCAAGCGGTGAGCGAAGCTACCAGCAAACTGCCGCGACCGCAACAATGCACTACCTCTGCGCCGAGTGTGGCGTAAAGGTCGGAATCAACAAGGGCGAGCCGATCCGTTGCAAAGAGTGTGGGCATCGGATTCTTTACAAGCAGCGGACGCGTCGGTGAGTAGTATGAGACAACGGGGGGAGGGGGGCTAATGAGGGCGATATGTAGGATGGTGCAGTTTGAGGCGCGGTAGATACGATGCGATGAGGGATAAAGTATGGATGGTCAAAACATGGTTTCGATTCTGGTGTTGAAGGGATAAACATTCTACATACCCGAAATCTGCTGCGCGCCATGATGAGGGATGAGGGAGTCTGTCGGGTATACTTAATAAGATAGACGTCTACATTTTTACCTATCAAGACATAACCAAACCAAGGTAGTAGTCTACAAGTTGCGTAAATCTGGGGGGGCGGGACTGCTCCCTAAACAATATAGCACAGATAAAAACCATGTTAAAACCACCGCGAGATGCAGTTTTCAAGCTACAAGAGAGAAAGAGAAAAGGAAGGAAAAAGGGAATCGCATCGCCACCGCCCCTCCGCCACCCCAACTCCAGCCATAAAACACAAGAAGCGAAAAACATGATGGGAAACAGAAAATTAAACAGAAAAATGTTGGCACAAAAAACAAGGTGGAAAAAAACAGAACCTAGCTCCGAAAGAGAAAAAACCAATCCGTACGCTTGACCCCCTCTTGTCTTTGTCTACGCCCCCATCCTCCGTTTATATACTCTGTCTCTGTATACTTCTTCTTGGGCCACGAGATTGATCCCGAACTCACGAGCCTATCGTGAAAGTTCGCCCTCACTGCTACCCTCGGCGTCATCGTCGCCCTCAACCCTTCTGACTTCAATCCCGACCTCTGTCAGCCGCCGGTCCTGCTCATCGCGCTTCTGCTCTTGCCACCTCGCCAGCGCGGCAATCGCATGCGTCTTAAAACCGAAGCACCGGGGCGCGTATCGTTCGTTGCTCTTTTGCGGGATCAACGCCGGGTAGACTTGGAAAAGGATATGCGGGAACGAGGTTCCGAAGTAAGCGCCGTCGATCACTGCATGGCGTGATGACTTCGGGGAGTATACGTCCTCACACTTGGCGCAGTATAGCTTCACGCTTTTGCTGTGTGGAAGGTCGGAGAGTCCGATTGGGAGAAGCGGGTGCGAGCGGCAGAACACGCGCGGGCAGCGGCCAAAGTCGCATTTCTTGTACTTTTCGAGCTGTTACCGAGGAGTTTAGCAGGGAATGAGGGAACGGGAGGGGGAAAGATAAAAAAAACCATCTTCTGTAGACCCCTAGTCGTGATGATGTACCTTGCATGTACAAGCCCATACAAGTGCCGCGCCGACTTCTCGATCTGCTCCCGGATGTCGTCGTCGCAGTCGAAATCGAAGACGTCGGTGATTAGGTCTAACGCATATTGATAGTACTGCACTTCGGCCTGCAGCCCCGTCAGGTTGAAGCGGTCCGTCAGATACTCCTCGTCGATCTCGCAGAAGTATTCATGCCCCCGAGTTGCGACGAACCAGTCTCGCCAGTACGATGTGTAATCGGAATCGGTCTCGGAGTTGTAGTCCTCCACTGAATGTGTCATCTATAGATTAGCCCCTACCGGAATGTCTGTGAGGGTTATACGGGGGAGCTTACTGGTTGATGGGGCTGAGACGTGGTCGATGTTCAGGCGGATGTTCTGGTGGGCGAGGTCAGTTGGCAAAGTCTAATGGCTGCTGGGTCGATGGTGGGGCGTTTTGGCGGGGACATGGTATGGTGGGTGCACATGGAATTCACGTGGGACGGTGTTGTGGTGCATACATACCTTGGCGTGGACGGAAATCGCTGTATCTGACTTTGAGCGGAGATCCGATATGGCAGGGGATGGGTGATGGGCCCGCAATTTGAGGAGAGGATTTGGCAATTCCCGGTGAACTGGAAGTGACGATGCGATTGTTCGGTGGGCGGTGGTATCCTATAGAGAAGGAAGCGCGTGGGTAGGGCAGAGGCAGAAAGGTCGATGCGGTGGTGGCAGAGGTAAATCGCCGTCGGTAAAATGCACAGAAACAGAGCGTCTTTCTGTTTTCATAATATTATCATAATGAATGAAACACCAGTGCATTTAATCGGGTTATTGTAAACGTTTGGTATCATATTGAACGGTTGGTGGCTTCAAAGTCCTTGAAAGAGCCGCTGCGCATCACCGGATCACCGCCCAAGGCCGCCAACTCAAAACGCAACCTCCAAAGTTACAGATCCAGGTATTTGAAAGTCGTCGACTCGGCCTACACGATGATAGCTTACAACACCGCAGCACAATACCTCCACAAATTCCCCTACCCACATGGCCATCGCCGACATTCTTCTCTTCAACATCTCTGATCACTGTTCGCACTTACGCAACCGCAACCTACTTCCCCGTCACTCCAAGCTCTCCAATTGCCGAATATACGCCCACACAACCCCCCTCCCACCGTGCCGCAGACGCCCAGAAAACTCACACTAGCAAGACTATAGGCTGCGCTACGCGCACACGCGTAGCTCATAACAAGCTTCCCGTGGACCCCTGCGCGACGCGCAGTCCATAGTTAACTTAGTCAACCCATAGTCATCCACGCGTGGGCCTATGAAAGTCCATACGGCCAGCAAAGTCTATAGGCCTCTGGGCCTATGCAAATCTTTACTATCAACAGGCTTCCGCTGGAGCCATAAACTATTGATACTATTGAGAGCCTACTTGAGATCCCATTTGAGATCCTCCTCGAGAGCCCGCTTGAGAGAGCGCATAAGGGTGACTAACTTTTTCCGCGGGAAGCTTTTGGCTATGAGTGATGGAAGCTTTGGCCCGATGGGAAAGTCTAAGTCTGTGGAAACTTTGACGTAGCCAACCTACTTGTCTAAGTGCTCCCACCATTGGCCGGCACTGATCACAATCATCATACTCGTGTAACTGCCATTATCACCACCACCACTATCACCATCACCAGTACGAGTAGCGCAGAACCGAATATGTGCGTACACATACGTTCAAAATCGATGGGAATCGGGCTGCAGATTCCGCTGGAAAACCTGAGTCGGAGATCTGCTCTCCCTAAGATTCAATTGTCTACCTTTGCTGCAGAATCTAAGCCTGCAATTATCAACACCATGACCGTGAGATATCGTGAGATCCTGTCGCGGTGGGTGCGCCAAAGATAAGATTCAGACCATGAAATCGACTGAAGTCATGATTTCGGCCGCCCACCATACCCCGCCCGCCACACCCCGCCCGGTGCCTGCCACTCTGCAAGTCTCTGCACCCAAGCGTACTTGATAACCTGCACTCAAGAGCACTTCTTGGGAGCGTACTTAGGAGTGTACTTAGGAGTGTATATGAGAGAGTACTTGGGAACGCACTTGGGAGCGTACAATTGAGCGTACAATTGAGGGTACTTGGGAGGGTACAGTCAAGTGCATACTTGAGAGCGTACTTGGGAGCGTGCAATCAAGTGCGTTTAGAAGCTTGGAGTGAAGTGTGCTGTATGTAGCGTCATGTATAGTGTCGAGCGCAGATATTTGCCTGTGTATCATAGTTATCTAGTCAATGCGTGGGTCCATAGGACTCATAGTATCCACGCGTTAAATTACCTATGGAATACCGTTCGAGAAACCGCTTGTCTATGAGCTGCGCGTCGTGCAAGGCCATTTTTGCCGGTATAGTATTCCAACACAGCAACCTGTGCGCCGCAGAATGGTTAGCCCTGCGTCGGAAAGTCTCCATGGCACTGAACAAACTTTCTCCCGCGGAGAAGACGACCCGATTGCAACAACATCCAGATCAACGTTGTTGGCGGGGCCGTGTTCTCGACCGCCATGCGAGTCGTAGAGTACTACGATCCCAATTGGGGGAAGCAACACGGAACTTCGAAGGAGGTGTATGAAATGACGAAGAGGCGCAAAAAGTACCTGCTTGCGCCTCTACTCTTCTGGTCCTGTTGGGATTGTTACATTCCTGGTTGTTTCGCCGCCCCATATCAAAGCTGTGGTGAATATTATGTTTCCTGAGGGGAGAGCGGTGAAGGGATTGGATCCTCTGGCGGCTTCAGGATTGCAGAAGTTGGTGTTGTTGGCTGCTAGAGTGGATGGACATGTTACGTCTGGGAACTTGAGTAGTGGACGGGTGCTCGACGATAGCATGGTGAAATAGGTTGCGGCACTACCTGGCTTTGAGGCATTGAAAGGACAGTTGGTGGGTATGCTACAGAGCGTGGATGGTGCAGATTTAGTTAAGAGTTTAGAAGCTATTCTGATATCTGCTGTCAGACGATTGATGCACACAGGAAGTTTTGGGTAGGGAGCTAGAAGGTTTGAAACCGGCCGAGTCATAGACGGCCGAATGAATGTAAAATATTATGCGCTTCGATTGTAACATTATCGGGAATAGAACACAAATGCAAGTAAGGCTATTCGTTGAAGATAGATGATTCGTGCTGCCGTTAAGTGGATCACTCGGAAGCGCACGCGCCAACTTTGTAGTGACACAAGCGGCCTAAACTTATTCCGTCATTGTCAATTTTACGACCTCACCTCAACACCCCACCACCACGATCGTCCCCAATATCCCACCCCCCAACCTCTCCACTGCGTCTACAATGCTCCCCCTTCGAACGGCGTCGCACGCCATTAAGAACCGCCCTCTGACAGGCGTACCGGCCCTCGTTAACGTCGCACAGGGCCTCTCCTCCACTCAGCTGCAGCAACGCAGAAACACATCATACGGTGTTGGCGGCGGCAATGACTCCATGTTTGGCCCTGGCGGTGGAGGGCCCCCAAACACCTACTTCAGAAGAGAACGCCTGCCCGCAAATACCATCATCCGGTTCGTGTTCTGCGTCACCGCTGCGGGGTGCTATACTGACCAATCCGGTGTCCAGGTTCGTTCCGCAACAGCAGGCATGGCTTGTAGAACGCATGGGAAAATTCCACCGTATCCTACAACCTGGTCTTGCAGTCCTCATCCCCATCATCGACAAGATTCAGTATGTAAAGAGCCTGAAGGAAGTTGCGATTGAGATTCCGTCCCAGAGTGCCATCACTGCTGACAACGTCACGCTGGATCTCGACGTATTACGCCCTACTTCTCCTCGAATCGGCGGTGTGTACTGATAATTGACAGGGTATTCTATATATCCGAATTTTCGATGCATACAAAGCGTCATATGGAGTCGAGGATGCCGAATACGCTATCTCCCAGCTTGCTCAGACTACAATGCGTTCCGAGATTGGCCAGCTTTCATTGGACCACGTGTTGAAGGAACGCGCAGCACTGAACGTAAACATTACCAAGGCTATCAACGAAGCTGCCGAGGACTGGGGTGTTAAGTGTCTACGGTACGAGATCCGGGATATCCACGCACCTGAACCAGTTCTACAGGTAAAGCCCTTCCTTCTCTCCGGACCTCGGCGTGATGGTGCTGACTTAATAGGCAATGCACCGCCAAGTCTCCGCCGAACGCTCCAAACGCGCCGAAATTCTGGATTCCGAAGGTCACCGGCAGAGCGCCATCAACATCGCCGAGGGTAAAAAGATCTCCGTGATCCTTGCCTCCGAGGCAAAGAAGATGGAGCAAATCAACGCCGCATTGGGAGAGGCTGAAGCCATCCGTCTCAAGGCCGAAGCCACAGCCACAGGTATCGCCGCAGTTGCAAAGACGCTAAAGGACAACAAGGCTGCCGGACAGGGTGCCGTTTCGTTGAGTGTTGCAGAGAGATACGTTGATGCCTTCGGAAAGCTGGCGAAGGAGACAAACAGCATCATCGTTCCCGCACAGCTCGGAGATCTCGGTGGAATGATCGCAGGTGCAATGGGAATCTATGGCAAGATCTCAGAGACGCAAGCCAAGACACAGAAGCAGCTCGGTCAGCGACTGGAGGAGGCAGAGAGCGAGCAGCAGCAGCCGCAGCCACAGTCGCAGAAGAGCGATGAGGCGGCACAGAATGAGGCGGCACAGATCCTCAGCCAGTTCGATAAGAGTGCCGGTGAGAAGCAGTAGATTAAAAAAACCAAGGTGTGGTGGTTGTGAATAATAGGTACGGTGTTTATGGGGTTTGGCATTTACATATCTGCATTGTTTTGCTTTTTCGGATTTTTTTTATTCTCTGCTCTCGGTGGGAACGCGAGGTGAATATCAATTGTACTCTACTCTCCCTTACTCATGTGGCATGTTGGTATGCGGGAAATGAAGATGTATCTGTATGAAGGTTTAACTTGAGGTCTTGGGTAATGTTTCATTGAAACATCTCCCTAGGATGCTAGACTTTGATGCTCTCGTTCCTAGATCTCTCATCGCTCGAAAGGCCTGATTTCCCATGCAAAGGTCTTGGAGGCGGGCGACGGTATGTGCATTGGAAATGTGCCCCCTTGAACAGATGCAAGTCTTTTATGTACTAACTGCAGATCTTCTGCATTCTGTGCAATGGCCCAAACCTCATCCCCCCTTGCCGATGCCAGATGTAAGCGTGGAATTATATATTATATTACCATCGCTTCTCAATTCCAACGACGACGAACCACAACCTAGACGCTCAGCTTACATAGATTTGTTACACTTCCTATCCTAGGTGCTGATCAGTTCTATCAACCAATCGGAAACACCAAACTGCGCAGCCTGATGTTAAACTGAGCAATCAACCTTTAAGGCTGAATACTGCAGCAAATTTAAGGAAATCGAGCGTGCAGGGGATGGCAAGTTCTCTAAAATCATAGAGCACATCCATTTTGGGATACACACTAACCTTCAACTCGACGCCTCGTTGCTATATATAGCGCGCATCCGCATGCCTGGCTTCCTCCTGCATACACCATGATCCCACTCCCTCATCTACTTGCTCCTACCAACATGCCTATTCTTTCCCAACTTCTTCCTCATTCCAACTTTTCCTGCGCTTCTTGCCCCCCACCGCCGCTGTTCCCCAATGACAATTATTACGAGGCGGATGAGGAGGAAGTGCGGCAATAGTGATGGCAACTTGATGATAGAGTAAAAGTTCTCGCCGCAAAGGGACAGTATCGACTGTGCTACCGGTCCAAGAGGAGATGGAGTGTGGTCGTTGATACTGAGAGGGGGGTGCGGGGAATGTGGGAGCATCTAGGTATGATAATAGATGTCACGCGTGCAGCTTAGGTTAATGATGGTGAGGATGATGAGCAGACGGAGAACATTACAGAAAAGGGACGGAGTGACGATTTGAAGATGGTTTATATATCTTTTTGGTGGATCTAGCCATCAAGTGTGTCCATAAGCTTTCACCATACGCTCTCGCAGAAAAGTCAACATTCAAATTACTATCTTTAATTCAACACACTAACAAAATCTATCCATCATAACCATCACTCGCATATCACGTACAGAACAGAACAGGACCAATCAAATTCAGAAACCACAAATAATAACTTTCCTATAGTGGATCCGCCTACCACAATGACCGATGATGTCCACCAGTTAGCCACCCATCAGAACAACGACCAACTCAATCTGTTAGCGTAGAATAGTATAGCAGAGTTCGGAATCATTCCAGCAGACTCGTCTGAAGCTTTGCCAACTTGAACTGGGATCCTCCAAGGTAGGCCTAGGCAGAATATCAAGATAAACCCGGCTTAGGGCTATTGTTAGGTATGTATACCAACTTACAGCAGCAATATCCTCAGGTTCCACGGTCATAGAATATCTGGCGGGGGTGGAGCTCCAATCATGAATCCAAGCTTTCGGCTTCCGGGTGTGTACAGTCCAAACACCTCTCCTCAACCAAATAGCCCTCACAGGCCGCCGCTCCGTCCTCCATGCACCGATCCGTACACCCCGTCTCGGTACCATTACAGATGGTGCACTCCATTTCCAGACGGTTGCGGCGTGCACACTCTTCGCACCCCTCGCCCACACACTCGCCATCCACAAGCGGCGCAAGACTGGGTGTTGGAGGGGGTGAGGGAGGGGGTGATGGGGCATAATCTGGAGTGCAATCATGGTGGATAATCATCAAGAGATATGCCATCTTGTAGTTCTCCCACTCTGGTCCTAATTCAGGTTCAGGTTCGGATTCCTCAGCGATGATGGTGGCATCCGAATCATAATCCTCCTCCAATTCCGCAGCCTCCGGAGGATTTGCCTTGGGGCTACGAGACGATTTCCTGAGATCGTTAAGGTCCGCATAGTTCGGCCGTTTAAGGTCACGCGGGCTGCGCCTAGTTGGTTGGGCGGTATTGCGTACAGGCGGCATTGGTGCGGTGCGCGTAGATGAGGATGTAAGGTAAAGAGTTTGGAGGAAGAGAGATAGAAGGAAAAGGAAGATATGGAAGGTGAGGATGGTAGATGGGAATATATAAACAAGAGTTTTGGGAATGTTATTTTAGACACAACTAAGGAGTAATTGAGGAAGATATGGAAGGTGAGGATGGTAGATGGGAATATATAAACAAGAGTTTTGGGAATGTTATTTTAGACACAACTAAGGAGTAATTGAGGAAATATGATTCCGAACGCTCTAAGAAGATGGGTTTAGTAGAAAGAAAGAAAAATATGGACGGTGAGCATGGTCGAAGGGACCATTTAAGGAGGAGCTCCAATAAGGTTTATTTCAAACACGACGGAGAGTGAGGACTTATGACTCCGTCCCAATTGAAATACCGAATATCCCAACGAACTCTCTTTCAATGGCAACCTTATGTCGAGAGGCTAAGCGAAAGGTGGGGGCTTAAGGAAAGATAAAGTATCAGCTATGAACCTAAAAGTAATAACATAGCGAAAGTACATTTGGATCTTGCTTGTATGAAGCTCGATCGAAATGACGGCAAAGGGATAACGAATCTTACTAAAACACTGTTGGAATCCACGATTCGAATGATACTGAATTCAGAGAAGGAGCAAGCCGGTGCAAGAGGTTGCATGCTCAACGAAAGACGCTACCGTCGGGCGACTTAGTTTCCCCATGGGGAGTGAGGCAAAGCTTCTATCTTTGGGGAGGTTCTCCGCATCCCTGAGCCTTTCTCGGTGGCAATTGAGTCTAGATGTATAGCGATGAGCCCGTCTGCGACTGCATAGTAGACATAAATTTTATATAGTCTTCTCTTGACGATGCTTTCGAATTCCTTTGCCCTGTCAATACCGAAAATGGGAGGAATAATCTGTAAAGTTACCTTTAATAAAGGATATTATTGGTGTGAGTAAATACTCACAAGGTTTTGCTGCGCTACTGCCATTCACTCGTCCCCATGATAATTCCTCCATAGAAAGATCTAAGATTTCGCCCATTCGTCCTCTTGACAAACCATGTCATGTATACTTAAGTACTTAGTATGTATACGTAACTACTTAGGACTGGGGCTGCTTAGGAACACTGGCTGGGCTGATGCGAGCATGGAGGGCAGCGCTGCACAACTTGCACGAAAACTTGGAAACCCTAGCAACCCCACCCTTGATACCATGGGCGCGTAAACCATCCCTCAAGGAAAGTTTACAGTGGTATGGGAGCATTCTCGCCTCCTCCTTACCCCCGGCATTATAGCCCCCCCTGATCATCCTCTTCGTCGGGACCGTGGCGAGCGAGATGCGGCGGGCCGGTTGTGGTAGTAGTCCCGGCGTCTTTCGAAACTCAAATGAATGGTGATCGTTCTTTCTCCTCTGGGATTCCCGCGTGACCTCAGCGAGCAGCATAACCTCCATAGTCTGTAACACCAATTCAATCCCACGAGTGTCTTCGACTCCTAGCAATCGATTCCTCGCGCGCAGGAGTCGAAGTCCCCCTCACTCCCCTATACTGGGAGGTTTAAAGGTCAGCAAGGGGTGCGGTACGCGAGGCATTTTGGTGATAATGAAGGTGTGAATCGAAGTATGTATGCCGGTATTGTCATGTGTTGGGTGCATTCTCCTCAACCCGCGTATCATTAATATTCTCTCGGTATGAGTTTCAAGTGAGCCATCGTCTCGAAGTTGGCCGCTTAGAGAACCGAGAAACTTCATCTAGATTTTTCGGGCTGTGTCAATTCGGAACCAGAAAACCATTGCCGAATGTCGGCTTGTTTACACCAATATTCAGGATAGTGAATGCTCCAGAAGGGAGGCCATGGGTGTTGATGTTTGCAGTGGGTGCGACTGCATTTGAATGTGGGAATAATTGATATTGGTGTGAAATGATGATAATGTCGGACCTCGAGAGGCGTTGATTGATTGAGAGGGAAGAAAAGATGACAGGCGGAACGAAGGTATTTATAGTGAACGAGAATCTAAATCCCATACATACAAGAGATCTTTGTCGTTTGTATATAGCTCATGTCGTAAGGAACGTATCTTCCCTATTACAACGTCGCGGATACATCACTCATTATCTACCTCTACCTCTGCCTCCTTCGACATCTCTACAAACCTCTGCCAACACCTCCAACTCTCGCCATTGTTAATCCCCTCCAACGCCATCTCCACCGCATTCTTCCAAAGCGACCCTTTCACCACCCCATCAGCGCCGACTTGACTCTCCCCCTCCACCGCGCCAGAAACCGCAATCAGCGCTGCCGCATTTCCGAGTACAAAATCCATTATTGGCTCACCGACCTGCATCTTTCCACTCAACAGCCGTATCAAAATCTTCGCATTCTCGCCTGGTCTCTTTCCGCCAGCCACATCTTTCAGCGGGTGCGTTTGGAGCCCAAACGTCTTAGTGGGGTGGATCTTGAACTCATGAATCTCCTCCCCAACGAGTGACCAACAGTTCGTGCACCCCTCTGGTGAGACCTCGTCGAGCTGCTCCTCGCCACACACAACGAGCGCCTTCTTCACCCCCAATAGCCGTAGTGTTTCAGCGTACACCGGGCCGAGCCCTTGTCTTCCTACGCCCAGGATCCGTGCCTCCAGCCCCGACGGGTGCGAGTAGTCTACCGGGTTTATTAGCGGCCCGAGAATGTTGAAAATGGTCCTGCACCCGAGCTCGCGGCGGATCGGCGCGATGTGTGCCATGGCAGGGTGATACACCGGGGCAAAGAGGAAGCAAAAGCTACTTGCGGGGTGCTTGGGCGCGGAGTAGAAGCTTGAAACGACGGGTGAGGTAATGGAGACGAGGGAGGCACCGAGGGAGGTGAGAATATCCGCACTGCCGGATGAGGAAGTGGAGGCCCTAGCGCCGTGCTTGCCTGTAGTATCCCATCAGCTGTGATCTCGTGTAAGAGGGGAAGGGGGAGAGGTACAAATGCGGATCCCGCAGCCAGAGGCTACAATTGCCGCGGTAGTGGAGACGTTGTAGGTGTCGTGTCCGTCACCGCCGGTACCAACAATATCGACTAGCCCGCCTTCGTAAGTTCCTTTCTTGTCGCTTGGCTCAAGTGAGTGCAGCTGAAGATGGTGTATTTGTAAACCGGCACGACGCATCGCTTGCGCTGCTCCCGCAATGATGTCAGCTTTCATGTCGAGACCCGTGTAGTGCATAGCTGTAAGTAAAGCCCCTGCCTGCACGGGCGAGCATTGGTTCTGTGAGATACGGGCGATTGCATCTGCAATATCATCTGCTGTGATGGCTGGTAGATTGGTAGAGATCTTTTTGAGGAGTGGGAGGAGTGAGTAGCTTTCTTCTGCCATGGTTATTGACTTTGTGCATGTCGTTTAGCCTCACTGACACTGGCGAGGTAATGCAGGGATAACCCCGCAATAGCCAAGCCATTGAGTTTGTTCCTGTTAATCATACGTAAACGCACAACTATGAATTGGGCACAACGCATAGAGATTCTCTCCGCTTTCTCTATCCTAAAGTCATTTTTTACAAAGTGTTATTGATTCCCTAGTACCTATGACTCGCCTGTCATATGAGGTTCTCTCCGAAAAGATTCCACAGAAGCATGAGTAATGATACAAAATCTGCGTAACTACCTATTTAGTACATTAGGTAGTAAGTGTTAATTTAGGAAAACCAAACAAATCGAAAAGAGCGAAAGCACCCCAGTCTCCTATTAAAGCCAACACTAGACAATTTCAGTACTGATCGTTATACCTGGCCTTCTTGGGTGTATGGCCAACACCACTGGGAGGTGGAGGCGGTAAGTTGTTGTCAGCCGGGGGTGGTGGTGGTGGCGGTGGTGATGGTGGTGGTGATGGCTGTGGTGGTGGTGGTGGTGGTGGTGCTTTAGATGCAGACGGGGGTGGTGGTGGTGGAACAAATGAACCAGATGGCAGGGGCGGAGGGGGAGGCGGCGGCTGGTAATATCCTCCAAGCTGATGAGCTATATAACCTGGTTGATACCCGCTAATCATGTTATTTACCATCGGAGGAGGAAGAGGAATGAAATTTGGGTTCCTAGCCTGGTCCCATTGTTGGCTACTATGGTCCTGGTTTTCGTGATTATAGGTGGTATTTAGGTGCTGCTGCCACGGCGTTGATGATATGCCATGACGATAACCTACACCGGAGTTTGGAGAAAGCTTTCGTTTGTAGTTATTGCTGTATCCAATACCGGCGTCAGAATTGGGGTGATTAAACTGGTGTTCGTGCCAGGGCGCGAGTCCTCCTTTTGGACGCAAGTCCCAAGGCTTTGGACCATCACGATTCCCGCGACTCCCACCGTTGTTGTCGTCTTCAATCTGTCCCTGAGGCATGGAGAAATTCATGGTCTGAACAGCGTTAGGTGCACCGAGTTCTTTCATGAGTGACTATTATTTAGTTAGCTGGGATATTTGAATAACTAATTAGTGTAAAGGGGAGCTTCAACCTCGTATTCTTTGTCAACAGGATCACTAGTGACTTGTGTATTATTGTTTCTCGCTCTCCAGTCCAAGCCCTTGGTGCGGTCCAAGCAATCTCTAGCAAAGTGACCTGCATTTCCACAAACGTGGCAAATGACTTTTGAGATATAGTTCTTCTTCTCGGGACAGTCGTACTTCCGGTGACCAAGTTCGCCGCCTAACAGCGTCAGAAATTGTTGAAATATCAAGAAAGGGGGATGTGCTCACAATTCTGACAAGCTTGGTTTTCATCATCTGCATTTGTAAGAAGTTAGGTCGAATCAAGAAATGCGAATAAAGATAATTTAAATTTACCTCTCAAAGTACCATTCAAAGTCGCCAAAAGTCTAAGCTGGTGTCTCTTCAAGGCGTTGTCTTGCTCTGGTACTGATGCAGCCTGATATTTAGTTAATATCATATCATTCTCTTTTCTAGTGGACAGGATGTACATACTGTCTCAATAACTTTGTGGATTAACACCTTAGCCTTTTCCACGTTATCGTTATTGTCGGAGATAATCAGACAATGAAGGTCTTCTTCAACATTCGATTCCATGGCTCTATCGCTACCACCTTTACCCTCCTTCACGGAGCCTTTTCCCCGAATTGCAATCTTTGCTCCGGATTTAGCTTCCATCTCCTTGAGGGTGTTGCCACGGGGTCCAATGAGCAGCCCAACTATTAGTAGTAGAAAACAAAGAGCACAAGGTTAGTAATGTCCAAAACATGTTACTAGTAACACTGGGTCTGTATGCATGGGTTAAAGAGGAGGGTTAGTATACTAAAATTGATCTCCGGGTAGTCATTCACGGGAATATAGACTTTCTCATGGGTCTTATTAGGACGGCGGTAATCTGTAGGCACGTTGTAGTTGGGAAAGATCTTGCACGCCTTCTGGATGAGTTCATGGCGTTCTACTTCGAGCTTCTTGCGATATCGAAACTCTCGAGTATTTGTACGACGGCCATGGTTATCATACTGAGGAGGGGGAGACGGTGAACTGTATAAAATTTTAATATCAAAATCAATAGCTTAGGAGCTATTTAATGCTTACCGAAGCCTCTCCGACGGAACGATATCGTTGATCTTGATTTTTTGGGTAATCTCAAGTATACGAAGATGGATGCAGTATGCTTCCACCTGCTCGTTGGTCATCTGGGTGGAGATCATGGTCGGTAAGCCCACTAGGCCAGCGATCGAATTGGAGTCTGCCGCATCTCCCCAGCGGCTTCCCCGCTTGCGTTTCCTGTCGTTACGAACAGGAGACCGGCCTTGAACTTCTTCCTCCTGCTTAAAGATTCCGGGGAAGTTTTCATCTTGGTCGACATAACGGTTGCTTTTTTCGGGGATGGCAGTTGCTCCCGAATCAGCTTCCTGGTGGTTAATACGACGGTTTGATGCTAATGGAACGTTATTAGTTCCTGTGAGCTCGTGAATGCGCATGGCAGTGTTGCTAGATAAGCGGTAGTTTTGCTGCGGGATGGAAGATAAAGAGATGCTAGGAAAGAGATGAGCAGGTGAGCAGGTGAGCAGGTGAATAGATGAATAGGTGAAGCTCTGACAGCTACCCAATCTAATGTTATTTGGCAACAAGAGCTTAAATCCTTAAACAAGCATTGGCTTGGCAAGTCATTGACGGACTAGGTAGTCAGTCGGGTCCAAAGGCCCGGATGCTGGTAGAGCGAAACGTGGAAGCTAGACGAATACATGTGAGTATCGTATGTTCATAGATCCATACTACTGCTAGGTGTGTTAAGTAGGCCATTAGGGTCCGTCTCTACCTAAGTATACTTGAGTGGGGCGCATGAAGTAACATGATAGTCACAAGTTAGAGTGCAGTTTGGATGCTGAAATTTGAAAACGGGTGAGAGATAGTGACTACCTATGCTTCATGAATTTACCCGGCCTTCCACCTTCCCATTCCTGTCTAGCTCTTGAGCTCTAATAGCCCTAGACTAGCTCCTTCAGCTTACTGAGCTGTCGCTTTGATCTGTCACGACACCACCAATCTGGAATCTGCCCAGCTTATACGGGGAACATGTATTGGCCTATACGCGCTCCCAGAATCTACGCCGCGAAAGTCCCTCCGCCCTCGATACCAATTGACTACGACTCTGAAGAATCCGCCGAACTCGTGCGACACAGCCTCTCCTTTTCTGAGGCGGCCGATGATGCAGAACAGAATGACTCAACCAAAGGAAGCACTGAGGATGAAGATGAGGGGCGGAAAGTAGGCGAGAAAGAGGTGCGAGTGGAAGATGAAGAATCTCTGTCAGGGAGCGCCGGAGGTAAGGTGCGAGCCTCTACGGCTAGTGCAGCGCTGGATGAGGAGACGAGGTCCCATATTGTTGCGCTACGGGTTGCACGAAGTGGATTGCTGTTTGCAGCGGTCACAAGGGCGGAATTGACTATATGGCAGATGAAGGTGCTGCGAGCTCCATCTAGAAGGTCAGGATTACAGCTGACATCTACCTAGCCGACTGCAGTTGTTGCGCATGTACGACGGTCGCCGAGTTCAGTCGAATCCTACGGACCGAATATCGACGTGCTTGTACGGCCGGATTCCCAGATTTTCGTCGTCCAAACATCACTCGGATACCTCATGACCTATTCGCTCGCGACAGATCCTAATGCTCGGGTGTACAAACCGACCTTTGTTAACAACTACCATCACCATACGCGGCAGCACTCAACGTCGTCTAGCAGGAGAATGTCAGTTGGAACCAGTGGCTTGATACCAGGAGCCGGCGAAGGTGTTGGGATACGAGAATTTTCGTTGCAGTTCAGGATGGTAATCAAGGTTGATGCGGGCATCAGCAAGTATGTGCCCCAGAATACAAGGCTACAGCCTGTGGAAGTCGACTCTCGAGGTGGGCCCGACTCTGACAGCCACTAGAGTTCTAGCCCTTGAGGATGAATTGATGGTAGCAACGGTCAAACCTTCAGCAATACAGTGCATCCGGTGGACACCGGACTCTACAGGAAGCCAGACGTCTGCTGAATTGCTCAGTCGAATGCCTTGGATGCAGAAGAAAGGTTAGTCCGTACCAGTAACATTTGGGTATGTTTATGTTGTGGGAAAGGGGCCACCGAAGAGTAGGCTGACGGGACAGTGATTACTACTGATATGGTCTACGACCGGCCGATGAATCTTTCCACATGGGTTACGAGCGATGGTCGTGCATACGCGGTTCAGAAACTGAGCATTTTGGAGAGCGAAAGCGGTTCTCGGGCATTTAAGGGATACTGTTTCCACACGCCGTCAACCCCCGAAGAAGCTGCCACCAAGATCGCCATAAATGCGCGCTTTTCCATGATAGCAGTCGCATGTGCAAAGTTAGTCTTTGGTTTCCATTTAACTTGTCTCTGCTGACTTGGGGCTGTCAGTGGTTCAATAGCTGTGTATACCGCACGTGATTATAGTGGAAATATACCCCTGTCGCATAAAGTGTTTGTTCCTTCTTCGTCGCCAGGCCGGGCTACCTTTGTCAGCTGGTCTCCAGACGGCTACTGTCTTTTTGCCGGCTTTGAACGTGGGTGGGCGACATGGAGCGTATACGGGAAACCTGGCGGGAACTCTTTCAGCGCACGAAAGTCACTCATTGACCGTAGGCCTAACGAAGGATATCTTGGTGGGGTAAAGGATGGTTCCTGGATAGCGAATGGCGGAGAGATTCTCTTGTTACGGGAGGATGGGAACGAACTCATTTGGAGTTTGGAATTCGCCAAGTCAGCTGTTGCGGGATGTTTTTCATCTGTCAACACTGCGCGTCCAATGCTACAGACTGGAGAACAACTGCTCATCTATCGCGGTTACGACCAGGATGATAACACTATGATCTCTCAGGACAGTAGTGTCTTATGGCATTCGGTACAGGTACCAGCCTCGTATCTTGCGGAAAATTGGCCCATCCGAAGTTCTGTAATATCCCAGGATGGCCGGTATGTCGCTGTCGCTGGTACACGGGGCCTTGCACATTACTCCGTGAACAGTGGTCGGTGGAAGACGTTTGCAGATGAGCGTATGGAACAGGACTTTGTGGTGCGAGGAGGGATGTGTTGGTACCAGCACATCTTGATTACTGCTGTTGAGAGCAATGATAGATACCAGGTGATTTATACCTCCACCGGCAATTACGGAGCATATTTCTGACTTTGTGATAGTTACGACTATATTCACGCGAACTCGCACTCGATAATATAATGCTTATTCATCTGGAGGAACTACCATCAGCTGTGATCCTACTATCATTAACTGGGGAGGATTCTTTACTGGTATACACAAATGAGAACGTTCTATACCATTTCATAGTGCAAAGCACGGAAAATGCTGTGCGGTTAGTACAAGTTGGCCAAATCACATTTCACGGCATAATACGAGCCCCTGCTCGGGTACGGGCCATAAGTTGGATTGTGCCGGACGAGCAATTACGAGACGGAGACCCATCCCGTGATGTCGCTGTTGCGACAATGATTTTCTTGGTTGACGGGAAATTGGTATTGCTCCAGCCATCAACGACGGAAGGAGGCGAGTTGAAATATGATATGAGAGTGCTGTTACAAAATGTCGAATATTATGCTTTGATAAGAGATCAACCAGCGCAACATGTTCTTTTGCCAGGGCCGGGGGAGGATACACCTTTGAGCGGGGCCTTTTCGGTGCCGGTAGGACGTAACTTGTCCGATTCATTATGGGCATTCGATGGGAACGATGTGAAGGTTAGTTCATTCATGGCAGTGATTTAATGAACGATTTTGCACTGACATCAAACAAGGCATGGATAGACGTGAAGGACATACTCGAATCAGGGGAGAATGGCAGGGAACTACCGGTACCGGTTAAGGTTCCGGTTGATTTCTATCCTCTGTCCACACTTGTAAACAGGGGTATCATCCTTGGAATCGAATCAGAACTCGTGCAGCGGCGAGACATTGGTTTTTCACACTTCAAGTTCTCAACAAGGGTACGTAAGCACTCTATTATGGAAATACTGTTTACTAACTCGACAGACACACCTCTTCATAACGCATCTCCTCCGCCATCTCTTGTCCTGTCACCAACCGGGCGCTGCGGTGGAACTTGCCCGCAACTACGAAGTCCTCGCCTACTTTCCACATGCCCTTGAAGTTCTCCTGCATGATGTCCTCGACGATGAGGCCGATACTTCTCCTAAAGCTGAAGACGCTGTATTGCCGGAAGTCATCCGGTTCCTAACACATTTTCCGCACTACCTCGACGTGATAGTCCGTTGCACGCGAAAAACGGAGGTAGCCTCATGGAAACATCTTTTCTCTGTTGTCGGCTCCCCGCAGGTTTTGTTTGAGGAGAGTCTTTCGCGGGGCCTTCTCAAGACTGCGGGAGGATATCTATTGATACTACATACACTTGAGCAGCTGTCGAGTAGTTCGAAGGATATGGTTAGGCTCTTTGCGAGGGCAGTGCAAGAGGGTGATTGGGATCTATGTAAGGAACTCGCGAGATTTTTAACGGCGCTTGATAATAGTGGGAAGACTCTGAGGGAGGCACTGGCATTGGTAGAGTTGAAAACGCCAGTGGAGGAGAATGGGAGTTTCATGTTTTCAAATGGAGGAAGTGGGAGTGGAGGTTCCGACGGAGACTATGAGTTTCCGAGCTTGGGGGAGAGATTAGGCGAACGGTAGATAGACAGATGGTGGTGTGCATTGTTTCGGTTATCGGATGTATATCGCTACATTAAGAATTATACTCTGAAGATGACGACCATATCGGGTTGCTCATTCGCTAACCAGTGATACTAGTGCGACCTGACTCCTGAATCTGACTGTGCGGCCGATCCACTTGACATCGCACCACTGAGGCTGTCGCGTAACCCACCTTCACCACACCAACGATCATGGGAAAAGTCAGGTTTTGCTTCGGGCGTGCGTAAGTCATGCCCCAGGACAGCTGAATCTACGGCTGAAAAGGCCTGGATGACGCGGGGTCCGCCGTTTGCTGATACCCATCCCTAACCCAATGAAACAACCCCTCCTCTTCAGCTGCTCTATTTCACCGCCCCTCCCCTCTATCCCGATGCCCCCAAACTTGCTTATATTGACCAAATCTGCTACAGGTCCTCAAGCTCCACAAACTCAACTACACCTCCCCCCGCCGAAATGCCAAACCTAACACTCCGTAACCTTACACAAACTCCCCTCAAGATAACGCACACTTCGCGTTTCCACACGCCAGGTCCGAAATCAATCACCAAGGATAACATCACGGACGTTGGGAACATTGCGCACAATGTTTCCCACAACATTACTGAGCTTCTTCGGCGTTCCCCGGTGTCCTCGATCGTGCCGGCACTGAAGGGTCCAAGTTCCCAACAGATCACTGACGGCTCAAAACCGTTTGAGGAGAGAGATGTGAATGTCGAGGTTGGATATTATTCCGGAAAAGATACCGGGATCAATTTGGACAACAGCACCTTGCGCCTCGAGTTCGAGGTGACGGAAGGCCAAGGCGATGCAAAGAAGGTGAAGAAGTTTAGAGTCGACATACCCAGCGAAAGTAAGACTGAGCTGCGGGTGGACCCCCGGGGCGACGTCGGGGATACAAGCTTGGCCGCTATCTACCACAAGGGCAGAAGCAACATAGCGATCGTTTCGAACGCGAACCTGGCAAGCTGGATGGGCAAGCTCAGGGACTCGACGCCCCTGGGGGCGCTCAGCATACCCGGCACCCACAACTCACCGACCCACCATGTCGCCCTCCCAAGCGTCCGCTGTCAATCCGTCAGCATCCCCGAACAGCTCAACAACGGCGTCCGGTTCCTCGATATCCGTGTGCAGCCCGATGGTCGGGAGCTGACGCTGGTTCACGGCGCCTTCCCTATCGCGCTTTCCGGGCCCAAGAAGCTGAGCGACGCCATAAAGGACTGCTACAACTTCCTCGACAAGAACAGATCCGAGACGATCATCATCTCGCTCAAGCGCGAGGGCCGCAGCGGAACAAACGACCAAGACTTTTCGAAGCTCATCAAGGAAGAAATCGTCGACAAGTCGCGTGACCACTGGTATGTCGATCCCACAATCCCAACCCTCGGCAAGGGCAGGGGGAAATGCGTACTCTTCCGCCGCTACCAACTCCACGACTCCCTCAAATCCGAAAACGGCGGCAGGGGCTACGGCATCAACGCTGAGTCTTGGGCCGACAACACGTCAAATTTTACCACGCCCTCCGGCATCTGTGTCCAGGACTTCTACGAGATCCGGGAATCCGAGAACATCGGCAAGAAACTCCAATACATCAAGGAACAGCTGGAGCGCAGCTGCACACAAGTCGCTGCAGCAGAGAGGGACAAGAAGGAACCCCCCTTGTTCATCAACTTCATGAGCGGGAGTAATTTCTTCAAGGTCGATACCTGGCCCGAAAGGATCGCGGCGAAGATTAATCCGGCCATAACCGAATATCTGGCGGTGGACTCGAAGGTGGAGGGCGGGAATTCTGGGACCGGAATTTTGATCTACGATTTTGCGGGTCAGGACGGGAATTGGGCGATTTCGAAGCTGGTTGTGGGGATCAATGGTGGGTTGCTGGTGTAGCGGAGGATAGATGAGTGGGTCATGTTTTTTGAAGGAAATTTTTGGTTATTTGTTACTGATGGATAATGGGTTGTGGTTTTTTGGTTAAAGAATTAATGATATCACGGTTTTGTTTTGTTAGAATCCAAATGAAGATGTTGCAATCCCTCAAACAGTGGTGGGAGGGTGCAAGTACTTGGCGGAAGTTAGCTGCTGAGACTAGCTTGCAGATCTCGTGGATTCTAGCGAACATGCCTAGGTTCAGTGCGGCAGCTTTTCCGTCAAAGTTACTAATGACCTGCCTAGTGAGCAAGGCTGCACCCTGTGAGATTAACTGGTCTGTCAGCCGGCTATATTTTTCACTGGCGTATAGCTAAACGCCGTATCTAAGCCGTATGACGACTAGAGATTAGCTTGTGACCAGTCCAGACACTTTCGGGAATGTTGTCCTACCAATTCATTGCATGTACCCACGTGGTCAGAGCCTTGTGCACACGAGAAGTCTCGAGGCCTCGTGAGTGATACTTTTTGATCATTCTCGGCCGAGAGCACAACCTCTCGTGCGACACCAATCACAAGGCATCACCCTGTGAGATAGTCTCGTGAACTGTTAAAAACCAAACACAGCGGAGGATAATGTATTCCGATCCGGGGTTGTGTCGATGTACGGAGTATTTGAAGGAAACCACTACTTATGGAGTGCCTTGACCAATGTTGCACACGCCATCACTCAGTAGCCTAGATCTTCAGACCTCGCTAGTGGGTGGCTAACCGGAACCCTTAAAACTCCCGAGTGTTACTTGCCCAGTTCAAGCGCAGAGGGGAATGATGCGTAGGTGGAAAATGACAAGGTCGGCTAAAGTCTCTAAGGGCTCAGGGTTTCAACCCTTGTGTTTACGCCATCTTAACTACCCCTTCCTCCTCCCCCTTCCTCCTCCCCCTTCCTCCTTCTCTTCTACCCTTCTCTACTAACAAATTCTAGGCTCTTGTAGCCACAACATTCTATCTCTATGCGGGTTCAGGCATTTGATGGCTACTACGCACTTTCTACTACCCACTTCGTCATAGGCACACTATTTACTAAGACGACTTCAGAAGCCAGAGATAATCCGTGACTGGGTGTGGGACAGGAGGCTTCACGGTATTTGTAACGAGCTTCTTGTACAGTGTTTCTTCCAAGCTTTGGAATTGAAGAAAGTAAGATCGCTGTTTGGGAAAAATGTAAGATGTTTCAACTGCTGTTCCGAACGGGCTTTGCCTATCCTAAGCCAGCCGCAGCTTTTTGGAAATTAGGCCCGGCCGGCCTCCCTTAGCGGGGGGCTTTTTTAGTAAAGCCGGCGGGCGCCTGCGGGCTGAGTGATGTGCTGAGTATTTGTAGCATATATCGTACACTTAGGTGAATGCTTTATAAACTGTGCATCGGTTCCATGGCTCCATTACTAGCTACCGCTGAACAATCAAAAATGGATGAAATAACATGCATAAAGAAGAATGCATTAAATGTCAATAAAAAGTACCTAGACCTTATACCACGCTTATCCCTTCCAATTTCTGGAGTTCCCCTCCGTAAAGTTGATTCCAGCGGTAGGTGTCAAAAGATCAGTGGGTGTAGAGCTCAATATGCTGCCCTGACTGTCGGAATAGAAGGAATCTATGAAGCCATCAGCATTGAAAGTCTGAAAACTTGAAAAGTCGGTCTCAGCAGTAGATGGCTGCAGGTGATAAGGATAGAGCGTAAATTGAGAAGGGGATAATGCTTGGGTATGATGATAGTACTGAATGAATGAGTTGCTGAATGATCGAGTTTCAGACGGCATTGAGCTTCTGTTATATACTTGGCTGTCAAGAGTACGTACCTATTTCCTACCCACTAGAAACCATTATTGACCTCCGTCGTGCAGGCTTGTCTGAAGAAGCCCGGCTCTCTAAAAGGCCCGTCAAAGCCCGCCGACGTGCCGGGCCCGTTCAGAACACTGTGATCCGGTATAACCGCACAGAATCTAGTTATCAATATTGCTCACATCTCCAAGGATACAGAGATGATACTCCAGGAAGACGAGATCATGAAGTTTGCTCCTAGGATGGCCGCCTTGCTCAAAATTGTAGATGACCAGTCTTCACAGATCCTAAACTAAGAGCTGGGTAACAGCCAATACAACTTCACAAACACGCATATCTAATCCAAGGTCGCAACTTTGTTGTGTTAGACCATATATGAGTTAAGCCTGCCTATCAAACGTTTTGGTGTCACGCTCATGACGATGGCGATTCTAGCGGTATGGAGTTCCACCTCTTCTGGCAGCTAAAGATACGTATTAGCACGTTCTTATGGTAATTGTGAGGGATAGGCGTACATAAAGACGGCTACAAATGGGATCTTCACGGCAATACACCCAAGAAAAGCGGTATTACGTCGCGAGATGGAGATCTCTGCAGATCTAAATCCTAGGAAGGAAGAGGAAACCCCGCGCAGCCTGCGCAAGACCGTTCTACTCGCTTGCGGAGTCAGGACAAGCAATGTGAGATGAAATTGAGTTGGTGGGTTTCACTTTCGCCGATCAGGTTTGCGTGGCAACCTTATCCCATGGATCGTAACTTTGGCATTCCCGGCCCGTTTGGGCATGGCAACCGACTCCCCACCTGCAAATATTTAGCGATGCAACCGCAACTCTGTGGGTGTGGCCTGGGAGCATTATAAACTTACTTTCTTATGTCTTGAGAGCATTTTGGCAAAAATTAAGGACTGTACAGGAATGGGGTGCCGATAAAAAGGGCAGTTTTTGTTGGGAGGG
>Ga0307515_10005054_pt1 | contig 26827 bp, 27 predicted proteins | sample 17_EM_MG_FD_194513 | JGI IMG/M metagenome (GOLD analysis project Ga0307515, IMG submission 194513) | Populus trichocarpa ectomycorrhiza microbial communities from riparian zone in the Pacific Northwest, United States - 17_EM | ecosystem: Host-associated > Plants > Roots > Unclassified | place... | reverse complement strand
CCGGGCGTCATTGGGCGGTTACAGTTATATTTAGATGAAACCCAAGAACTTCACATATTTAGAACTTTGTAAGGCTAATGGATACGGGCTGACATACGGGCTTATGGATATGGGGCTAGAGGTACAACCTGACATACAGGCTGATGGTACGGGGCTGGAGATACGGGCTGACGATGCTCAGCCATATTTATCTATACATCGATGAACCTACATTCAAGTATATACCAAATTTATATTATTTTTATGATGTCAGACGGACGGGACGGTTGACCACACTGCTGTAAATGCGGCAGCGCACTTTGGAATGCTTGAACATACTAAACGCCTGCTTACAGAATGCGACAAAGCATCCCTGAATGACAAATACACCCAACCTGTGCATGCAGCTGTTGAAAGTGGTGTAGTTGATATTCTTAACATAATCCTGGAGTTAGGTGTTAAAAATTCGTGTCTGGATGAACACAACTGGACAGCATATATGACCGCCTCTCAGTCGCGGAACGAATTTGCATTGCAGCAATTCGTCGACATAGCGCATCCGTTATCCAGTTCCGTGTTTCCCCCAGCGAGATGGGCTAGTGAACATGGATCGATTCAACTGCAAGGTGACGCGGCAGAGTTACTATATTCTGGTAAAGGTCGAGCATAAACTTTTCCATTGAATCTAACATGCTTTAGGCACATTGGCGACTACACGGTGTTCCGTGAAGGGCGACCATCCCTTTCCTCCTGGAAATCTCGGTATGAACTATTACGAAGTGACTGTGGTTAAATCACCGCCGAAATTGTATGTTACTATTGGGGAATACTAGAAATGATTTTCTCGAGCTAATTCAATTAGGACTATGGGTGTCGGATTTTGTGGTGAATACATCCTTGAGAGCGAGCTTCCGGGGAAGTATTGCTTTGCGTCTGCGTACTTCTCCGGCGGTACCTGTTTACCGCGCAGTCCTTATTACAGGAGGGGCGATTGCGGTCCAACATACTCCAGTGGCGATATAGTCGGGTGTGGGATTGATTGGAAACATGATAGTTATTTCTTCACTCTCAACGGACACAAGCATAGTAAGTTTCATATATCTCCGGGGGTGGAATATAAATTAAATTGTACTACCAGAGACTATACAAAATCGCGAACTCCTTCGGAGAAGACTCTATCCGCTCGTCGCGTTTGAAGGAAAATTCGATGTTCGGATTGAAGCAAACTTCCGGGGCCCTTTCAAGTACACTCTCCCCGAGGAGGAGTAAGGTTGCGGTAGCTTGGAACAATTGAAGTAATTATGTTGGCTTTACGGATCGTTCAACGGGTATTCACTGAAACAACCGCTTTTTGTTTTGTAATATTGGTTTCCTAGGTAGCGATATTTGAAAATATATAGGCTTGGGGGGGTTGAATACATTCTTTTGTCGTATAATATGCAGACGAAGTTGGCCAATTTAAGATCCCCACACTACTCCTGGAACTCAGTAAGCCAGCCTACCGAAGAAATCAATGTGAAGGAGTTTTAGCCCCACTGTAGGAGTACCACACGAAAGTCAGCACTACTGAAGATCCGTGACCTGTAACATTCATCGGCGCTTATGCACACGTGATGGCAAATTGAATGTGTACCAATTGATCTCTTGTATCATAGTTATCAGCAGTACCTATCGTGGGACCTATGAGGTCATTCTGGGCCTTTATTATCTAATGCTTGGATTCCACTAGCGGTAACATCATAGATTGCTAGAGCTAGCCTGCAAACCACATAAATATCCAACAAACAATATGTTGAACCGCGAAAACTGCTGCCTAACCGGGCTAGAACTATTATCATGAATCTGCGGACGTCTAAGGGGATACAAGGTGAACCACCTATTGCATCAGCTGGCTATGGTGTACTCTAGCGCAACGTATGTGCAATTAATCTTGCTATCAATGCCGAGGACAAAAAATCATAATTATGGCAGGACGAAGTAGTACGGACTTTTCTTCCCCTGGTGCTGATGAATATACTACCGGAAATTTAGACATAAAAAACCTACCCAGCGTTCCCAACAGGACGGTCCAATATGAAAACCTCGCAATAGTCCGCAGGCCAGCCTGCATATCTGTAACATGAAAATTAGCAAACCATATCCTGTATAGATAGCAGACGACGTGATTGTAGCGGTGGGTTGGCTATTTTCCCTGGAGAATGTGCTACTTTTAGTAGCAGCATACAAATTTGGAGTGGGCTTAGGCGGTCACTCTGCCCGCTGGCGGGCTATTACTCTCGAAGTCTGCGCTAAGGGCGACCGACGGGGCCTACTCTGAAAGCCTTGCGGCTGGTTCAAAACGGTGAAGCCCGGTCGGCCCGTTGGGAACACGGTTCTACCCAGTTCTAACCAGATGTTGCGTTACTTGAGGCGATATAGAGTAACTTTCTATGGATGTGAGTTTCCGTGTGACTGTAGGACATTACAAATCATGTGAACGGGCCTCGCGATTCCGATCCATCCCGACTAATCTCGGTAGTCCGTTCACGATCTCAAGATTAGCGAGCGATCGTCCTGAACGGTATAGCTCTGTTCAAGTCAGCGGTGTAACGGGCGACGGAACTGCGCGGGTGTGATCATCGTGCTGCCAAGCCCCGCCAAACAATTCCAGGCTCGCCGCACCCAAATACAGCCATGGCGACAGCGGAAACGGTAAACGAACGGAAGGGTTGCCCAACCGAGGTTGGTGTGCTTACCTCTACTCAGAGCATAGTCGATAGAACATATCGGGGTTACGGTGGTTGGTGCGGTGCCCTTGAAGCCATTTGACCGTATCAACTGTCTCCATACTCCACGCCATCAATATCAAGGTCGAGGTTGATAACGCTCACCTCCATTGTTCCCTATCATACACACCTTCATACTGCGCTTGTTCCTCTGCCACCCCTCCGCTCTGATTATTTTCCACGCCCCTCCGCACTTGCCGACGCCTGTTCTCCGTCTCCTACCCTCTGCCGCCACTATTCTACGCGTCCATGCTACTTCCCCACTCCGCACCTATATCTACGTGTGTCGCTGCTATTCCATGACAAACTTTCCGGAAGAGCGATTGGCAGACTCCTTCGATTACTCACATCTCATTTAAGCCATTGTCTGCTGATATTCTCACCGCGCGCCTGTAACTAGAGCTATTTAACTTGCAGATTCAGGCTGGGCGGACGCTGAAGCCTCAAGCACCCGCCCGGACTTGACATAAGCACAGTGATTTTTATGTAGGAAGGGGTGTTGCTTATACAGACGCCCAGAAGTTACAAATCATTCCAGCTTATGGATTTCACCTCCGCCCTTGTCGATTTTGCGACTTTGATGCCTCCCGCCGTCGTCACAGTTCTTCTCTACGCCACCAGTCGCATACCCCTTCATCTGCGGCACCCTTTCATCGCCGCCACCTGCACCTCCGTCCTCGTGTCTCTTAACTCGAAATTTGTAGGGTTAGGGTTTGAGTGCCCAAACTTGATTTTTCGACTGTGACATGCTGTTCTAGTCAGTTAGTGGAGTTTGTTGCTCCTTGGAGTGTCTGGTTAGTTCATGGAGTCCCACCTTCCACGAATAAATCAGTCAGATATAGTAAATCCGGCTCGGGAATGACAGTTCTGGGACGCCATATCCCCGAACAAATCTTCAGCCGAGATAAACTTATACCGGATTGGGGATTTTAAGTTTCATTAACTGGAATCTCAATATCTGTTGGGGCCACTTAATGGACTGTAGGGCCCGCAGTCCTCTAGTCTTGTTATAGAGTGCCCTGGTTCGTCCTGTCCTAAAATCTGTGGGATTGATTTGAGTACGGACATCACGTGGGTTGGTTTAGGGTTGAGCGCGACGGAGCCGCCTGCACTTTAGTTCTCGTGTACGTGTCAATTAGACTTAGAGACAGTCAGTGAGTTTAGGTCAATAGAGAGATTCAGCACAGCGGACACGGTACAACAAAATCTTGGGCCCCAAAAATTTGGTCCAGTATCGGGCATGTCCTTGGACGGACGGGACGGACTATTGGGGTGCCTGTACTGACACAACACAGGACAATAATTATGTATCACTGCATCACTTAATGTCGCGGCACAACTATAATTACACTATGGTCGATGTTCTCATCGAGTACCTTGGCCGCTGACAAGTTTTTGTTCTCTTCCTCTATATTTCCTCATCGTCCTTGCTGTTCTCTTTACCGCTGACACCTCTCTCTCGCTGTCAACTTCTCTCTCGCTGTCATCCTCTCTCTCGCCGTTAGCTTCTCGTTAGACCAAATCCTGGCGCAAATAGAAGCGTATGGCGACTTGTGGTGCAGCTGCCAAATTTGTGATACGTATATTGACTCTTTATTCATCTAATTGACACGTACACAAGAAGTAAAGTATGTGCGGTTCCGCCGCTTAACCCTAACCCAACACGACGTGATGACCGCACTCAAGGTTCGTCCCAACACTTCTCTCTTGCTGTCCTCATTCTGCTCAATCTCTTCTCAGAGAGTGTCATCCTTCTTAACTTAGTTATCTGGTGATTGGCTGATCCCCCGCTGGTATTGGCCCAACCACGCTTTGCATGTTGTTGTGATCTCGATAGAGCTGTCAGTGTGGATTTTATGTAAGATAGAATGTTGCAGTTGGAGCGAGACGGCCACCAGGATTGGTGGCAATCTGGATTGCCATGATGTGTATGGTAATGAAGTGTATACTCGGTTGCAGACTTGAAACATTTGCTGCTGAGACCAAACAAAGGAGAGGAGAGAAGAAAGATGTTTTAACTGTCAATTGTACAACCTCGCATCAACATATAGGAACCAAGGGCGATGGAAGAAGGCCGACGAGCTGCAGGTGCAGGTCATGCTGACGCTAAAGGAGGTATTCGGCCAAGAGCATCTCGAATCCTTAGCCTGTTGTTGAAAGCAAAAGAGAAAGGATGAAGAAGCTCAATTGTCTATCAATACAAGAGAAGGAAAATACTAAACTTATATACAGAGAAAAGACCATACTCGGCGAAGCCGAGTATCACAACCGGATGTTGAAAGCAAAAGAGAAAGGATGAAGAAGCTCAATTGTCTGTCGAACCAAAGAGAGGGAAAACTATGGACTTATATATGAAAGAGAGAGAAGGAAAACCCAATGCCGACTGCCAAAGCCGGAGCCCAATACCAAGTACCAGTGCCGAGCCCTCCTCATCGCCATGGGGGCAGACGAGGCCGATGGGGGCAGGCGAGGCTGGTGGGGGCAGGCGAGGCTGGTGGGGGCAGGCGAGACTGGTGGGGGCAGGCGAGGCCAATGGGGGCCGTAAGCCACCAGCCTCATGCCCAAGCCCGCCAGCACCAAACACTAGGGAAGCCACCGGGCCAAATTCCTAGTCAACACCGGAGCCCGAAGCCGAGTACCAGTGCCGGAGCTAGGCCTCCTCCTCAGCATGGGGGCAGGCGAGGCCCATGGGGGCCACAAGCCACCGGCCTGATGCCCGCAGCCTTAGGCCGATGGGGGCTGTAAGCCCCCGAACGCCACCGAAGCCACCAGGCCAAATCTCATGCCAACACCTGTATGAGCAACCTTGCACGGACATACAACATCCAAGGGGGATGGCAGGAGGCCGAAGCGCTAGAGGTGCAGGCCATGGAGACGAGAGAGAGGGTACTTGGCCATAACCATCCCTCTACTCTGATCAGTATGTGTTGCCTCGCGTCGACATACAGATACCACGTACGGCTCAAAGAGGCTGAAATGCTGGAGGAGGAGGCCCTAAAGGCGATATGGAAGGTACTCGGCCAAGAGCACCCAAACACCTTGATTAGTATGGACAACCTCGCGATTACATACCTTAGCCGGGGGCGATTGAGAGAGGCTGAGGAGCTGCAGGTGCAGGTCATGGAAACAAAAAAGAGGATATTAGGCCAAGAGCATCCAGAAACCTTGACCAGCATCGAAAACCTCGTATCGACGTTTTATGACCAAGGGTAATAGAAGGAGACTGAGGAGCTGTTGGTACATGTCTTGGAGACGAAAAGGAGGGTATTGGGCCACGAGCATCCAGAAACCTTGAATTGCTTGGACAATCTCGCAACGGTAGTTTGTAAGCAGGAGCGATGGAAGGAGGCTTAGGAGCTGTATGTACAGGTCATGGAGACGAAAGCGAGGATATTGGGCCCAGTGCATCCCTGCACCTTGAACAGCACTTGTAACCTCGCATCGGCATTTTACAGCCAAGGGCGGTTGAAAGAGGCCGAGGAGCTGGATGTGAGTGTCATGGAGGCGAAAAAGGGAGTACTGGGCCAAGAGCACCCAGATACCTTGGCTAGCATTGCCAACCTCGCTTCGACATACTTGAACCAGGAGCGGTGGAATGAGGCTGAGGGACTACTTCTCCTGGCCACGGCGAGGTGAAAAAGGGTATTCGGCAACGAGCACCCAGATACCTTGAACAGCATGGCCAATGTTCTAGTCCAGTCACGGAGGATGTCCCTCCCAGTGTTCTCAACCGTCCCGTCCGACGGCCGGGGACGGCATGCCGTCCGAGATCTTGCTAGGACGGACGGGACGGCGCCACAACCGTCCGTCCCGTCCGAGCATAAGAATGACGGCTGGACGGCCGGTGTCTGCCGGCATCCACCGTCCCCGGCCGACATCGGGCGGCTACCGTATATTCTTTGATGTAACTCAATTCGGTCATAAGAACGCGCGGTAAGAGATATTTAAATGGATACATCCATGCATAGATTGTATATCAATTTTAGAGAGCGAGGAGAGGAGAATGATGAACCAGATATGGTTTGGATGGAGTAGATGCTGCAGGATCTTGCTTCACAATCTGGATAATTGTAGCTAGTTTATATAAATTGTATGTACCCTGAGAAAAATCCATGGATATCGACAGATGACGCCCGGGGACGGCAAGGCTCCATCCCCGGCCGTCCTCTCCGTCCGTCACCGTCCTGCCTCAAAAAGACGGCGCCGTTTCCGTCCTACCCTCGGACGGACGGCAATTCGCCGTCCCGTCCCGTCCTGACGAATTTCGGACGGACGGGACGGTTGAGAACACTGGTCCCTCCGCGGAGAGACCGGTCCATTCACGGAGTCCCACCCTCAGTGACTGGACTGGTTCATTCGCGGAGTATACCCCTGCACCCCACCTCAGTGAAGGGACTGGTCCATTCACCGAGTGTACACTCGGTGAATACTCTGCACACATATGCCTACGTATGTATGCGCTCTCAGCTGGCCATATCCAGCTGAATTTAATCAATGCAATTGCATTCAGCCCAGAGCAACTACGTGCATTCAGCCCACATCGCGAAACTTGACCGTACTTTGAAAGTTCCTGATTGTACCACGTGCTGTCAGTCTTTTGCACCCTCCGGCAGCGACCTTCACCACCCTTTGCGAGTATCGAGAGGATTCCCTAGGCTATGAATGAAAGGTATCTTCAACTGAGCAGTATAAGGTTACACGGCAGAAAAAGAGAGTTCTTGAGAATCAACTAACTTGGTGGATTTACAGTTCTTATTCACAAATCCTGATATCAATAAACTTTTAGACGAAGTTTATTCCTGCGACTAACTAACTCCGCGACCAACTCTGGCACCCACACCTGTAGTCTCAGTCTGAGAATCTCACGATATCCAATGGCCCTGGTGTTGAGGATTTATGTTGATGGTACCGGATTAATGGCGATACTTGGACTCATAGGGAGAGCAGATCTCCTATTCAGATTTGCCAGCCGAATCCGCAGCTTGATTTTCAGGGTATTTGGGCCGATATGAGTGCGAGCGTGAGTGCAAGTGTTGAGTGCGAACATGAACATATAGTGATAATCGACAGTCTACTAGATCCAGTGTTCTCAACCGTCCCGTCCGTCCGAAATTCCTTAGGACGGGACGGGACGGCGAATCGCCGTCCGTCCGAGGGTAGGACGGAAACGGTGCCGTCTTTTTGAGGCAGGACGGTGACGGACGGAAAAGACGACCGGGGACGGAGCCTTGCCGTCCCCGGGCGTCATCTGTCGATATCCATGGATTTTTCTCAGGGTACATACAATTTGTATAAACTAGCTACAATTATCCAGACTGTGAAGCAAGATCCTGTTCATCATTCTCCTCTCCTCTCCTCGCTCTTTAAAACTATAGCATAATTGATATACAATCTATGGATGGATGTATCCATTTATATATCTCTTACTGCACGCTCTCAGGATCGAATTGGGTTACATCAAAGAATATACGGTAGCCGCCCGATGTCGGCCAGGGACGGTGGATGTCGGCCGTTCAGCCGTCATTCTTATGCTCGGACGGGACGGACGGCTGTGGCGCCGTCCCGTCCGTCCTGGCAAGATCTTGGACGGCATGCCGTCCCCGGCCGTCGGACGGGACGGTTGAGAACACTGACTAGATCTTTATGAACATGGTGGTGACACTGATGGCCCTACGATAGTTATTAATAGCACTGCACTAGGACTCTAAGTTGAGATCAGACAATGAGTTAAGTCCGCATGCTGGGAGGCTGGCTAGTCTGCTGGCCTGAGCTTTCGACGTTGGATAGAGCTTCCACATTGGCTAGAGCTGCACCGCTGGCCAAAGCTTGAGCTTCGGATGCAGGCCAGAACTTGAGCTTTGCTTGCAGACCAGAGTTTGTGACCTCTTTGATGGCGCAAAGGAAAACGACGAAAGTGATTTGACAGAACTGGATATTGAGGAAGCAGAGGGTCTTGAAGAGTACCAGGATGTGGGCGAGGAGGAGGAGGAAGAGGACGATGTAGAGGAAGAAGGCATCGAGGAAGAAGAGCTGGTTTCAAGTTAGGATATGGAGCGTAGTGTAATTGTAGTTGCACCACGGCGTTGAGTGAAATTAGCACTTTGTATGTATGCTCCGCGAATGAACCAGTCCAGTCACGGAGGTGGGGTGCAGGGGTACACTCCGCGAATGAACCAGTCCAGTCACTGAGGGTGGGACTCTGTGAATGGACCGGTCTCTCCGCGGAGGGACATCCTCCGTGACTGGACTAGAACAGCCAATCTGGCATCAACATACAGGCACCAGGGGCGATTGAAGAAGGCGGAGGAGCAGTTTGTGCAGGTCATCGAGATGGAAAAGAGGGTACTCGGACAAGAGCATCCAGATACCTTAACTAGTATGAATAATCTCGCTTTAGTCTACAATGACCAGAGACGATGGACAGAGGCCGAGAAGCTGTATGAACAAGTTGTGGAGACGGCAAAGCGGCTACTCTACCACGAGCATCCTTCTACGTTGATCAGTATGGGTAACCTCGCAATGGCATTTTACATCGGGGATGGTCTTTCGTTTCGTCCGTTTTCTTTCTTTTGTTCTCATCAATCGTTTTGCTTGCTTTTGTCAGAGGGGACGATGGGTAGCAGGTGGGAGCTCCGCCATCTAGCCGGCTCGCCCGGAGGCGGAGGTGTGGTTAGACTCTGTCATACTCTAATTAGAGTGAATACAGTATGAATAAAACAAACAAACAAAATGGCATTTTACAACCAAGGGCGATTGAAGGCTGCCGAGGAGCTATTTGTGCCGGTCATGCAGAAACAAACGAGGATACTTGGTAAGAGCATCTAGATACCTTGACTACCATGGCGAACCTTGCATCGGTATTTTATAGCCAGTGTCGATGGGCGGAGGCGGGGGAACTGTTTGTACCGGTCATGGAGACGAGAAAGGGTATACTTGGCCAAGAGCATCCAGATACCTTGAGTAGCATGGAAGCCCTCGCATCGATGTACGCGAATCAGATGCGGTATAAGGAGGCCGAAGAATTACAGATGCAACTTATGAATATTCATCAGACGACATTAGGTGAGGATCATCCCTTCACAGCATCCGGCATCGATTACTTGGTTTTAATACGGAAGAATCGAGAAGAGTCACAGCGCCAGTCAGGTGAGAACAGATTTTAACATGGGCTACGCGAAGTACCCGAAGGGCTTTCAGTCCAACTTCAGGATGTACTGCAGCAGTTTGCCCTCGCTACGATTTTGGAGAATGGTAATGACAGCGAAGAAAGATTACCGCGTTCGCTTAATACATTGCAGAAAAATGACGATATCGACGATTTTGGAACAGACTAAGGAAGACTTCAACTTGCGTTTGCTATGTCCCGGGAGGTAGACGACCTCAATGATATAGACAATACTGACGAAAAAAATCTTCGATATACGTTAATTATGTCAATCGGAGCTAATGGCAAAAATACCGATGAAGAAGAGCCCCGACGTGGGTTAACCTTGTTAAAAGAAGGAGACAACGGCAACGATACCGACGAAGAAAATCTTCGATATGCGTTAGCTATGTCAATAGAAGATGACAGTAATGATATCGGCGAAGAAGAGCTTCAACGCCCGTTAGCTCTATCAATAGAAGGAGATGGCGGCAATGATACCAACGAAGAAAATCTTCGGCGTGCGTTAGCTATGTCGATTGAAGCGAACGATATCAACGAGACAAACGAACAACGGCTGCATGCACTAAAACTGGCTGAGGAGAATGGTCATGAGGGAATTGGTTCTCGAAATTAGAACATTAGACTGAGGTAGCGGGTAGGTTAATTCCGATCATAACTACTGTGATTGATAGATAGCTAAGAAATGTGATCCATTTAAGAGCCATCTGCAATGAAGATTAAGGGCTAGGAAATAATCGGTGGAAATGCGGAAAGGGCTCAAGTGTGGTGAACTCTGTTTGTTTGTTTGTTTTATTCATACTGTATTCACTCTAACTAGAGTATGACAGAATCTAAAGCACCTCCGCCTCTGGGCGAGCCGGTTAGGTGGCGGAGCTCCCACCCGCTACCCTTCGTCCCCGCTGATAAAAGAAAGAAAAATGAACGACTGAATGAACTGACTGACTACCCGCACTCCCAAGACAAACGAAAAGGAAAAAGAGAAGAGAAAGACCGCCATCCCCGCCACCCCCGCGCTCTGCAGCGCTCACCATTCACTTGGGCGGGAAATTCCCGACTTCAGTAGTTGCCAGGAAGTCCATTACCGCTTGATCGCATTGCTCCATGGAAAACAGCTCAGAGACCTGCGCGTGAGGAGAAGGACTAGATATATAGTACAATAAAGTGGCGATAGTTACGCCGTCTTTAACCACTCTTTGCCAATACTGGATACACCGCAAAGCGGAGAAAATGTAAAGAAATGATATCTCATCCACTAAACATGATAAGGAAAACACGAGCCAGCCACCATATAAGACCAACCAAGCAAAGTAAACAGCTGAACATAGACGTTTCGAGCCCCCAATCCGACAAAAGTTTGAGCTACAACAATAGTGGTCGGGAAAACCAGCCCCTCCGAGAGAAAGTATATCATTTTGAGGTCTGTCCCGTAAAGTAAAAAACGCACCATGAAAACTAGGACTGCAGAAAACCAAACACCGATTAATAAGTTAAACATTGCTATTTGGTAGGAAATTTTCCAGAGATAAGCTATAACGTATACACTTAAGAGAGTGAGGAAGGCCATGCATGCTTGTATTACGACTGCTGCCCACATCACCCATAGTGCAATAGGGATCCTTGGACCGAACGAGAATTTGACCCTAAGAGATGAGTCCCAGTACCAGGCTACCCAACTAACAACCGCGAGTATACAAGCTCGAGGCAAAGAATTTCCTATGTAACCTGTCCGTGGAAGATTTGACCAATAGAAGATACCGCAGGCATTAGTAGCCCAACGTATCTGTCGTCTGCCATTCCAGGAAGGAGGTGTACCCGCGTCAATATAGCAAGAATCGTTGGAATATGGTCGCAATAGAAGCAATCCAACACATGCTGCTAGATTTGGATTTGAATTGCTAGCAACCGATACGAAAAAGCTAATGACGACCCCGAATAGGGTACTGATGATCCATGGGTATGTCGAAGAGCCAAGAAAAATACCGGAGGCACTACCGTCAATTTCAATAGGACCTTCCGAGAGGTTCAATTCGCAATACCCTACTGCCAATGGCTTTCCAGTATTATGCGGTGGGCTGCTATATTTCCTAGTGATTGGGGGTAAAGTGAAGAAAAAGGTATCGGTGGGAGGTAAGTGGCCTTGGGTCCAACATATGACCAACAGTATGAGGGGATTGACTTCACAATCGTCCGGGAAATTTGCGACGTATATCAGCAAGGCAACCAGTTGTCCTGCCTTTATCGCATTCTCTAATGGCGAAGCACCCGCCGCTACCTCATATAATTCGGTTGGTGTGTCCCGGGTGCAAATCCATAGCATTCTTTTGGCCTCAGTCCACTCATAGATCCGAGGAACCTTATCTCGATATTCTTGAACTTTGCGCAGTATATCAGGATGGCTGCCTTGCGAACCATTTCTTGACCACGCGTGGTCTGAATCCGCTGTATTTTGATAGAACTGGAGCGCCTGCCAATATTGTAGGAACATATCAGCAGAAATGGGACCTCGTCCAGAACATTGAAACAGAGCGTCGAAGAGATTTTGAGTTTCCTGGATGATGTTTGTATCCTCATTGGTGGTAAATTTGAATTTGATTTCCAGATTACTCTTCTCGGGAGTCGTTATGTCCATTTCAAAGATATCCAGGCGTTTAGTGAGGGTCTGCGCGCCCTCAGGCACTTTGGAGAATGATACCTCTGGGCATCGGTCGACCTTGAACATGGTCAACGTATCCCACTCCCACAATCCTGTGCGGTCCGCTGTCATGCTGTTGAGATCAATCGAGTACGAATAGAGATATTGAATTGACTATCGTACAAAAGTGATTGTCTAAAGAGTGAAGAGAGAGAAAGACAGGCAAATATATATGGGAAAGAAGAGGGCATACTCGGCGAAGCCGAGTATCACATCCGGAGACCGATGCCGAGCATCACTGCCGGGGCTAGCCCTACTCCTCGGCATGGGGGCTGGTGGCGGCCCATGGGGGCCGCAAGCCACCGGCCTCATGCCCGCAACTCTAGGCCGAAAGACACACAAGCCATCGGGCCAAATCCCGTGCCAACACATGCTGGAAGCGGGGCCTTGGTACAGCCGACTAGGGATTTGCCAAGATGATAAAACTAGTGATCTGATCGAGGTTCCCATAAGCTCTTCGACCCAAAGGAACTTTTTAAGTCCGGGGATCATATGTGCAGCGGGTCTTGCACATATCGGTAGTACCGTGTCGAAATCGTCGTTCATCATGACCCTCCCTGCCAACCATAGCCCAACAAGCAATGTAAATGCACCGTGCGGCCACGTTCCTAACTCAGCAACTGGCTGCTGGGCGGCGACAAGAGCTGATACAGAAAGTGTAATGAATAGAATCCGTAACACCGCGATGATGGTCGCATATTTCATCATGCACGGTAACTTAGGGAGCCACCCTGTCATTTGTTTTGAGGCATCGAATATGATGTTTGACCAGCAGTGGTCTCTGGAGTTCGGTTAGCAACTAGATACAGAATTCCGTAGCGACACAAACATACCAAGCCGAACTTGCTTAAGGTACAGTATATAGGATAGGACGACAAAGGATATTTAACAGATGGCGTATGCAGTTTCACTTATTAAGGAAGGGGAGAGTAATATATATATTCTGACCATGCAAATACCAGCTTGCAAAGGGGGGGGTAGGAAGGAAGTTGCAATCGTAAATTTCCATTGGTATCCGATAATTGAAGTTGGGTGGGTTGAATGTGGTTACGGCTGGGTCTTACAAGTTGGGTTCCATGAGGCTGAACTAGCTTAACATCATATACGACATCATCATGCATGACGTTTGACTAAATTTGTGTACCGTCAGCTCGCATAGGGCTTCTTCGAAGCCGCTGATGTCATTCTAAACTCAGTCTGGCGTAGAACCAATAACTTTAAATACTGATAATGCACTGTCAGTCGCCAGTCGTGCAAACGCCCCTCAAGACATATCTAGCCAAGGAAAAAAGTAACCAAGTACCCAGCAGTCTCAAACCTGATACCGGATATGCCATGATATTGAACCCTACTCTAAGTGTCCGACGCTGAAAAGGTATGACAACGAAAGAAGTTACTAAGAATTAAATAGCTAGACTAGAATGAATGATTTTGTCGATTTCTACACTTTTGTATTTGACTTTCAACCAAGGAATGCTGGCAAATGTATATCGTGCTTCAACAATGAGAGTAACACGCTTCGCTGAGGATCTCGAGTGGCTTACTGGAAAAATGTCTGTGTTGTTCGATTGCAAAGTACCATCGGGGTTAGGGTAGCCCGAAAGAGGAAGAAGCAGGTTGATGGGCATATCTATTTGTGCTTCATTAGGAGAAGCCGCGAGGCTAGGCGGAGGAAAGCCGAAGTTACTTTTTTGGTTAATCAGATAGTAGGTGTTATTGGGCAATATTTTAGGGTGGTGTGGCAACCGTGGCCACCACCACACCAAGAATATCAAAAATTTTGTTTCATTGCTCTTTCTCTTCTTGATTGGTGTGCTAGCCATCTAGGCGTACTACCAACTTATTCCAATTCTCGGCACCGAATAGCCCCACTCCTCCAGAACGTCCTTCGCAACCTCAACAAAGTCTCGGCGTGCCTTGATTCGGTGCGTCATAATCATCCATACATTTCAATTAGGTAAAGATCCGGTGAGATTGTTCAATCATGTATTTGTACCAAAACCTTTCTTATATTCTTATACCGCAGGGTTCTCAATCGTCCGCGCAGGCTAGCGCCATTGGGGACCTAGCACCTCCATCACAAGGTCAGAGTATCTGAGATCGCCCAGTGATGTCCCAGGTAGAAGAAAATATCTCTCGAGCCCGATCAGGGCGACTGTAGTGCCTGCGCGGGTGGGGCAACGGGTGGGTATATTTTCTGCCGGTGAGCAAGGTAAATAATATGAGCCGAACTTGATCACACCAAAGAAAACAGAATCGGAGTTTCTTCTCTCATATTCGACAGCATCAGATCTAGTCATCATACTCCTTGCATTTGATCTACTCTGTCCATTCTATTGATCCTCTTCTGGTCGTCAGGGAAATATAAGTTGTTTCTGTTCCTTTGGATGGTTCGGTGACTTCTTGATTGACTTGACTGATCTCTCGAGGGCCGAAGGCCCGTATATGTGCAAGCTCCCATATCCGTTTGCATACGCGTTTCCACTATCTTGAAACGCTCTCCCTGATCCTGACACCGACCATACATATCCTCGAACAAGCCGCCCTCTTCATACGAGCCTTCAAATGGAGCTGAGACTGCAAACGGAGCTGAGACTCAGTGTAGGTACACGTGCAATAGTTTCATTTTTCCCATGGTTCAGATCTCATCTAGCTTGGGGGTTCTTGTGTATACACCCATAGGGTTGTAACCCTAAAATTAAATGCCCCGTAGCAAAGAATTGCTTTGTGATGATTGATAATATCTATCTATCGAGGCCCTACAAAGATCATTGACGTATAGTTCCCATATGCGTTTGCATACGTAATTATCTAGCTGAAACGCATCACCCGTATCCTAATCGTACATGACCATAACTAGGAGTCTGAAACTGACGATCTAGGTATACATGCAACAAAAAGCGGGGGTGAGCATTCTTTAGCTGGGAAATCCGGTTGAGAGCCTGTTGTACCGTAAATGGGGCCTAGTCTTCTACGAATTCATATTCCGTTCTAAGCTGTACCTAAGTTTAGACTACCCCTCGGCCCGAAAATACAGAGGCCCGTGTTCTAACCGACTTTCTCAGTTGAGCCTTCGCCCCTCCGGACCACTCTGACTATACGTATAAACAGTTGAATATCTTTTAGGGTAAGAATACTAGGGTATGCCAGGCTGACAGGACGGTATAATGCGCTTTGAATGACTAATGGTTAATTGAGGAGCATCGGTATGACGAGAGACTTCAACTGAAATAAACCGGTTTGGAGTACACCAAAGCAAAAAATCGTATCGGTATAGGTGTATCCCACTCTCCATGATGCGGTTGGGTGGACGACAATTTTTTGAGTGGTGGAGTGGAGGACTTTTTTCGAGTGATGGTGGCAGTTGCGTCGCCGAGTTATCTACAACCGACATCTGCAGATGGTGCGCCCCGTCCGCGGATGAGGTGGCGCTTCGTGAGATCTCTGAATGGGGGACCCCATTCACGGAATCCGCTAACAGGTTGGTATCCATGACCACAAGACATCCACTACTACGACTACTGTACCACACCTCCTGTCATCTGCTTGTCGCCCCGAACTGCATGCGAAAACATGTTAAAAGATTGAGTGGTGGTGGTGTTGTGGTGGTGGAGATAATCTAATTACAGGACAAGAACGAAAAAAAAAGGATTATGCTTTTATGATAGGGATGATGATAGATGACAAATCTAAATGGGTTGAGGTTGTGGTTGGCGGTAGTGACAAATGATTAAAGCAAACCTCACGGTCGCACCGCGGCGAAGTTTCTTCTTCCTATTTACGGATTTATCTCATCTCTGGATTAATTGTCATATCCGCGGACGGGACGCCCTATCCGCGAATGGGGCTAAACAGTACTCCTCATCAAGTCTATGCCATCCCGGGATCTTCCGACTAGCTTATCAGCATGCATATTTGAACTCTCCGCGGAGAATGCTACAAGCTCCGGCGCTAGCTCTGTCTCCGGGACGAACATGATACAGTACGATCTGCTGCCTGCATCAGCCGTAGGCCCTCGGTTTCTCTTCTACTCCGGATTCTGACGTTTGAATTGCGACAATTTCTCAGCTGCTAGGGGCGATCCCCACTGCCATACACTTCACCCACATCACTGCACAACTGACCTTCAATGATATTTCGCGGACGATCACTCCAATTACCGCAATTGCGAGCTTGCCGGTGCAATGCTCTGCCCTGGTGGCCTTATCAACGCCACTTATCGTACCATCACTTTTTCTCTCGCCGCTCTCTTGAAATTTCGTACGTGAATCCTGTCTTTTTGTACAGTAGCAGTATAAAAGTGAGACAACGCTTGATAACTAGCAATTTAGCGAATTCTCATTATATTACGCTAATTCAACTGGTACTTTCTGCCAAAATTCAATAGAAACTAAGCTGATGAACTGCTTCTATCATTTTAGAATAAGTTCGGTTAGTTAGTTTAATTAAGGTGGTATAGATATTTCTTGCGTTCCCTCACTTCAGCTTGTCCTGCTACTCCACAAGCGGGTCTGCGGCATTTTTTTGACCGGTGGTGGTGGTTGCCTGTTAGCCTTGTATAACCAATGCATCATTATTATACCAAATTTTCGCCCTCCCGGAAACATCCGTCTAGCTTTCAGCAAGCATAATTCAGACTTTCTTGGAAAATGTCGCATGTTCCGGAAGCTGTAGCTCAGGGATCATCCTGACACAGGAGTATTTGCTCTCCGTATCGGCTTTGGTCTTCGGTTTCTCAGGTTAAGTAATATTAATACACCCGAATTCGACATTCGAATTGCGGCAATTGCTCAGCTCCCGCGTATGGCATCGTTTTCAGTTAAAATGTCCCGTTCCATGACCTTTTACCTGTAACCGACAAGTCAGAAATGGTCTAGTTACCTCAGTTCAGATCAGATTATATTCACAGGATTGTAGGACGAGTACAAGGTCGTGGGATGGGGCCGTGTCTTTTGAAGGCGGGGCCTGTGGAAAAAGTCTGATTTTACGAATGGTGCCTTGGTAAATTCTGAGATTTGACACTTTATCTCTACAGAACGAGGTTGTGGGCAAGGCTGTACCATTACCCCGTTATATTGAATACGCGCAAAAACCGTCATACCCCGCCCCCCACCTCATCCACTCACAACAATATACTCTGTCATCAACCTTGGGGATAAAATTTAATCTCATGTGTTGTACATTGTGGGAGGCCCGATAATGTACATAAGCCTCACACAAAGTTCATGCGAGCAAGAGATTCTTTAGTTTACTAATTCGACACGTTTTGCTATCTTCTGGCTAGCAATTATTTTTGGCTATCACAGTTGTCAACTATGTAGTCAATTGTAAGCCTTACCTTCATGTTAGCCTGTCAAGTTTGTCAGATTGTCAAGAGCATCCCGCAGTTGCATCCCAGGCTGTCGTCTCCCGGTCTCCGCATCTGCTACTACCGTTGGTTACCATCACCATCACCGGTGCATTATAATCAGTGAACTATAATTGATTGCCAATCACTTCAATTATCTATTGCAGCAGTTGTAGGCTTCGCAACCACGTACACAAGCATGAAAACTATTGGAGCAAGGAATGTAACCCCGAGATGAAAGTAGCTCCTTAAAGCGACACACATACTTAATCGAGCCCTATACACTGTAACCAGACAATTTTTAAATTCAGACTTTGTCCACGGCCACGAGGTATTTTGGCGGAAAAAGGTGCTATAATCCAGCACCTTTACCAGGCTATTGCTAACCCTAACCACTAGTAATGACCCATGCTAAGATCGTTTTTGCTCCAAAGTTGCAGAATTCCTTCGTCCTGCTTTTAACCTTGTACACATTGCATTGTTGTGTACCTTCCCCCATGGACTAAGCTTCTCCATATCTCCATTTTGTCTCGGGTGGCAACAATCAGCTCCTGTTGCTCCTGATAAGATATCTCACTATACTAAAATCTACACACCGAGAAATATATATTATGGCAACACGCCTCAGCCGATGTTGTTTGTTTGTTTGTTTAATCATACTGTATTGACTCTAATTAGAGTATGACAGGACCCTGATATACCCTCCACCTCCGGGCGAGCCGGCTAGATGGCGGAGCTCCCCCCCCGCTACCCTTCGTCCCCGCTGACAAATGAAAGATAAGAGACAGACAAAAAGGAAACGAAAGAAAGAAACAAAGAAAGAATGGTATAACCCCGTTCCCGCCAACGCCGCTTCTGAGCCCCAAGCCCTGAGCCCGTTCCATACCGCTCCATCTTCATTTGGGCGGGAACTTCCCGACCTCAGTGGCCGCCAGGAAGTCCATCACCGCTTTGTCGCACACTCCTATGGTAAATAGCTCAGAGATCTGCACGTGCCGGCATCTGCCCGCTTTCCAGCCCGTCGCCTTTCACACCGCCTGCCATAGTTCTCTCTGTTGGTCTCTCCACCGGCTACAGTGGCGGAAGAGGTGCTCCCACGTCTGGGACACTGTCCCTCCACACCACCAGCATTTGTCGTCATCTCTGTGGCCGAACCGCTTTAGGTAGACTCTAGTGGGTGCATGCCCAGACTTCAGTCGGTAGAACCTGGCGGCCAGCAACATTACGCTTGTCATCGAGATTGCTGCACTTGTCGGCCTCCCACTCAGGTTTAGCTGCTGACCATCCCTCGGAGATTCGTCTAGCCCTGTTCGAGGCCGTGGTGTACGGTCGCTCTATCACTGTGCTTCCGCTTGCGTCTCAGGCCAAGTTGGCCTGACGGTCTGATTCTTCATTCTCGGGGATGCCGGAGTGCCCCGGGACCAAGTGGATCTCGGTTGCGATTCCGTGTGCGAGGAGACCCCGTGCTCTTCTGTTGATCCGCCTCACCAGTCGCTACCCTGGGCCCGGCTCCAGGTGTGCCGCTCGTGGAATTGCGGCCTGTGAGTCGCCGAAGACTGCCACTGTCCTCACTCCATGCATCTGCCATGCTTCTCTCTTCTCGATCGCCACGTCAAGCGCGAGCCCGATCGCCCACAGTTCGGCGTCGAAGACCTCCATACGTCCCGTGCCTAGGAAGCTGCGGCGAGACCTCCATTCATTTCTGTGTTTACACACTGCTGCGGCTCCCGCTCGGCCATCGTCTGAGCGCAATCCATCTGTCCACCACCTCCCGACCCCTGCCTCTATTTTGGCTTCTGTCTCTCTTGCCCAGCTCTGCGCAGCGCTTTTGGCTGCCGTGGTGTCGTCCAGTATGGTGGTCGTGACCGCTGGTTCTTCGCCTGGGGCCGGCCAGTTCATGCCTTCGGCTCTATGGCCTTGCTCATGCTCTTTCTTGACTACTCTGCATATTGGTGTGCCGGAAACGGGATTTCTGTGTAGCTTCTTTAATTTGTTACTGCATGCGTTTGCTAGTCTAGCTGTGAATCTTTGTTGTCTAGAGTCTAGGATTACAGGCGTGGGTGTAAGTCCTGCCTCTCTCATCAGTGCCCCCCGTGGTGTCGTGGGCAGCCCGCCCAGAATGGATCTGGCTTGTCGATTTAGGAGGAGCTGGTGATCATTTTGCCTGCCTACTTCCCTGGGGTCCCATCCGAGCTCACTCCCATATAGTGCGACTGCTTGGACGCATGCCAATTGAACGGCCCTTACACTCTCAGGAACCACGTCATATGTCGTGGTACGGGTTCGGAGTCGGGCTTCTGCTGCCCTGGCTTTCTTCATGCATCGGTTATGGTGCTCCTTGAACGTCAGATGTGCGTCCATCCAGACACCCAGCCAGAGTGTCGCCTGTGCGTTGAATTGTATGGACCCATTTCCGACTCCTATCTTTGCTGTCAGTTTTGGCCGGAGCTGTTTCCTGTGGCCCCGTCTGCGCGTCAACAGCGCCACCTCCGTCTTTGCAGTGGCAAACTGTAGCCCTCGTTTGATTGCCCACTCGATGCTCTTCGCTGTGCATCTCTCAAGTATCGAGACGACATGGTTGACATCGCTTCCGGTCCCGACCCAGCTGAGGTCGTCTACGAAGGATAGCCCGTCGGCCTCTGATACATACACTTCGACCCACTTGATTAGTCCTGAGGTGTTGATCGCAAAGAGGATCGGTGACCCAGGTGAGCCTTGCGGGACCCCTGCCTCCACTGGGTGTCTTTCCATGGCGTTGCCCTCGATTATCATCTCCACCGTTATTTCCGACAGAAAGCTCTCCGTGCCTCATTTATGGTCTCCGTCCATTTGCCTGACCTTCATCAAGTTGACTAGTCTTCCTTTTGCCACGCTCGGGAAGGCTGCCTCAATGTCCATGAGAAGCATGCCCGTTATGTGGCAGTTTCTCCAGGCTGCATGAGCTCAGTCGGCCATGATGGCCGCTACATTGATGGATGACCGTCCTTTTCAACTTCTGTATTTTCCGTCGCTCAGTAGCCTTCTCCTTTTGGCCTCTTCTGACAGCAGCTCCGCGGCTACTTTCTCGACCACTTTTCCCATGCAGCTAAGCAGCGATATAGAGTGGTAGGACTTCAGCTTGGTATAGTCATCTTTGCCAGGCTTGCAAATCACCACGCCGCTAGCCCACTTCCATACCACTGGGTGTCTCCCCGTGCGAATTGCCGCCCTCGTCAGCCTCACGATCCTCTCTTTGTCCCACTTCCAGAGCAGCCATACAGCGCGAAACGACAGCTTGTTTGGTCCCGGTGCGTTTTTGTCTAACTGAGGAAATCAGGCTCGCTCGACTGCTTGCTCAGTGACGCGTGTGAGTGCGCTTTCCGCTGGAGGTAGTTCGTAGTACTGGTCGCCACCGTTCGGGGGAAAGGATTTGTGCCTCAGCATCTCCTCCTTCTCCAACAATGTGTTTGCCTGCTTGCCTTCTCTGTCTGTTGAGGCCTCCACGGTCATGCCCGCTCGAGGGTTCCCGTATCGTGCCTCTCTGCACACCTCGGCTCCCATAAGGTATTGCAAATAGTCGTCCCACATTTTTCTCTTGGACTGCCAGATCGACTTCTGGAGCTCTGCCTTCGCCCGGCCAGCCTCCTCCGAGTTCCGTCTTCTCCATCTCTCTCTCCTAACCGTCCTTCTTCTTTCTTTGATGTCGGCGTTCCACCACCTCTTTGACCTGGCACAAATCCTGATGTTCTTTGCCGTGGCGTCGAGAACGCTGCTCATTGCTTCCTGACACCATGCGGCCTCCTGCTCCACCTCGTCCTCTGTGCACTCTGGATCTAGTTGAGCTCTCTCGTTCGCTAATTCCATCCATAGCTTCTCCGCTGCTTCCGCGTCCTTCTCCGTCATTGCAGCTAACTTCCACCCTACTACCCTCTCATGATCAACCTCCTCCTGCCTGTCTACTCCCACCTCCCATTCTATGACCTCATGGTCGGATGCAGTGGCGTGGTCATCGGCCAGTATGGTCCACTTTACTATTGGTCGATTTGCCAATGTCAGGTCGATGACCGACTCGCCTTCCTGGTCCTCTCTTGTCCAATGGTGGGTGGGCCTGCCGTCATTTCCAATGTCCAGTGGGTTCTCATCAATAACACCTTCCCAGAAAGCAGCATTCCGCTGCACTTGGCATCTTGGGTCCCATCGTTTGCTGTGGGCGTTATAGTCTCCTGCGAGGACAGTGCCGCCCTGCCGAATGACTCTCTGCCAGTTCAACTTTCGCACCGGTCTCTCTCTCTCTCCCGACTGCGTGTCTTTCTGTTCGTAAACGTTGACAATCCTCGTAATCTTTTCACCTCCTCTCCTGACGTCGGTAGCGATAACATCGTCATTGGCCCCTCTGCCCAAATCCGTCCGCTCATCAACCACCAGGCCACTCCCCTTCCGTACCGCCGTCCACACTCTTCTTCTTTGTCATATTTCGTATGCCGAAAGGCTGATCCCAATCTCTCCTCTTTCTCTTGGTGACTCTTGCAAGCACACTACGTCCGCCCTACATTCGACTCCCGTCTCCAGCGCCGCAATGGTCCACTCGTATGACCTTGCGCAGTAGTGCTGGATCACTCTAATCATTGGTAGCCTGGGCTCCCGTTTCAGTCTCAGTTTCGGTATCTGTCACGGTCCTGGTCGCAGTCTCAATCTCGGCCATCGTGACGTCTCTTGCTTCCCCCGCTGCCTCCTCCTCTTCGTCCACATCCGCCATCTCTTCTTCATCTCTCCCTCCTCCCGCCACCCCCTGGGGCCTCGGGCCAAGCACCACTCTGTTCGAGCCCGTTGCCATGTCCCGATCTGCACTCGCGGGCGCTCGTCCTGCTAGCCCTATTTTTCTGCTCTGCCGCGCCGCTTCGGTGGCTTCCCTCTTCTTCATGCACCTGCTGCTGAACGCGATGTGATTTCCTTTGCAATTAGGGCACTTTTCCAGCGTGTGGCCGCCCTAAGCCGATGTTCTTCTGAGTCATATCCACAAATGTGCTCTTTCAGTACCTGAATACGGGAATCGTTGGATGAGGCATTATCTGCTGGTATATAGCTGAAGTTCAAAGATATCCCATCCTTATACTTATTTAGCCTCTATTGCATCTTAACCGAAAATACCACACCCACTCCTCCAAATCAGTGATCAGCATATTGATGATATGCTCCCCCGTGTGGGGGTCATCAATCAACCGCGGGGAATGACATCATCGCACGTATCCCTATCCCAGGTAGTGAAATATGCTAGTACACCTATCACTGACATCGTATAATTTGGGTTACTCCAACCGTCAATTGAACTATGGGAGTGTGACATTTTATCCTGCAAAATCTTTGCAAGTCTGACCTTCCGCTCGAAGTTATCCATGCTCCACCAGCGAAAAGTATTGGGGGAGTGAGGAGGGTGAAAGGATTGGTTGAGATACGCTAGGAAGCTGCGGAATTCGTCTTTCTTTACCACTGTGAGTGCCATATTACACATTACCATCCATTTCGGCAGTAGTTGGTTTGCTATCACTTGTCGCGTCTGTCCGGAGGTTGGATGGAAACGGTGCTGTCCAGCTGAGCTCAGTGAGGTATATTCGTTAAGAACGGCGATGTGTGGCTCATTGAATTGATGAATATATACAATAGCGATAGCTATGGTGACGGTATGTATTGGTGGTGGGTGGAGGCATTTGGTAAATCGTTTTGATCGATTGAGGCCGAACTGCAATGTCCTCGGACAGATTCGGACGTCTAGCATTCCTGCATATGCTGTTGCTTAATTGATAATTGCCGAGGCTATACGTTTCTGCAGCCCAAATAGCCTTCCGATTTCGTCCGTATCTGGTGATGTCTACACTGCTCCAGTCTAGTTCAAGTCTAGTACACAAAAATCCGGGACTGGACCGATCCTAGTCCGAAATTTTGTGGACTGGACTGGACCCGACCCCGGACCGTCGGAATCATTGGTTGAATGAGCTCTTTTCTTTACCACATCAACGGAATATCAAATGAGGTTATCCCGCATCCGACAGTATTTTTGAGATGCAAAGATGATGCTCATACGCCTACGCGCCCACATGTTTTCTTGTAATCTCTCGCCCTGTCAGCAATCTGGGGCGGGTCGATCGGATCGTACATACTCTAGCTGTGTCAATTTGTCTTGGCCCACAACAAACGTAACAGGGAAAACCATCAAAACACAGGAATCCGTCCTCCCGTCGATCAAATTTTCATCGAGCTAGCAACCTTCGACGAGAAGCGAAAACGACAGTTCGCTATACGACAGTTTCTAAAACAAACCCTCTATCAGCCCTTCAACGACCCCGCCGCAAACGAACCGATACTATCTTTGCGGCCAGAGACAAAATGCGCCTGTTAGACACAACCACAATCACGTTCAAAAGCTTCTTCAACAATGCGTCGATTCCACCCTACGCCATCCTCTCGCACACCTGGGGGGAAGAAGAAGTAACTTTCCAAGACCTACTTACGCCAAAGGCAAAGGACATGATCGGCTACAAAAAGATATCCGACTGCTGTAAGCAGGCCGTCGCTGACGGCTTTGAGTTGGCTTGGGTTGACACTTGCTGTATTGACAAGACTAGCAGCGCCGAGCTGTCCGAGGCCATCAACTCGATGTATCAGTGGTACCAGGATGCTCAGGTGTGCTACGTATACCTTGCCGATGTTCCCAGCTGCGATGCACTCTCGCCAAAGTCCAAGTTTGCAAAAAGTCGATGGTTTACTAGGGGTTGGACGCTTCAAGAGCTACTTGCACCGCAGTCAGTTGTATTTTATTCGTCCGAATGGATCGAGCTAGGGACCAAATCTAGCCTGCAACCGGCTATTACAGCCATCACCGGGGTCTCCAAGGTTGTCCTCCTCCTCAACCATCCAGGCGAGATCAGCGTGGCGCAGCGGATGTCGTGGGCCGCGAATAGGGAAACAACCAGGGTCGAGGACATCGCGTACTGTCTGCTTGGGTTGTTCGGAGTCAATATGCCTGCTATATACGGAGAGGGAGAGAATGCTTTCGTTCGCCTCCAGTTTGAGATCTTGAAGACTTCCGATGATGAGAGTATTTTTGCGTGGAAGGGAGATGGAAAATCGGAGGGAGGTATGCTTGCTCGTTCTCCCACCCAGTTCCGCGACTCTGGTGCTGTCGAGCGAATCAAGCCCGAGTCATCCCGCACTCCGTTCTCCATGACCAACAGTGGCCTACACATCGAGCTGCCCCTCATACCTACCGGCCATGTGTCTGAAGAAAAGATATTTCAAGCTATCCTCAATTGCGTGCACGTGCACTCAAACAACAAGTCCCGGCTTGGAATCTACCTCAAACAACTGGAGGGTCAGCAGTTCACCAGGGTACACAGGGATGAAGTGTTCATACTCGCAGGTTCCCACAGCAAGGACCTTCCACCCAATACAGAATCACAGCTTCTATACGTCAGAGAAAAGGATCCGTCAGTGTTCGATGTCGAGCACAGAATGCGACCGGAGAAGCAATATCGGTTTCGCATCACGAATCTGCCATTGATGGAGCACGATGGCATCGAGCTCTCGGATCTTACCCCTATTGATCGGTGGGAAGGAAGAGGAGAGGACATGGAGCTAGTCCTGCAGTACTCTGGTAGAGGAGCGCTGATGTTCCGAAACGCGGGGGGCAACCTGTTTGCAGTAATGATTGGTATGCACAACTACAATACCTGGTGTGATATCAGGACCGATGTTGTAGAACAGACGGTAGGACGTCTTGGCTTCCTACTCGAAAGATGCAACCATGGTATGGAAAAATTTGGATCGCGTCACCAGGTCACTATCCGCTGAAAACTCGGTGTCTCTGGCTATCAAGCGTGGGAGAATCTGAAATCAGAAGAGGCTTCTAGCAGAAATTACGGTCCACAGGAAAGATCCGACCCGCCCCGATCGCGGCCAAAACCCATCGCAGGATCGACCATTACATCCCCAATATCAATTCTTAGTGAACACCAGCCAAGTCTCCGACCAGGGCTTTGAGGTATTGGAAGTCCGACCACCGGAGCTTTGGAGCAGGAGGCAGGAGATGAGGTTTCTATCCATCGTGTTTAGCGGATCGGGAATCATCCTGTTCCGACATCGACAGACTCAAGAGCGGGTAGCGGCTATGCTTGGGATGCATAACTTCAAGGTCTGGTCAGACGTGGCCACGGATTTCGGAAATGACACTGCGGATCAGATCCGCGCGTCATACTGGTCTACGGGAAGGAATCACGGGAAAGTATGGCAGAACCTGGCGGAAGTCAGCGGAAAGCTCAGCGATGGGAGGCAGATGTATGTGAAAACCACGGAAGGGCAGTTGTTAGGTGAACCTTCTTTTGTGACGACAGTTATCGTCTAGTAAAGGTGTGGATGGTGTGGATGGTGTGAGGTTTTACTTGAAGCTGTATTGTGTGACGGAGACGGTACCTAGGTAGTTCGGTTATTCGTTTCACTTTAGTCATTACGCTTCGCGAGTGAGTTTTGGGCCTTTGGCTGCAGTCTTTATTGCCTGCCTGGACCCGGAACCTCAGTGTCGGAAGTTTTTGGGAAGTCAGTTAGGGCAAGAGCCTTGATAATATTTCATCATTCATTAGTTCAGTGTCGTGGAACGTTCAAAATGTACCTAGAATTGACACTGAGAACTCCTGCTATAGTGCATATGAGACTGCGGCACTGATTGCTGACAAAGGGACGGAAGGGCTTAGCCATTTATATATGCTTCCAATGTTCCTAAGCAGCCCGGCCTGGGTCAAAAGCCGGGTGGCCGGCCGCCCGGCCTGCACGTGATTTAAAAAGCCTGCATCGGCCTGCATAAGCCTTGGTCTGGTTGATGGATGGAATACGGCAATGGCAGGGCTACG
>Ga0307515_10005053_pt1 | contig 26829 bp, 19 predicted proteins | sample 17_EM_MG_FD_194513 | JGI IMG/M metagenome (GOLD analysis project Ga0307515, IMG submission 194513) | Populus trichocarpa ectomycorrhiza microbial communities from riparian zone in the Pacific Northwest, United States - 17_EM | ecosystem: Host-associated > Plants > Roots > Unclassified | place... | reverse complement strand
CTATTGCTGACCTTCTCTTTCTGCATCCAAACTGTCCATCGTGAAGTAACCTCCTTCGCTCACACTCCTCTGCTATTGCGTTGGCTGCCACCTTCTCGACCACTTTTCCCAGACAATTTAACAATGTAATCATTCTGTATGCTTTGGCGACTCCATAATCTGGCTTATTCGGTTTTGGTATAACCACCCCCTTCGCATCCTTCCAAACTCGCGGGTGTACTCCTAACCTAAACGACACTTTAACGATGTTAATTATTCGTTGAGAATCCCATTCCCACAATAATCGTATCGCCTTAAACCCCAGCCTATCCGGACCAGGTGCCTTTTGAACTGACTGATTATACAGAGCCTCTCAGATGTCTTCATCAGTAATCCTCTTCCACATTTCTCCTCCCTCCTCTTGGGCCTTTCTCTCCACACCCTTCAAAGGTTTCGGAAATGCTTCTTCTTTTATCAACTCCGCCTTATCCTCCCAGGACTCCGCCACCTCTCCAGTCCTAGATTTCAAAGTCTTTGTCGTTTGTTGTCTGCCTGGTTTTGTATATCTCAACGCTTGCCAGACTTGGTCTCTTGTGGCCGAAGTTAAAAACTTCCTCCACATCTCCGTTTTTGACTGCCGGATCATTCTTCGTAGGTTGCTTCGCTGCCTCCTAACTTGTTGCTGCGACGCTTCCCCTCTCTTTCGAGCTCTTTTTATCAATCCTAAAATCTTTCGGTTTTCCGCGATCTCCACCATCCACCACCTCTTTGATCTCGCGCAAACCTTAACTTTTTTGCAGCACCTATTGAGATGATTAACAAAGGACGCGGTGGTAGTGCTGCGGTCGACTGTCGGAAAACCAAGAAACCGCAAAGCAAAACAACCGTCTATGACCTATCAGCCATAAATATCAACTATCAATATCTACAACCCCCCAACCAACTAAGTCATCAACATAGGGAAAAGCTTGTCGGTGTCCCACCGCGCCTGCTGTTCGTCTTCCCACCCATCGCCGAAACTATCCATTGCTTCCTTCAACCTGCCAAGAATAGCATACTTCTTTAAAAGACTCATTGTCGCCATTTTGTTGCTGCTGAGTGATGTCGTGCAAAATGATGTGTTGGTGTGCAGCGTTGTTAACGTGAGTTTGTGTGAAAGCTGGTCGCAGCGAGCGAGGCAACGCAGGGTAAACGAGAGGTGATATATAAAGCGTACGAGTGCCCCCAGGCGGTTCATTCCGAGCAGAGGGGATGTCTGGTAGTAATAAAGGAGGAGATACACTTGCACATGGTGCATAAACATCATATTCACAGAAGAACTAGGGTACGTGGGGTAGAAGAAGACATCCAGTGAAAAGGTCTCTTCGGGTATCTGAGTCATGGTGCAGTGCCATAAGCACAAACCCCTCTTCTTTTGCTCAGTCCCGGGTACCCGAGCGATCTAACAGCGTAGTCCCGAGCGAGTGAGATTCGATGGTCAAAGAGATGAATCAGGCCGAGCCTATCTCATATCTCGTCTCGTCTCGTGTGCAACACTAGACCAGACTAACCGGTTAGGAACACTGCTCATGGGTCGCCAGGGAAATGGGACGAGACTTGCTCTCGAGCAATTCGAGGCGCCTTGCGACCGTTTTTGCATAGCCGTCTGATGTTGAGTGGTTGGGTATGCTGCTAATATACGATCTGGAGGTCTGAATGACGCTGCAAATGACCTAGTGGTCTATAGCGATGAATGACGGCAGGACGGAGGGCTTGCTGGCACTGAAGATAGTTGTCAGCTTGTGTCACTCCAGTCAGTATGTAGGCGGCTGTAGACTTTTGAGGACAAACCTGGATGATTATGATAGCATCCAACGACCTGTTGGCTAGAATAACCATGGTGAGATTATCATGTTTCTGAATTCCGTGTACACCGAGTCCTGAGGAATGGTCCTGAAAAGCACGGTCACAGTTCCAACGTTAACCTTCCTTCAGGTAATGTAGGCGGTAGTAGATGACCAGGGCGTCTATTAAGCTGACCTATAGCAGCTTGAGATAGTCAACAAACCTTTGTCTACAACTTAGTGAAGTTGATGGATGGGAAGGGCAGACAAATGTGTGGAGTAAGATTAGAGCAAACAACCTGGTGGTCTTGGTGGTTAGGATGGGAACAAATGACTTCGTGGCTTGTTAAGTTGCGATGAACAAGCGATGGAACAAGAAAGACAAGTGCTCACTGGCTCTCAGGTCACGTGAAATATACCCAGGCCCTGGGCCCTGAGCCCTAACAACCACCACAGCTTGCTACATCTAACCCATGGGACCGACTTCCACAACACTCCACCACTTTCTGCCCTCTTGTATTGAACAGTATTAGAACCTGTCCATTTTTTCCCCACGTCACCCACACGAAATACACGGAAACTTGCGACACGGGGGTAGTTGCATATGGAAGTTAAACATCGGGCACGGCGCAGATTGGTAGTCCGAAACAGAGGAGCTACCAGCTAATAATGGCAAGTTCGCTAAATGGAATTTTGGTTAAGAGCTCAAGGTAGAAAGCTGACAGGGTCTCAAAGCATGGTCTTGATAGCAGCACTAATCAACCTAACAATGAGGTCTATCTAGAAGCTACCAGATGACTTATAAATAAAGATAGCTAGAGCTAGCCAAGCCCAGCTGAGCCCATACAGGCAAAAAAATATCGGTAAACCATTGGCGGAGGTGGCCAATGAGTTGGACTGTAAGGCCCGCTTCAAAGTCTCTACTGCTCACTAATAGCGACCACCTATTCTTACACCATCTCTTACAATAAGGCAAGCTCACCATTAAGGCAGAGCAGGGCATCCCTCAGTTCCTTGCCAGGTGAACACTTTGCGCTGGCGCCTCCGGTAGAAGTTACCAACTTGGAATTGTTCGCAAGGTAGAAACATCATAGGGAAGAAGGAATCAGGACCCAAAATGTTGTACGCGAAGAGAGGGTGGCGTGGGTATCTCGGGATAGAGGAGCTATCAAGCCAACAATGCGGGTTCGTTAATTACAGTTTTAAGAGCTCAAGGTAGAAAGTTGACAGGGTGGGTTTAGTTAATAGACAGAAAGGTGTCAGAGTAGGGTAGGTGGCTATTTTAGGTATAAGGAGTCTGTTACATAAAGTTACATCTCGAATTTGGTGTGCGTACGTGTGATATTATTCTCAGGTATTGATTGTGTTGCGGCATTGTAGATGTAAATGGCGGCAACAAGGAGCCGGGGGTTCGTGACAACTTGATACTGAGCAATGCCCAGCTTAGGTTAGGGTTATTCACTTAGAAGAGCGATGTTACTAATAGCATCGATATAATCTCAATTACTAGTCCATACTCCAAACAATTCAACAAACAATAACATCGTCCAACCCTCAGTGCTTCATACTGCCCCACAAACTCCGAAACTCATCAACTCCAAAGAAACCTCTATCAACCACTACCCGCTGCTACTTTACACACTCCCACTCCACGGATCCAAGCTCAACCCCAGGTTCCCTCTTCCAATAGCCCACGCACTACTCCTCCTACTCGTAACGGGCGTTGGCTCCGGCGTAGGTTTCAAACTATCGTCCTTCCAAAGAATCTCATGGACACTCCTGATACTCGCGACGACGCTCCCCTTTCTCCGAACCCATTGGCCGTCCACTGCGGAGCCCTCTACTGTGCCCGGTTGAAGAACACGTTCAAAACCTTCTCCGAACGCACTGTCGAAGGGATTATTCATGCTTGCAATTGTAGCCACGCTCGTGTCGTAAGAACTGGTGATGATTGGCTGCTCCTGGTGGATATGGGCATTGCAGATGGCGGTGGTTCCTGTTGCTCCGATTGGTAGGACGGAGTTTGGATTACGGAATCCCGGGGGAACAGGCCTCCGCTTTCCTTCGGCCTTTTCCTGTGTTTTGGGAATAGGTGGAAGTGCAACCGGTAACACCGGCTCAAGAGAATAATCTATCTCCTTTCCGATTGTGATAGAAGGCTCGTGGGTATCAACACTTGGCATTGAGATACGAACTTGGATTGAGGACTGCTCAACTGATGGCCGACGAAGAGTGATTTGAGCAGGCTTTGGAACAGGTATTTCGGCTGCCTCCTCACCACCAGTCTGTAGATCATCCTTAGAAACTGAGGCGCATTCCTCAGAATCACCAGGGTCATCCTCAAAGTATCCTGTGCCCTCGCTGGTAACCCCTTCCCTGCTGGGTGAGCCTTCTTCTGATTCCGTTAAAATCTTCGGCAAATTTCCCAAAGAGTCATTACGCAGGTATGCAACTCTAAACGATCCAATCTGTTCGACATATGCTTCATCCTTCGGTTCCACGGGCGACTTGATGGAGCGATGGAAAATTGGATCGGGATCATCGAACTGAATAGTTTTAACTTCGAGGTTCTGCTGTTGGGGGCCCTCTTCCAGAATTGCGGATGCTCTCTCTATCGCTTCGGTAATCTTTGGAGGTTCCTCAAAGTTCACCGACTTCTCCGTAGAAATTGTATCTCGCCGACTCCGTGCCCGGCTCTGGGTAAGGATCGATTGATAATTTCTTCCCTCGCTATCCGAAAAACTTCCGCCTGTAGGAGACATTGCATCCAAGGGAGGACTCGGTATGTCTTCTCGTAATGCTGATAGGTTGCTGTTGTTGCTGACAATCGAGGAAGCGAGAGAGAGCACGTCGTCGACGTCGACATAATGATTCGATGCGGGCGTCAAAACAATCGAAGGTGTAACAATTCCAGAGTTTGGCGAAGTAGTAGGTAGTAACGGCACCTGAGTATCCGGTGGCAACAAGCAATGAGTGGATTCTCTTCGCTCTAGCGAACGACCCGTGGTAGATTTCTCGGCCGGAACACCAAGCCCAAACGTCCGTGGGGTTCGACTTCCAGTGTGGGCTCGAGGTCTGGAACCAGAAGCTGTTCCCCCGTCGTCGCCTTCCCTTCGTTTCGGGATCGAAATACCTGCGGACGATGCGGACCGTTCTAATGGTCTCTCAAGGGGCTCGAGTGACCCCATTTTCTTAGAGTTGAATGCTGACGATGCCGCGGCCCTGTTCTCAGGTAGAGTACACTGGCGGTTGCTCCCGGTGTGGTTCTGAGGTGTTCGTGAAAAAGTGCGAGGGTTGTGTGATTCGTCTTTCGTAAATGCGGAGGGTGATGGCCAGTAGATGCGACGTTGCACTTCGACGTTCTAGAAATTTAGCATCAAGGAGCTTCTGTAATGAGGAGAAAGTAATGCCGAGGGGTTTGTACTTGCAATGGACGTCCAGTTTTGTTCGACGGTGCAAGCAAGGACTATCGAAGCAAACTCACAAGGAATCGAATTGCTGTTGTCGTGATGCTAGCTTGATGGTTGCTAAATGCCGCCCGCAGCGTTTATCGTAGGGTTGAAAAGTGGATTGCAGTTTGATGATAAAAGGTGGTATTGAACGTTGGAGTGGGCACGAATGGTGAGTGATGTGGGGGCGAGTGACATTGAGAGCAATTGACATCCACTTCTCTGAACGCCACGCTCTAAAGAGACGTAATGTGCTAGCAAACTAGCATCTGCTTCCATCGTAAGCTCAGTCGTTTTAGGACCGAGCTATCCGGCCGACGAAAACTCTGGGCACGAAAGCAGAGACGTAATACGAGTACAGTACTCCGATGCTGTTTTCAATTGCACCCCACCCAATAAGGACTCTCACTCTATAGTTAAGTTTGTAAACTTCTTGCCACAACATTACTTCAGCAATCAAACTCTCAGCAGGAAATAAGTTGCACCCCGCCATTCAGTCTCTTCAAAACTCTAACTGCTTCCAGATAGCTGGTGTTCAGCATCCGACAACCCGCCAACATCTAGCTACCATCCGTCACCGGAAGCATTACGACAACTACTACTCCTCCCCCTCTGTATGACACTAAGACCTCCAAGCACCAAAATCCCAGCCCCAGGCAAAAGAAGAAAGCCGCCAAAATATCGAAGCCGCACGGCGCGACAATGGCGAATGTAGCCAAACCACATCCCATTGTAGCCATCTCTATCCATATCTATCCATCTGCTAATATCCTTGAGGGACGCCCTACGCTATGATAATCCAATATTGCCCAACGTCTCTTGCCCCCTACCATGGCCTTTTACACTCTTGCTACCGGATTCTAACGAAACCCCGTTTGCGTTGTGCGATATCTCGATCAGGATACAATATGAAAACCCTACTCTTACAAAAGAAGAGTAGCTCCGACTTAGAGACTAGGGATTCACGGCTTATCCCAAGATTCCCTGGGGCTACTTCCAAAGAACGCTGCTACCTTCAGTACAGATCTACTCACTCGCAGGGTATCTCGATCACAAGGGAAGGTAAGGCCTGGAGGCCCTCCAAATATCCGATCTGAGGAGTTCGCAAATTTTGAGCAAGTTCAGATTTCAACTCTGCGGGGTGGGTCGCTACCTTACTCTCAGATTACCTTCCCGGAGTCTCAGGACCTGAGAAAGTGTTTTTGTTGCAGTTGACCGCCGTCTGGTAGTTACTAGCACCAGCACCAAGAGTTGAGGAAGTCAATAGCATAGTTCAATTCCCACCGCAAATCAAGCAATACTTGGAAAACCACAGCAGTATGCAAGCCCTATCCCCGCAAAAACGACATTGATTGGACACGAATTCCGGACCTCCCGCCCTCGGCGGTATAAGAACATAATGGAGCACCGGTAATAAATGAGGTGGTGCTGCTTTCCCCTGGTTGAACGGTCTACCCAAGCCCATCGAGAAGTAACGTCACGACATCATCATTAAAACAGAAACCACTATCAGAATCGAAGACTATTGTCCGACAAAAATTCTTCCACACGTTCCTAGAACCGCCTCCTCGTCAACAAAGGCAGCCCATGAAAACACCACTTTTACAAAATACTCTCGATAAACAAACTAGTCAGTTCACGGCATCCCAAGTGCCACAGAAACCTCTCTGCCAATCAAAGATTATTTTCGGGCCGAAATTCATGAATCGTCCACCTCCCCGTTAACAAACGCAGCCTCTTACACAACAGGACGGAAAGGTCGTTGCAGTGAGGTTACATGGTTTTAGGATTGTTTTAAAGAGAAGAGCAATAATAATGAGAAACGGCTTTGGGTCCAGGGTTTGTAAGGAATGCGTAGGTTAGAATGGGAGATGCTTCGATCGTTAAACATACCAAAGTGACTTTCCCCATTGGGACGTGGGATGGGGTCGTGGTACAGTACGACCGTGGATAAAGTGAGTTTCAGGGTTTATCCGGGCACCACTCTGACTTTATTCAAGGGTGACCCGTCTCGCGTGCCCGGCCAGTCTCACTAGCATTCTCTCAAAAAACACAACTCCACCCACGGACAAATTTTATAATTCAGACGATATCCCTGCTCACGAGGTATTTTGACGGAAAAAGCTGCCATAGGAACTATCACTTTCTCGTTCTCCTATGTATTCTGCTCTATGAGGTCAAGAAGCAATAAATCTATCACGGTCTCAGAAAGTGAGTGAACGATGCCAAAGGCTACTACTAGAAAAAATGGGGTGTTTTCTTCACCGTTCAGAAAAAGTTTGGCAGTGCCATCAAAGACGAGTGCTGTAGCTCTCAGGCGAGTAATATAATATATACTATCCTACAGACCTAGAGTCAATGTTCCTAAGCGAGCCGGCCGGCCGGGCCTCCATTCCTAAAGCCCGCACCAGCAGCGGCCGACTAGGCCAGAATCAAAAAGCCTGAGCCGGGCCGGGCCGGCCGGCCTACAGATACCTGAAAAGCCCTGCAGAAGCCTGCATGGGTCTGCATAAGCCTCCAGATATCAGCCAACATGGTTCGTGCTCAGGAGGTTATCTTAGTGTAGCCAGCAGAGGGTATCTTTCAAACAAAATATTTTGTTTATCCTTTGTTCCATCAAACTATAGCCCGGCCCGGCCCCTATGTAAAAGTCGCCGCTAAGGTAGGCCTCTGCAAATCTAGGCCAGCATAGCCGCTTAGGAACATGCCTAGAGTCAGGGCATTTCCAGCAGATAGATATCTAGACCCGGAGATAAGATCGATTTGATAGATTCACTTTACTTTGTTCTTAATCTGCAGCGCTTTTAAGGCCTTTGACCTTACCCAGCTGTGAGCGGGGTATCAAATTTCACCTTGAGACTGCTCACGCTACAATTACAACCACGAATATTACTATTATATTAGCGAAAAATGATGACTCCAACGCCACAATCACTCAAGAGCAGCTGGAAAGTGTCATTCCGCCCGTGATTGAAGTCCCTGTCTCCTCTCCCTCGCCCACTTCCCTAACCATCTATTTTGGGTCGAAGCACTTCAACCAACTCCACAACGCCTTGGCGAAGAGCCGTGTCGGTAGCACTGATTCTGGTATATCATGACGCCAATCGTAGACATGGGCAGCTTTTGGAAGGATGTATCCAAACACAGTCTCGCTGTCGGTGGGGACTCCGCATTTGGGTATGTCCTGTGTTATCCGGAATTTAGGTGAATAATCTTCTGTCGATAGTAGAGATTGCGGTCGCCATCTGGATGCGTCAGTAGATGCACTGTCATCCCCTCAGCCGCCTCCGTGGGATCCTACGGGTCAAACTCGCCAGCGGTGAAGAATACGTTGCTTGGACGCATGTGCCAGCCCTTTGTCAGTTTGTTCATTCTGTCGATTTCTGGCTTCTTTGGCAAGTATCCGGACGACAAGCCGTCTTTGAATTGATTGTAGCAGACCTGTTGTTGATGCTCAAGGGTGTTGTAGCGAGAGCCTATTGCATGCTGGTTTGGTTGAAGGTTCATGGGTATGAGGTTACCCATCTCAGTACAATACCTAACGTCGACTATATTAAGCACTCTATTACCATGTGGAGTGCGGGTGAAGCGTAAACTTACTGCCACGTCCAATTTATGCCAAAATCCCCGTCGAATATCGCATCGATCTGGCAATCAGGTGTGGCTGAAGCGTTGTATACCGGGCCTTCACAGTATCCAAAGTGGTTGTTCGCATTCACGAGTTTATAGAACCCGGGATAGGCTGCCCATCTGTCTGAATAGAACTTCCCCACATTGCTGTAGTTAGGCGGAGGAGCTTCCGCGGCAAGCCAATCGCACCAGGGAAGGATTATATCATCAGTCCCGTCATCAGCCACACCGTCGCCTTGAAACCCCCACCATGGATAGGTCAGCCAATCTGCAAACCCAGCGTTTGTCCCTTTGTCGGCGGTACGCCCAAGAAACTGGACCTTTATCTTCGCCGCAGTGTCGGGATTGTCGAGCTGGCCGTCAATATAATCGACTGGATATCGTTAGCTGCGTTGAAGCGATAACATGATTATTTCTCCCGTACTAGCGAGCTTGACATGTTCAGTGCAATTTTTGAAGCCTGCCCCGACTACTCCTCGATAGACCATCTCGAAATCTAAACATCATGGATCGTGAGTTCCTGAAATACTGGGGAGCCAACAAAGGCGGCACGTACATTGCGAATAATTGTATGTCTCCTGCAATGGAGCCGAAGATGCGTACGCGGCATAAAACGTATCCGGATAAAACTCTCTCAACATCGCCGCCCTCTGACCTGCGTAGCTTCCACCGACCAGCACCCACGGAATCTTCTTTGGATTCATTACGTGGTCTTTCCATTCAAACTGGTTAGCAAACACCTCAACATCTTTCAAGGCTGCTTCCATCGTAAGGAACTGCATATGCTCAGATGTGGTGTTTATAGTGACCGGGAATGGTTTGCTTTTTCCTAAAAATTCCTAGTTAATAGCCCGCCCCGAGGGGAATAAATTGCAGTGGTATCGGTGGAGTACCATAATATCTACTGGTGCGTTAATAATCGACCGCGGTCCGAAAGAGACGGCTCTTACCGATGCTCCCAAACGATCCCCAAGGCACCGAATTCTTTCAGGTACCCTTGGAAGAAGCTGATGTTGCTCGTCATGTACCAAGTGTATTCTTCTGCGGGTTCCTCGCCGACATCGAATACTTCAAGGATACCATTAGAACCTCTTTCTCAAGACCAACCCCAGCATGCGAAAGTAGGACTAACACATGACCGGACCGCCGGGCTTGTAGAACGCATCCATGACCCAATGTTGGTTTGAGAAGTTCCCCATTTCAGGATTTGAGTAGTCAATCGGAAGCTATATGTCCGCAGGTTTTTTTATATTAGTACTATCAACAATAGATTATATATAGCAGGTACGAAAAACATACAGAGACATTCCTCCCATAATATATCGGTATAGCCGGGTTATCCACCTGCCTGCCTTGAATCGTAGGGTGCAGTTCTCTCTTTATATGCTTCAGCTGCCTCTCGATCTGAAACTGTCGCGGGTGTTTCTTTGCTAACGTGGTTGCTACGAGGCATAGTACAACAACGCAAGCTTTGAGAAGTCGAGACATGTCGTGAAGGCGATTGACGGGGAACAAACATTAAGGGAAGACGGTTGGTATTTGAGTAAGAAAAACTGGCATGGGGCCGGTAAGTGGTGCGTCTGAGTCGGCACGATGAGCGGACGCAAGTGGCTTTGTTTAAATCTACAATTAACTAGCTTGGGAGCAAGGTCTACAATGCCCATCGTGTGGTCTCTGATACCCTTGATGGTACGCGATGCCCCTGGCACCACATCACAGTTTCTCCATTATCATTACCTCGCTGTTCTAACAAATGTACGGACAGCTCTGGGAGAGCTTAGAGTGATTGTCACGAAACGAGGACGCAGTTGAGTCGCCCCCCAAGATGCTACATACCGGATTTCTGGAGGCGGGTACTTGAGGTAGAGGAAGGTAAAGTACATTCCTAGACGCCATTAAGCACCACATCGGCGTCTTGAAAGACTTGAAGATGTCAAATGCTTGCCCGAGACGCATAGATAACATCTTTCAGAAGAGTGGGCGAAGGTATCGCTGCTTCGCTTACTGTGGCTTTGGTCTTCATTTGAATATTCAACCTCACAATGAAGAGTGTGCATAATACCTCTTCAACAAAGGACCGGGGGGTCTCGGCGACACCAAAAGCATCGGAGACCACACTAAGACTGCGGGTATTGTAAACCTTAGCTCATTGGAGGACCTCCCACGCATAAAAACGCGTTCTAGAAGGTCCAAGAAATTCGCAATTTAAGAACTTCCGAAATAGCCATTTTCTGTTCAAGGAATTTCCAGCTCCGTTAGATTAGTTGGAACCATCAGAACGGTTAGAACCGAATTTTTAGTCTAGGAGGTCCTCCATTAACAAGACACAAGTGCATGGATGTGACTTTCCCTAAAAATGAATTCCCATAAGTGACAATTACCTTTGGGTTATAACCGAGTCAAGCAACTATGCAGCTTTCTCCAGCTACCAAACGAGGGGCATGGAAGTTGCAACCCGTTTTGTTGCGATCCCAATTGAGTACCTTGATATTTTTCGGCCATGTGGTTGTGCAGGATAACAGCTGCATCTGCAGGACGTAATAGGGCTGTTCCAGTGATGGCCTTGTTACACTGTTTGGTCAGAAACCCCAATGAGGGCCTGGGTTTGTGGTGGCTTTGGATCTAAATGGACGCTTATGCTGTGCGCGGCGGAGAAAATATCGCAAACAAGCGTGAGAAATAGAGTAATTCCTGCATGGTCATCTACTGCAGTGTTGAGCCAATCATTGCCAGAGTTGCATACATAGTCTCTCGACCGCTTACTGCGGACAAAGAACTTAGTACGCAGTAGATCGTTCTGTCGAAGACCGATACTCCGAGTAAGGCCGATCCGATAGAGCTCGGTTCTTTGCGCACAAGCCTTATATTGGTAGTCTCGCACCAGCGTCCGAGACTACTTATATTAGATTTATTGCCGTTTCCCTCTTGGGGTTGAATAACAAGGGTATCAGGGATCAGCCAAACGGCAAGTGACAACAAATCCGAGTAGGGGATAGTTCCAGTTTAAACTGCCACCCAACGTCCTGGAGTAAGATAATCTCCGAAGGTACCCTTGTCATGAGGCTTATTTATATCGGCCCGAAAGTCGACATTAGCCCCGTAGATCTCAGGCCCAAGAGGATAAACTTTTGAGAACCGTTCGGCAGTCGCCTTACCCGGCGTCTCCATCCCCCTACACCACTCGGGCCCACAAGACTACTCTAACATAAACCAAAGCTGACTATCAAAGGTCAGTGCCGATGTCCACGAATCTTCCAGTTTAGTACAAGCTAAAACCATTACCAAATCCTAGAACCGCTCAATGCCGGCGCACGGACATTGTGTCGATAGAACTGCAGTATCCGAGTCTGAGCGGTGGTAAATAAATTTAGCCCGGGAATTCCCGGATTCGTCTTTCCGTTGGCTCTTGGACAGATGTGTCGGGTCGGTTCGTAACCAGTAAGGACGGATCTGGTGGAGAAAAACAGCGCGGGCCTGCGGATTACTGTTCGCTAAAAACAAACCCAATATAATTAGCAATTTGTGTGTCCGCAACTGGATTGGACGCCTCGGCTTTCCAACGGTCTTGACAGATCGCTAACTGGTCTGAGCTAGCCATTGACACTTACTGTGCAAAGCAAAACAGGACATAGCTCGTCTCTTTTGTTTGGAAATTGTGGATAGTGAAGGGATGAATTGAAGAAAGAATCATTGAGTGGCTATAGTGTCGGACCGTAGTACCCCCAGGGCTACTGGAACTAGATAATCTCTATCACCGAAAATTCCGTGACGTATATAGCAAAGAAGATGCATTAACAACCAAATTTTTTGTTCTGGCGGAGTCCAATTCGTTTGAACGTCGTTACACATAGTAGAGTGAAAATCGAGTGGCATAGGCCTTTATCTCGAGCCCTTGAACAGGAGCACTCCGAGGCTGCTAGATAATCGTTCAGTCTGTAAATAGTTGGAGTCTGCTACACGTGAGGACTCGGTGGGGACCTCACATTAATATGAGGATGTTGCACCCCATACGAGGAGTTCCATATATGGGATGGATACTATCATCAAGAGATAGTATGCCTAAAAAAATTTAGAATATAATGCTCATTCGCAACTGCAAGATCCGCAATTCCTGCCATGATTCCCTCCATGACGGATATGAATGAGAAGGCATCTGAATAACTAAGTTAGATGTTTAGGGTGCTGGTTGTTGGACTTTATCGATGGGATTTTAAGCCGAATGTAATTTAGTCTGGCGGAATTCCATTTGCGCTTGTAGAGTTTGATGAGTGCTAAATAGTCTGTATAGTTATCTTGGTGTGAGTTTGAGTTTGAGACCGATACAGGTGAAGTTATGCCAGTGGAATGTAATTCTACTTTTTGAAATGCAATGGTTGCCTTTAGACGCAACTAACACAATCACAATCAGACCATTCCAGACAAGGCCGCGATTAGGAATATCATGATGACGTGTAAATACAATCAGATGGGTAAAATGTAAATTGGCTTTGGAGAATATGAAGACAATTAGTCTTAGCTTACGTTAACAATTCCAAAATATACATGTAGATCTAGAGAGACCAATAACCAATCTAACGACGGGCAGCGACAGGCATGCCCGCTACTCCAATCCAACCTCATCGGCAAAGAGATCAGCATCTCCCAAACCTCGATAACTTGAGCGCTCTATCTGCAGTTATCCGTGATGTACAATGACTCTGTCTCTAATAATTAGATTTGCTGAAACCGCAGAATACACCACCTACTCGAACTGGTGGCCTCACCACGCTGCCACTCTATGAATGTTCGTCGCCACCGGCGCCCCGCATTCCCTTCCAACCTCTTGCGCAATTGCGTTCTTAATCGAAATCTTTTAGTTATATTTCGGGCCTTCTTAAGAATAGCAGTCAAAGTTGACTAGTACGGTATGACTGCAAGAATTGACTGTCTGGAGACATGGTGCTGTTTTTGTTGAAATACTGATTGCTAGAAGCTTATTCTATCTAAGAGGGCCACAAGGCCATATATATATGGTATGAGCACGTACGTACTCATCTAAATGTAGAGACGGCTGAGCTCCGTCAGCCCGTATCAGATCCATCTCCGTCAGCCCGTATCAGAGCCAGCCCCGTCAGCCCGTATGAAATCTATTTATGCAACAGTTTTCTATCTCAAAGCGTGAGTGATATATGATGTTCGTTCTCGGCCAAGTATCACCACCTCGCAGCGTATGATATATACATTTCCTCAGCATTTCGCCCATCTCTGCTAAACCAACACTATTGTAGCCATCGGAATTGTATCCACCATTATAGAAACCATGCCGATCCCGGCTATCTGGTTTAAATTTATTGTCTATTTTACTGAATGTGACAATCGTACGTTGAGCAATTAGAAATGGAGAATGAACAAGCTACGGCGACAACAGTAGATGAATAGGAGTGAAAGACTTCAGAGGGCTACTGTATTCGTCACCGAGGAGAGTACACTTTATTATGCTGACAGTATTTTCCGATCTCCGAATGTCAAGAGCCTACCAACTATGCAATAAAAACTTTTTAGTACACTCCCCCCTAACAATTGATGTACTTTCCTTAGTAATTGATACCCTTAACCGTTCCTTTGCCCATGAATCATGTAGGCCCGGCACGATACAAGGTGTTAAAGTCCTGAGGGTACGAGCTGCAAGAATATACCAGCAAGATAGAATCTCGAGCCTAAATCAAACCTCGCCTGAATTCGTCTTATGTTACACTACTGTCTTCTAATGTCTATCATTCATATTACCGCGTCCTGTTTGATGATGTCGTTCGCAAAAACACAATTTCGAAGCTCATTTCGAAGCACTAGCTGAGTCCTTTGTGGTGATAAATGGCGAAAAAGATACCTAACAGAGTTGGAACGCAATCTGGTGCTGTCTAAACGATTCAGGACAGAAAAAGACGGAAAGAGAGCCAATTGACGAATGGAGGTGATGATGTATGGTTGGAGCCCCTAGTGACGACATTCGATCTGAACACTAGAAAATTACTATATACAGTAATTATCTAGCATTTTTTATCCCTTATTTTTGTATTTAGCCGCCAAAGTTCGGAGTTCGAGGTCAGTTATTACCAAATACAGTAATTCAACCAGGGGTCGGCTTTTGTACTCAGCAACCCATCTGCAGGCATCTTATGCGACATTCGCCAAGGTTTCTATACAAACTAGTAGGGAAAACCCCAACTTTTCAAAATTCCTTTCCTCCACAACTATAGCGAGGAAAAATAATTGGGCTCTGTTAGGTTGTAGAGAGCACTCAAAAGAAGCATGTAACAGAGAGTTATTCTTGTTCAGACTTCTTTCAGTGGGCTAAAGTTGAGGCTTAAATTGCACTGGGTCTTCCATTGGCCGGTAACGTTTGGGTACGAGACAATGGATTGATCGTCACCAACGTAAAAAGACAACAGAAACTATAGTGCCCATATAGATGGCTTTATCTATTAAACAACTGGAGCGGTTAGAGTTTTCTGGCACGAAGTGACTTTGAGGAGACACGGCGATTATTTTAACGACTCTTGCGGGAACCGAGTGATATCAAGGGCATGCAGCCGGATTATTAATATTCTTTAAACTAAGGGCGCTCTTTTCCCTACATTACGAACACTTCTTGACCAATTGGAGGCTGTGTTATGTCTCGCACCAGGCTTGTAGGGACACCGGCATTCATAAATACCCATTCTAAGATGAGGTTGGGGCTGGCCAATCGAGATCAAGTTTAAGGGTCGAGTGCATCCATCATTGCAGATACGTTCTCGACGAATATCACCATTATAGGTAGCAGATGACATATCCACCCTATGGTTCCTTGAGATACGTAAAAAATCAATTAGCTTCGAAGTGTTAGATATTGCTTTGAACTAAGCTATTACAGACATCGAACTCCAGACACGCTAGACTCATACTTTACGCCAGGCTCCAAGAATGCGCACTACAACAGCAACATATGAAATCCTATTTTCCATCAACGGGTTTCCGTCCATAAGCGACGTGGCTACATTTCCCCGCGATTAGACTACGTGGAGAAACAATGGGGACAGTGGAACTTACAATAAACTATAAGTATGACAATTCTTATTCCTAACGTCCTTGAGTGCATCCGAAAAGACCTTCAGGGCTTCCTCATGTTCCATTTCCAAGACCCTCGTCAATGCTGCCATTCCATACGCCTCAAGGCCTGCACACTCACTATTAACCCAGTCCTGTCTCAGAAAGTGTGACCTACCAGTCTCACACATCAACATCGCCATCGCCCCAACTCTCTTCATCCGCTTGTCTTTCGGCCAAGGTCCAAGTGGCTGCTTGATGTCAAAACATACAATATCAACGAACCCGGCATCCTTCAGGTACTTCTTTAGCGTGGCCGCCACCGGGAATGGACGGTGGAGCTTTTCCATGGCCTGGCGGCAGAGATCGAAGTGGCGTTTGATCCCGGGGTTCATGGTGTTATCGTCCGAATAGGGTTGTGCTCCCATCTCTCCGAGTTCGCAATATCCGCCAGGCTTCGTGCATCTGGCAGATCAGTATTGCAGTGGAATGAATGGGGTTTCCATGCTAGCCGACAATAGCTACGGGTGATGTGCAAATTCACATACCGGTAAACTTCGGCCATGTATCGCGGCCAGTCGCCGATGCACTGAGCTAGGTTCCTTGAGTGCACGAAATCGAACGAATCCTACCACATATCTTGTTAGGTGAAGCCTGCAAGAGTTGCGATATATAGCCTTATTGATACCGTTTTAAACGTCCACGGCTGCTCGGCATCGTCAACCTGAAACACGCAATTCGGCGGAACCCATGTTGGCTGAATGGGACTGAAGGCCATTAAAATCAGTTCTTCATCTTATACACAGCCGCCGATTCGAAGCAGGGGATTCATGATGAGCTTATAGTCTCCGAACATACCTGAGGTCTGTTCCAATAACTTCAGCGGCGGGATGCCTATCAGCCGCATCGATAGCCCAGATTCCTGTTCCAGTGCCAATGTCGAGGATTCTCTGCGGGTCTTTCAAGGGTGCCATATAGGGTTTTCCTTCCATCATCTGCAGCAGGGTTTCGTGGTGCATATCGAGCCTGGAAAGAAACTTTTAGTCTAAACAGAGATCTGGAAGGTAATATATCCCACCTATCCTGCTCCTTCTCATCAGTGGGCATGTAGTTCTTGTCGGCTCCGTAATAGGCGTGGTAGCGGCGACCTAAAGGATCAAAATGTTAGCTGTAACATTCACGTACAGCGTTGGGAATTTCTGGATTTCAGAACAAATAGATCGTTTCCCGCCCGCCAGATGATACGTGCCCTATATGTTTAACCTTATTTCCTCACAAGCAGATTGCATTATTATCGAGTGGAATGATATGAGGTATCACACGCAACTCCGCCACGAAGAGAGCAAGAATATGGCAGTTCTCACCATTCTCGAAGATATATTCATTAATCGATGAGCTCAAACTCGCAGTTGTAGTAGGAGCTCCGACAGAGCCATAACCATCATCATCTTGATTTTCCAGCTACTGTTTGTCAACACAAACATCCACATAGCAGTCGGATAAAACCTACAATCGCTGGGTCGACCTCAATCTTCGGGTTGGTCTGAGTTACTGAGCCAGTCTGAGTCGCCGGGCCGGTCTGAGTCGCAGCGAGAGTTGTAGACATGTTTGCTGGCTGGTTTGAAATGTCGCACTGCACCTACGCTCAGTAATAAAAGGTTAATGAAAAACCCCTCTACCCCCCGCAATATTATATACTGTGCTCGTAGCGAGAAGGCAAAAGTAAGTCGTGTGTTACCTCACTATTTGCCGTTGCACACCATTCAAAACTGGGGATCGCGCCTATGCATTTGGACCAAAGTGGTTTTGTCTTATTCGTTGACGCCTAGGTCGATAAACCCCCGATTCTTTTTCTTCTAAAATAAGCAGATATGCGCGCGATTTTGAAGCCTATAATGAGTCTGATTGGTATACATTTAGCCTGTTTAAATTTCCCCCCACGCATCATAAATAATGACATAACTCTTTTATCACACAACAGAGATACTTGGTACAGGAGATGTGCTGGCGGCGGTCTGGCGAATGACCGTTTGGAGTGCAGCGGGTGCACGGGTGCCAGTGGTAGAGCACAATTGCACGAGGTTCCAGTCCTCGGAACCGATCAGCCGCTGCGTAGTGTATCTTAAACATGTACTAAATTAAGGCAGGAGAGTATAGGTACCTGGCTCCTCTCAAGCTCTTCCTCTCGTCTAGTGAAAGAAACAGCGTCAGAGCTGCACAATCAGCAGACAGTAAGGCCACTGAAAGCCTATACAGCAACTTGTGCTTCAGTCACTGGCTGACGTTGTTGTTAGTAGGAAATTGACTTTGCTTGGAAGCCGCCCTGGCTGAGAGACTGGACAACTGAGAGCAACAGTCCTGGCGTCCTGCAGCGCTACGAAAAAACCAGTTACTACGAATACACCATGATAATACATTGTATCGTGCCCATCTGGTTGCGCCAAGCATCATATTTTCTCGTCGGGAGAATGATGAGTGAGTCGATAGCGGTTAGGGTTAGTCGCCCAATCAAATTTGACGGCCGGGCTCGAGACAAGATAATAAGGTCGAAATTATAGAAAAAGAAACAGTGCATTGGGTTGTTACGGGATTTACCGCCATGCCTGAGCATGCGCATATGCGCTGGCCTAGGAAGGTGGAGGAAGTCTTGTCGGTTTGACGACACTAACGCGCAATGCAAAGATGCGTTGATCGCATGCATGTGTTCCAACCCACCAGTTTGTGAACCAGCTAATTTATGCGAATCTATACCTATTAAATCATGATAGTTGCAGGAGTGGACATGATAGCTGAGTAATTACTGCCACTGTGTATCACTTCAGGCAGTCGAGTGTGACTGTTTAATTCGTCCCTTGGCTTGCTTGGCAGAATTGAATCTTATCTTCACTAGTTCCTAGTACTTTGGTGAGTTCGTCAATGGGTCGGAACATATTTTCATGTCTATAGTACTACATGTACGACGAGGGAACATACCGGTATCCGGGTATCTCCGGGATCGAGAAGGATTGTTTTTCCTGCAGCATGCATATATCCATCTCAAGTATCTATGGTACTACATGTAAGACGAGGAAACATATCTCCGGAGATCGAGAAGGATCGTGTTTCCTGTCGCATTTCGGGTGATATCTCCCCCCGGGCGTTATCCGCGAGCGAATGGATCTATGGAATGCTTGGTTGAGGTTATTATCCCGGCTTCTAACAAGTCTAACCTGGAAAATAACCCCATTCGTAGTTACAACTGATCGCTCTGTCTCGATTCATTTGTCTAATTTGCCGAATTAATTCTGACAGTCACCTCGCGCGAGTCAATTCTGTGTCTCGTCACCCCGGGGTGTATTAACGGGCCCTATATTCATTGGTACATATGTAGAGTACTCTACAACCGTTATCCATATCCTTGCTCAACTTCTTAATTCTGTCACACTCATGTAGTAGAGTACAGGCTAAGGTTGTTATGAAGATCCGTACTTTTGCAGATCGGGGTTGGCCACCGCTACTGTGGTGTCCCTTAATTGGCGCATATATGTTCGCCATTCATAATCATCACCATTCCCCCAATTATAACATAATCTGCATTAATTCCCCTCAGTTTTAACCAGTATCTTGCTCACTCGGTGTTAGTAAAGCAACTGATGCAGGTATCAGCAGCATCCAGGACTGAATCATTACCATCAGGTCTTCTATAGAAACATCGTACCTCCCAGCCAGCAGTCCCACTCGTAAGTCAACCAATCGGTGTCACTCTTTAGGAGATAGAAAGTAGAACGAACGTCAGAGAGAGAAGCTGGATCCTGGTCTGATCTAAATATTTCACCAAAGAGTAATCGGGAGTTCGTGGATACCTGCCGTAGGGTTGGTCTGTGGCGGTTCAAAAGTTGCCGGACTGCAGATCTTTCCCTTTCCCTCACGAATCGCCGTATTCCGCAAAGCTAGCGTAACCAACCGGTTGCAGATCTCTCAGGGATAGCGGTGAGAGCGAGTCGACGAGCAGGGGCACGTAGCCCGCAGTAGAGGTGAGGTAGAGGCGGATATGGATATGAGGAGGATATTGCGGTAGGCGATGAGAGGGATGCGGAGAGCGATGGCCCTAAGTCCTTTGCAGCAGTAATGTTTGGCCCACGGATGTTTGGCTACCGGCTCTCGGTTGTGGCCGTGGTGTCTCCCTCTTCTTGAATAGCGAGGCAAGAGTAGGCTGAAATAGTGTCTAGATATGAGGCGAGGCGAGGCGAGGTTGTATTATATGGTCCGGCCCGGGTTAGCTTTCAACAGGCCCTATTCTGCGGTCTACTTTGGCATAAAGTCAGATTCAGTTGGACTGGTTGTTTTGAACCCCGATATTGTATTCAAGCTAATTTATGAGCTTCACTGCCTTCTCCGCCTCTGAGTTGATTCACTCCACCAAAGAGCTACGTTCAGCTTTGCTAACGTTGTTGTACGTTGCATGAGGTTACCGACGGTGGTGTCCCGCATCACATAGACCTCTCCAGCGGAGTGCCACGACGTTTTAGATATTGAGCCATGTGATCAATATCGATAACAGTCTTAGCTACTATAAATCAAGAACAAGGTAAAGTCAGCCCACTATTTCCATCGATGCTCATAACCATTGGAGGAAGCGGGTAATACTAAACCGAGAGTAGTGATTCATGATCTAACAGCTTTTGATAACTGACGACTAGTGTAATTATTTGGTGTATGACGGACAATTTTGGTGAAAAACAGCTGAAATTAACAGACGAGATGGTATTTGTGATACGTGACGTCCGAACCAGTATCTTCTTATTAAAGATCTTGCACACCAGTCAGAGTGTCGATGAAGGGGTAGTCCAGCGCTCCGAACGGCAGGATGTGGGCTTGTGGGTAAGAGAATGAGAAAGAGTACTTCCTTGTGCATTTGGGGTTGGCGATGGTGGAGTCGAGAAGTCGAAGGAGCAGAAAAGGGAAAAGTATGTCCTCGTGATAGTCAGCTCGGTGCCCCACTGCGACTTATATTACCTTGATCGGTCACTTGGCGCCCTTCTTAAAGGTTTCGGTCTTAATGTCATGTTTATAATTGTTATGGAATCATCACTTCGCACTCGCCGAAAACTCTGAAAGACATGTTGAAATACTGATTGCTAGAAGCTTATATTCTAAAGTACAGGTACATTCATGAACTTATATACGCGGTATTCGGAGTATGTCTTGTATGTCTTGTATGAATGCATGCGCACTCAGCTGGCATCTCCAGCTGAGGATGAAATGACCATCATCTTAGAGAGATTATGCATCAGTCCAACTGAAGCCATATGCCAGGGAGATAAACCATATATGCAACACTCCCCCCTCTTGGTACGCTCTGTGGAGCAAGAAAACAAGCAAGGAAGCAAACAAACTGTAATTCCCATAGTAGCCTCCTTAAAACCCTGCGTGACAAGTGAGCAGGGAAAGAGTACTACCGTAGCCTGAGGATGGCCATCCATATAAACAAAGAAATCCGTAAAAAGAAAAGACAACCTTAAATCCAATTGACCTTGAATTACCATAAACCCATTGCTTTCGTGAACTTCGTATGCTTATCTTTAGTAAGTGCTTTCGTGAGTATATCTGCCACATTTTCGTTTGTGTTTACGTAGGAGTAGTTGACTATTCGTCGTCTATGCAGATCTCGACTGTTGTGATATCAAACGTCGATGTGTTTAGTTCGAGCTTGGATGATTCCCGTGGCGATAAGCGTGAGATCACCCTGATTGTCGCAGTTGATTGGCAGCGGTGGTAAGTCTTTGTCGTGAATGTCTTTCTGTAGTTGAAGTAACCATTTCGCTTCTCTAGAGGTCTCCGAGCAGGCGATCAACTCGGCCTCGAGAGTTGACATGGCGATGAGACTTTGCTTTTGACACTGCCACGAGATAGCTCCATTGCTGGTGAGAAACACATCGCCTCCCTGGGATTTGCGGTCCGCGCAGTGTCATTGGCCCAATCAGAATGAGAGTACACTACGAGACTATTGCCGATGGCGATGGCGATGGCGATGGCGATGGCGTTGCCATTGCCAGTGAAGTGTAGTCGAAAATCGGCTGCAGATTTGAGGTACTGAAGAACTCTTTTAGCAGTGGTCATATGACTGGTGAATGGCAGCGAATTGTATCGAGAAAGAGCAGCGACAGCATACGAGATATCTGGCCAAGTTGCCAGTGCTGCGTACATTAGTGATCCCACGACTGCTTGATAGTCTGTGATATCTTCCAACTCCTTCTCCCCCCGATCCTCGGCCGAGTGCGATTTTATATTGGGATCCATGGGCGCCGAGACGCTGTGACTATGCTCCATGCCGAATTGTTTGAGGATTGTGGTGATATAGGCTTTCGACTGAGACTGATTCCGGTACCATTTTCATCGCGGTACATCTCGATGCCGAGGAATTGGCGTGCCGGGCCGAGGTTCGTCATCTTGTACTTCTCTGAGAGTTTTGCGTTGACTTCGATTGCGGCTTTGGTGGCAGCCTCCGCATATGACATGGAGATATCTTCGACATACAGAAGTATCAGAATACCATCGCTGCGGAGATAGAGGTTGGGATCGGCAGAGGACTGTGTGAACCCAAGAGAGAGTAGAAAGGCATTGATATCGTCGTGACTCGTGCCATAGCCATGGAGCTTGTTTAAGACCATAAAGAGCTTTCCTGAGTCTGACGACGATCTTTGGGGCGTTGGAGCCTTCTGGCCATCCTTCTGGCCATCCTTCTGGTAGAGTCATGTAGATATCGTCATCGTCGATTTCGGGGTTTAGGAAAGTGGTTACTACATCCAAGAGGTCCATATTCCACCCGTATCTCCTGATAAGAGAGATGAGATACCGAAACGTAGTTAGCTTCCCAACAGGGGCATAGGTCTCACCGAAATCCATCTGTTCGTATCCTTTTATGACTAGCTGTGCTTTGTACCATGTGGACCCGTCAGGATTGTGTTTAGTCTTGTAAACCCACGTAGAGCCAATCGGCTTAACTTGCAGTTGCCATGCTTCCCGGGAGTTGAGAGTGGAGAAGGTGTTATTGAGCAGAATCGATGTGCTTTCTTCCTCCATGGCTCTTTTCCAGTGATCTCGTTGAGGGCTTTCTATAGCTTCTGCGTAGGTGAATCGATCTGTTGCGGATGCCGTTAATGCTTCTGCGGAGACTTTACCTTAACTTCTTGTGACACGACTCCCTATCGGCAGAGCTGGAGCTAGAACTGGAGCTGCTCGCAGTACTTGGCTTGATTTCTTGATTGCTGCTGCCGATCGCCGGGCAGTCTGATCCTCTCGGCGGAGGCGCCGGCTGTGGGCGTTTTCTGCTTCCTCGTCAGGTGCTTCCTGCATGTGAGATTTGGATCTCTTACCTATCTGCGTAGGTTGACTATCTCGGAGAGGCTCATCTCTGGTATCTGTTTCTTCGACATATTCCTCATCTTCTGGTAGTAATCCAAACATGTCGATTTCATTGCTTCCATGCTAACACGACATGTGTGCATTCCTCTCTTCGTCGAAGACGACTTCTGATTGGGTTTTTACCCTCTGAAATTCGGGATCCCATAGTCTCCACAACGTCTTTCAGTCGTGTGTATAGCCTACCATCATGCAGGGCTTTGATCTCGGGCCGAATTTGCCTCGGCGGTGTACTTCGGCGATGAGTCTGCTGGCACAACATCTGAATTGGCGTAGGGTGTGGAGTGTAGCTTGATACAATATTTTGTTGCCATCGGCATCATGCGAAGGATTTCCAAATCCATGCAGCATTTCGTATGGCGTTTTGTAAGGCGCTTGATAGCCATCGCAGTCATTTTTTCTTTTCAGGCTTTCATTCGGTGATCTCTGATGGAGATAAACTGCGGTATTAACTGCTTCTCCCCAGAACTGGACTGGAGCCTGGGAGTCAATCATCATCGCCCGGGCCTTTTCAGTGACTGTACGGATCATGCGTTCAGCATAGTGTTAGCAACGGTTCCGGACCGTCACTTCGGGTCGGGGTCCGGGTCCAAACCGAACCGTTGCCAAATTGGCGGTCCAGGTCGTCAATAAACCCGAACTGCCTACTCAGGTACGGTTCCATGGTAAACTCCCAACCCGTCTGGATTGGGCGGGTTGTCAGCGGGTCGCCCAGCAGGTCCATCTATAGATTCATATAAGGCTCTTGAATTTGCAGTGTGTTAATAGTATCTTATCGAAATCACATTTATAGCAACCAACAACGTGCTTTTGCTTGTTGAGCAGTTTGCAATGTCGATTAATTTGGTATCTGTGTTTCACCTTCGATATATGGTATTTGTGCCTAGCAAGGCGGTCAATAATACTGTTATGCATGTGAAGATCTGCGCGACGCCTTGATTACGAAATATGCAAGTCCTAAAACTGTTGATGCTCCGTTGACGCTCATTTTCAGGATGCCGCAGGGAGCATGTCACTGTTGTTTTTGCCAGTAAAGGCTGCCAATATCTCATAGATGGATGTCCGCAACCAATCGGAACATAACTTACTCAAGATGCAAAGCTAAAAATCGTTGACGCTCCATTGACGCTCATGCTAAGAATGGGGCGGTGACTGTGTTGCTATCCTATTTGCCAATAAAAGCGGCCAATACGTCCGTTATGCATAACAACGACCAAGTCACTGATGAATTACCGTACTTACAAGACCACAAATCATTGATGCTCCATTGACACTCATGCTAAGAATGGGGCGGTGACTGTGTTGCTATCCTTTTTGCCAATAAAAACGGCCAATACGTCCGTTATGCATAAGAATGACCAAGTCAATGGTGAATTACCGTACTTACAAGACCACAAATCATTGACGCTCCGTTGACGCTCATGCTAAGAATGGGGCGGTGACCGTGTTGCTATCCTTTTTGCCAATAAAAGCAGCCAATACGTCCATTATGCATAACAATGACCAAGTCACTGGTGAATTACTGTACTTACAAGACCACAAATCGTTGACGCTCCGTTGACGCTCATTTTAATGTATTGTCCATTCAACATCTGCTGCCGTCGATAATTGTATTCATCCTGATTTGACTTTATCAATTGTCTTTCTGCTTGATTAAGACTCGGCCCTGTCGCAAAGCCGAGCGGCGTAATCATGTTGCACTGTTCACTCTCACACGACTAAAAATGATGTATCATGCCAAAAGATTCATGCCAAAAGATTTATTGCGCCTGCTATGCATCTATTTATGAACCGATATTCACAAGCTACTTCTTACCGTTCGCCCATAATACATCTCTAACCGAAACTCTCGGTCAAGCTACATAAAGCTGGTGAACCATTGACGCATCCTGTCCTACTTTTTCTTTCCTCCTTTATTTCTCCGTGTTTCAACTGCATTGACCATCACCAACACCATTTCAGCCTGTCTCTTTGACTTCCGGGTCGGCCGAACCAATCCGGGCACATTTGGCGCGGCGCTCACATCCTGCTGCTCTGGGCATTCCGGATCCTCGATGCCATTGTTGTGCTCTATATTGGATTCATCGTCCGCTGCACAATCCTCTTCACTGTCATTTGGATTATCCAAGTTGCCATTCCAGTTAAGCCAATCATCGGTATCCGAAATGCTTTCAGGTGCGCAATCATCGTCGCTCTCGACTGGATGACGGTTGATTCTCCGGAATTGGCGGACATTTAAGATTTGAGTTCTTCCTCCAGGGAGGTCCTTTGCAGACAAAGCTGGTGGCAAAGGTGATCTTTCTGACAATTTAAATGCAGCGGCACCATCATTTTGAAAGAGTGACCAGGATGCTTTGACGATCTCTTCCGTGTCCGAAACGTATCCCACGGCGGTCATCTGCTTGTTTTGAGCGCGAGATTCCTTCTGGGTAGCTCGTAGGTTTTGGCTGCCCTGCCACATCTCCAAAAAGTCGTGAACCTTGGCCATTCTGTGCAATTTCCTTTCCTCCGCCTCTTTCTTCATTTCCGAGTCGTTTTCTGTGTTTGTGGTATCTATTTCTGGGTCAGTGCCTGCCAAAATCCCGTTATTGGCTCGAGCAAACTGCCTTGCGACGACTTTTTCGCGAAGGGTCTCGCCTGTGGTTTTTGACTGCCTCCAGCCGATAACATCTCGGCCAAGGGAAAAACTGGCCTCCACTGCGACACCATGTGGTATGATAGAGAATATGTCACGCGCCACATTGGAGAGATCGGCGTACTTTGAGTGTGTTTCCTCCTGTTGGCGCCACCAATCGGTTATGTCCGGTATCCAAAATGTACTGCTAATCTCCATTGGGTCCGAGTGGTAATCATCGAGATTTGGATTGATTTGTCCCCAGTTCTTTGGTGCTTCAGGCGGCGAATTCACAGAGAGCCCGGCGGCAGTCAATAAGCGGGCTGCGCGATCACTTCGTCCGGGTGTCGTCTCAGCCACATTTTTAGGTGTTAAGTATTCCTCATCATCGCTGGACAAATCATATGGATCAAAGGATGATTGATAGGACCCTGAAGCAGTTGCAGAGGGGACGAGATTGCTGCTTGGTACGGTTTCGAGTTTATTGACCGGCACACGTCGATGTTTGGCGCAGTATTCATTCTGGACATACTTCAGAAAGGACTCTTGGTATTGTGTAGTGTAGGATATCTCGTCCTGAGGATTAATATCCATTCCCTTGTCCCACTTTCTAAACGATCGCAACTTCCTGAACGGATCGACGATGTGTGCGGAAATAAGAAGCATGCCCGTCGTTGGAGTCACTTCGGCGTAGTAATTGGAAAGCTTCTATCGAGCTAACTTCACAGCGAAGAACAAGTCTTCTTTCCATTGAGTCTTCTTCTTGGCCAAAGCTCGCATCACGCCATCCATGTGATCGAACATGTCATTGTATACTGTGATAACGTGATGCAATGTGACTGTATGCCTCTTCGACATCCAAAGGGTC
>Ga0307515_10005052_pt1 | contig 26831 bp, 23 predicted proteins | sample 17_EM_MG_FD_194513 | JGI IMG/M metagenome (GOLD analysis project Ga0307515, IMG submission 194513) | Populus trichocarpa ectomycorrhiza microbial communities from riparian zone in the Pacific Northwest, United States - 17_EM | ecosystem: Host-associated > Plants > Roots > Unclassified | place... | reverse complement strand
ACTCGTTCTCTTGTATAGCAAGCAATAGTCCGACTTTGAAACATATTCTGATCTTTGTCTCTCGATACGCACTTCGAGTTTAGTCCTGCAATATCCACATCACCTGCGTCCGATCCCGCCCGTTACAATACCTATATCTATTATTATATCTATAAAATTTATTAGCTTTGTGTAGCGGCAGCCCCGCACCTTTGATAAGTATTATCCTGTACGAATGACCATTACCTTTGACAACGAGAGCGACGTTATAGTCTATGCACTGGAGAAGATCATCGGCTACGCCAGAAAGCATCAGTACATCTTTGTGGCACAGAGTGTTTGGTGGATAGCCTCCGTCATTGGACTCCAGGACGGACTTGCGATACATATTGATAATTTGCGAGTACGCTTCGAAATAAGCAAGGTACCTTCGGAAGTCGAGCAACCTGCTTCGGGAAAGGAGTTAGCTACATTACCTGAACACCTTCCTGTTGCAGCAGAGGGCAGTACTTTTCATCCTGATAGGATACGTCAAATAGGAAATACTGTTGATGTCGATTACGAGGAAGAGGATAACAAGCCTGAGTCTGACCGAGCTGGTCTAGTGATCAAGCGGGCCAAGAAATATATTGCTCAGTCTGAGAAAGCAAGGAAGGCTTTGGGTAGAAAGGCTTGTGCTCTGTCATGAACAAGGTCAGGAAAGATTCCAGAAAAACCTTTAACTCAAAAGCAAAGGAATCGACTAAGAGCAATCCCCACGGATACCCTCACTTCATATTTGGATACAAGAAGTTAGCAACGGAAATTTAGGGAGATTACGCGTAGACATAATATTGCCGATAGTATCTGAACTCCAGATCTATCAAGGATTAATCAAGCAGTTATTAATAAATTCACCATACGAGTATTCTGACAGTACAACCATAAATTCTCGGAATACACTTAAAAAAACATAGGGTCTACGGCTGTGTACCTAGTATCTGCTTAGAGGTATCTTAGGATAAAAATAAGTACAGTTACTTAGGTGTTAAGCACCCCCGTAACATCAGGCGCACCTCGAATTGCTCTCAAGCACCGCCTGCAGCCAGTCCAGATATAGCGTGTGTAGATGGGTAGCTGTATAGATACATAGATACATAGATGAGAATACAAACTGAATACATGACTGTGATTCGAGGTGCTCCCAGACATGTCGCCGGCACTCCCAGGTTTGTCGCTGGCGCTCCCAGGTGCTTCCCAGGCTTGTCGCCGGCGCTCCCAGTTACTCTGAAGGCCGGCAGGAATGCCCTCCTAGGGTCTGATACTCTACTGAAATTGACGCATCTAAGTTTACACTCCACATCCTCTCAGACACTCCTGGAGGCTTCCAGTGACTAAAATACATTGTGCTGATGCTATGCAACGCGACCCGTCGACTGCGCGACGGGCAGCGTGTAATTCTCCGTCTGAGGGTACAAGATTCCGTCAGAGCCGTCAGAGCAGTCCGGAACACCCGGGTGTTTCTGACGGAAACTAGAGTTGTTGCTCATGATCTCACTCTGATGACGGCCGAGTGGGAGAAGCAGCAGTGTACAAGCACGGTAACGAATGGAGGACCCGCCACAGTTATCTCGGCACTGGACGTATGGAGGTCTTTGAGGCCGAGCTGTGGGCGATTGGGCTCGCGCTCGGGGAGACAGTCAACAAAAGAGAAAGACTGCAACAGCATGGAGTGAAAACAGTGGCAGTCGTCAGCGACTCACAGGGCGGAATTCGATGAGCGGCACACCTGGAGCCGGGCCCAGGGCAGCGACTGGCGAGGCGAATCAACAGAAGGGTGCGGAATCTCCTCGCCCACGGCATCGCGACCAAGATCCACTGGGTCCCGGGACACTCCTGCATCCCCGGCAATGAAGAGGCAGACTGTCAGGCAAACTTAGCCCGAGGCGCCAGCGGAAACACAGTGATCGAGCGGCCGTACCCCTCGGCCTCGAATAGAGCTAGACGAATCTCCGAGGGAAGGTCAGCAGCCAAGGCGAAGTGGGCGGCCGACAAATGCAGCAAGCACTTCTGCTACAGACTCAAGGGCAAGACGTGGACCAAGCGGCCTGTCCTAATGACAAGCGTGAAGTCGCTGGCTACTAGATTCTACCAACTAAAGTGCGGGCATGCACCGACTGGAGTCTACCTAAAACGGTTCGGCCACCGAGAGGACGATAGATGCTGGTGGTGCGCAGGGACAATGGCCGAGACGCAGGAGCACCTCTTCCCCCACAGCAGTCGGTGGAGAGACCAGCAGAAAGCACTCTGGAAAGCGGTGGGAAAGGTGACGGGCTGGAAAGAGGGCAGATGCCGACACATGCAGGTCTCTGCATCAGCAAAATGTATTTTAGTCACTGGAAGACACCAGGAGTGTCTGAGAGGATGTGGAGTGTAAACTTAGATGCGTCAATTTCAGGAGAGTATCAGACCCTAGGAGGGCATTCCGGCCGGCCTTCAGAGTAACTGGGTTCTCTGATGACTGCTACAGGAGTACCATGGGAGTGATTGTGATAGGTTTGGGATTACCTTGGAGCACTGGAGAGAACTTTTGATGCACCTGGGAGCACCTGGGAGCGCTGGCGATTAAGCCTGGGTGCGCCGACGACAAGCCTGGGAGCACCTGGGTGCGCCGGCGTCAAGTCTCGTTGTGCCGGCGAGAAGTCTGGGTGCGCCGGCAACAAGCCTCGGAGCACCGGCGTCAAGTCTGGGAGCACCTCAAATCACAGTAGAGCAGTCTGGGGAACACAACATCTTCTTTGGGAACGCTGCTGGTGTGCGTGGAAATCATCGCTACTACATATCGTTCAACGATTGTTAAAACTCATATATTCAGTTTGTATTCTCATCTATGTATCTATATAGCTACCCATCTACACACGGTATATCTGGATTGGCTGCAGGTGGCGCTTGAGAGCAATTCGAGGTGCGCCTGAAAATGACGATTGAGTGAACTCAGAGCTACACTCCATGGCCGTGATCGAGCAACTTTGGAGATGCACTTGGAGGCGGTAATTGAGCGTATTTGGAGATACACTTGGAGGTCGTAATCGAGCGAGTGTGGAGATACATTTGCAGGCCGTCATCGAGAGAGTTTGGAGATGCACATGGAGGCCGTAATCGAGCGTGTTTGGAGATGCACTTGGAGGCCGTGATCGAGTGAACTTAGAGATGCACTCCGGGATTGTGAGAGGAAGTTTGGAGATGCACTTGTGGAGGCCGTAATCGAGAGAGTTTGGAGATACACTTGGAGGCCGTAATCGAGCAAGTTTGGAGATACACTTGGAAGCCGTAATCGAGCGAGTTTGAAGATACGCACTTGGCGGCCAAGGTCGTGCGGACTTGCAGGCCGTAATCGAGTGAGTTTGGAGATACACTTGGAGGATGTGAGCGAGCGAACTTGGAGGCCGTAATCGAGCAAGTTTGGATGACTACTTAGAGGCGGTCGATGGATGGCGCACCAGGTGCTGAGACTCTATTCATCAGTTTGTTCACTCGCAACTGTGGGAATGTGACAAGGTGACTTCACCTTTGAGCTCTCATGGAGAGATGGCTGATGGCGGTCGATCGTGTAGGGAGGCATGCCGGAAGTTGAAGCTACATTCAGGGGTCAACTCGTAATCATGAGAATGAAGGGAAGACAAACAATCTTCGGTACTTGGTGTATGCTGTACTTGGTGTATGTTGTACTCGGTGTCAACTCATGATCATGACATGCAGAGATTGAGAGGGATAATATAACTTTGTGTTCTGTAATGATGTTAGGGTTGTGGACGAGAAAGAGAGAGATGGGGGATGAAGATGAGAACAATGGGGAGGATACGAGCGGATATGAGAAATCAGGGGTACGACTTGCCTGATTGGGTTGGGAAGACCTGGTATCAGTGTAATTACACGCCGGATCGGGACTCGTACCTGCTGTATCGGGGATGGTCAATTGACTCGCACACGAAATTCTCTTAAGTCCCAGTTTCTCATGATTTTTTCCCCCATCTCCTCTCATCTCTCTCATTCTCGTCCTCAAGTCTACCATCACCTAAGAACATGAAGTTAAGTCATTGCTCTCTATCTCTCCATCCCATGATCAAGAGTTAACACCGAGTACATCATACACCGAGTACCGCATACACGGAGTACTGCATACACCGCGTACTGCATCATCCCAAGATCGACTGTCTCCTGCTCTCATCTCCCGGCGGACCATGTTGTACTCAATTCTCTACATTCCCACAATCACGAGTTAACCAATGAATAGAGTCTCAGCTCCCATCGCGCCTCCCTCCCGAACTACCGCCTCCAGATTGACCGCCTCCAAGTACTCCTCCAATCTTGCTCGATCACGGCCTCCAAGTGCAACTCCAAACTCGCTCGATTACGGCCTCCAATCTCGCTCGGTCACGGCCTCCAAGTGCATCTCTAAACCCGCTCGATCACAGCCTCCAAGTGTATCTCTAAACACGTGCAATTACGGCCTCCAAGTGCATCTCCAAACTCGCTTGGTCACAGCCTCCAAGTAAATCTTTAAAGAGCGACGGCGGGTGTACAGAGATTCAGGGGTAATGGCGGTGGAAATAGTGACGGGGAGTATATATTCGGCAGACCCCGGAGTAGATAGACATCTCATTTCCATCTTATCTTATCATACAATGAAAATACACTATCTTTCCCAACCTTTTGGTCTCACTCGCTCTATTCGCGATATCATGGATCCACGCAATTGCATGGGATCCTCAACACCGGGTAGTATCATATCTTCTCACCTGATTCTGACGCTCCTCGAACCAGATCCACTCTTTCTCATGAATTCCCTTTGGATGTCGCGAGAGGTGCGGCGGAGTGTTGATGGTGGGCTCTCTGCCTTCTAGCTCCATCGTTTCAACGCAACGGCCTCCAAATGGTGCATCTCTAAAAGTTCTCTCAATGGGTGTGGCCTGGTGCTCTTCCGATTATCCTCTTGACCGTATGTATATATAGAGAGAGACTTAAATAATGCATGCCATATTATCATGTAGCAAATCTTGTGACTGTAACAAAGATGAATATGATAAGACGAAATGCCTTGTGGTTATGTAAGAACCACTGCTGTGAGAATACGGCATCAAGTCTCCCGCAGAGCTGCGAAGCAGTCTTGGCCGCTCTCCATGTATCCCACAGAACTGCGCAGCGGTCTCAGCTTCTCTGGAAGTCTCCCGCAGATCTGCGCAGAGGTCTCAAGAGCTCCAAAATTTGACTATCCTAGATGGAGCATCCTGAATGCACCTCCATAACTGCAGGTGCTTTCAGGAGCACCTGAGAATTCTCTTGCAGAGTCTGAGAGCACTTTGCTTAGCTCCAGGTGGGTCTGGGAGCGTCTGGAAGTACTTAGAAGCACCGGTGAGGTCGCCCGGAGTGTCTGGGAGGATTGCGTGTGGCTTCCGGACCGAATTACATTTTGCTGATGTGAGCTGTTTTCCACGGATGAATGCGATCAAGCGGTAGTGGACTTCCTGGCGGCTACTGAAGTCGGGAAGTTCCCGCCCAAATGAATGGAGACGGCACGGAGCGGGCGCAGACGATGACTCAGGTGCGGGGAGCGTGCGGGGAGTGGCGGCAGGGGGCATATATCTTTTCTTCTCTTTTCTTTTCGTTTTCGTTTGTTTCTCTGTTTTTGGTCTATCTTTTAGTGTTAGCTTTCATTTGTCAGCGGGGATGAAGGGTCGCGGGGGGGGAGCTCCGCCATCTAGCCGGCTCGCCCGGAGGCGGAGGGGGTATTAGGTCCTGTCATACTCTAGTCAGAGTGCATACAGTATGAATAAACAACAACAACAACTGCATCCATATGCGCACGTTCACTTCGGAACTTACCCGCTCATGGTTATGGCGGGGTAATGTGGGGCATTCACTGCTTGCAGGGATAGGCAAGGCGCGCCGCCTAATCCCTGTGACGCAAGTGCGGCAGAGCCGCGTTTTTGTGGATCGTCCTTCGGTGTTCTATGCAGACGTGGTAATGGTAATCCAGGTAGCTACTTGCCTACACATCTTGACGAAACTACATATGATCGAAGGAAGCTATGACTTCGCTGCATATCACGACTTATGGATGGAACCATCAATGCAATTAAGCTAACATGGGTGACGCATGATAGTTTCAAATATTAGTAGTTCGTCCTGAAGAGGGCGAGCACCGGCGGGGTCGTCTAAGTAGCGGAGACCGCAGCTCTCGTTGATAATATCGTTAGCTTCAGGGGTCAGTAACACTAATCTCTAAATTGACTCCCAGCTTCACAGCAACAACGACTACGGAGCCGTTTTCCGGTGCTACTTAACTACTGCCATCACCGTAATCTCTAACATACTACACGCCCGGCGCACTACATATCGCGAACTAGGGCGATTTCTAGAGTTCTCCATTCAAATTATCCAATGTACAATTAACATTGAGTTCTATCCTTTAAAATATCCCACACTATCATCCCCAATGTCATAAATCTGTGAATTGGTTCTAATGCTTCACTTAAAATGTCACCTACCAGCGCAGAGATACATGTGTCAATAATGCAACAGCCGCTGTCAAGACAAGGTTTCGTTTATTTGGGTGAATGTTGCATATCTGGCTTTGCAGACATCTACAGAGTGGTTGAACTGTGTGCACTTCGGCTTTTACATTGGGGCTAAAGCTTAGCGCGAAGTAAAACTACTACTTTTCAATAGCTCTTACTATTTGTAACGATAAGTATATGCTCAGCTGAGTCCTGCGTTTTACCGCAAGCTTCTCGCAGATATTGCTAACTATGCCTTTTACTAGGACGGTGGATCATATATTATCACTTAGGGTAGCTGTCAAATAATGATGTTGCATGTGTACTTAGATCATGAGTCTCAGCACCGTTTGATGTCTTGTATGAAGATGGTGGCTGTATCAGGATATGCATCAGGATATGCATCAGGATATGCATCAGGATCAGGGTGATGCGTCTCATGTCAGAGAGAGCATACGCGTACGCATATGGGAGATTGTACATATATGGGCCTTTGACCCTCGAGATAGATCAATCAACAAGTCAAAGAAGCATCCAAAGTAACAAATGATGTTACAGATGTACATGAGTCGGTGCCCTAGGGTTCGTGACTACTCTTTTAGACTTCGCACTCTACTCTTTTCTTCCCTACTATCTTGGACCATTAGACCTGTACACAGTTATCGCACCATAGTCAATGCACACGGTTCTCCCCATATCGTAACAAATGACGCATGGTATAGGACGATCCAGGGCTTGCAGTGCAATTAAAACCTGATCCCACATCTTCCCACATTTATACATATGACGCTAAGGTTAACAAACAGGGGAGAGCACACCTCGATTAAACGTAGTGATGTGTTGTAAGTTACCTCCTTCTGATTAACTTTAGAGCGGACAAAGGAGTCTTTACTGTTTCGGACTGAATGTTTCGGACGCCATCCGTCACAAAATCCCTATCTGACGAGGTTTTATTGATGATTCCACCTACTCTCAGAGCATTCAGTATTGAAAAAGTCTGTTACAACAACAATCTCGTCCGACACAACGCATTCGTTATAGTACTCTTAGGTGTAGCATACCATACTTTGATACCGCATACAGATCAGTTCTAGACCGTTCACGGACGAGATAAATCCGCGGTTAGGTAGAAGTTGTCAAGTTATATTCCCCGTCATGACCGTCACTCGGTTCACAGCAGTGGTATAGGGTTAGCTGATAGGAAACGTAAAAATTGCGATATTCTGTCCATGGTGAAAAACGCATCAAATATCGTCAGTAGGTTGATGTCTAAAGTTCGTGAGGTACCAGGCCATTGGTCACTAACCTGAGGCGAGGCTGCCTGTTATGACTGGCCCGGAGAAATCAGTGGCTCCACAAGGGTAGTCTACATTGCCGGATGTATCTCGAGTGCGTCAATTGAGTAAGCGGCAGACATGTTGATATTGAACGTTAGATTCTTAGTAGTCACGGATTGAAACTGGTAAGATTGATGCGACGTTTCGCTTTATATATTATAGAGTTAGACTATCTGCCAGAATCAGTCCGGCGATAATGAGCCGGATGTTCAACTAGGTAGTTTGTGGTGGTCTCACGTGTGGAGAGTGTCTGCTGCGGCTCAGCGTGAGGGCGGGTACTCGTTCGCACTTAGCTTCCTTGTACTCTAGTGTACCGACAGACGAACAATGAACCCCGAGAATCACAACATTTGCATCCAAACGAGTGCCAGATGACAACCCCAGGATCGCTTAAAGGGTTTGGAGGCAGGCAGGATCTGCTGAACCCGTTCAACATTAGCGCCAAAAAGTGATCGGCTACTGACCATTATACAAAGGTAAGTTCGCTAAAAGTGTATTCCAAGAACTTCTCCGCATTGATACAAGCTTAAGTCTCAACAACCTTGAAGTTGATACAAGCATAAGTCTCAACAACCTTGAAGTTATTCTACATTGGAATGACGATTTCTCTGCCCTGAGCTCAGAAAACCTTCATCGCCGATCTAATCAGATCGGTATGTTCGGCTCCAATCATATCGTTCTCTGCTAATCTAATCACATGTATCATGTAGACGTCCCTAAAATATCCGTCGGATAATAGGAAGCTACCGGGGGTTTATTGCGTTGGCTGTGGAGTTCCCATATCATTGCCATCCCGAAAGAAAGATTTTGTAGTACTGTATTCGGATTCACTTTATATATCGCTAGCCTCGAAAGATCAAAAGATGGTCACTGACTTGTTCAATTTCTGAAAGATATTAACAGCAAAGAACCATAACCCGTTGAAGGACCGTATCCAGTATCAAGAAGCAGATACCGTCATTCTGCAATCACCTAACGCTTGGCCTCAACAGTGTAAGTACGGCTAGCTCTAGGCCTTAACCTCGGGTTCTGGGTTTCTTCGGGTCTCCTTTTCACTTGCTCCTCCTTGCGCCCGGTTTTTTTTTTACGTTCCTCGCCTTCCTTCCCGGCTTTCATCTTTTGCATCTCTTTCTTTCGCTCCTTCTTCTTTTCTTCCTCCCGATCTCTCGCGACCCTCGCCCAGCTCGCCAAACCCTCCGGTTTCCTTGCACAAAAAAGCACCACCTCCCTTGTAGCCAACGTATCTTCGACACAGTCATGTCCGTTCCTTCCGTTAGTCTGAACATCTATTCCCAGTAACTCCTCACATAATATTTTAAGCCCCCACATGCGATTATTCCCACCCACTGCATTCCGTGCCAGAATTGCCGAATCCACAACCCGAGTGTGCACCATCCGGAGTACATCCAGGTCATTGTGCAAGGAGTGACCCACTAAGATCGTGTCTGCGTCAATATACTTCCACACCTCCTTACGGGCTTCAATCCATCCGGCCAGGGCTTCACCCCGTGCTATAGCCTCGATCATCTCGTCTTGTGTCACCCCGCTAACTCTAGTACGCCAGTCGGTAACCTTCTTTGAGGGGCGTACATGGGTATTCATAAGAGTTTCACCGGTAAGATAGTCGACCAAGCAAACAAGGACAACCTCATTAACTGCACCTTTAACGCCAGCCATCTCACAATCAAGGGTCACTGCCTGGCGTTTCGGAGCTTCAGGGGAACGTGGAGGAGCTACTGCATATTCCAGACACTTTGCTGCGAGCCGTTGGTCTGGATTTCCGTAGTCGTGTTCGGGAAGTAATGAACAGCCTCGGCCCGTCTTTCCACAACAGGAATATGGTCGGCTTGTAGTTGCGTTGCTAGGATCCTGAGAACATTAGATACAATCTCATCGCGGGACCAGATACTTACGGCTTTCGGCCGTCTACCAGGGTGGAATATGCAATCCCATCCGGATCGTATATCCTTTGCCATACCTGAGGCACGTTAGATGTATTGTTGCTCATCTGATAATTGAAACGTACCATCACAGTTCATGCATTTGCGAAGGCCAGCAATATCTTCCGCGCTGTACGGTCGCAGAAGGTACTGGTGTTTCTGGAGGTCTTGTGTCGAGTTAAGGCAGGCTTCGAGAGCTGCCAGCGCTACTGGCTGTTGAGAATCAGGAATCTTTGACCAGTAATTATTACCGTACTGGAAACTTTCGGTAGTACTACGAGTACCATTTCCGGTAGAATCTGTGGTCGGAACCAGTGTTTTCGTTGTCTCCGTAGCATCCGCGGACAGCAGTAGGCGGCGTTTGTCTCTTTTGTGAACCTTTGAGTTGCTGATATGCATCTGAAGGGCTCCCTCATGTGTGAATTCGCGCTCACAGACATCGCAGTAAATATTCGAGTTAGTTGTGATATTTGTTCCGAGCGCAGTTGATGTGGGAGTAGGATGGCGAACTGCCACATGGGCTTGTAGTTCCTTCCCGTTTCTCAGTGCCTCGCCGCAATGGCGGCAAAAACTGGGTGTAACAATGTAGCTAGTCATGGATTTTGTGTTGTGCAGTTAAAACGCGGATGCCTCAGGGTATTAATACCAGCGCCAAAGCTGGGCGGCGTCTGGATGAGGGAGTTTTCAGTGTGGTAGCATATGCTGTGTCACACACTTTACAAAGTGTTAGGCAACTATCATGCATGCAATGCATATCTGCTGTGCAACCAATATTGCCAGACATCCGTAAGAAGTGATTACCGCCGCATTACTTTGAGCCTCAGAAATGCAGTACACAAGAAAATATAGGTAATAGCGACGCTCGATACTATATCCGTCAAAAGTGAGTAAGTCCTTGGATGGGAGTTTGGGATATAGCAGCCTGGCAACTAATGCTGTCGACAATAACCCGAGATGATATACAATGGGAAGGTTAGAGTCATAGCGGAAGATCTGATATGACTCCATGCGAATACCTGCGGATCCTCGGGCCGCGCAGCGCATAGGGAGGGGTAAAATTATCTATGAATCATTTTTGCACTATTAAATTCCGGGGGTGCGGAACTGGTCACCGGAGATTAATCAGCTAGAGGACCGGCACACTGCAATAACTTGGTTGTCGAAAATATGTGCTCTATGCATTTGTTTTTCTGATGGTGGTTTGTGTTAATTTGGTTTCGACATAATTGCCATGCATACATGCTCGTACGATTCCATAGGGTCTTCGACCGATCGGTAACGCTTGGTTGCTTGCGGTGAATCCAGCACTCGAAGGAACTCCACCTCTACTTGATTCGTTTCCGAAGGTGTTAAAATGCGGTACCGATTCCATTCATACCGCGGCGGAATCCCATCGATGAGAGGAAAAGAAACAACGCGAAGAAAGCATCGAATGGACACCTCCCATATCTCCATAAGCAAATCCACGGCCGAGGCGTGTCTTGACGTGTTGCTGGAAGCCCTAAGATGCACTGTTGTGACTGCCTCTTTAGACTTCACACCATGACTGCCGTATTAGACTTCACCCACTGCTCACCCTTCTCCTTGCTTCTTCTCTCTTCACTTGTACCTGCAATCAACACACTCATTCGCATCAACGTGTTATAAACCCGGCGGTCGCTACTCACTAAATTCACCTATTTTTGGTTTTCTTTCGATATTTCCACAACCTTCTAAGAACCTTCTGGACCATGAAGATCTCCGAAGACCTCGTCGATCACAAAGACCTTCAAGAGCCGTGCCACCGAGACCTTCCAGACCGATTACGGCAACATTCTGAAGTTGAACGAGAACAACCACCCCATGTGGATAGTGACAGTGTGGGAAGTAATAAAGAGAGCAGATGCTTATATACGAGATTGTAGTGTGAACCACGGCATGCAAACGGGATGGGATTACTGCGCAAAAACCGTTCCGCGTACGGAGTGCAGGGGTACGGTTGCAACCGTCCTAACAAATCCCAGGATTTTTTTCGAAAATCACAAAAAATCACTATCTACTCAACAATCACACAGTACAGAGAATATCAGAGATTGCATTGTGATAGATAACTCAAAAGGCTACCTGTGAATAAAAAAATTGTCAATTGGACCAAATTTGAGGAAGTTGAAAATCTGAGTGAGAGTCCATGAAGCTGGCGGATTTTTGTCCTCCTTCTAATACCCATATTTCATCACCAATTGTAAATGGAATCTGGAAGCAATGATATCACAGCATCTATGGCATGCTAGGCGGTCATTCGTTCTGATTTCGTTTCGTTTGTTAAAGTGGAAGAAGGACATCTCGTCACTTGACCAGCCATCTGGATGGGAAGGGGAAGTCGGCATTATCATACTCCAGATAGAGTGAACGCAGTACAATTACAACAAACAAAATAAACAAATAAACGTGTCACTAGCGAGCTCTATAATCTTCAACCGCGACTAAATTTATTGGAACCCCACAGATGCATGTCCTGTCAGGCTAATGATTTATTGCTAGCTTGATATATCGGAAGTGAGTACTCATTACACCGTAGTCGTTTCAGCACTGCACTGGAATATAAGAAAAGATGAAAATACACAAACGAAAGCAGAGTGCAGAATGAACTAAAAAATCACCGGAAAGCATTGTTGACTTCATTTTTATTTTGGTTTAAGTTTGTCCGATGTTTGAGGTTATCCTGCGTAAAATGCGAAAAAAAAACCATATAGAACGAAATAGAACGCCTTGTAACACCACCACCACCACCACCACCACCACACAGCTCAAAGTATGTTGACAGAGAACATAGAAGGAAAATGGACAGACTAGTGCAACCACAAGTTATTATATGTCGATAGCGTAGGACTCGTAGTTGAAGTTCGGGAGATGCGTTATTCTGACCGCAGAGCAACTTGTGCTTGCTGTCTGAGGCAAGGTGAAATGAATTATGTTCTAGTCCATTTACACATCATGCAGCGGCGTCCACCCGTTTCCATTGGCTGCGGATGCATTGATACCACTGGGAAGGAGAAGCTGGAAGACCGCCTCATGTCCGTTCTCGGCGGCAATGTCCAGCTGTGTCCATCTGTTTTCGTCTGAAGTGGATGGAGCTGCGTTGGCTCCCTTGTCAGTGAGCAGCCGGGCCATCACCTCCTCTTCGTACATCAAGGCGAGGAGCAACGGTTTCTGCCCGTACTTGTCGGTGGTTTCGAGGTCTGCGCCATTGTTCGACAAGCAGCCGGGCTACCTCCTCTTGTCCGTTAAATACAGCAAAGTGTAATGGTGTCTGCCCATCCTTGTTGGTAGCGTTGACGTCTGCGCACTTGTTGATAAGCAGTTGCACCACCGCTTCGTGTCCGTTCTTTGAACCAATGTGCAGCGGTGTCCTCACGTCCTCCCTAGTAGCGGGATTATTGATTAGCTGTATATAGGTACTAGTTTTTTCCTATTTGCTAGATGATGATTTCTTAAAGTTAAAATATGTTAGTACTAATGGCATGCGTAGAAGAAGACCCCTGATATCATACCACTATAACCCTACTATCCTTAGTATCGTAAAATGAAACCACACGACAGTATCCTGCATGAACATTGTTCACGAATTCCCGGTTAGATTGCCGTAATAGCGCTGAGTCCTCTCCTAAGTCGTTGATTAAACCGGCATTTCTTTGTCCCTTAACCAGAGACATCATATTCTCATTATTCCGTCCTTTGTTAGGAACCCCAAACAAGAGGAGAGCAACGCATGAGGTCAAAATCGCGCAGTCACGCTCCGAACTGTGTTTCGTATCTGCTAATGCCTGCTGATGTTATTCCCATAGTGTGAAGCAAGGAGACCTTCACAGACTGGAGTGCGAAAAATGAGAACTTACTTGCTTGATCATAAGTCCTTCAAGACTATGTCTGATAAAAATGAGCGGACGGTGTTTTCCCTAGTTTGTTGTGAGTGCTATACCATACCACCCGGGGGTCTATTTGTAAACTTCATATATTTCAAATCTAATGGTAGATACCGCATCCAGGAGCTGTAGGGCATAATGTTGGATAGAGTTTGTAGATGTGCTACCCTTCAGAACTGAATCATAACCATATATGAGGATTCTAAGTCCCTGGATGTCTGTAGGCAGATAATCTCTCAACCACATTTTATACCCGTTCAGTGATTTCCACGAGCCAAATGCATGACTCCCGAGTCCTAGCACAGCAACGACACTAATAAAGTAAGTTCCTAATCTGAGGAGAACTTGTATGAGAATTTGTGACTTACTCTACAGAGGGCTCTCTAGAGGCGTACAGTGGTGTTAGTCCCAAAAATCACTGTCAATAACCACGACCGCTTCGATCGCCCCGAACTTCGCACGAACTTCGTGTTTGCGGCCCGGCCCACACCGCGTGAACATCCCGGGTGTGTATAGAAAAGTAACCGTTGCAGCCTGCATGTAGTGGTATATGGCGACAATGACAATTCCAAGACATTACTGTCGTTCTCCCAGCCATCACCTTCAGACGTATCCCGAACCAAGCTCTGTAGCCATTGGTCAAGTTGAGCTTTAGTAACGGAACAAAGAATTAAATAAATACGGAAAGTGCGATGAGTCTACTTCGATGGGAGATCATACATGTTCTGGTCTCCGGCAGGTGGTGCACTAGCGCTAGTACTGGTCTGTGCCACGTGGTTTCCTTCACTTGTAGCCGATTCCTGCCGAGGCTTTTTTTGTGACGGTGCATTTGAGTGCATAGTGCGCGGTGGCTCTGAGTTGATTCGGTATCAGACGGGGCTGCACTCAGTATCCTTTTGCGTTCGGTCGAGGTCGAAGTTTGACTGTCTGGGTCGCTGCTATTAGTTAGCAATCGGGAATTCGAGAGGGAATGTATAGAAGACGACAAAGCAGATGAAATTATTCCTGTCTGAATACAATCGTTTCCCGCCCTCCCTGTAGCCAACTGCTGCCGGGGTTTTGTAACTAATTGCGATATGGACACCGGGTCGACGGTTGACTCAATGCCTGACAGCGTTTCTGCGCTCGGTGTCCTTGTGTGTATGATCGTGAGTTGTCCACCTCGGTCGCTACTACTTTGGTTTTCGGTTGTTTTAGGAGTAGGATGAAAAGTAGACAGTAGAGAAAGGCGCGTTCCGCCTGATGCGGAAACCATTGATAATAAATCGATGATTGAGTGCGGCTGAGCAGACAACCCCTGTTATTAGGTCGTTTGCACAGAATCTCGATGCTAAGTGGAATAACCCACCATGCACATAAGTAGTAACCTAGCAGCCAATCGTGCGGCTCAACAACCCATGCAACTAGAAACCGAGACACAGAAAAAGATGCGGAAAATAAAGACATAGTTTGACAAAAATAGTCAACCCTTATCGATTGCGCATCAGGGATCATGCCCCCTGCCTCCACATCATGCTCTGCCTCATTAGAGCCGCAACAATTTCCTGCAGCCCTAATTGGAATCAGTGTCCACAGAATTTGCGCAACACCATGGAGTTTCGTACTTTGTGCCACACAAAATCTAAAACCCTAGTTCGATACTTATCTTACATCTAGTAATGGCGGCCGAGTGATAGTCAATCATACGTTGAAGTATACGACGGTATTAAGGCGTTCCCATCTTTGCCGGGAGTCTCTAAAGCGGTCTTGTTGAAAAGTTGTGGTATTATAGTATGATAGTTTCTTGTGCTGCGAAGCTCAGCTGATGGCTAGAAAATCTGATATCACGGCTTGCTCTCTGGCAACCACATGCAATCTCGGCTTCTGGTATACGTACATTTAATTGTGATAACAGTTTGATATCCGTATACCACGGCGCTGCAAAACCTCCAAAATAAGAACCGTCTGACCATAATTCTGTTGTACCGGGCGCTGAGCGAATTAACAGTCTCTTTCGATAATGTAACTTTGGTTGACATGTGGAACCTCTAAAGCTACAATCCATAGCTTTATTTCCTGTATCCCAATGTTCGCGATTCACTGTCCTTTATAAAAGCCAATGGTGACTAGTAAAAATGCATATCTAGTGGCAAGGGTGGCAAAGAGGGGCAACGGCATTCCCGAAGATTCTCTATACATAAATCAAGTCTTTCTTCTTCTCTCTTCTCTCTGTACCATAGAAATCATGCCCATTGTTCTCCCTTTCATATCTCCAACTAACCAACTGACCGTTAAGCACACACACCTCCGATAACACCTCTTAACGCCTGGTTTGCCAAGCTTTCCCCTCTTTGGGGGAGAGCGGGGTTTTACTTTGGCTTCATCCTCACATACCGGTGTGTGTCCGCTTGCCCTTTGGGTGAGTGTACCCCGTCACCAACATTGTTAATACCACTCAGCATCGACACCGAACGGTAGTCCCCTGTAGGGGCAACTCGCCTTCTTTCGGACATTTTACGCCAGTTATATGACGGTTACGACATGTACAACTCGGCCTGTTACCATCCGCCCGCCCACCAGCTTACAGCCTGACGATGGTCAAGTGACCTAGGGAGATTTTCAGTCTCGGACCTACGAATCCTGCCTGCTTCGGTTTTGGCGGTTGGGGTGTTCCACTGCGATAACATCATATGAAACCCTGGAGGGCAATAGCGAGAGATTTCAATGGGGTTTCGACTAAGTGGGGTAAGAAGGTTTAAGGAATGGGGGCCAAATTTTGCTTTGGGGAGGGGAACCGGCAGGCGTGCCGCAGTGGTCAGGGTGTTCGGGGAGCCGGGTAGAGATCCGGGTGGAGTCGCCGGGCGGTCTTTATTGCGGGAGGACAGAAAAGTGCCCGGAGGTTGCAAAGGGTATGGCTTTCACGACTTTGCCAAGGGGCTGAAAACCCTAAGGAAGTGATTGGGATCTAGGGGGGGCGGTGGAAATAAGTATATACGCCATAGCCGCGTAGCGGCTAAATGCAATATGATTAAAACAAACTGACCGTTAAGCATGACGGATAGGTAAGAACTAGTGGATTACTGGTTTAGCTCGGTGTACGGTGCGTTGCTTACCTGCTACCTAAGTTCTCCACACTGTCACTGAGGTGCTGCTTATTGAACGCCTCAACCTCATGTCCACCGAATATGACGAGATGGCACGCAGTGTCTCTAACCGATCAGTGCGGTCTGATACGACGGGAGCCTCTCCGGACAGTTCTAGGAACCTGTAGAGCGGCTAAATTAGCTGTTCCTAGCGCTAAGCTGGCATAAATTTGAAGCGCGAAATAATCCCCCACAACAAGTCTCGTACTGCTGCTGGCGTCTGTTGATAGATAAAGTTCGTGACTGCTCTTTTAGACTTCACACTTTATTCTTCCCTTTCCCTACGCATCTTGGACCTTTAGTCTTGTACCTAGACAGTCATCGCTCCAGAGCCAATACACACGGTTCTCCCCTTCATTGTCGCAACGGCGTCGACGTCCCACAACAAAAATGACCAGCATGGTACAGCCTAAAGCAAGAAATTAGCCAGAAAATTTCTAAACAATAATCAAGACTAATGGAATAGTGAATCTGGTTCTTCATGCAATGAAAGCTTCGGTGGTGCCAATGCATCGCGATATTTGTGGCTGACCATGGCAACTCTTTAGTTATCGCTAGCTCAATTGGCGAAATTTGTTACCACCGCCACCGTGATAGTGAATATATACAATGCCTTATGGACAGGTGCGTAGCTCATCCTAAGAACAATCCAGTTTTGCAATTTGCGCCCTACTCACTGCACTTCGACTTTTAGCCAGCTTAGCGCTAGACATGTAAATTAGCCGTTCTGCCGGTTGCTTGAACTGTCCGGAGAGGTTCCTTGATACGACTGCAGCCGGGCAGGGCCGGTCTATACCAAGGGCGGCTTGTGGAAATAATATTTGGCTGGTCTTTCGATCTACCACTATGAATCTGACCGGGCTGTCGATTGGTACAGACTGCACCTACTACACGAGGTTTCTTCACTGTCCCATCTATAAGGTCTCATCATTATACATACATACTAGCAATAAAAAATAATACAAATCAATAAAAGAACTACCCGAGAGCCTTCTGCTGCCCAGACAAGATTTTGCACATGTCGTGTTGCGATATGGAAGGGGAGAACAGTGTGCGTGTATAGACTATAGTCCAGAGAAGATAGAAGAAGAAAGACTTAGGAGATATACGAGAGAGTTGGGTGCCTTGTGCCCTACCAGATGTCTTACCATGAGCTCGTCAGGTCAACATATGCAACATGTTGTATCGTCTCCATAGCTACCAGTCCAGCTATTCCCATGATTTAAAGCACTCTATAGCTGTAATAAAGTATGCTGTGATGTTTCACACTTGTAGCAATATATGCAGCTTCCCCGGCATGGTTATCTAGACTCTCCTTGCCGCCTGTCCTTGAGAAATGGTTATCGAGAAGGTAAGAGAATTACAGATATGCCGGTTGCGTCGCGACTCCTTGATTCACATCACTATATGACCATACCAGAGAGCGTCTACCGGGAGTAGGCAACCGGAAGTAGTGCCAATGGTGGAGCCTTAAAATAAGCGGCAGTATGCGCCGTGATGCCAGTGAAGAGCCTAAAGACGAAATGTGGTATAAAAGAAACATGATATCCACCGCTTATCTCATTTCACATTTATGTTTCATCTTGTCATAGAGACTACTATGTCTTACGCCGTACACCCAGTGAATACATTAACAGATAGGACGAATTAACGAGAGAGCATGTCATTGTAAAACATCAAATGATCTACTCAATGAGCACTATCAATCCGTTTTCTCCGATCTTGCATCCATCTGGCCGTTCTTGAGCAGCGGCCACTTCTACGTTTTCCCTCGGTTTCACCCGCTAAAGGAATTATTGCATGATAGGTCTCTGTCTTTTGTGGCCGGAGATGAGTCTCGTATGGCCGGAGGTGGGCTTCGTATGACCAGAGATTGCTGTCGGCCTGAAGGGTCTATACATAGATGCGTACGCACGCATTCACACTTGTACTCATATATATATGGCCTTGTGGCACTCTTAGATAATATACAATCAAGCTTCTCTAAGTATCACTATTTTGAACAGGAATCCCGTCATTTGATTTGGTGGGCCTCGGCAATATCCCGTCTTAGCATCAATACGGGACGGGATTTAGACTATACTTAGCACTGTTGATGCTGCTAAGCACTGCTTAGCACTGCTGGTGTTTTGCGTCAGGTAAATTATTTCTATCTGATGCTTAGATACATGTTGTATACCATCAGGTAAATGTTTTCTACCTGACACTTAGATACATGTCATACACCATCAGGTAAATCTTTTCTACCTGACTGTAAGGTACATCTGTGATGAGTGACAGCTTATGGCTTATGACTCAAATAGAGAGACTGACCAGTTTACAACCAGTATCAGACCAATGATAATTCCAAACCCATCTGTATACAGTATAGCTACTCTGTGCCAAAGAGGTTTGAATTTAACCAAGGATTGGTGAACTTATGGGTTGACTGCTAAGGGAAAATAAGGAAAAGGAGAGCTATCTACCCCATATGATTTCTCCACCACTTGTAGTTAGAATTGATTTCCCTTGCTGCCTGAGTCTCTTCAGAATGTTACAAGGCTACTTGGGTGCAGCTTGGCGGTTTCTAAGGACAATGAAATGTCACTTGGGCAAAAATTACCTGAGTTATCGTACTATAGAGGGTCTCCCACTTCAGCAACTCAGAACTAGTACCTATCTCAATAACCACCAGCCCAAATCTGCCAAGACTGACATTAATTGACAGCTAGAATACTGTATATACTCTAATAGTATTACCAGTGAATTCCATGTATAATTGGTGTTAAAACAGGGGGAGTTAGGAGGTGGGCAAAAATCCGCCGGCTTCATAGACTCTCACTCACATTTTCATCTTTCTCAAAATTGGACCATTTGACTTGATTTTTGAATTGACATGTAGGCCTGGGAGTTGTCTATTATACTGCTATCTCTGATATTCTCTCCATTGTGTGGTTGTTGAGCAATTTGCAATTTTGAAAAAAATTCCGGGATTTACAAGGTGCCCCGCTAGCAGCTTGTTAGGTGTGGGCGCTGGTGCCCACGCCCCTAGTAAGGCGCCTGGGCTGTATGCATGAGGTGTTCTGTCCCGGTGCCTCATCTTGGCACGGGTGTCTCCTCCCTAATTAGGACTCAAAATCTGAGCACAGCACTGAATGACCTGCTAGAACTTGCAGCAATCAGTGTATGGTAGCTGTCATCAGGTACATATAATCAAGTAGCATTACAAAAGTGGCGCAGTTTGGAGGCAGAGGAATCTGAAATTCTACCTTCTAACACCATTGATGGTGGACGTGCGGTAGACGACTCTTACCAAGTATTAATTGTGCTCAAGTCTACGAAGTCGCCGCCGAGCCTAGTAGAACATACGGGATATTACCCTTAAGCTCGACAGAATTCCAATAGCAACACGGTTTACAGCATGACCATGCATTCGATGGTGACAAAGGCTGACAAAATACTGCGCAATTTTCGCCACTCTATTGTACATACTTGATTCGTTCCTCTCTCAGTCTTCCTTTCTCTATCTCCTCTCGCTACACACTTTCATACCCCGACTCCGCCATACCTCAAACTATCCTCGCCAATCTATATCTATCTCCTTTTCCCGCCTCCAAACTCCCTCTCCAGAAATAAAACAAAATTTGAAAGCTCAAGAAAACGAATAACACAAGCACCAGTCCAATGAAGACATTCTTAAACATAAAAGAGGACTGTAGCGATGTTGGGCCGACCCAGCTTCGACCATGTCGTCGTCAGATTCGCTATTGTATTCAAGGTTGAAGGATGCTGTTGGCCAAGTACCCTCTTTTCTATCTCCAAGACCTGCACTTCCAGCTCCTCAGCCTCCTTCCTCCGCCCCTGACTCCAGTATGTCGATGCGAGGTGCGCCATAGCGGTCAAGGTTGAAGGATGCTCTTGGCCATAAAGGTGTTCTCGCATGTCAGCTGATCTTTTGGCGTGGGCTTCTCCTTTTTTGTATGCACCGATTGATGAATAATAACTAGATATGCAAAAGTATAACAAGGAAATATCACCAGACTTTGCCTTAATATTTCTTATTAAGAAAGTAGCATGAGGGAGGTACTTTCTCCACACTGGTCAATTTTCTGGGACCGTTTCCGGTAAGATTCTAGCCAGTACGGTAGCTGCCCGTTCCATTGTCACACCCATCTCATTAGGAGATAGAAATTCTTCGATTGAAAGGTGAACGAGGGAGTGAATTCCGTGTTCTCTTCCATGCTCCAGAGTAGTAAGAAGAGAGAAATTAATGAGTTTGCTGAGAGCCTCGTTAAGGGTAGCTTCGTCACTACCTTCAATCCCACTGCGTAGTAGCAACTCATGCGGGATCCCCTGATGATCAATGCAGGCCATGAATTTGAGAAGTGAACTCGCAAGAGATGCCTGGTCCTCAAGCTGTCGAAATGTGATTGAAAACGTTGAGAAAATCGTCTCCGCATTGGCATCCCTTCCGAAAAATGTACCCGCCTTAGAGAGTAGGCGTTTCTGCGCATCCCTTGTGTTATTGAAAAGTGTTAGGTATTCAGCCGGCGAGAGGCATAAGTATGCAGCTGTCTGTACTATTCCAAGCGGTAAGTACTGAAATCCTTCGAGCAAAAGCAACACCGACTCGTTGTGTTCATATTGCGTCGCATTGGAATAATGTTGCACGAAAAGCTGCTTTGCTGGCTCGGGGTCCATTGCCTCTTTAGACAAGGTGTTCATATTGGATAGTTGATCGGCAACTTCGCGGTCTCTAGTAGTTATAATTATAGTTCCTTTAAACCCTTAGGGTATAAATCTTTCCAAACCGTTACTTCCCATACAGTCGTCTATAACGCAACTGTTAAATGGGAAGAAGTCAGTTTTATTATCGGCATTGTCCAGAATAACAATCCGGTCGCCGCTTTCAGGACTCTCGAACCAGGTCTTCACGAGTGTCAGGATATCTTGCTTTGAATCGACGTATCCTGGAAGCTGGAGCTGGTTTGCCACCTTGCGGTAGTCCAATTCAAATTGCATTGCGCTTCTAGCGTTGATCCAAAAGACAGAGACGTCTGATCCTTCATAGTACTCGTAAACAAATTCAAGTACATCTTGAGTCTTCCTGATTTGTTTCAGTATAATATGTATTCCTAGGCGTGTCACAAGCGATCATACCCTACTCCGCCAAGGCCTAATAGTCCCAAGCGTGTGTGACCACCAGTCCCATCATCTACAAGCCGGCCCCTCAATCGAGCAAGATTTTGGGACCTCCGGATATATCCTTTGTTTCTGGAGAAAGGAACCAAAAACTGAACAGACGATTGCACTTTTAAGGATTTACCGGCCACTCAGTACTGTGTTCCAGAAATATCGTGAATTGTAACTACATACTGAGGATGTGGGGTGCAACAGAATACTCAATTATCGTATGAACACATCACAAAGATCAAATTCGCAACAACTCTGAAGGACCTCCCGTAGAATGCACAGTCGCTCTAACCGTACTAACCGATCGAACGCATGTGAAAATTTCGCCGAACAATTCGTGGGAATTTCAGAGGGTTTCCGCACGGAATTTTAGATCGGTTCCGCATCCTACCACTGATTGATAAGATAAGATATCGGTAGTTAATTCTGTCCCCATGCGCACACAGATACATCAACCTTCCAGCCGCTGCCGCCTTCAGGAACATTTATCCACTGTCTCCTCTCGCTACGCCGTCTCCGATTTCCGGCGTGTCGCATCATCTGCTTCTCCTAACTATTCCTTCCCAGAGAACAAGAAGTATTTTTTCTAGTGTTGTGCATGGGATCTAAAGAGACGAGATTTCAGTAAAGCCCGGGACGTCTGCAGTCTAGTGGGCCTGCGACGGCATGTAAAGTCCTGACGGTAGTGCCAAGATGTCTCGTAGTTATATTGATTAGCAAATCCACTCTCAAAAAGCACGGGGTAGGTATTTGATTGCCCAATAAGACTGCTCGCTGGTATTACCAAGGGATCACAGATTGGATTAACTGTGGAAGGTACCCAGGGAAGGATATAATCCCATGGCATTGTTGAGCAGGAATTGTCTAACCATCTTTCGAGCAGCCACTCTACACTATCATCAACTTCTGAAACCACTTGATGCGCTCTATGACTCTACGGACGTGATGTTACCAAATCACCAAACCGTCACTCGTATCATGTACCCGTCACTCGGCTTACATTCGAGTGTGGTGTCCCCTAGTCCGAAAAACCCGGCCCGGATAGTCAGAGATAGGTAGTCCACATCCCACCCTTCTTCCCCTTTAACAAACCAAAACGACAGTAAATGACTGATAGCCCCTAAACAAAAGAAAGGACAAAGAAATACTAAATACACTCGACTTAGCGGTATGGGAACTTTCCGACTTCTGTGGCCGCGAGGAAGTCCATCACCGCTTGATCACACATCTCCAAAGAAAACAACTTGGATAATTGCACGTGCCAAATAACGTAGTCTAAGTACACATGAAACAATGATGACGATGAGATTCCGCAGCAAGAATTTCTGATACAAAGTGTCTTGATCCTCATCTTCGCAGCAGCAGTCCACACTTACTTACCGAACGCGAACAGGACAACAGGTTGAAATGGTCAAGAGGATTTTTATACTCGTGGCATGCGCTTGATTGATCTTAGGTGGGGAGTTGAGGGAGCCATATCAGTGATTCAGCTGTTCTAAGTCACTAAGGGAGCAAGAAATCAATGCCTACCGAAAGAAGTTTATATTCATCTTGTCTGCCGGAAATCAATTAGTACGGCTGGTAGTTTGTGACAGAGACTCCAGCTGGACCAGGAATGGGTAATAATAATAATTAGGCCTACTTTCAGCAGCTTGAAGCTGGAAAGTCAATAAAGAGTGGCCAACTGTGGGATACAGATCGAGAAGTGAGAGCACGACTGCATAGGAGGAACTCGGAAGCAAGGGTTATCTGTGATGTGCTGGAGAATAATTGGATGCAACTTGAAGGGTCCGTTTTTGATACAAAAATGAAAATGAGTGGCAGAGCAGAGGTGAAAATTGCAGGACTCAAAGCAGACTTGAAACCGAAGAGAAACGATTAAATGAATGAAGTAGGACTGACTGCTGTTGACAAGGACCGCTTCGCTGCGAAGAAGGGAACTGCTCTTTGGATTGCGGGGATTGGATAGGGGTACATGTTATGGGGTACGCTATCGACCGGTCTCACTCCAATGAAGTTCATTATTTGGGGCCACTTTTATTTGGGCTAGTTCGCAACCATTTCCCTGTCCGCAAACCTTATCCTGTTTGTGAATGGGTCAGGAATATCGTGAACTTTCCTTACCAGTTCGAGAACAGGTGCGGTCACAGATAGGACGGAACACATGTCTGTAAACCGTTGCTGTGGCCTGAGTGTAGACGCCGTCAGAAGATTCTGCCATACTTTATTCTGATGAAGGTTATTGTTCATTCCCACGGTTCGAATTATATCATCGACAACGGCAGAAAAGAGGTAAACCTGAGATGGACTGACCACCAAAATCGCTTAAACTTCACCTCTATTGAACACATTTTGGCTGGATGAAGCTGCGGATACAGAGACGTCGAGTGCTAAACTTATTACGAGTCGCAGATAGAATAAGCACATTCTTATTGAGGAATGGGAACGTATTAGGGTAGTAGAAGTAAATACCGAAATCGCCAAATCACTGACGATCAAGGAAAGATATATCAAATCAAACAGGAGCGATAATTACTACGCATAATCATAAGCCCGCTATAAAGTTTTCTTATTCCCCATTATTCTTTAATCTCTTTTACTATTCAGATCGTATCTACTAGGTTTTAAGTCAGGAATTTCTAATTCTTCTGAATAGTGGTTGTCTCTACTGCAGCTACTCGCTCTCCCTTTTCTAGTTAAACAATAATCACAGTTTCTTTTGCTTCAATCCAGTCACCTAGAATATAAGCGTTTCGGTCATATTCTATTTCATCGTTAAAGTGCGAGGGGGTGTCATAGAGTAACTCAAGATTTCTAACAACTTTGGCTATCTTAGTCATTCTATTTTTGGTGATTGCATTGAATAGTACTATATCTCAACGTTAAACCCGTCGCCGGCCTGCGTTGCTCCAGAATTGAAGATCATATACCATACTATCGGTTACTGAATGCCCACACATGTGGGTTAGGGATTGTTGTTGTTTTAATCATTTTTGCATTCACTCTAACTAGAGTATGGCAGTATCTAATTCCCTCCCCCTCCGGATAGCCGGCTCAGTGGGGGAGCTCCCTTCTACCCTTCTTCCCTTCTCTTCTTCCCATCTCTTCTTCCCATCTCTTCCTCCCCTTAAATAAACGAATCGAAAGCGAACGGTCGTACTTGCAACAGAAGGAAACGAAACTTCAAGCAACCGGTAAATTGAAAACTGGCGGGTAGCTTACGAAAACTTCGAATTCTCACAGGTTGCACAGAGGAAGACAGGTGCATGGGTTGTTGGTAATACATACCATCCCTCCTTTTGTCCGAACTTGCTGATGTCGATCACAGTGCGTCACTCGCAGAGTCCCGAGAAATCGCGCGGATTGTCAATGATCGCCCTGGGATATCTCGACCTTAGTCCCGTTTTAGCCGGGTCGTGTATAACATTTGTTTCATCTCGCTCGCCTCGTTGCTTAAAGAGTGCCTCTGCCAACGCCACCGCTAAGAATACGAATCCGACTACTGCGCACTCCGCCTTCAACGTATCAAACTACTAACGCACTCATTCTTCCATGCTCAAATACGCGGTCTGCACCGAAGTACTTGGCCTAACCTAAGCATGCTTCAATCCGTACAATCAACCGATAGCAATGGAAATAGGGTAGTGTGAAATCAGTATCTAAGGTAGCGGCAGTAAGTTAGAATATTACGAGCCGCATCTTAGATGGGTCGGTGTTTGAAGTCGAAATGTTCATACCTGATTGGGAGAGCACCGTGTGTAGCAGAAGAAATAAGCCCCGACAAGTAAAACCATTCAATCACTAGAGAAGGATAGCACTTCCGCGACCTTACATGTAATTAGGCAAGAAGAACGCCAAACAAGGGAGAAATATGATGAGGCAAACGAAAGAAAGGCGACACTAGCCAAATGACTAGCAATGACGACATTTATGAACTCTCCGCGAACCCTATTATTGTGGATTGCTGGATCAGTGTTTCGAATGAGGTAGGCCGGGCGGTAATCAGTCCTATGGTATTACTATTGTGGTGTCAGTTGTTCCAGTCAGTTCACGGATCGTACACACTCCGCAAGCTGACTAGTTATTTCACGGAGGGTACCATATACGCGTGCGCATGTATGCGCATTCAGTTGGTCATATGAGATCAAGTGTGGCAATCGACATGGTTTGCAGTGTCAATGATATTCTTCATGGATTCTATCGTACAAAAAATATGGATCGGCTTGCCCCAACAGTTTTCCATTAGATTCCGCCATTATTCATATAAGGACACGCCATGTGTCCTTTTCTGATTGGTCGTAATTCTGTGGCTGAGTGGCTGATTGTGGCAAGTACCTACCACTTAAACTCAGATCCCAAATGACCTGCCCTTTTAATTCTAATGAGTGTTTGGCTCTGATTACAAAGTGTCCTACACACAAAATGTGGACTATGTCCTCTTTCACCTCCCAGTCTTAGATTTATGATATCTCTTATATTGAGTCAGAAATTGTGAATCAACAGCATTTTGGAGCATTTTTTTACAGCCGCACTATGAATATTAGTGATATAGTAAATTGGAGACCAGGAAGTGAAAGAGGATCTGTTTATGAATAGTTCATGTATAGAACACTTTGTGATCAGAGCAAAACTCATGGACTTAAATGAACTTGAATTGATTGGAGTTACCCAGTGGAAGGTATCTTCCCAGTTGCCAATATGCTTGCTCTAGCCACAGAAACAATAGAGACTCTCCCGGACTTAGATCACTAGGAGCTGGCCAAGAGATGATCTAACAAATTTGAATTCTAGGAGTATGTTAGAGCCATATACATCTGGAAGCATAGGAGCTGCTAAAAATGAC
>Ga0307515_10005051_pt1 | contig 26832 bp, 17 predicted proteins | sample 17_EM_MG_FD_194513 | JGI IMG/M metagenome (GOLD analysis project Ga0307515, IMG submission 194513) | Populus trichocarpa ectomycorrhiza microbial communities from riparian zone in the Pacific Northwest, United States - 17_EM | ecosystem: Host-associated > Plants > Roots > Unclassified | place... | reverse complement strand
AAGATTTTTGCTTACGTTTTTAACAAATCTCGCCAAAGGCTCTCAGACGTGATTTTGCAATTCGGAAGACGGCGTAGGTTATTCCGACGCTAGCTAAAAAAAATCACGTCTGAGCTCGCTGAGGTAATTCAAACTCCCCTTCAACACCACCGGCAGGCCATACAAAGTCAAACGCGGAAAACTTATAATCTACTATATTATTCCGGTAGAGACGCTTTCCGTACGGCCTTGCAGGCGAATGAAAGACCTTGGCCCGGCTGTTGTTTATATTTAGACAAATTGTAGAAGAAATAATTGAAGTTAAGCTTCTACTGTCAATTTATAACAATATGCAGTGCTGTTAAACCAAGATCCTGCTCGAATTAGAAACGAAACTAGGCTACTAAATAATTGTCAGTTCGCCTATGTCCCATCCCTCAGCCATGCCATCATCCTCGGGTATCTGCGCAACACCAATCCGCCGATAAGTATTTCGGTAGCATGTCGGCTCAAGTATCAGCGCATATATTGTGCCCTCATACTCGTTACTCTCTTCATCACCCTCCCCATCACTCTCCTCATCACCCTCCTCATCACCCTCCTCATCACCCTCCTCGTCACTCTCTTCATCACCCTCCTCATCACTGCCCACAAAGGGAAAATCAGACTTGAGGATCATCAGATAAACAATGCCTTTACCAAAAAGAATAGGACCAACTCCCTCAACTCCCACCACAGTATCATGACTGCAGACAACTTGCTTAGGTAGAAGCTCAGAAGAGCGATCATTATACGTAAGTCCTTCTGATCGTTGATAAAGAAGGCGTCTATCTTCACAATTATCAAAGAAAGGACTAGGACAATCAGCGAATTGGTCTACAGGCTTCCAGTATCCTCGAACTCGTAGAGTACCAGATTCCACTTGGCCAAATACGTCGCTAGAACTGGTTTTGATATCGTGACCAACGATCGCGACACCATACTTCCATGAAGGTACCACGTGGACATAATCGTAGATCCATTCCCTCTCACCGAGATCGAAAGTCATAGATGCCCAGCTCCATGTCGGGGCCGTATATTCCTTGTTCCGTTTGCCTTGGCCACAGGAGATCCACATAAGGCCACGTTGAATATCTTCTAGCCAAACACCGGCAAAATAGGTGAAGCCTGTGCCTCCTTGAACTTGTCTAGCAATTCCGCCCGTCGCGGGCAAAACGTCAGTGGCGGAAGTAAGCTTGCGATGGGTAAAGTCGTCCACAACTACAGAGTACCACCACTCTAAGTAGCTTTGCGGAGACTCGTATTCTGATAGATTTGTATACGCTACCTCCTCGATTGGGCGTCTCTGTGTGAAGATATCCTCGTGCCGGCGATCAGTGGTTGGGTCAGCTTCACAACAGCGCAGACTGCGACAAGCCCAAAACAACTGCTCACTCGAGTATTTTAGTATCCGAGGTGATAAGAGATCTTCCTGTAAGACCCATCCTCGAGTGCGGAGTGGCGTTAGCGAATCCAATCCAGGAGTCAAGCACTCCCGTACATAGAAACGCCTAGGATCGCCGGCCTCGGCTCCTAGGTATGGGATACCAATGGCATGAGCTTTGCTTCTTCTTTTCGAATCTCCGCTCAAGAATATCCCAGATCCGCTCTCTGAAGACGCCTCTGCCATGATTGTCAAGGTTGCATTCCGGTAAACATTATGCATCTGACCTGCTTCAGAACGCCAATCATCGACCGAGTCTTGGATGATACACAGGGAGTCAATCCACAAGTACCGATAACCCAATCTTCTAGTAATTGTAATGGCATCTTGAAAATTCAGCGGCAAGCTTTCAAACTTGATTCTGTTGATATGAGATTTCAATGTTTGAGTTGTTGTCTTTAAAATTTGGGCTTTGCCCCAGCAATGACTTAAGGCAAGCCAATGCCCTGACCGACCTTTAGTTTCAAAGAGTGAGAGATCTAAGGTACGATCTAACAGTTTCAGGTCGAGGACTCTTGTTGGTAATGTTTTCTTAGAACCACGTCCACATACGGCATGGCGCTCTAGGCAAGTTTTGAGCCATGAAATTGCAAGCGCAAAAGCTTTGTCCGATCTGCAGGTCTCTTCTACTGGTCTCGCTCTTATGACAGACGCCGAGGGATCCTCTAGAGCATGTCATAAATATGCATCACAGAGAAATTGAATATCGGCACCAACCTGAAAGAGTGTAGAGCTCAATATCCTGCCAGAGGTCATACCTCATATCTCCATTTCTGTGGAAATCTGGAACTGCAATTTGAACAAATCTAATTCCGGTGTCAATCGTATTCTTGATCTCTGAGTCCTCCACTCGCAACACAACAGGCGCAGTTGCGAGTTTTCTACCAAACTTTTTCGATGGGAAAAGGCTTGAGAGCGGTTCATAACTGCTCTCAGTCCCACCAAGCCACTCTCCAGTACTAATCTCGATACGTTGTACTCTGCAAAGTTCAAGGTCACGTTTATATAGCGGCAATCGCTCCCTGATGAAGGTGCAAAGAGTGCATCCTTTAGAGGCTGAATCGCTCAGGGCATTGTAGCTGGCATGGAGCTGCTGCCCACCTCCATCAACCACTTGCTTGAGGTCAATGTGTCTGCAGGCGGTGCAGAGCATTGTTAGAGTTCTATCGATTGTTGAATTGACATGGTAATAATGATATCCGATTGCGATAGATAGCTCAACTTAGGTTGCAAAGCTTGTGTCGATAAGCAGGCGTGCTAGCAGAAGATCAATAGTATATCCACAAAACCAGGGGTTGAGGCATTTTCTGTTCGCTTAGTGTGCCACTTTTTTCCCCGCCCCTCGTGGCCGCTTCCATCGACACCTCATCGCGTCTCCATCCAGAGCACTCTCTATGCGACCCTCTTTGCTGCCAGAGCTTGTGAAAACTCATATTTCCCTCGCGACCTTCCTAAGCTAACTTGGCTGAAAACGCGCCCAGACGACCGCTGTGAATACACTCCACCCGCTATTTCTTGTATCGCTACAACATGGCTCAACCATCACGAAAGCCCCGCAGAAACCGCCGAAGATCCGAGTGTCCTACAGATCTTACAAGTGGCATTAGAGGGAGAGGAAATTCTGAGGAACATAGCTCAGTTCGCAGCTGAAACGGAGCGGCGTTCGAGGATGATGCCCGAAGAAAATATTGCGGAAAACGGGTTACGTTTACGACGTCGACTCGAGAGTGAGAATTTTCCAAACTTTTCTTCTTGCCTGTGTAGATTTCGTAAGTGTGTACTTCGAAGAACTGGTGTCGAAAGTTGATATAATATAAATTGATGACAGCGATAGCCATAATCCTCCCCATATGAATACTCATCGCAAGCGATTGCGCCGACAGTCCGCACAAACCTGCACATAACACTAGGGACACCGCATAATAAATTTCGTACGCCGTTTCGCGCACATCTCGCAACGGAATACTTGCCCATTCCCACCTTCAACATTTGGCAGCCATCCCCGATGCGCACATTCATGATTCTCACGAAGTGCATTCCGCATCTGGTCGACGCGGCGGTTGAATTCAAATCGGGGAAGTTGAAGTGGTGCATCGCGGTTGACGACTTCTCTTGCTCTGACGACGAGTCGTTCTTCGTTCCACTGGTCGCAAGGTCAGTACTTCCAGTTCACGTCGCAGACGTAGCAGAATTCGGCGCCGCATTTGCAGCTATTAGAAGTCAGTAATGTGTATAGAAGAGTCAAGGAAAAGGGAGGGCTCACGTCATGTAATAAGATCTTAGGCATGAACAGATTTTGTTTCGTTAATTGATGGTGTTGAGGAAACAAGTTTCGTAATCTATCGTGGGAGTTGTTTATCTTATCGATAATGATTAGCTAGGTGTCCTAAAAATCGGGTGTGGGATCGACGTCCGCGCTTAAATATCGCGCTCACGCCACATCTCCGATCTCCCCGGAAAGTTTCGACCACCACAACGGCTAGTACACGTACGGGGCGGACGCCCTCCCTGCTAATATGCTAGCAGAATAATACAGCCCAACCATTTTGCAAGGCTCGCTTATTTTGAAAACATACTAGCAGGGAGGGCGTCTGCCCCGTTCGTGGTACCCCTTGTATCTCTAACGGCTGCCACGCCATGTTTGTTTCAGCACTCGAGGGCGTTGTAGCCGCCTATATACCGTGCCACAGCGTCATTATCACGCCGACTTCTATTCCTGGGGCCGAAATCTAATAATAAGCGTAACATGCATCTAAATTACCTACCCCAGCGGCTACAAGATACACTATGCCGGGCGATTTATATTCCATCTCTGTAAGGCTGGGGGTATGCCAGTGCCCTGGCCTAGCTTCATCCGAACACTGTGCCACATGCAGCTTAGAGAAAACATCCTTTAGCCGCCTTGCTTGGCACGTTTTGCTCTAGGAGGCTGGGGAAGCCAGACGGGCCCTTGCGCGTAGGCCTGGCTGTTGATTTGTGGTAATGGTCGGTCAAGCATGCTGTTTCTAGAATCGTGACATTGCTGGCACGCACGTTCCTAGTAACAAACGTGTTTGATCTTTCACGCCGCTGCGGATCATCGGTCTGGAGGCTGGTCGTTTATGCCAGGCCATGCGTCGATAATAGTATCTTGATGGTAAGGAACTGCTGCTTCTGCTTCTTCTCCAGCCTACCACACTTCTCCTCTCGTTCAGTCTACCAAAAACTACCTCTTTACTTCCTCATTCACTTCGAAGCTGGCAGAGCCAGCCGATTTCTTAGAAGTTCCCCAGTGGAACATAATCTAATACGTCTCTGAAATGTCGAACTCAATGAAATGGTCCGCTTATCCAAATATCCCCATCTTTCTCGAAACTAGTGATGATCGCGGATTACCGAAGTCGTATGGAACTACTCCCACCACGCCGACCATCTCTCCTGCTCTTGAGAATCCACCAGATCGACCAGTCCACCTCAGCTTTCCGACGCCATCGACTCTTCCGGCTCGGGACCGTTCTGCAGTATGGCCTATCCCAGAACCATCGCCAGAGATCGAAGTGCAGCAGCCTCGCCGGCCTTTACTTCGCTTCTTTCCATTAGTAAGACCAAGGGTTCGCTTCAATGGTGCTCGTGCTTCGCAGTGTTCAGAGAAACCCGAATTCACTGACTTGGAATCGGGAACTGCGGACATCGACAACAGGATCAATTTCGGTGGTTTGGGCATTATGGATGGTCTAGCCAAGCTTCCATCCATTCAAATACCATCCCCAGTCGATGAAAAACCCGGGCGCTTGCCGAACATTGCTGAACGAATCGAACAGAGGCTTTGGCGGTATAGCTTGAGCGGAAATGTCATTGAAAGATGGCTGCTCGAGATCATCAGCTGGACAATAAGTGCTGTATGCATGGGCGCTATTGTCGGTGTCCTTATATACCTGAGAAATGAGCCTTTATCCAAGTGGCAGCTCAACAGGATCGGTCTCACACTGAACGCCTTCATCTCGGTCCTGTCTAAAATCGCCTCTGCAGCTCTTCTTCTTCCAGTAGCTGAGGCTCTAGGGCAACTGAAGTGGAGTTGGTTCCAAGGCCACTCAAAGAAGATGTGGGACTTTGAGATCTTCGACAACGCTTCGAGAGGTCCATGGGGTTCATTTCTATTGTTGATCCGGACGAAGGGCAGGGCGTTAGCGGCATTAGGAGCTTTGGTCACTATATTTGCACTTGCGCTGGATCAATTTTTCCAGCAGGTGGTCGACTTCCCTGACAAATGGAAGCTACAAGGGAATAGCTCAATTCCTAGGGTGGTGCGATATGAGCCTGTTTATCCAGAACAGTACATGAACGGATTGTTGCAAGCGCAGCGCGATGAAAACCTCTATGCGGTGCTCAACAGCTTCTTCTACAACAATGGGACCCAACCAATGCAGTTCGGCAATGGCACTCGGGCAGACGTTCCTCTTTCCTGTCCAACTAGCAACTGCACCTGGCCACCATACGAGACTCTTGGGGTCTGTAGCCAGTGTGTAGATGTTTCCCAGCTCCTTACGTTTGATTGTCTCGAAACACGGGTGGACTGGACGTCTAATCTAACTGGCCCCGGGACCGAGTGGACATACCCAAATGGAACTGTGTGCGGGTATTGGCTCAATGCGACGAGCGAGGAGCCAGTTCTCATGTCGGGCTATCTGAAAAACTCGACCGACTCCGGAGAAGAGGAAGCTCTGTTGATGCGCATTTTACCCCTCGTGACCAACCCTATGAGGCAGACTTTCTATGGTGGTTCGATTAACTTCAAGCATATTCGTAATCCGATAGAAGACTTCATCATCGCTGGTGCTGCGAACGAAGCTCCAAGCGTGTACCGGAATGAGACGCCTATCGCACACGAATGCGTGCTTTCGTGGTGCGTTAAAACGATTCAGTCATCTTACTGGCTAGCAATGTATCAGGAAGAAGTGACAGAACATTACATGAACGAAACGGAAGGGCCTTACCCTTGGACAACTATACGGATCGATGGCCCGCAAGGGGGTGGTACTAATACCTCCTACGCGGAAGATGTCGTTATTGACGCGCCTTCGCCAGGTCCAAACCATTCTACCTACGGGCTTAGCGGTCTTACGGCCATGAACACCGTTGGTACCTTTGACGAGATTTTCCCTTCATTTACGACCGTTGCGAACTCTTCGGCTGAACCGTTTTTAAGATACAGGACGAGCTTCCGGGACAGAGTCATGCTTCGGAAGATGCAGAAGAACCCATGGATACCACCAGCCAACGTGAGCGAGCACGTGGACAGGATGGCGACGGCCTTTACCAACGTGATTCGAGCAGGGTCGAGCAAGGAGATGATTCACGGCGACGCTTACGATAAAGAAACGTATGTCAGAGTTCGATGGGGATGGTTTTCCCTTCCACTTGGCCTGCTCATTCTTAGCTTTATCTTTCTCGTTGCAACAATCATCAAGAGTGCAATGGAAAAGGATCAAGTGGGGGTATGGAAGACATCGGCTATTGCAACACTACTCTACGGCCTGCCGGACCATTATCAAAAAAGAATTACCCGCCCAGTATCAAAAGGCACGCCGCGAGCAAGGGCGAAGGAACTGAGAGTACAATTACTCCCAACGAAAGGTTGGAGAATTTCCGGGGATATGACCTCTCCTACGACTCCCAAAGCTCCACGGACCCAACCTCCGCCGGGTTGGCTATGAAATCCCCAAAGAATATTGGAAATGATCCACGCATTACAGTCAACTGGTTTTGTCCTCATCGATAGCTCTTTCAATGCGATTCCATCTAGCTTTCGAATCCATTCTACTAGGGCGTACTCTATATAAACTTACTTTATCACCTCCTTCATTCTACCTCTGTCCTTCATTATCCTTGATATCCATCCGCAATCTGTCAAATCTCTCAGAATCGCATTCTCCATCGGTTTCCCTCAACTTGGCCCTTAGTCTTGTTATTTCAACATGTCACTGAAGGTATTCCTTCGGCGCATCACACACCTCTCTAGGGTATCTGGGATTTTTCGCAGCATTTGAACGAAATAGGATTCGCTAAGAGATCAGTGGTACTAGACAAATTACCAATTCACGAATTCATTCGAAATTCCATGATACTCAACACCCCAGACCACTCATCTCCATGGCGACAGCTGAATTATTAATCAGTGTGGCCAACAGGCAGCGTTCAGCGAGCGATGACGCCTTCCGCTGACTGACTGCGGCCAATCAAGTCGCTAGCTGGACGCTCGCTGGAAAGGTGTATACGCTGACTGCAGAGCTGACAGCGCGCTTATCCTAATCGGGTAATTTATATAGATCTGATAGAGTCATAGGGTCAAATTTTAGATTTTTGGCAGCACTTCTGTATATACAAATAGTAATATTATCCGATCTTAGATCTACCTAAATTAACCTCAAATAGTGTAGGTATTAAATCCCCGTTTTTCTTGCTTATTCACCCTACACGTAACTCTTGATATAACAATACTATTAGTATTATGTTGAACGAAGCAGTCAAGAAGGAAAACTCTGTCGAATTACTGTAGGCTGTTAAGCCTCAATATATACAGTCAAGTCAAATGGCCAAGACACCCCTGGTCTATACCCTCAAAGGAAACAGGACGACGATCGCAATTAGCGCGTCGTCTGACATATTACGATACGTTCGGCCGAACAAACGGTATCGTATTAAAGAGATTTGACTGTAACGCCAAACTATCTACGAACATCCAATCACAGCCTTGCCTGATGCTCTTCGCTCTTCAGACCTAGTCAATTAGCATACCTGAAGTTCCATTGTCCATATAATACAAAGCCAGCCCAGAAGTAGGGCGCTCGAGTTGGTATGTTCTCCTTGATGCTAAGAGCAGCAGCTCTCATACGCCTTGCCAGGTCAATAGTCTCTTCAAATTTGTGTTTTTCATCACAATCAATACCATAGAAGTGCTCGCTGAACTTCGCACCCGATAGTCGGTCATGGATAGGCCACATGGTAGCAATCACTGAGGACGCACCTGCGAATAATAGACCGGACACAAGGCCAAGCGGCTCATCCCCTGGGTCTAGCCTCTCAACACCTGACCCGCAGCCGATAAGGAGCATGACTGGACGCTTACTCGACAAGTCCAATTTGAAGACTTCGCGTGCAGCTAATTTCTCACCATGGTGGAACAGTAGGGCTTGATTGAGAGGATGGTCTTCTGAGATGACGTGGCCATGGAAATGTACCCATGAACCCCCGCTGGTGCTTTCCAAGAATTCTTCTTTTGAGACGTCATCAATATGTTGTCGCCCGCCGCACCGTGCGACAATCTTGCTGACAGCCTCCGAGCCAGCCGGCGTGTCTCCTGTTGGGCTAGCAAAGAACTCAAACTCCCGAACATCTGGGTGTGCGCCACTTGAGGTTTGTTGCATTAGTCGTCTGAGTACTGCAAAGGAGTGGGTGTATACGACAGGCGCCAAGTCGAGAAGGCATTTGCCATCCACAGGGATAGCATGAACCGGTATCTTGAAGATGACCTGTGTAGGGCAGAGAATGAAAATGCTATCCTTCTTGGTTTCGAGATTAATAAGCGGCCGTACAAGCTCTTGAAGCTCTGACAGTATCTCATCGGCAGTTTCAGGATCGGAAAGATCTTCCTTCGAAGCTACCAAACTGTGGTACCATTCTTCTGCCGCCGATCTGGTGCAATTGAGTTCCCACGATGTATAGGCAGTTGAATCCTGGGAGACACAGAGCAAAATCCTCTCCCCAAGGATCATCCAATGTACCAGAACAACAGCCTGGTTCGTCAAGAAGTGTTCAAGAAGTTTGTCATCCGTCTCGGCTCCTTCGATCTGCAGATGTGACTCATCCTCGACGTGCTCGAGGCTGTCATGAAGGGCTCGCGCCTTGCTATACTCGATCCATGACCATGCTTGATGGTGGTCACCAAGGGCAATGCAAATATCCACGGCCATGCCGAAAATAGAGTATGGTGTCTTTGCGTTTCGTCCGCTTAGTGCGTATCTTGTCAGCAGATTGTCGAGTTTAAGATTGCCGAACAAGGGTTTCATCTCCTCAGTCCAAAGCTTTCGCACTTGAGTGATGTGGTATAGAGTATTCTGCAGAGCGTTGTCGTCAGCATCTCGCTTTGAATACCACAGAGCGGCTTTCAAAGTATGACAGCACGCTATCAAATCTAGCCGTTGCTCCTGTGTGCATAAGGCGAGACAATGATCGAGCTTTTCATTCCCGGATGACCAGTATGATGGTTCGTGATTGTTTTGATAGAGATGCAATCTAGCACGGGCGGAAGTGAACAAGGCCATTTGCTCCATGGTACCGTTTTTTGCTATCTTTGAGATCTTGATGACCTCTTCTAGGTCGTCGATGCTGCTCGCGTAATCTTCATAGTCAAACTTTGCGTGAGCTAAGGCGAATAAGATATGTGGGCGATATGTTAGCTGATCCGCGTCCTCAAGATGGTTCAATGCCTCCAGCGTGTTTGCATACCATTTTCGGCCGGTTGGTGGCAAGCCCTGGGCCACCGCTACATCAAGTTCCTTATCGAGGAGATCTCGAGCATAGCGGAAGGCATACTTCCACTTCTCCCGCTTCTTGGTGTCCTCGTACAGAAGTTCTAGATCTTGAAGTTTGGCTGCGTTCCAGCTTTTCTGCTGAGCTCCGTGTGGATCATCGAGCACGATGACAACATCATCCGCAAGCACGAGTCGCAGGTTGCATTCAGCTTCGTCCTTGATATCCTCGTCATCACAATCCTTCGCAATTTCAGCACCCAGACCTCTCCAGTGTAGTACTTGATGCGTGTCCCCGATCTTCTCGTAACACTCTGCAGGCACAGTAGTCAAAGTATATCGCAGCTCGGGAATGGTACACTCGGTCTGAACTTCAAAGAAGGTCTGAACACATCGAACAGCCAAGGGTCGTCGATTTTGCGCGTTCATATCCGCAGTTAGGATGTTCATGTATTGGCGCCAGAACAGCCATGCAGATTGCGAGAGCTTTGCCACGTCATGGGTCTGAACTGCTTCAGCGAGATCAGCAGGGCTTTTAGGAAGCCTGCACGATTGACTGATAAAGTTAGTTCGCTCAAATTTTTGACGACGTTGTTCGGCTCACCTTTGTTTTAACAAAGCAAGTACATCCTCCACGTACTGATCTACAATTCCTATCTTTAAATGTCTACGCGCCTGCAAGAACCCTGTCGCTTGCCTGAGCTCGCCAGTGCCTTGCAATTCTACACTGGCATCAAGCCTTTCCAGGTCGTCATCGACCTTGCTGCTTTCGTTCGTATACTTGACTTCCAGATACTGTGCCCGCAAGTGCCTTTCATAATTGTGCTCAGCCAGAGAAGATGACCACAAATCAGAGACCAATTGGTCAGCAGTGTGCCGATCATCTATAGTATAGCAGGCATTTAGCTGAAGTACCTTCAGGTAAACTTCGAGATCGATGTTTCTGAAGCCGGACGACTCGATCGTTGCTTGTAAATGTTGGATCTGCTCGCGAGCATTGAGACATTCCGCCTCAGCCAGATGGACCATACCCAAATCACTGTATTGCCCGTTTTCTAGAAGACTGACTCGAAGTCCTTCAAGCTTTTGCAAGAATTCCTGATCCAGCATGCCGAAGAACGTGCTACCAAGGTGTGTGACTATGGTACTGAAGCAGAGTAGCAAGATATGAATGGGCTGAAACTCCGAAGGCCCGGTGTCACGCAAATGCCTGACATAGATTTCATTCGATACGTCTAGCGCCCCTTTGAGGTCTATGGCGGTGTGAAAGCGTGCATAAGCGTAAAGGAGCCGGAACAGATCTGTGTCATCATCTGGCCAGGTCGAGCTTTCTTTGCTGATGAGAGCCGCGAGCTCTTTGACAGCATTGAAATTGTGCGAAAGCACATTGCATAGAAGTTGCTCAAGCAACGACTGTCGTCGAGCCTCCGATCCTGGCTCAGCCTTAAGATCGTCAGCAGCCAAGGCGGATAAGGCTGCATGATATTGTCCTGAAGATCTGAGGCGAATAGCATTCTCAAGAAGCGCTGAATGCATTGCAGCTATGCCTTGGGTCCAATGTAAGGTGTATCGTGCATCTAGGAGTTCTAAAGTCCTCCGACGAGATCGCAGTTGGTCGATGGTGTGGCATGACCTGATTGGTAGAGCTGCAGCTGCAGCTGAATCAGCTGCACAGCGCACTTTGGTGTCGAGGGTAGCTACGCAAGGCATCAGAATGCACTCTCCAAATTGTAGATTCAACAGTCTAACTGCTCCTATCTAGCGTGCTAGCGTTCTACAAATATGGAGCCTCCAACAATCAAGATCGATCTCGAGGTTGATATCCTCAAGAGCCAGGAACTCGGTTCGTGGCCTTCCAAGCCTGTCGTGGTGGAAGATGGCGTGACAAATCTCGAAGCTGGAGACGCCGAAGGAGCAGGATCGTATCTTTCCGTCCGGCTCACAACCATACAAACCATCGATCGCAATCACAGCTTATTCGTTTGGCATACCGTATACCACCCTAGCGTGGGGCGACGCTTCCAGAGTGCCGTCTTGGTAGTGAAACTTACGCAGAAACCTCCAAGTCCCGAGTCAGTCGTCAGCACCACAATCTCGGCGGCAGTACCCCCGGTCAGCGTACAACAATATGCTCCTCGTAAAGCGTTCGGAGGAACAGCGAAAGAGTCGAAGACTGTTCATTGGGGTCTGGAGCTGCCTTTGACGGTTCCTACAGGGCCTGTAGAGGTCGGAGTTACGCCTTCTGTGGTCGGAGTTACGCCTTCCGTGGAGAGAGAGTCGGCCGTCGAGATCGAGCACGCATTCGTGATCGAGGGTTCTGCGCGCGGGATACCACGGAAGAACACTTGTGTCTGGACATTGGAGGAGAACAAAGTTACAGGACGTGGTGTACCTTCGGAAGTCTGTTTTGCAGCCTTGATCGAGCACTCTCAGCCGATCTTGTGCGAAGTGAGTGCGTCAGGTTGGTCAATGGGAGGGCTGAAGCCACCGCACCGTCTGAAGACCAAGACACCAAGAGAGGCAAGGAGCTTAGAGATCGACCCTGTTGACTACAAAGGCAAGCTCATAGAATTCCAACTCGGTCAAGACATCTCGCAGTGCCGTGAGTTACTCGGCAAGTGGACAGGGAAGGTCGAAGGAGCTGTGCTTGAATTTGACCAAACGGTTGTTAGGCCGTAGAGTGGTATGCGAAGTTTCAACGACACAGACAACGGCGATCATAAGTACCGTTGATCCTTTGATGGACATGTCAAGCGCGTCTGACCTGACCAAATAGAGTTTCGATGACTCCAGTCACGTGTAACCCGCCTCCTGATGTAGTTAGATGGAGCACCAAAATACTGCCAAAATGCCTTAGAAGTAGCCGTTGGGTCGTGCACACTGTCGGCATTTTGGCGGTATTTTGGTGTACACAGGAAGGCGGTAGTAGCCGACCGTCATAACCCTATCACCCACGTTAGTAGAATTATTAGAAACCTTCAACATGGATATTCCTATGATCCCGTTCTACTCGATGCTCGCGATGGGATCAATTGATTGCGAAGTCTGTCTATCCAACGTGTTCTGCGCCCACTTAAGCATTTTCTCACAAAGCTTGTCAAGTTGCGCGTGCTAACTATCAGGCACAATCTGATTGTTTTCAACGCAAATTCTTCAAAAGATCATTGGATCATCTTCGATCCACGCTCTCGATTGATCTCATGATTGGGTCATACGGACATTAATAGTATGCTTGCACGACCAAGACCGTGCTCAATCAATTATTCATTTCTTATCCTGCTGCGTCGGTCAAAGAGCGACATCGATCGTTCTGGGCACCTCCTCTTAGCCCCTCCCCCTTTTCCAGGACTCCTCCCCATCTCCTCGCCACAACCATTCTCACCATTTCCATTACCTTCTCCCCCCTGCTCCTCCCCCTCTTCGATAGCACCATACTGCACAGCCGTCCCCGAACTGCTTACTCTCACACCCTCGTGTGCCCAGCGCCTGTGGCCGAGAGTAGGCGAACTCGGTCACCCCGTCAAATCCAGATTCTGAATTCGTAGCCGCCGGATTCCTGCGCGATGTCAGTGGCATGCACAATCGCTTTCCGGTTTTACACTTCGATTTGCTCTCAGCGCATAGCCTTCTTGGCATGGACTAAACCTAAATCGTCTGGACCATCGTTCCACAGCTAAGCGGCCTCTTGGACACAGATTCTGAATATTACCTCTCGTTGATCTTTGGATTCTGTACTATATCTTCGCGAGCTCGACGCCTTATGCTCATGTCCCGCTCCGACCTCGAGCGATCGTCGAATTCAGCCAGGGCTAGAATGCTTTCGATGCCACATGCCCTTCTTTGCGTAGTTTGAGCGCTTCTTTCGTTGCTTTATCCATCTTTCGAAAGCTATCAGTATTCCCTGTCTCCGTAAGTACAGAGCGCTATCTCAAAGACCTATAGGACTCCACTCCTACTTACTGTGTATAGAAGGAAAATGTGAGGGTTAACTAATTCTTGGTATAACACTAAAGGTAGGTATTTGCTGACAGTTTGCGGCGCTTTGTTCCTATACCGCCGGTTATTCATCCCGGACACATTTTCATTACTACAGTCGCTTCGGTGGGTATCCAATCTCGGCAAGGGCCTTATATCCTTCTTTGGATTCATAGAATTTACACGTGATTATACGCCCTCCATATAAGCCAGAACTGTGACGCTGCGGCAGAAATTGCATTCATCAGTCCAAATGAAAGATGGATTGTGGAACGCTCTCTTCCAGCAGATCGTCCTTTTCAGCGATCTTCGTCTAACCCTGGTGATGAATTCCCGTCGGAGTCCGCTCCCTCTCACAGTGCCAACAACGATTCCGGTTCTGGATCCGATTCCGCTTCAAACTTCGTTTCCGAGTCTACACCTGAATCCGATTTGGATACCTACCGGGGCAAGATGCTGCTCCGCGAAGTCTCACCACCCAGAAATCTCTGGCCCGACGCATCCGCACCTGCTACGTTGTCGTCCTCCTATCTGGCCCACACCGGGCGACGGTATGCCGTCGTTCGGGGGTGATGTTGGTGGTGTGTCATTCGGATCAGCGTTGCCGTGACTCCACTTGCTGTTACCAGTACGCCCTCGTGACTCGGAATTGGGCCAACATGGTCCAATTCTGGGCCCCTGAAGTTGGCCGCGTAGACTGGTCAATCACGTCTGCTGCCTTGAATGCTCATATCGACTGTCTCCGCTCAGAGAAACTTCGAGCTCGACCCTGGCTAGAGTCTAAACCCGTTTGGGCTAAGGTCGTGCCAAGACATCCGTGCACCGAGAACAAATCGAAGTGCAAAACCGGAAATCGATACTGTCGCAACGGGTCGCCGATTGTGTTTCGCCAAGATTCAAGATTCACAGTCCAATCAAACAACCGTACTCACACTCAAATTCACCCACACATCTCCGCATCACACAAACCCCTCAGAATGATGCTCACCCCTCCCTCCCCAGGCCGCTCAAACCTCGAGCTACTACCACGCATCATCCCCTTCATCAACGCACTCGCCGAATCCGCCCTCATATCTTCAACCCATTCACCGTCACCTTCATCGTCTTAACAGTCCCGCCATACTTATCCGCATCATCCGGCAGAATAGCCCTCTCACTGCCATCATCATTTCCGGCATAGACTTGCTCGTCTTATATGAGGGGAGTTGGAAATTTGAAGACCGGAGTGCGTACGAACCCGCAGGACTTTCGGGCAGGAAGTGCTTGAGAAGGCTGTCGAAGAATTTGCGGAGGGGAGGCAAGCAGGAGGTGAATATGGCAATGGCGATGTCGACGATGCTGAAGATGCTGAGGTCGATGGATTCGTACAGAAGGTCATCTTTGCCTTAGATATCCCTGAGTTTCCAGACTTTGGCGATGGAGATGCCGGTGCCGCTGATCGAGTGAGTTAGTTTGGTTGGGGTTGATTTTTGATGGGGGAATTGATGGTGTGGGAAGAAGGGGAGCCGAGGTGGAGGGCGGCTTACAGCAATACGAATAGGAAGACGACTCGGAGGCCCCACTGCGTGCGCCGAGGTAGATGGATGGACCGGAGATAGAGAATCGGGAAGGCGTAGATGAGGTTTGTGAGGATATTTACCGCGGCTTGGGTGAATGCAAAGCCCACTCGAATACGCTGCGGCCAGCACGACCCTTTGATATCGAGATTCCAGCGGAATTCACGTGGCATACACGTTCAAGGCCTGCGCGATGAAGATGTGCTTGAAAACGACTTTCTTGCCCTCATAGGTAATAGAGGGGTCCCATTAATGTTTCCCTTCACCTCCAAAACAGGCCAGGACGGTGAAGATGTTGGCAATGACGTTCATCAACTGCTCACTATCCATAGTCTGGTTTTAGATCTACTACACTTATTACAAACACCCCGGTGGCTTTACCGGTGCGCTAATTGCCCTCAGCCCACAGCCTCCTCCTACCAGGACTATCAACTCTGGCCAGATGGCAGCCACAAATCCTTGTCTAAAGACGTATCATATCCAGGGTCAACATCCCAACTAGGGGAGTAATCAGGATCGGATTGCAGTGGCTTCGTTACCGGATTGCTGGTGTGCCGAAGCCGACACGACTCCAGATGAGCCGCTATTGGCCTACCATATGGCCCGGGTCGTCTTTTCCAGATAATCTTACAGTTCCAGCAGAATTCGGTTCCGCAGCCATCTGAGAATTGTGTTAGACTAGTGCTCTACTTTGGTCTGTCACGTCGGATCTCACTAGTTGCTTCGAGGCAGGTCATATGGGCACATCCTTTATTCCGTTCAATTGGTCGGGCGCAGCCTCTTCTAGGACATTTCTTTGTAGTTTCTTGTATTTTTCTTCGGTTTTCTGGATCATCTTGCCGTAACTTCTCATGCCTTGGGCACATATTCGGAAAACAGTCAAAGCAATTGCGACTCTTACACACTACACACTCCCACTCCAGCTCTCTCTCTTGCATTCTCGTCAGCCTTTAGTAGTCTCCCAAAAGGGTCCGGAGAAACCCACTTGTGTTTGGTATAATTTGACCATTCTCGCAATTTCTTCCATTCACCACGGATCGACACCGGCGAAAGTTAGGGTCTTTCGACATATTACGGAGTGAAAGTTTCCGTTTGTAGCTAAATATTTATGAGCGGGAGAGCCATAACCAGACAGTGGTGCGTCGATCACTAACTCAACGAATGATTCCTTTGACACAATGCTTCGGATGTCTCGAACGGCGTACTCGGCCTTGCACTCGGCGTCCGGACATCGAACGTCCTGAAGGCGACCTTCGCTGATCGCCTTTTCTAAGGTTTCTTGCAGGCCCTTTGGACAAATGTTGGCTTCGTGGTTGCATTCTGTAGCAGCTGGTAGTCTAGGCGCCTGGGAAAGCTGTACTATGTCTCTATGGATGAGGCACTCAAACGTCTTGTGTCTCTCTAAGAGACTTGGAAAGATCCTTCAACAATCAGGAAGTTGCTCTATGCATCAAACCAGCGATACGGAACGTACGCTGCAAGCGCAGGCTTTCTTGCCAACCTTTCGATGATCACACCTTCATCTACTAGCAACAATCTCCTGCAATCATCATCTGGGCATATCTGCTCCCTCTTAACAAGTTTCAGTACGAAGTCTTGATTGCAACGCGCACAAACGTCTGCGAGCGATGTCTTGATCCAATCCAGATGGCCAGCGGAACACTTGACCGCAAGAGTTATGAGCTCCGACCGATGAGTCGCGCTCCAAGGGAAAGCCTTCTTTCCGCATCCTATGCATTGAACTGCATAGCTGAAGGTCATGTCTCTTTTCACGTGGAACAGCCGAGCCACCTCCCAGCAGACCTTCCACGTCTCGAAGTCGTCATCGTCTTCCATGTTGAGAATATCTGTGGAGCGCTACAAGGGCTTCTAAGAAAAATGATGTGTACTGTAGACAGCAAGATACAGATTGCCTCGTCGTTGGGAGGACCGGTCAATCTTGGTGGGTACAGTCCGCTGACCTTGTTGCTGTCTGCCTGGCGCAAGCCATCTCGGCAAATACTTCTCCACAACCATTTCCGGCGTTTTTTCACACAGCACTGCCCCAATCCACTACATTTTGGCGCTCAAATGAGAGACGGCAGTTCTAATTCCTTTTCCTGGGATGTGAGTTGCCCTCCAACCGGGTGTTGCTCCTCCAGATAAGTGATTTCCATCTATCCAACTCTCAGGTCTACAGAAAAGCTCCATATAGAACCTCTCCCTATTCGCAAGGACTGCTTCCAATATCGCCCAAGCAATGGCCGCAAAGGAATCCCTCACATTGACCATTGCTCCGCCCGGGGCGGGGCCTGACGACGCACACCTAAAGCTCACCATAACAGATATGCTCAAATCTGATGATATTATGCATCTGAAGCGGACTATCGCCCGAGAGATACGTCGACCAGCAGAATGGTCCCAGATGACTCTATACTTTGGGATCGAGCTGGAGGACGGTAAAGTCTAGACTTTATCTGACTATTACACATGGGCTAAGATTGATTGCAGATCAGACATTAGAACACTACGGTATCGAAGATGTACTCATAGCTCCAGAAGTCTGTCTCAATGGCCATCAAGAGTGACTGTGAATTTAGGAGGACGAGATCCTACAAGTTGCGCCTTTTGATCTCCGACAAGTTCTTCAAATCCCAACTCCACAAAAAACATCTTCACGGCCAACTCAACGGGAGGATGTGGCCCGTAACCATGCCTGGCGTCGTCCTAGTGTGGGTGGATTGTGTATCAAGAATATGTCCATCATCGACTTGAACAGCAAAACCTCCGTTATCCACGATATCCCCATCCAAGCCAGTGTAAACCAATTGAAGGAAATTCTCTGGCATGAAAAGCAGCTGGAAGTTTATTCCACCCGAATGATGTACGCTGGCAAACTGTTCGAGGACGGTAAGGGCAAGTCATGGCCATATTTCGGCTTCAATAGCTAAAAACAATTTGTTTAGATCAAACACTAGCGAATTACGATGTGCGAGAGGTGCGCCAAGTCATAATACACCCGGAGAATTGCAAAATCTAACTGAAAATGATAATAGGATTGTACTATCTTCATGCTTGCTCGCTTGCATGGTGGTATGATCTTCTAGGTTACTATAGGCAGTAAATATACTTTCAGGCTTGATGTCGTCGAGACTAGGCGGGGCTCTAGCAGCTGATGTGTTGGTGTTTCTGTATAAGCTTGGTCGAATCCCTCAATGGAAAGGAGACGAGAGGCTACGACAGGCCAATTATTATTGCAGGGAAATACATGAAAGCATAAAAAAGTAACATCGGTACATCCACATCGCTAAAGACTCCACGTTGTAATTCATCTCAACGACCAGAACATAATATGGATTCACTGCCCAATCCCAAGATGACTCATAATATCCAAGACCAACAGGACAAGCTCCTGATGCATCGCATCATTCAGTCGGTCCATAAGGTCAGTAGTATGGCGTACAATGCTATCGATCTCTGCAACCTGCGTCCCACCCAGCTCGACATGTCGGCACGGCCCTTGAAGGTGCAACATCTGCTGTAACCCAATAATGAGCTGCTGTATTTGCACGTCCCTGATACTGCTACCGGTAGCACCGGGAACTTTCTCCATATCGCTAGCATCCTCTTCCTGGGGCAGATTCTCTTGCCAGCTTCCTGGCATGATGCTTAGCATCCTGTTCCCTCGTTCTTCTCTCGTCTCATCGCCGTCGAGGTCCGCAGTTCTTTGCTGCAAAAAGTCGATCATTCGTTCCAACCGTGCAATCGTTCTTTCGTTGTGCGACATTGTTCTTTGAGCCCCAGTTAAGTCTCCTGTTAAGCGATTTTTCTCCAGACGCAAATCCCGAATCCTCTCCTCCAAATTGTCGATCGTTTCGGCATAGGCATCTTCGTTATTAGCGGTTACTTCCTGTGAGAAGTTGATGCGACGTTCCAGCTGCTCTTCTCGACCTTCTAGATCCCTTATTCTCCCGCGTGCAGTGATCAGGTCTTGGTTCACTCGATTTTTAGCTAGGCGTAGATCTCCTATAGTAACCTCGTTTGCCGCAATCGTCTGGTTTTTCTCGGCAATCTCTTCATCTTTTGAAGCGACTTCGTTGCGTAGCTGTGTTATTGTCGTGTTATTTCTTCCCAATTCCGCGTTCTTCCCCTGCAACGTCTTGGTTTTCTTGGCAATCTCTTCATCTTTTGAAGCGACCCCGCTGCGTAGCCGTGCTATTGTCGTGTTATTTCTTCCCAATTCCGCGTTCCTCTCCTGCAATGTCTGGTCTAGTGCTTTATTTTGGTCTTCAAGCCTAGTTTTCCGCATATTGAGAGTTCTGACTCTCCCCGTAAGCTCATCCCGCCCGATTTTCAGTGTTCGTATGGAATTCTGGTGAGTCCGAATTTTATCTTTCTGTGCCTTTATTTTATTTTTTTGTGTCTTTATTTTATCTTTCTGTGTCTTTATTTTACCTTTCTGTGTCTTCATTTCATCTTTCTGTGCCCTTATTTTATCTTTCTGTGCCCTCATTTCATCTTTCTGTGCCCTTATTTTATCTTTCTGTGCCATCATTTCATCTTCGTGGACTTTAATTTCACCGCTCTGGTCGGCGACCTTCTTCGACCTCTCTTCGACCTCGCCGACGGAATTCTCTCGCAGTCTTTCTAGACCCCCCAGAACAAAAGATAAGAATACGAACGCGAGGAGAACGCCGACTCCAACCCAGGGCCAGTATTGAAGGGAACTTAAGGACTCATCGGGGAGCGATCGTGCCGAGGTGGGATAAGAGCGGACAGGACCCATAGTTGATCATTGACGAGCACAAGCTACAGCATACTTGATGTGAACAGCATGCTTCCATTCTTTGCAGCAATTCAGTTGCAAAGCTGTCTGCGCCTCCCAGACATGGAGCTCTTCAACCTTCCCGCAGTACGCCAAGAATGCCAAGAATGCCCGTGTATTACACATACGACCGCTTTTGTACCGGTAGGCGCTGGAAATATCCATCCTAAGCTACTTTTCGCGATTGCTCGGCTCCCCAATGATCGAAAACGTGCAGACGCCACCAATTTGTGGCGTTGAATCTGGCCTTTGAGGAGACGATAAGGCGGAAGAGAGGCCACAGAAATAAGCCGATATTACAAGGCATATTGGGCTAAACTATGTCCGGCGATACGCTGGAAAACGTAGGCCAAGGGCGGAGTGTACATGCTGTCCTCTAGCACTCATGTCATGATGTGCGACTACGTGGCTAGCCTCAAGGCTGACCTTGCGCCTCCACCATTTCGGAATTCTGTACTGTAGCCCGGAGCCCGGTCAATTGATTACGCAGTCAAATCAGCGATGCCATTACATTGAGCTCGTTCGACCTGTTTTCTGTGTACCCAAGTGGATATCAGTCAGCATCTTTCCGACTCCAAGGTCCTGAGTTACTCGCTCCGCAATGGCAGATGATGTATCACAGCCCATTATAACCACAACCAAATATTGGCAGTTCCACCACCCAAGCGGCCACTGCCAATCTTCCACCAACGCTATCCCCTGGCTCATTTGCATTATCGTCCTCACCGCAGCATGGACGTTTCTCCTCGGCGCCACCGACATCCGGCGCAGACTGCGAAACAGATACGGCAGATTCGCGGAACCTTGGGGATTCAGCCCCCAAATAGTTGCGATATTCGGGAGTCTGTTCCTGCAACTTGCCATGACTCTTGCAACGGCGCAAATACTTAGAGGTCCACTGCATCCAGCAACATCTCGTAATTCATTTGGGATGGCCCTGGGCGTGTGGATGATACGTCCGCTTCCAGCATGTGCCGTGAGCGTGATGAGCTTTATGAGTCTGAGTGCATATCAGGCGAATGCGATGGAGATTCAGGCCACGGAGCTGCTGTACGGGCTCGGTGCCGGGCATTTCTACGTCGACATCAACAGGAAAGTGCAAGTAGCTTCTGCTGTTCTGAAACAACCTCAAGTATCTGGTGCTGCTGCGGCACCTACAGTTACGAATACACTTTCAGCAACCGTATCAATTAGTATCGTACCGACTTCGACTGTCGGGATTCCGGCACTAACCACATCAGCTACTACATCGCCAGGCGGACTGGTAGTCTCTCCCGACCGTACATGCGGAAGCAAAGGCAGATTCACCTGCTTAGGATCTTCCTGGGGAAGCTGCTGCAGCGTCTCCGGGTATTGCGGGAGCGAGAGCGACTATTGCACTGGAGGTTGTCAGCCAGATTTCGGAACCTGTGATCCTCCTAGCCGAAGAAGAGATACATTTACAGACCGTGCATGCGGAGTTGGCTCGGGTGCCTCCTGTCTTGGGTCTCAATGGGGTAATTGCTGTAGTGCGTTCTCGTTATGCGGGGGGAATGAGACGTACTGTGGTGAAGGTTGCCAACCGGAGTTTGGGGAGTGCTCCGTGACAGCACCACCGCCTATTTCATTGTTGTCGGGTGACGTGACAGATGCCCAGAAGTTCTTGACAGCTATGCGGGTGGGCGCAGTACTCGGTCTCATTGTCTGGGTGTTATCATTGGCTTTCGTCTTGGCGCTTTGTTTACTACGGTGGACGAGTTTTCCGGTTACGTCCGAGTCTGTTCATCGTTTGCAGGCATTTTGTGTATTCCTCAGCTTAGGAAGGATAATAGTCGGGTTTCTGCTGTGGAGTTCAGCGCTTAAATTGGACCCGGGGGCGTTCTGTCCAGATGAAAAGACGGTAACCGGCGTGACGGTTCTTTGGGCTTTCGTTCCTGCGGTGGATCATTTTTGGAGAGCGCTGTACTGACTTCGATGGTCAAGAAACTTGGACGCTTTGCTCATCCATTAGGTAGAAATAAGATCTGGTAATGATGTCAGACATTAAGGTTCTGGAAAGACGTATGAATAGTAGGGTGGTTATCAGTAATCTTGTTCTCAACCAATTAATAAATTATTGGTATATATCGTTAACTTAGTTACTGTTGGAATATGAGGTTATGGGGCTAAAACTCTGTGTATTGTTATCTCAGGTGCCTCAGCCGCTTCTCCGAGGAATTTGTGGCGTTGTATGGCCCCACTCTCCCGCCACAGCCCTACTCTGCCAACTCGTGCGAACTCCTAAGCCAATTAGCGGCGCGTACTAACTCCTGCGAACTCCTAAGCTAATAAAACGTCGCGCTACTCCCTAGCCCCCCTATAACCCTAAAATTCCTCTATAAAGCGTTTAAGAGATTATAGGCGCGCGTTTACTATAAACTAGGTATAATTCTTAATATATATTAACTTTAAGTAACTATAATAGGGTTAATATAGCGGCTATAGCTACGGTTCCTAATACAATTAAATTATAATATCCTCTATTAGTATATTCTAGTAAATTTAACTAGCTAATTAACGTATTAGGGGGTAAAGTATAGCCTTAAAGTTTAAAGACGCGTTTTTAAACCTAGTTATGCCTAACTAGCCTTATTAATACAGTAACCGTACTCTACTATTATAACTTTATTTACTACTAAACTTTATAAGGTGCCTCTTATACCCTATTATAAACAGCTCGCCTAATTATACTACACTTATATAATATTTATAGCGCGGTATTAGTTAGGTACGCTCTTTTAGGGACTTTTATAAGCTTTTATAAACTCCTAGGCTAATTAAAAAAGCTTTTATAAACTTTTATAAACTCTTAAACTAATTAAAAAAGCTTTTATAAACTTCTATAAACTCTTAGGCCAATTAGATAAGCTTATATAAGCCCTTAAGCTAAGCTAAGTAGATACTAAAATACGGGCCTAAACTAAAGAAGAAGAAGAAGGGCGCTAACTATTAGGGTTAATAGTATAGATCTTAGGGTAGGGCAGTAGAGTCGCCTATACTATAACCGTTAGCTAATTATAGTTTTATCCTAGAAACTCTATAGTTAATTTAAAGTCTAAGCATGGGGTAATTACTGTTGGTTATTTAATAGGTAAGGTATATAGAGAATATACTATTCTAGTATAAGGTTATTAGCCTTTACTTTTAGCGAATTCTTCTTTAAACCTATTTATAGCTTAAAGACTTTAAGCCGCGCAATAAGTAGGTGCGTACTTTACGTCAGCTTATATTTAGGAAAAGTAATACTCTTCTTATTACTTATATAGGCTTTAATAAAAGTCTAATCTTCTACGCGTATTCTATCCTTACCGGTAAAATTATTATTTAGATAATACCGTTAAACAAGCTTAGTAATAAGTAGTTAAATAATATTAAAAAGATAAATAGGTCTAATCTAGTTTTTATTAATGCTAAAATAAGACGTTAGGAGAAGGATCTAATTATAAAGATTTAGAAAGGGGTGTATATATATATACTTCTTAGACCTAAGTAGGTATTAATAAAGTTATTTTAAAACGCCTTAAAGGGGCTAGAGCTATAGTCTTAGATTAGGCTAGTTATAATTAATAAATATTATCTAATAAAGAATTGGGAAAGCTTTTAACCGGCCTACTATAACGGAACCTTGTAGCAAGTACTACGATAGGCTCGTTAATGGGCTAGGTATATAGGTAATGCAAATTAAAGTTAACAACGTAATAATAACTAGTAGAGTGGTTACCTAATAGATTAACTCTAATTATATTCTAAGAATTACTATAAGGAAGGAACTATCTAGGTAGGGACTAAGGGTCCTTAAATACATAACTATACTCCTATAAAATCCTTCTTATATATAATATACGTATACTCTATCTACTCTATTACGGATCCTATAGATCCTATAGATTATATAAATTACGTTATATAACCTTAGTTACTATTCCTTATTATATAGCTCTATTAGCTCTATTTTAGACCGTGCTTATATTAACTAACTAGCTTCTTCTAACTCCTCTCTAAGTAGTTATAATATTATACTTAAAGCGTCCGTAACACTATTTCCCTCCTCTCTATCTTTATCCTTAAATATCCTTAATATCTTTAAATTATTTACTAGAGGTGTAATATCTATTTAATTAATTTAGTTAATATTATTACTTATTATACCTAAAGCAATTTCTTCTTCTTTAACTGTTTACTATGCTCGTACTATTACTATAATATTATCTCTTAGTGAGATTATACTATCTCTATATTCTTATTATTTAAAAAAGGGGTTAATTTATATTACGTTAGCGAACCCATCTTCGCAATAACCGTCCTCTTATTTAGAGTGCACTAAAGTAAATATTTGTTTGTCCTATAACGTTTACTCCGCCTCTAATATTAAATATATATAACTTATTACTCTTAGTAGTTATCTAGTTCCCTAATTAATTTATCTTAGGGTCTTATATTTAATCTACTACTACATAGCTAAATAATAAATTATCTATTACTCTAGCGGAGTTACGCCGTTCTTATAACACTAAATAGGAGGCTACTAATGCTTAATAACAGGCCCTTAAGTCTTATCTTGCGGCGTCTACTTAATTAATCCGTCTTAAAAAGGTTTATAAAAAGGTTTATTTTAAGGAGTAGAAACTTATAAAATAAGGTTTATAGGAACTTAGCGATAAAAAAAATAGATTTTCTTTTAGCCGAGAAGGAAATAGATTTAAGTAGTTCGGCAACTACTCTTCTTAGGTCCCCCTTAGGTGACTTATTCTTTAGTAATTCTTTTTTATTAATATTACCTAACCTAATTTCTTTTAATACTTCTATACCTTTCTTATAGCGTTTTTTAAATTTTCTAGTGGTTTCTAGGTAGTTTTAGTATAGCCTATCTACTTAACCTTATACTATATTTCGTTGTTAATATCCTTATAGCTAACGATCTTTAAAACTTACTATTTATCTTCTTCTTATTCTCTATACGTGTTTGCTTTATAGACTAGTAGCTTAATATTCCTATATATTAGCTCTAGCATTATAATATACTATATAGGGTAGATCTTTATCTTAGCTAGTAGGTTTAACTTAAACGTAACCGGTAAAATTCTTTATATAATTTTAAAAGGTCCTAGTCTAACGTAATCTAACTTCTTACTTAGTTATCGACTCTTAAAATTTTTATATAGTAGCTATACTTTATTTCCCTCCTTAAGATCTAGTCCCTTAGATCTCTTAGCATTATAGTACTTTTTTATTCTTTTTTATACTTTCTTTACTAATTCTATAAGGTCTATATAAAGATTTATTAACGTCTTTATTTTTTCTTTGGCTATACTACTTATTTTCTTTACTTATTATAATAATAATAATATCCTTAGCTTATATCCGTAATTTACCTTAAATAGTAATATACCTATCCCTTTTTAAGGTATTGCATTATATATAAACTATATAACTAGTAATAATAATACCTAATTATTCTGTATATAATTAATATAGTGCCTTAGATACTATTCTAGCGTCTAATTTAGTCTTTCCGTTTAACCGTCTGTCTGCGGATAATATACGGTAGAAGTTACTGCTTTAACTCCTTGCTCCGCTAAGAATACCTCCTAAAATACTACTACGAATCTTAAATCTCTATCTAATATAATCTTACTTAGTACTTTATATCTTATAAACACTTCTTTAATATAGATTCTAGCGACATCTTCTGCGGATATCTCTTCTATATATACTATAAAGTATCCCCACTTTATAAGCTTGTCTACTATTATTAAGATTATATTATAATCTTATCCGGTAATAGGGTCTCTTAACTTTAATAACTTAATAATAAAGTCCTATAATATAACCTCCTATAGTCTCTCTAGTGTTTTAATAGATTATAGCCCTCCGTATAGCTTATGCCTTATTAGTTTATATATAATTACAGCACCTGGTGTACGAACGCGTATTTACGCGTTCGTGTACCGACCACCTACGTGCTAACTGATTAGGGGGGAGGCGCGTCAGTATATAGACCACGTAGTCTACCTCAATAGAATCGACAGTCACCATCCAAACAAGCATACGATACTATATGTATTTCGTGCCCGTGGATACGACTCACTCGTGCTATTAAGTTAGTACGAACACTGATCAGTGAGCGCGCACAGATTAGCAATCACTTGATACCTCCCCCAAGCGATACTCAACAGCGACCACCCGTTTAATCCTAGTACGACCTGCTGGAAGGTTGGAAGGTAAAGGATTACGGAACTATTACTAACCCCATATACTTGTTTAAGTCTTAGTACGGTTTACCGAAAGTTTATAGACGCGAATACAGACCTTTACGGAACCCCCCATCCTTAAACCTTGAACCCCTATTCCTACTACACCCTCTATTAATACCTCCGATGTCTTTTTAGACCCCTTACGGAGACACCCTTACCCTTTTGCGAACTACCGCGGACCTACTAACCGCTTTTACGGACACTATAAGACCCTCCCTACCCGCTACGCACTATACTATATAGTATGGCGGACATA
>Ga0307515_10005050_pt1 | contig 26834 bp, 26 predicted proteins | sample 17_EM_MG_FD_194513 | JGI IMG/M metagenome (GOLD analysis project Ga0307515, IMG submission 194513) | Populus trichocarpa ectomycorrhiza microbial communities from riparian zone in the Pacific Northwest, United States - 17_EM | ecosystem: Host-associated > Plants > Roots > Unclassified | place... | reverse complement strand
GCCGAACACCGGAATGTTGGCGGTGATCGCGTCGTGGTCGGTCTTGGTGAAGGGCTTGTTGTAGGTGGTGACCACGCCTTCGACCGGCGCCTTCAGGTCTTCGAGCGCGGCCTTGATCTTCGGGCCGTCGGTGCTGCCGGCTTGCTTGATGGCGGCGGCCAGCAGGTAGATCGAGTCGTAGCCTTGCGCGGCCGAGACCGGCGAATCCATGCGCGCGTTCTTCGGGTTGAAGGTCTTCAGGTAGCTGATGATGAACGACTGGCGCTTCGGCGTGGTCGGCTCCTGGATGAAGGTTTGCGGCATGCGCGCGCCTTCGCCGCCGGGGCCGGCGTTGTCGATGTAGTTGGCCATCGACAGGGTCCACGAACCGACCATCGGCACCTTCCAGCCGAGCTTGGTCATGCCGTTGGCGATCTGCGCCAGCTCGGGGCCGATGCCGTAGGTGAGCACGGCTTCGGCGCCGGCTTCCTTGGCCTTGAGCAGCTGGGCCGTCATGTCGACGTCCTTGATGTTGAACTTCTCGACGGCCACGGGCGTGATGCCCTTGGCCTTGAGTGCCTTCTCGAGGTCGGCCTTGCCGAGCTGGCCGTAGTTGGTGGAGTCGGCCAGGATGGCGACCTTCTTGAAGCCGCGGCGGGTGATGGCTTCTTCCACGATCATCGGCGCCTGGATGCTGTCGTGCGCTGCGTTGCGGAAGATGTAGTTCTCGGGTTGGTCGTCGAACTGGTGGGTGATCAACGAGCCCGTGGCCACGTTGTTGAACACCGGGATCTTGGCTTCCTGGAAGAAGCGCTGCGAAGCGAGCGCCACGCCGGTGTTGATGTAGCCGACCGTGGCGGTGACCTTCTCCTTGTTGATCAGCTCCTGTGCGATCTGCACGCCGCGTTCGTTCTTGGCTTCGTCGTCGCGCTCCACGAGCACGATCTGCCGGCCCAGCACGCCGCCGGCCTTGTTGATTTCTTCGGCCGCCAGGCGCACGCCGTCGCGCATGCTGACACCCATGGACGACGAACCGCCGGTGAAGGGGCCGGCCACGCCGATCTTGATCGGGTCGGCTGCCAGCGCCAGGGTGCCGGCCGCAGCGAGTGCAGCGGCGAGGGCGATTTTCGAGAATCGAATCATGTGTAGTCTCCGTCGATGAATGGTGAGGTCATGGCCTCAAGGCAACATTGATTATGTGGATTGGCGTGCCGCGGCGCATGAGCATCACTCCTAGGGAATGCTGCGTAGTAGTGCATAGGGGAAAACGCCAGCCATGAAGTTCATGTCGCGCCGCAGCACAATTGCCGGATGACAGCTCCATGCGCACTTCGTACGCGGTTTTCCACAGTGGCCGTTCAGCGGCCGGGCGAACGCGGATGAAGCTCAAATCCAAGATCCTGCTGCTGGCCGTGACGCCGCTGCTGCTGGCCGTCGCGCTGATCGGCGGGCTGCTGGTGGTCGAGACGCAGAGCCTCGAACGGCAGCAGGCGCAGGTGCTCGAAGAGGTGCTGCTCGCGACCAAGCGCGACGAACTGCGCAGCTACATCACGCTCGCGATGACCTCGATTGACCACCTCTACGGAGCCGGCCGCGACGACCAGGCGGCCAAGGAGCAGGCCAAGGCCATCCTGAGCAACATGACCTTCGGCGACGACGGCTACTTCTACGTGTACGCCGATGACGGGCTCAGCCTCGTGCACCCGCGGCAGCCCGATCTGGTGGGCACCAACCTCTGGGACATGCACGACTCCGACGGCACCTTCGTGATCCGCGAACTGATCGCGCGGGCCAAAGAGGGCGGCGGCTTCCAGCGCTACCTGTGGCCCAAGCCGTCGACCGGCAAGGTCGAACGCAAGCTCGGCTATTCGGTCTACCTGCCGCGCTGGGGCTGGATGCTGGGCACCGGCATCTACCTCGACGACGTGGACGAAGCAGCCGCACGGCTGCGCGGCAACCTGCTGGAAAGCGTGCGCCAGACGCTGCTCGGCCTGGCCGCGGTGGCGATGGTGGCGGCGCTCGCGGTGTTTGCCGGCGGCCTCGCGCTCAACATCAGCGAGCAGCGCCAGGCCGACCGCAAGCTGAAGGCGCTGGCGCACCGCGTGGTCAGCTCGCAGGAAGAGGAGCGGGCGCGCGTGTCGCGTGAGCTGCACGACCACATCTGCCAGGTGCTGGTCTCGATCAAGTACCAGTTCGAACTCGTCGGCCATCGGCTCGCTCACCCGGGCGACAAACCGGTGACGGCGATCGATGCGGAGATCAGCTCGCTCTCGAAAGCCATTGCGGAGGTGCGCCGCATCTCGCACGACCTGCGCCCCGCGCTGCTCGACGACCTGGGGCTGCCGGCCGCGCTGGAGCACATCGGCAACGAACTCGCCGAGCGCAGCGGGCTGCAGGTGCACGTGGCGCCCCATGTCTGCGAGGAGCGCCTGCCCGAGCTGCAGGCGGTGAGCCTCTTCCGTGTGGCGCAAGAGGCGCTGCGCAACGTGGAGCGGCATGCGCAGGCCACGCGCATCGACATCCGCCTCGACGACAGCGACGACAAGCTCGAGCTGCGCATCACCGACGACGGCGTGGGCTTCGATGTGAAGAACGTCGAGAAGAGCAAGGACCGCGGCATCGGCCTCACCAACATGCGCGAGCGCGTCGAGCGTAACGGCGGCACGTTCGCACTGGTTTCGCAGCCGGGGCACACCGCGTTGATCGCTAGCTTTCCGCTGGTGGCCGCATGAGCATGGCGACCGCTGTGCGATTTTTAGGCGTGGCGTGAGATGACCGTCCGCCTCGTCATCGTCGATGACCACTCTCTGGTGCGCGACGGTCTGCGCGCGCGGCTTGCCGTGGTGCCGGGCCTCGAAGTCGTGGGCGAGGCCGCGAGCGGGGCCGAAGCGCTGGAGCTGGCGCAGACGCTGGCACCCGATCTGATGCTTGTCGACGTGGGCATGCGCGGCATGAACGGCATCGACCTCGCGAACGCGCTGCGCCACCAGCACCCGGCGATCCGCGTGCTGATGCTGAGCATGTACGACAACCGCGAGTACGTGGTGAGCGCCATCCGCGCCGGCGCGCTCGGCTACGTGCTGAAGGAGTCGCCGACCGAGGAGATCCTCGCGGCGATCAGCAAGGTCACGGCCGGCGGCACCTACTTCAGCGCCCACCTGGAGAACCTGGCCAATTCGGTCGGCAGCGAGACGCCGCAGCTCACGGTGCGCGAGCACGAGGTGCTGCTGCTGCTGGCGCATGGCCGCAGCAACAAGGTGGTGGCGCGCGAGCTCGACATCAGCGTGCGCACCGTCGAGACGCACCGCCTGAGCCTGCGCCGCAAACTCGGCGTCGATTCAGCCAGCGACCTGCTGAAGATCGCTGTGGCGAACGGCTGGACCACGCTGTAGGCCAAAGTTCACGCGGCCGCGTGCGGCGTTTCGATGTTGGGGAAACTGCGCACGCCAAGCCGTGTGCGAGCGGGTAGCCTCGATCTCATGGACACCATCGAACGCCGCATCGACTTCTACTTCGACTTCTCGTCGCCCTATTCGTACATCGCGTCCGAATGGATCGAGGCGCTGGCCGCTCGGCATGCGCGCACGGTGCGCTGGCACGCCATCCTGCTGGGTGCCACCTTCCAGGCAGCCGAGCTGAAGACGCCGGTGGCACACCCGATCAAGCGCGACTACACGATGCTCGACTTCGAGCGGTCGGCACGCTTCGCCAGCGTGCCACTGGTCATGCCGCAACCGTTCCCCATCGCCACGCAGAATGCCGCGCGGGTGTTCTGGTGGCTGCATGCGCAAGACGTCGAACGCGCGACCGCCTGGGCCCACCATGCGCTGCGGGCCTACTTCACGCGGGGCGTCAACCTCAGCGACAGCACCGCCCTGAAGGGCCTCGTGGCCGAGTTCGGGCTGGTGCCGCAGGAGGCCGAAGCCGTGTGGGTCGACCCGGTGTGGAAGGCGCGGCTGAAGGAGGCGAACGACACCGCGATTGCCGCCAGCATCTTCGGCGCGCCGCACTTCGTCATCGACGGCGAGCCGTTCTGGGGCAACGACCGGCGCGCGCAGATGGAGCGCTGGCTGGAAACCGGGCCGTTCTGACCGGCGGCGAGCGGAGATCGAAGCTTCGTTCAGTCGCTGGCCAGCAGTCGGCTCTAGAATTGACGTATACGTCAACTAGACGGCTCGACAGCCGCCCGCCGGAGACCGCATGCCTGCCCTCACGTCCAAGCTCAGCCCGCGTTCCGATGACTTCAAGGCCAACGCCGCGGCCATGCGGGTGTTGGTCGACGACCTGAACGCCAAGCTCGCGCAGGTGGCACTCGGTGGCGGTGTGGCGCCCCGGGTCAAACACGTGGCACGCGGCAAGCTGCTGCCGCGCGACCGCGTCGAGATGCTGCTCGACCCCGACACGCCGTTTCTCGAGATCGCGCCGCTCGCCGCCAACGGCATGTACAACGACGACGCGCCGGGCGCGGGGCTCATCACCGGCATCGGCCGCGTCTCTGGCGTCGACTGCATGGTGGTGTGCAACGACGCCACCGTGAAAGGCGGCACCTACTACCCGATGACGGTGAAGAAGCACCTGCGCGCCCAAGAGATCGCGCAGGCCAACCGTCTGCCGTGCATCTACCTGGTGGACAGCGGCGGCGCCAACCTGCCGAACCAGGACGAGGTGTTCCCCGACCGCGACCACTTCGGCCGCATCTTCTTCAACCAGGCGCAGATGAGCGCGCTGGGCATCCCGCAGATCGCGGTGGTGATGGGCTCGTGCACCGCAGGAGGCGCCTACATGCCGGCGATGAGCGACGAGTCGATCATCGTCAAGAACCAGGGCACCATCTTCCTTGCCGGCCCGCCGCTCGTGAAGGCGGCCATCGGCGAGGTGGTGAGTGCCGAAGACCTGGGCGGTGGCGACGTGCACACGCGTTTGAGCGGCGTGGCCGATCACTTGGCGAACGACGACACGCACGCGCTGGCCATCGCGCGCAATGCGGTGGCGCACCTGAACTGGCGCAAGGACATCGCGATGCGCTGCATCACGCCGAAGCCGCCGCTCTTCGACGCTGCCGAGCTGCACGGCGTGATCCCCACCGACACGCGCAAGCCCTTCGACGTGCGCGAGATCATTGCGCGCATCGTCGACTCGTCGGATTTTGAAGAGTTCAAGGCGCGCTACGGCGCGACGCTGGTGACGGGCTTCGCCCACATCGAGGGCATGCCGGTTGGCATCGTCGCCAACAACGGCGTGTTGTTCTCCGAGTCGGCGCAGAAGGGCGCGCACTTCATCGAGCTGTGCTGCCAGCGCAAGATTCCGCTCGTCTTCCTGCAGAACATCACCGGCTTCATGGTGGGCAAGAAGTACGAGAACGAAGGCATCGCCAAGCACGGCGCGAAGATGGTGACCGCCGTGTCCACTGCCAACGTGCCCAAGTTCACCGTGATCATCGGCGGCAGTTTCGGCGCCGGCAACTACGGCATGTGCGGCCGTGCCTTCGACCCGCGCTTCCTGTGGATGTGGCCGAACGCGCGCATCTCGGTGATGGGCGGCGAGCAGGCCGCGAGCGTGCTCGCTACGGTCCGGCGCGACGGCATCGAAGCCAAGGGCGGCGCCTGGAGCGCCGACGAAGAAGCCGCGTTCAAGAAGCCCGTGCGCGACCAGTTCGAACGCCAGGCCCACCCGTACTACGCGACCGCGCGGCTGTGGGACGACGGCCTGATCGACCCGGCCGACACGCGACGCGTGCTGGCGCTCGGCTTGAGCGCGAGCATGAATGCGCCGGTTCCAGAGACGAAGTTCGGGCTGTTCCGGATGTGACGGGAGAGTCCGCATGAAGGCCTACTTCTCGACACTCGCCCGCTACAACGTCTGGGCCACGCGCAAGCTCTTCGAGCACGTGGATGCCTTGCCCGAGGCCGACTACCGGCGCGACGTGGGCCTGTTCTTCAAGAGCGTGCACGGCACGCTGAATCACCTGCTGGTCGGCGAGCACCTGGTGTGGTTTCGCCGCTATGCAGAAGGCGTCTCACCCATCATCAAGCTGAACGAAGAAGTGGAAGCCGACCGGCGGCAGCTGCGCGAGCGCTTGCTGGAAGGCGCGCAGCGCTGGGAGCCATTGATCGCGTCTCTGCCGGACGAGCGCTTTGGCGGCATGCTGGAGTACACCAGCACCCAGGGCGTGACGCAGTCGCTTCCCTTCGATCTGACGCTGGGCCACGTGTTCAACCATGGCACCCACCACCGCGGGCAGATCAGCGCGGCCATCACTGCGATGGGCCACGCCTGCCCCGAGCTCGATCTGGTGCGGATGCTGCAAGCGGAGTCACGACCATGAACTCACTCGACATCCAGCGCCAAGGGCCGGTGGCCAAGGTGTTCCTCAACCGCCCCGATGTGCGCAATGCTTTCAATGACGAGGTGATATCCGAACTCAGCGGCGCCTTCACGGAACTGGGCGCCGACACGACGCTGCGCACCATCGTGCTCGGTGGCCACGGCAAGGCCTTCTGCGCAGGTGCCGACCTGTCGTGGATGCGCGCGATGGCCGACTACAGCTGGGAGCAGAACCGCGCCGATGCGCAAGGTCTGGCCGACATGCTGTGGACCGTCTACAACTGCCCGGTGCCGGTGGTCGGCCGCATCCACGGTGACTGCTATGCCGGCGGCATGGGCCTGGCGGCGGTGTGCGACGTGCTGGTGGCGGCCGATGTGGCCACCTTCTGCCTGAGCGAGGCCAAGCTCGGCCTGTTGCCGGGCACCATCAGCCCGTACGTGATCCGCGCGCTGGGCGAGCAGGCCTCGCGGCGCTACTTCATCACTGCCGAGCGGTTCAATGCCGCGCAGGCGCACGCGCTGGGCTTCGTGCATGCGCTGTGCAGCGGTGATGAGCTCGATGCCAAGGTCGACGACATCGTCACCGCGATCATCGACAACGGCCCGATGGCAACGCGCGCCTGCAAGCGGCTGGTGCAAGACATGGCCGGACTGCCGATCACGCCCGAACTGCGACAAGAGACGGCGCGCCGTATCGCCGACATCCGCGCGAGCGACGAAGGCCGCGAAGGTGTGCAGGCGTTCCTGAACAAGCGCAAGCCTTCGTGGCTGGCTGACGCGTGAATCTGGACACCACTCAGCTGATGGCAATCGCCGCCGGCCTGGGCTGGGCCAGCGGCTTGCGGCTCTATGCCGTCGTCTTTCTCACCGGGCTCGCCGGCTACCTGGGCTGGGTGGACTTGCCTTCTGGCCTGCAGGTGTTGCAAAGCCCGCTGATGCTGGGCGCCAGTGGCTTGATGCTGTTCGTCGAATTCTTTGCTGACAAGATCCCGGGCCTCGACACCGTGTGGGATGTGCTGCACACGCTGGTGCGCATACCCGCCGGTGCGGCACTGGCAGCCGCCGTGTTCGGCACCGACCATGCGACGGCGGCGACGGTCGCCGCGCTGCTGGGCGGCACGCTCGCCGCCACCAGCCACGTGGCCAAGGCGACGACGCGGGCCGCGGCCAACACCTCGCCCGAGCCGTTCTCGAACATCGGCCTCTCGCTGTTGGGCGATGGTGCGGTGCCGGTGATGCTGTGGCTGTCGTGGGCGCATCCGCTGGTGTTCTTCGGTGGCCTGGTGTTGGCGCTGGTGGTGATGGCGGCGCTGATCTGGGTGTTCGCCAAATTCCTGCGGGTGCTCGCGCGCCGCTTCACGCGGTCGGCGACCGTCAACGATGAGGTGATGCCGAGATGATGAAGACTGGTTTTCGGTGGATGCTCGCCGCATGGCTGGCTTGTGCGCTCACCGTCGCGGCACACGCCCAGGCCAAGGTAGAAGAGCCGATGGCCAAGGACATGCGCGAAGAGATCCAGCACGTCAGCGTCACCGTGAAAGACATGTACCGCCGCCAGGAAACCCGGCAGATTCCGGTCACGATCTTTCGCCCGGCCGGCGATGGGCCGTTCCCTCTGGTGATCATGAACCACGGCCGCGCACCGGGAGAGAAGCGCGCGCTGCAAGGCCGCCAGCGCTACGAGGCGCTGTCTCGATACCTGGTCAGCAAGGGCTTCGTGGTGCTGGTGCCCACGCGTGTTGGCTATGGCGAGACTTATGACGACTTCGACCCCGAGTACAGCGGCGACTGCAATGCGCGACGCATAGAGCCGATGTCGGTTGCGGCCTCCGACCAGGTGCTGGCCACGCTGGAGTTCGCGAAGACCTTGCCGTACGTCAACGCTTCGCGCTGGCTGGTGATGGGGCAGTCGGTCGGTGGCCTCACCGCGGTGACCATCGTGTGGCGCCACCCGCCGGGTCTGGTCGGTGCCATCAACTTCGCCGGAGGCGTGGGCGGCAATCCGGACAAGTCGCCGGGCCACCCTTGCAGCCCCCAGGAAGTTGCGAGGATTTGGCGCTCCAACGCCGCGAGCGGCGGAGCGATACCGATGCTGTGGCTGTATTGGGAGAACGACCTGTACTGGGGCCCGGACAACCCCAAGCGCTGGGCCGAGGCCTGGGTGAGCGGAGGCGGCCAGGCCGAGATGCACACGCTGGCGGCAGCAGGCAGCGACGGGCACGGCGCGATGGGTTTCGACATGGACCATTGGGTGCCCTTCGCTGAAGCGTTTCTTGCCAAGCTCGGGTTCACCCAGCCCGGTGTGATTGCGCGGCCTGCCAGCACCGCATTCGCGAAGGTCGATGAAGTCGACAAAGTGCCGGTGAGCGCCATGGTGCGCGACGGCCCGTATCGAAAGTTTCTCGATGCCAAGCCGCCGAAGGCATTTGCCATCGGGCCGAAGGGTGCCTCGGGTTATGCCATGGGCGATTGGGTGATGGGCAAGGCACTTGGCTTCTGCCAGCGCCGCGGCGAGCCTTGCAAGCTGTACGCGGTCGACGACGAGGTCGTCTGGGTTCCGTGACCAAAGAACGTGATGGAGACAAGATGTTCAAGAAGATCCTGATTGCGAACCGCGGTGAGATCGCGTGCCGAGTCGCTGCGACGGCACGCCGCATGGGCATCCAGACGGTGGCGGTGTATTCCGACGCCGATGCGAATGCCAAGCACGTGATGGCGTGTGACGAAGCCGTTCACATCGGCCCCCCGTCACCGAAGGAAAGCTACCTGCGCAGCGAGCGCATCATCGCGGCGGCGAAGGCGACGGGCGCGCAGGCCGTGCACCCCGGCTATGGCTTCCTGAGCGAGAACGAAGACTTCGCGCAGGCGTGCGCAGATGCCGGCCTGGTGTTCATCGGCCCGCCGGCCTCCGCCATCAAGGCGATGGGCCTCAAGGCCGAGAGCAAGCGCCTGATGGCGCAGGCCGGCGTGCCGCTGGTGCCCGGCTATCACGGTGCCGACCAGGATCCGGCCTTGCTGCAGCGGGAGGCCGACGCCATCGGCTACCCGGTGCTGATCAAGGCCAGTGCGGGCGGCGGCGGCAAGGGCATGCGCGTCGTCAACGCAGCCAGTGAATTTGCCGCGGCGCTGGCCTCGTGCCAGCGCGAGGCAATCAACAGCTTCGGCGACGACGCGGTGCTGATCGAGCGCTATGTCACGCGGCCACGCCACATCGAAATTCAGGTGTTCGGCGACGCGCAAGGCCATTGCGTCTATCTCTTCGAGCGTGACTGCTCGGTGCAGCGCCGCCATCAAAAGGTGCTGGAGGAAGCGCCCGCGCCGGGCATGAGCGAAGCGCGCCGCCGCGAGATGGGCGAGGCGGCGGTCGCAGCGGCCAAAGCCGTGGGTTACGTGGGAGCCGGCACCGTCGAGTTCATTGCGGAGCCGATCGAGGGAACAAGCGACCTGCGCTTCTACTTCATGGAGATGAACACCCGCTTGCAGGTCGAGCACCCGGTGACCGAAGCGATCACCGGGCTCGACTTGGTGGAGTGGCAACTGCGTGTGGCCAGCGGCGAGCCGTTGCCGCTGAAGCAGGAGGAACTGCGCATCCACGGCCATGCGATCGAGGCGCGCATCTGCGCAGAGAATCCCGACAAGCAATTCATGCCTGCTACTGGCACGCTGCAGGTTTACCGCACCCCGCAGGCGGCGAGCTTCGAGCGCGCCGATGTCCGCTTCGATGCGGGGGTGCGCGAGGGCGACACCATCTCGCCATACTACGACTCGATGGTCGCAAAGCTCATCGTCTGGGGTGCCGACCGCGCGCAGGCACTGGCGCGTCTCGACGCGGCGCTGGCGCAGACGCACATCGTGGGCCTGCACACCAACGTGGCGTTCTTGCGCCGTGTGGTGACGAGCCGCTCGTTCTCGCAGGCCGACCTCGACACGGCATTGATCGAGCGTGAACGCGAGGTCTTGTTCAACGTGGAGCCGCTGCCCGCCGAGATTGCTGCAGCGGGCGTGGTGGCACATGCCTTGGCTAGCGAACAGGCGCTGCAGACAGCAGACCCATGGTCACGGCGAGATGGCTGGCGGCTCTTCAGTGGCGCGCGCCGGCAGTTCAACCTCGAGGTGCAAGGCCAGCGCCAGACCGTGCTGCTGGAGCGCGCGCACCGCGGCGCGATGACGCTGGTGCTGGGCGATCAGCGCCGGCCTTTCGAGGCGAATGTGCGCGGTGAGGGACGGCACGATGTGCAGCTCGGCGAACGCCGCGCCACGTTGTCGGTCTACGCCGTCGGCGAGCGCGTCAGCGTGTTCGCGCCGGAGGGTTCGGCCACGGTCAGCCATGTGGACGTATTGGCACATGCGGGCGAGGGCGCCACTGAAGCCGGCCGCCTGACTGCGCCAATGCCCGGCAAAGTGATCGCCTTCCTGGCCCGAGCGGGCGAGACCATCAAGCAAGGCCAGGCGCTGGCGGTGATGGAGGCCATGAAGATGGAGCACACCATCACGTCGCCGCGCGACGGCAAGGTCGAGGCGCTGTTGTATGCGCCGGGTGACCAGGTGGCAGAAGGTGGAGAACTGCTGCGCCTTGCGGCGCCGTGAGGCGCGTCGCGCTTTATCGCGTGACGCGGTTCGCGCTGCGGCGCAGCCACAGCGTGGCGCTGCGCCAGCTGCTTTCTTCGGGCTCGGGTTCGGGCTCCGCGGGCGAGGCGGCGTTGACGCCGAAGCCCGATGTGTTGCGTGCCCAGGCGGCGTCTTGCGGCGCTTCGCCGTGCGTCGCGGTGGAGGGCTTGGCGAGCTTGCCGGCGTTGACGTACTGCCGTGCCAGCGACACCAGCTCGGGGTTGCCAGAGGCTTGGCACACGAACAAGACTTCACGTGCTTCTTGCGCGTCGCTCAACATGGCTGCCACGTTGATGCCTTCACCCAGATCGTGCTTCAGGATGAAGTGGATGCGTGCAGCGATACGAAGTTGAACGGGAGTGGACACAGGAAACTCCAAGCAGTTCGGGTATCTTCAACCTCTGCGCTGTAGGAGCACATCCCTAACAAGGGGGGTGGGTGACTTCAGTCAACGTTAGTGAGGAATAAGTCATGGTTCATGCGTCATTCCCAAGCCATGTGACTCTGGTCGACGTGGGTCCGCGCGACGGTTTGCAGAACGAGAAACAGGCCGTCGGCACAGAGCACAAGATCGAGCTCGTGCACAGGCTGCAAGAGGCCGGTTTGCGTGAGATCGAAGTCACCAGTTTCGTGAGCCCGAAGTGGGTGCCGCAGATGGCCGACAACGCGCAGGTGATGGCCGGCGTGCAGCGCCGCGCCGGCGTGCGCTACTCGGTGCTCACGCCTAACCTGAAAGGCCTGGACGCTGCACTCGCAACGCGGCCCGACGAGATCGTGGTTTTCGGTGCGGCCACCGAGGCTTTCAGCCAACGCAACATCAACTGCAGCATCGCTGAAAGCATCGAGCGCTTCGCGCCCGTGGTGGAGGCCGCGCATGCGCAGGGTCTGAAGGTGCGCGGCGCCATCTCGTGCGCGCTCGGCTGTCCGTACCAGGGCGAGGTGAGTGCCGACGAAGTGGAGAACGTGGTGCGTTTGATGAAGGGCATCGGCGTGGACCACTGCGGTGTGGCCGACACCATCGGCGTGGGCACGCCGCGTGCCGTGCAGCATGCAATGGAACGCGCGCTGAAGCACTATCCTCTGGTCGAGGTGAGCGGCCATTTTCACGACACCTACGGGCAGGCCTTGTCCAACATCTACGCGTGCCTGGAAATGGGCATTCACACCTTCGACGCGAGCGTGGCGGGCCTCGGCGGTTGCCCGTATGCAAAGGGTGCCACCGGCAACGTCGCGACCGAAGACGTGCTCTTCATGCTCAACGGTCTCGGCATCTCGACCGGCATCGACATCGACAAGCTGGTCGATGCCGGCGCGTACATCTCAGGCGTCATCGGCCGTCCGCCGGCGTCGCGTGTGGGCAAGGCCTTGTTGGCGAAACGGGAGAAAGTTGCAGCATGAATGCCGATACAACGACCCCTCATGCCCCAGCGGCGAACGATCGCCCAGAGGGCTTCAAGCGCGTGACCGACTTGCTCGCCGCGCTGGGCCACCCGCATGCGCCCGTGTACCTCGACGTCACCGCCCGCACGGCCCAAGAGGCAGCCGACGCGCTCGGCTTGCAGCTCGGCCAGATCGCCAAGAGCGTGATCTTCAAGCGCAAGCTCGACGGCGTGGCCGTGCTGGTGGTGACCTCGGGTGACCGCCGTGTCGATGTGGAGAAGGTGGCGGCCCTCACCGGTGCGGTGGGCCGAGCCGATGCCGACTTCGTCAAGGCGAGCACCGGCTTCAGCATCGGTGGCGTGTCACCGGTCGGTCACCTCACTCAGCCGGTCACGCTGATCGATCGCGAGCTGCTGCGCTTCGAGGAAATCTGGGCCGCCGCCGGCCACCCGAACGGCGTGTTCAAACTCACCCCGGCTCAACTGCAAGCGATGACCGGCGCGCCGCTGGCTGACGTGACGCCGTGAGCCCCTAAGTCGATGAGCACACGAGGTGAAACAAACTTACGGCCGCATTGACCCCACGCTGTGGGACGATAGAGCCGAACTGGTGCTGATCTGACCACGATGTCTGCCACATCCTCCACCGCTGCCGTTCCGAGCCCCTGCATCAGCGTGTGCCGCATGGACGCGCGCAGCGGTCTTTGCGCGGGTTGCCTGCGCACGATCGAAGAGATCGCCGCGTGGTCGACGATGAGCGAGGAGGCCAAGCGGAGCGTGTGGCTCCTGGTCGAGCAACGTCAACCCGTCGTGCCGCTCTTTGCCACGCCACAGTCATGAAGCACCTGCGGTTCAGCTTCGACGTCGTGTCGCCCTACGCCTACCTGGCGTTCGAGCGTATGCCGCAGGTGCTGGAAGGTGTCAGCTACGAGGTGAGCTACGAACCCATCCTGCTCGCGGGGCTGCTGCAGCACTGGGGGCAGAAGGGTCCGGCAGAGATCGAGCCCAAGCGCGAGTGGACGTACCGGCAGATCATGTGGCTCGGGCACAGCCTTGGCGTGCCGGTGCAGATGCCGGCGCAGCATCCGTTCAACCCGCTGGCCTTGCTGCGCTTGCTGCTGGCCAGCGCGCCGTCGGGCTACACGCCGAATCGCTGGGCATGCGAGCAGGTGTTGCGCCATGTCTGGCTCGGCGGTGGCGATGCCAACGACGCGGAGCGGCTCGCGGTGCTCACGCAAGTGCTGTCGCCGCAGCGTGACCCGAGCGGCAGTGAGGTGAAAGACGAATTGAAGGCAGCCACCGTGGAGGCGGCGGCACGCGGCCTTTTCGGCGTGCCCACGATCGAAGTCGATGGCCGTGTTTTCTGGGGTCTGGATGGCCTCGAGATGCTGTCGGCCTACCTGCGTGGCGACGCATGGTTCGATGGGCCGCGATGGGCCGATGCGGCCGCGGTGCCAGTGGGTGTCCGCAGAACTCCGAAGGCGCCTTGAGGAGCCTCGCTCGTTGATCGAGCACGTCAGCTTCGGCCTGCCCCGCAGAACGCACCCCGCGTAAATACTGATCTCGAAAGCCCTGTAGATCTCGCATCAAGAAATGCGGCGTCAGGGTTGCACCCTAGTTTGTCAGCTTCGCATCAGCGTGGCGTCAGCGCGTGGTCAGAGCGTGCCGTGAAGATGCGCCCAGCCTCATCTGTCATGAGGTGCCCCAACGAGGAGAGAGATTCATGGCAACTGCATCCGCGGTCGGCAAACCGATGACGAAAGAGGAAAAGAAGGTCATCTTCGCCTCCAGTCTCGGCACCGTTTTCGAGTGGTACGACTTCTACCTGTACGGCACGCTGGCCGTCATCATCGGCAACCAGTTCTTCTCGGCGCTCGACCCCGCTTCGCGCACGATCTTCTCGCTGCTCGCGTTTGCTGCCGGCTTCATCGTGCGACCCTTTGGCGCGCTGGTGTTCGGCCGCTTGGGCGACATGATCGGCCGCAAGTACACCTTCCTGGTGACCATCCTGATCATGGGCTTGTCGACCTTCATCGTCGGCCTGCTGCCCAATTACGCATCGATCGGCCTGGCGGCTCCCGTCATCCTGATCGGCCTGCGTATGCTGCAAGGCCTGGCGCTCGGCGGTGAGTACGGCGGTGCCGCCACGTATGTGGCCGAGCACGCACCTCATGGCAAGCGTGGCGCGTTCACGTCGTGGATCCAGACCACGGCGACGCTGGGCCTGTTCCTGTCGCTGCTGGTGATTCTCGGTACACGCACGGCGATGGGCGAAGCGGCCTTTGCCGACTGGGGCTGGCGCATTCCGTTCCTGGTCTCGGTGATCCTGCTCGGTGTCAGCGTGTGGATTCGCTTGAGCATGAACGAATCGCCTGCCTTCAAGAAGATGAAGGAAGAGGGCAAGACCTCGAAGGCACCGCTGACCGAATCGTTCGGCCAGTGGAAGAACCTGAAGATCGTGATCCTCGCGCTGGTGGGCCTCACGATGGGCCAGGCCGTGGTCTGGTACACGGGCCAGTTCTATGCGCTGTTCTTCCTGACCGGCGCGCTGAAGGTCGACGGCGCCACTGCCAACATCATGATCGCGATCTCGCTGATCATCGGCACGCCTTTCTTCATCGTGTTCGGCACGCTGTCGGACAAGATCGGCCGCAAGCCCATCATCATGGCCGGCTGCCTGATCGCGGCACTGACCTACTTCCCGCTGTTCAAGGCGCTGACCGAGGCGGCCAACCCCGACCTCGCGGCTGCGCAGGCCAAGAACAAGGTGGTCGTCGTGGCCGACCCGGAGCGTTGCTCGTTCCAGTTCAACCCGACAGGTACCGCCAAGTTCACCAGCTCGTGCGACATCGCCAAGCAGGTGCTGTCGGCTGGCTCTGTGAGCTACGACAACGAAGTGGCGCCCACGGGCACCGTGGCGCAGATCAAGATCGGCGAAAAGGTCATCCCCGGCTTCGAGTCGAAGGGCCTGTCACCGGACGACGCCAAGAAGGCGGATGCCGAGTTTAAGAAGGCCATCTCGACAGCGCTCAAGGAAGCGGGCTACCCGGCCAAGGCCGACCCGGAGAAGATGAACAAGCCGCTGATCGTGGCCATCCTCACCTTGCTTGTGATCTACGTGACCATGGTCTACGGCCCGATCGCGGCGATGCTGGTGGAGATGTTCCCGACCCGCATCCGCTACACCTCGATGAGCTTGCCGTACCACATCGGCAATGGCTGGTTCGGCGGCCTGCTGCCTGCTACCGGCCTGGCCATCGTGGCGCAGACGGGCAACATGTACAACGGCCTCTGGTACCCGATCATCTTTGCCGCAATCACCTTCGTGGTGGGCATGCTGTTCGTGAAGGAAACCAAGGACGTGGACATCTACGCCAAGGACTGATCTCTGGGCCTGAATCCCGGCGAAGGCCCGAGCACCGCAAATGCGAGGGCCAACGCCGGCTTGTCTCAGGCTCGAATTCCTTTAACGAAAGAGCTGAGCATGTGGAAGTACGTTGTGGGGTTCGTGGCCTTTTCTGCGCTCGTTATCTGGGTGCTCAGCAAGGGCGGCGACATCGACATGAGCGGCGAGAAGCACGGTGTTGATGTGGCGCCAGCGGCATCGGCCGCGTCGCACTAGACGACACGACCCCCGTTCTGCGGAAAGCCGGACAGTCTCAGGACTGAGCCGGCTTTTTCGTTTCTGGTGGAGGCGTGTGCGGTGACAGCGCCTGCAGCTGGGCCAGGCAGGCCATGCAGACGCAACGGTCGTACTGCTCGCGCAGCATCTGCGTGGTGGCGGTCGACAGCTTGAACTGGCCGCATGCGCAAGGCATGGGCTCCTTGACGCCGCAGTGAAACGCGCCGCCGCAGCGCGGGCAGGTCGCGTTGAGTGTCACCTCAGGTGCGACGGCGGCGTGACAGCACCGCCGTGGCGAGTCCCAGGCCCGTCAGCCACATCCAGCCGAGTGCGCCACCGCCGGAGTCTTCGCCGGAAGAAGGTGGTGCGGGGGGTGGTGGGGTGGTGCCGCCCGCGACCGAACCATTCAGCGTGACGGCGCGGGTGAAGGCGACGGTGCCTTGCTTCAGAGAGAGGGTCAGCGTGCGGGTCTCTGCCGTCGTGCTGGTGGGCGTATAGGTGACCGAGAACGAGCAGGTGCCCGCCGGTGCGAGCGTCGAGCCGCAGCCGCTGCCGCGCGTGAACGCTGTCGTGCCCGAGCCCAGGCTGATGCCGGTGATCTGCAGGTTATCGGTGGTGGCCACGGAGTGGTGGAGCGTCACCGTCTTGCTCACCGATGTACCGGACGCGGCTGAAGCGAAAGCGAGTGCGCTCGTTGAAAGCCCCGGCGCCGTGACCTTGGGTGTGTCCGCCAGGTAGGCCGCGATGTTTTGCACCTGATCGACGTCGAGCCCCTTGAATTCGCTCATCGCCGCTTGCGTGGCAATCGCGTTCCCGAAACGGCCGATCGCGGTGTCGTAGCTGATGTCGGCGAACCCGCCGGCGGTGGTGCTGTCGCCGGAGATCTTCTTGCGCCGGTCCTGCACGCTGCCGTGGCAGTTCATGCAGGCGTGGGTCAGGTTGGCGTCGGGCGCGGCGTTGGGCGTGTCCTCGAACAGCGTCTTGCCCTGCGTGGCATCGCCTGTGGTCTGCGCGCTGCTCGGCGCGGCCCACAGGGCCAGGCAGGCAAGCGCCGCTCCAGCGAGAAGCCAGCGGGTCGGGATTCGTTCGAGAAAATTCATGGATGGAAGGGCGCCACCGCCCCCCAGAGCTTCCGGATGTACGCATTTCATCGTGCCGGCTCGTTGGCGTCCGTGCGAGGTTGTTACGCCGTGTGTGGCCAGGTGCTGATGGGCCAGCTGCCTTCGCGTGGGGGCGATCACCTGCGGTGTGCGGTGTTTGGCATGCCACAGCTGCGTGCAGCGTTGCCGCCCGTCACGCCAGGATGCTTCTGCTTACGCGCAGTGGCATGCATCCAACGAGATTGCCGATGCTTCGGGAGCTTGTGAGGCAAGAACGGCAGCTGCATCGCTAAGCTCCCTGGCTGCCGCGCGGCCGTGGGGCCCGGGCCATTGCAAACAAGGAAAAGACCATGAACCGCAACCCGCTCGATCACATCAACATTCGTACAGCCGTGTGCGCTGCGCTCACCGTGTTGGCCATGGGAAGTGCTCACGCGCAGAACACAGGCGCCCCGTCGTATGCAGGCGCATCGATCGCATCCACCGACTACGGCACCGGCCTGAAGGTTTTTCTGGGCGGCAAGATCACACCGATCTTCGGCTGGGAAGGTCAGCTCACCAGCTTCGGCTCCGAAGAGTACCGGCCCGGCTACAAGCACTCGGCCACGGCGATCGGCGCGTCGGGCACGGCACGCTTCCCGCTGAATGCCAGCCTCAGCGCCTTCGGCAAGGCGGGCCTGCACTACGTGCAGCCGAGGCAGAGCGGGCCAGGCGCGAGCGACCCCGACAGCTCAATCGAGCTGGGCCTCGGAGCCGGCCTCATCTGGAACTTCTCGCACACGGCTGCGGTGCGCTTCGAGCTGGAGAACATCGGTGGCTCTGACGGCAACTTCGCTTCCGTGGGCGTGCAGTTCAGTTTCTGACTCGATGCTCGCCACCAGGGCAAGCGCAGCGATGCCCCGTCAAGCAACGCCCGCGGAGCCGGCTCTGCCGGGCCGCTGGGTGGCGCCCCTCGGGGGCAGGAGCGAAGCGACTGGGGGCCTAGTTAGGGGGCGCAAACAGTTCTTTATGCTGCTCGCGGAGCACGTTCTTCTGCACCTTGCCCATCGCGTTGCGCGGTAGCTCGGGCACGACGTAGACGCGCTTGGGCACCTTGAAGTTGGCGATGCGGCTCTTCAAGGCATTGACGATGGCTGCATCGTCCAACGATGCCCCAGGCTGTGCCACGACCACGGCCACGCCGGCTTCGCCGAAATCGGGGTGCGGCACGCCGACGACGGCGCTTTCGGCAACGCCCGGCATCTCGTTGATGAAGCCTTCGATCTCGGCGGGGTAGACGTTGTAGCCGCCCGAGATGATGAGGTCCTTGCTTCGGCCGACGATGCAGACGTAGCCGCGCTCATCGATCTTGCCCACGTCGCCGGTCTTGAACCAGCCATCGTCGGTGAATTCTTCTTTCGTCTTCTCGGGCATGCGCCAGTAGCCGGCGAACACGTTGGGCCCCGTCACCTCAATGCCACCCACCTCGTTGGCAGCGCAGATGTTGCCGCGCTCGTCACGCACCCTCAGCTGCACGCCGGGCAGCGGGAAGCCCACGGTGTTGCCGCGGCGCTCGCCGTCTTTCGGGTCGTAGGGGTTGGACGTGAGCATGGCGGTCTCGCTCATGCCGTATCGCTCGAGGATGGTGTGGCCGGTGCGTTCGCGCCAGGCATTGAAGGTCTCGATCAGCAACGGCGCCGAGCCGGCGACAAAGAGCCGCATGTTGCGGCAGGCTTCGCGCGTGAGCCCGGGTTCGGCCAGCAGCCGAACGTACAGCGTGGGCACGCCCATGAACACCGTGGCTTCGGGCAAGCGCGCGACCACGACCTTGGGGTCGAACTTCGACAGCCAGATCATCTTGCTGCCGTTGAGCAGCGCACCATGCGCGGCGACGAAGAGGCCGTGCACATGGAACAGCGGCAACGTGTGGATCAGCACGTCGCCCGGCCGCCAGCCCCAGTACGCTTTCAGTGTCTGTGCGTTGCTCAGGATGTTGCCGTGCGTGAGCATCGCGCCCTTGCTGCGCCCGGTGGTGCCGCTGGTGTAGAGGATGCAGGCCAGGTCGTCGGCTTGGCGTTGCACCGGCGTATGCTGGTCGCTGTGGTGTGCGGCGCGTTCGAGCAGGCTGCCGCTGCGGTCTTCGTTGAGCGTGAACACATGCGTGCAGCCGGCCTTGAAGGCGATCTGGCTGACCCAGCCGAAGTTCTTGCCCGAGCACACCACGACCGCGGGCTCGGCGTTGCCGATGAAGTACTCGATCTCAGCGGCCTGGTAGGCGGTGTTGAGCGGCAGGTAGACATAACCCGCACGCAGCACGGCCAGGTAAAGCATCAGCGCCTCGACCGATTTCTCGGTCTGCACTGCGATTCGGCTGCCGGCGGGCAGGTCGAGTGCGGCGAACAGGTTGGCCATCATCGCGGTGGCGCGTTCGAGATCACGCCAGCTGTAGAGCGCCGGCGTGCCGTCCGCAGTTTCGATCGCAGTGCTGTCCAGGTCGTGAGGAAACTGGCCGCGCAGCGCGGCAAAGATGCTGTGGTTCATGGGTCCCCGATGTTCTTGTTCTTGCTCTCTTTGAGCTGTTCGAGCTTATTCGAGCGTGGCACCGGAGCGTTTCACCACATCGGCCCAGCGCTTGATTTCGCTGCTGACAAATTTGCCGAACGCATCGCCATACAGGTTGGGTGTGTCGGTGCCCAGGCCGTTCCAGGTCTTCTTCAATTCGTCGGAACCGAGTGCCTTGGCAAGCTCGGTGCGCATGGCTTCGACCAGCTCTTTCGGCGTGCCCTTGGGCGCCCACAGGCCATACCAGGTGGCCACCTGGTAGCCAGGTACGCCCGCTTCGATGGTGGTTGGAATCTCCGGGAAGCCGGGAGCGCGTTTTTCCGCTGCAACGGCCAGCGCCTTGATGCGGCCGTTCTTGATGTGCGAGGCTGAAGAACCCAGGCCGTCGAACATCATGTCGACCTGCCCGGCGATCAGGTCTTGCAGTGCGGGGCCCGCGCCGCGGTACGGAATGTGGGTGATGAAGGTCTTGGTCTGCAGCTTGAAGAGTTCGCCGGCCAGGTGGTGCGAGGTGCCGTTGCCAGCCGAGCCGTAGTTGAGCTTGCCGGGGTTCTTGCGCACGTAGTCGAGAAAACTCGTGAGGTCCTTGACGGGAACGCGCGTCGGGTTGACCACGATCACCTGCGGCACGCTCGAGATCAAGCCGACGGGAATGAAATCGGTCTCGAGGTTGTATTCGAGCTTGGGGTACATCGCCGGTGCAATCGCGTGGTGCACCGCGCCCATGAAGAAGTTGTAGCCATCGGGTGCTGCCTTCGACGCGAGGGTGGCGCCCAGCGTGCCACCGGCACCGCCCCGGTTGTCGTTGAGGAACTGCTTGCCGGTGTTGCGGCTCAGGATGGCGGTGAGCGGCCGTGCAAATGCGTCGGTGCCGCCACCGGCAGGGAAGGGCACGACGACGTTCACCGGGCGGTTCGGCCAGCCGGCCTGTGCAGCGACCCAGGGGCTGCCGAGCACGGCAGCGGCGCCGGCGGTACCGCGCAGTGCGGTGTTGAGAAAGCGGCGGCGCGAGGCGGTGGCGTGAGGGTCGTGACTCATGGTGGTCTCCCGAGAATGTGTGCGTTTGGAATGGATGGAGAGGTTCAGATCAGACCGGCGACTGCACGCGAATGCGCGACTTCACCGTTCACAAACTGTTCGTGGCTTGCTTCGATTTTCTGCAGATCGTAGAGGTAGTTGACCATCATGCCGTAGGACTGCTTCAGCCCCTTGCGCGACAGGTCGCCCATGGAGTTGAGGCGCTCGAGGCGGGCGCCATTGTCGAGGTGGAAACGCGCGACGGCATCACCCTTGGGCGTGGTGGCATGGTGGATCAGATACACCGCGCACAGGCGGCTCAAAGCTTCTTGGTCAGGCTCGGACATCGATTGCAGAAAGCTTGTGTTGGCTAGCGCGCCGAGATCACCACCGGTGGTGGCGAGCAACTGTTTGCGCGACTCGGTGATGCGCTCCGCGGTGCTGCGCCGAAGGCCGGTGGGCAGTTCGCTGTCGTTCTGGAGCCAGCTTGCAAAACCGGGGATGGGCGACAAGGTGCAGAAGCGCCTGAGCTGCGGCAGTTCGCGCTGCAGTTGTTCGGCCACGCGCTTGATCAAAAAGTTGCCCAGCGAGACGCCGCGCAGCCCAGGCTGGCAGTTGCTGATGGAATAGAACGCCGCCACCTTGAACTGGTCCGGCGTGAGCGGTTTGGCCTGCTTGTCGATCAGCGGCGCGATGGCCGCCGGCATCTCCGGCAACAACGCCACCTCGACGAAGATCAAAGGCTCGTCGGGCAGTTGCGGGTGGAAGAACGCGAAGCAGCGGCGGTCGGGCTGCAGGCGTCGGCGCAAATCGTCCCAGCCGTCGATTTCATGTACGGCTTCGTGGCGAATGATCTGCTCGAGCAGTTGCGCCGGCGAACCCCAGTCGACCTTTTGCATCTGCAGAAAGCCGGGGTTGAACCATGACGACAGAAGGTGCAGGAAGTCGCTCTCGAGCGCGCGCAGCTCGGGCTGCACGCCGACGCGTGCCAGCAGCTTGCGCCGCATCGAGACGATCTGTGCCGTGCCGCCGGGCGTGCGGTTGATGCGCCGAAGCAGCTCCTGCCGCGGTGGCTCGGCCAGGTGCGTCAGGCGAATGAGGTTCTCGGCCGACGGATCTTGCGCGTAGGCCTGCGCAATCGACAACACGGCTTGCGGGTCGGGGCTGAAATCGCGCGACAGGCGGCTGAAGAAGCCGCCTTGTTGATCGTCGGGTAGCGCGGCGAAGCGTGCCACCAGCTGGCGCGCAATGGCCACGCTATTGGCTTCGCCGCGCTCGGACAGCAGGCGCTTGCAATCGAGCATCAGGCTGCGCAGCTGGCGATCGTCGCCAACGCGGCGGGCCGCGGATTTCAAGCCATCAAGCATGCCGTTGTCCTGTCAGTTTTTCATGGGCGCGCAGTGCCTTCAGCGCACTCAGCTGCGCCATCAGGTGATCGTGCATCAGCCGCTCGGCGCGCTCTGCGTCGCGCTGTTCGATGGCGGCAATCAGCACGCGATGTTCGTTGATCGAGTCTTCGACGCGGCCCGGCAGGTTGAGCTGCCGGCCGCGCAGCAGGCGCAGGAAGGTGCGCAGGTCGTTGGTGGTGCGATCGAGCCAGCGGTTGGCGGCCAGCGCCTGCACGCTGCTGTGGAATTCGTGGTTGGCGCGGTAGTAGCCGTCGATGTTGTGCGCGGCGGCATGAATCTCGAGGTTGTCGTGCAGGCGGCGCAAACGGGCGATGCCCTCCGGTGTGGCTTTGCGCACCGCTTCGTGGGCGCAGCGGCCTTCGAGCAGGGCCATCACGGGGAACAGCTCGTCGGCATCGTCTTCCGACATCTCGGTGACGCGGCAACCCTGTCGCGGCACAAGCTGCATCAAGCCTTCGGAGGCCAGCACCTTGAGCGCTTCGCGCAGCGGCGTGCGGCTGATCTGCCACTCGTTGGCCAGCGCCAGTTCGTCGATCCATTGACCGGGCACCAGCTGCCGTTCGAACACCATATGCCGCAGTCGGGTCGCCACTTCTTCGTGCAGTGAAGCAGGGCGCAGCGGCGTTGCATCGACCATGGTGTGAGACCTCGAAGGGGCGAATTCCGCAGAGCGGCTGACGCGACTCTAGGGTCAATAATTCATAATTACAAGCCGTCTAAAGCTTTGGATTCGTCCTCGAAAACCCTTTCTCGACCATCGCTTTACCTTGTGTCTGCGCCTGCGAGTCCTATGCTTGATGCGGTGCAACAAGAGGGGCAGATTCATGGTCGGTGAAGCCACGTCGCTAGACAGAAATCCCGATGGCACGGTGCTCTACATCGAAGATCAGGAGGTGAATGCCTTGCTCGTCGAGGCGCAGTTGGCCGCCACCTTGCCGAACGTGCGCCTGATCAAGGCGAGCACGGGGACCGAAGGCGTGCGGCTGGTGCGATCGGAACACCCCGACCTCGTCTTGCTGGACATGCACCTGCCCGACCTCGGTGGGCTCGAGGTGGTGCGCGCGCTGACGCTGGAAATTTCGGAAGGCCTGAAGGTCGCCCTGCTGACTGCCGACCATCTGTCGATGGACATCCTCAAGGCCATGAGCCTGGGTGCCTATGAGTACTGGGTCAAACCCATCAGCTCGACCCAGCTGGAGAAGGGAGTTCGGCGCGGACTGGCGAGCGCGTATGCCGATCCACGGCACTGGTCGCTCGAATCACGCCGCCTGCACGCGCGCCACAAGGCGTCGCACTGAGCGGCGCAGCGCGACGCCTTAGCGCAGCAGCGAGGCTTCCAGCTGCGTCACCATGTCGATCAAACGAGGGCGCACCTCGTTGAGCAGGTAGTCGCGCGAGAGATTGAACGAAGGGCCGCCGCAGTTGATGGCCATGGGCGGCAATCCGCCGCCGGGCTGGAAGGCCCGCGCGATGCCGTTCACGTCTTTCTGCCATTCGCCGAAGGAGCAGGTGACGCCCAGGGTGCTGTAGTCGTTGACCGCGCGATCGACACCATCGCGGATCTCCGGCCACGCCACTTCATCGATCTCCTGGATGCGCTCCATGAAGTCTTGCCGCTCGCGCTCCGAGATGACGGCCAGCCACGCGCGGCCGATGGCCGAAGTGGCGACCGGAATGCGCGACCCCACGTCGAGGCTTAGCGTGAGCGCCGCAGAGCTGCGGCAGTTCTCGACGTAGATCATCGACAGCCGGTCGCGCGTGCCCAGCGAGACCATCGAGCGCGACGCATCGGCCAGCTCTTGCATCATCGGGCGGGCGATCTGCCGCACGTCGAGCCGCGCAAGCATTGCGCTGCCCAGCGACAGCGTGGCCGTGCCCAGGCGGTATTTGCCGCTCTCTTCGACCTGGATCAGGTAGCCCAGCTTGGTGAGCGTAGAGGTGAGCCGCGACACCGTTGACTTGGGCAGGCGGCAGCGCTGCGCGATCTCCTGGTTGCCAAGCGCCTTGTCGCCGGAACGGAAGCACGAGAGCACGTCCAACCCACGCGCCAGCGCGGTAACGAAATGGCGATCTTCTTTGGTCTTCGGGCCCGGCTTGCTGACATGCGGGCTGCGTTCAACCTTGGCGAACTTGCTCAGTGTTTCCATCTTCCTCATTCCCTGCGGTGGCGCGCAAAGTGGAACATAAATCTGCAAACGGATGCTCGTGACATTCCCGAACCTAGCCGCTGGTAAGGATGCCATTTGCCCTCGTTCAAGTGGGGGAGGAGCTGAGTTTCCTCGGTAGAGACCGCAAGTTGACAGCATCCTGCCTGAGCAGAACAATCGCGGATCGTCTTTTCATGCGGAACATAGTTCTGCATAGCAGAACGACACGTCAACCGGCCATCCACGAGAGATTCCCATGGACCTGACCTTCACCCCTGAAGAACAAGCCTTCCGCGAAGAGGTACGCAGCTTTGTCAGAGCCAAGCTGCCGGAATCCATTCGCCACAAGGTGGTGAACAGCCTGCGCCTCTCGCGGGAAGACCATGTGCTGTGGCAACGCACGCTGCATGAGCGGGGGTGGGGCGGCCCCGGTTGGGCCAAGGAATTCGGTGGGCCGGGCTGGAATGCCGTCGAGCAATACATCTTCGAAGAAGAGTGCGCCGCCGCTGGCGCGCCGCGTCTCATTGCCTTCGGTATCAAGATGGTGGCGCCGGTGATCATGGCCTTCGGCTCGCCCGAACAGCAGCAGCGCTTCTTGCCCGACATCAGCTCCGCGCGCAAATGGTGGTGCCAGGGCTACTCGGAGCCGGGCGCCGGTTCTGACCTCGCGTCAGTCAAGACCCGCGCGGTGCGTGGTGTGGATGCGCAGGGCGACCACTTCGTCGTCAACGGTCAGAAGACATGGACCACGCTCGGCCAGTACGCCGATTGGATCTTCTGCCTGGTGCGCACCGACCCGCAAGCCAAGGCGCAGCGCGGCATCAGCTTCCTGCTGATCGACATGAAGACACCCGGCATCACCGTGCGGCCGATCATCACGCTCGACGGCGCGCACGAGGTCAACGAAGTGTGGTTCGAAGACGTGCGCGTGCCGGCCGAGAACCTGATCGGTGAAGAGAACAAGGGCTGGACTTACGCGAAGTTCTTGCTCGGCCACGAGCGCAGCAACATCGCCGGCATCGGCATCGCCAAACGCGAACTCGGCCGCCTCAAGCGCATCGCCGCGACCGAGCAAAAACGAGGCCGACCGCTGCTCGAAGACCCGTTGTTCTCTGCCAAGGTGGCGCAGGTCGAGATCGACCTGCTGGCGCTGGAGATGACCAACCTGCGTGTGCTGTCCGAAGAAAAGGCTCAGAAGACGCCAGGCCCGGCGGCATCGATTCTCAAGATCAAGGGCACCGAGATCCAGCAGGCGATCACCGAACTGCTGGTGCAGGCGGTCGGGCCGTATGCGTTGCCCTTCGTGCGCGAGGCCATTGCCGCCAACTACGAAGGCGATCACATCGGGCCGAGCTATGCCGCGTCGCTCGGCGCGCACTACTGCAACATGCGCAAGCTGTCGATCTTCGGGGGCTCCAACGAGATCCAGAAGAACATCATTTCCCAGCAATTGCTCGGCTTGTGACAGCCCCAAGGACTCGGCATGCCGAGTCCGCCCCCCGAGGGGAGCAAAAGAACCCTCGGGAGCGGCCCTCGGCCCTTTTGGAGAAAGTAAATGGACTTCAGCTTCAGCGAAGAGCAGCAACAGCTGCAAGACGCCATCACCCGCTTCGTTCAAGGCGACTACAGCTTCGAGCGGCGCAAGGGCATCATCGCCAGCCCCGAGGGCTGGAGCCGCGAGGTATGGCAGGGCCTGGGCGATCTGGGCGTGCTGGCGATGAACGTGCCCGAGGCGCTCGGCGGCCTGGGTTATGGGCCGGTCGAGACGTTGCTGGCCATGGAGTCGGTCGGCGCAGCCTTGCTGTGCGAGCCGCTGCTTGAGAGCGCGGTGATCGCGACAGCGCTGGTGCGTGACTTCGGCAGCCCCGAGCAGCAAGCCGAGCTGCTGCCTGCCATGGCCTCGGGCGAGCGCATCGTGGTGCTGGCCCACGGCGAAGCCGCTGCACGCGGCGATGCGGCCTGGGTCGAGACGACGGCCAAGCAGAGCGGCGCGGGCTATGTGCTGAACGGCCGCAAGGCCGTGGTGCTTCTTGCGCCGGCCGCCGATGAACTGCTGGTCTCGGCGCGCAGCGAAGGCGCGGGCGGCGACGCGGCAGTTGTCAGTGTGTTCCGCGTTCCGCGCGACACACCGGACCTCGAGCTGAAGGCGTACCCGACGCTCGACGGGCGCCGCGCGGCGGAAGTGACCCTGCGTGACGTCAACGTGCCCGCCAGCGCGTGCCTTGGCACAGCCGGTGCCGCCTTGCCCGCCATCGCGCGCGCGTTGGACATAGGCCTGGCCGGCCTCTGCGCCGAAGCGCTGGGCGTGATGGAAGCCACCGTCAACGCAACCGTCGAATACCTGAAGACGCGCCAGCAGTTCGGCCAGCCGATCGGCCGTTTCCAGGCCTTGCAGCACCGCACGGCCGACATGCTGCTGCAGCTGGAGCAGTCGCGCTCCATGGCCTACCTCGCGGCGATGAACTGCGCGCTCGCCGATGACGGGCAGCGCCACCGCACGCTGTCGGCCGCCAAGGTGGTGATCGGCAACGCGTGCCGCTTCATCAGCCAGCAGGCGGTGCAATTGCACGGCGGCATGGGCATGACGGACGAGCTCAATGTGAGCCACTTCTTCAAGCGCCTGATGGCCTTCGAGCTGAGCTTCGGCGACACTGACTCCCACCTGCAGCGATTCGCCGAGCTGAGCCAGCGCGACGTGCCGCAGGCCG
>Ga0307515_10005049_pt1 | contig 26858 bp, 22 predicted proteins | sample 17_EM_MG_FD_194513 | JGI IMG/M metagenome (GOLD analysis project Ga0307515, IMG submission 194513) | Populus trichocarpa ectomycorrhiza microbial communities from riparian zone in the Pacific Northwest, United States - 17_EM | ecosystem: Host-associated > Plants > Roots > Unclassified | place... | reverse complement strand
GCGAGGTGCTGCCGCGCAAGTCGGCAAACAGTACGGTTCGCTGAAGAATCTGCGTCATGTCGTGAAGTTTATGGCAACAAACATGAAAAAAGCCCCGGTGAATTAGACCGGGGCTCGATGGTTTTTTTGAGGATCAGAGGTTGTCGAGGTACGTGCGCAGCTTGTGGCTGCGCCGCAAGTTGCGTGAGCGCTTCGCGCTCACTCGCTAACGCGAGTGACTCATCCGGCCAAACCTTACAGGTTGTCCAGATACGTCCGCAACTTGTCCGACCGGCTCGGGTGCTTGAGCTTGCGAATGGCCTTGGCCTCGATCTGGCGGATGCGCTCGCGTGTCACGTCGAACTGCTTGCCGACCTCTTCCAGCGTGTGGTCCGTGCTCATCTCGATGCCGAAACGCATGCGCAGCACCTTGGCTTCGCGTGGGGTCAGGCTGTCCAGAATGTCTTTGACGACATCCCGCAGGCCGGCCTGCATCGCGGCCTCGATCGGCGCAGTGTTGTTGGTGTCTTCGATGAAGTCGCCCAGGTGCGAATCGTCGTCGTCGCCGATGGGGGTTTCCATCGAGATCGGCTCCTTCGCGATCTTCATGATCTTGCGGATCTTGTCTTCCGGGATCTCCATCTTCTCGGCCAGCGTCGGCGCATCGGGTTCGAAGCCGAACTCCTGCAAGTGCTGGCGCGACAGGCGGTTCATCTTGTTGATCGTCTCGATCATGTGCACCGGGATGCGGATCGTGCGCGCCTGGTCGGCGATCGAGCGGGTGATGGCCTGGCGGATCCACCACGTGGCGTAGGTCGAGAACTTGTAGCCGCGGCGGTATTCGAACTTGTCGACCGCCTTCATCAAGCCGATGTTGCCTTCCTGGATCAGGTCGAGGAACTGCAGGCCGCGGTTGGTGTACTTCTTTGCGATGGAGATCACGAGGCGCAGGTTGGCCTCGATCATTTCCTTCTTGGCGTCGCGCGAAGACTTCTCGCCTTCGTTCATGCGCTTGTTGATCTGCTTCAGGTCTTCAAGCGGCACGACGGCGCGGGCTTGCTGGTCGGTCAGCTTCTTCTGCAGCTCTTGAATGGCAGGCAGATTGCGAGCCAGCACGGCGCTGTACGGCTTGCCGGAAGCCGCTTCCTTTTCAGCCCACTTCAGGTTGAGCAGGTTGGGCGGGAAATGCTTGATGAAGTATTCCTGCGGCATGCCGCACTTGTCGACCAGGATCTTGCGCAGCTCGCGCTCGTAGCGGCGCACATCGTCCACCTGCGAGCGCAAGATGCCGCACAGCTTCTCGATCGTCTTGACGGTGAAGCGGATCGTCATCAGCTCGGCGCTGATGGCCTGCTGCGACTTGTTGTACGAGACGGACTGGTAGCCATCTTTCTCGAAGGACTTGCGCATCTTGTCGAAGTTGGTGCGCAGGTTCTCGAACTTGGTGAGCGCGGCGGCCTTCAGCTCTTCGAGCTTCTTGGTCAACGCCTTGCTGCCACCTTGGCCGTCGTCATCGTCTTCCTCGTCGAAGAAGTCGACATCTTCTTCGGCCACGTAGTCGTCGGCCTCGTCTTCAGAGACAAAACCGTCGACGGCTTCGGAAATCTGCATCTCGCCCGCGGCGATGCGGTCAGCGTAGACCAGGATCTCGGCGATCGTGGTCGGCGAGGCGCTGATGGCCAGCATCATGGCCTGCAAGCCGCCTTCGATGCGCTTGGCGATTTCGATTTCGCCTTCGCGGGTGAGGAGCTCGACGGTACCCATTTCGCGCATGTACATGCGCACCGGGTCGGTCGTGCGGCCGAATTCGGAGTCGACCGTCGACAGCGCGGCTTCCGCAGCTTCTTCGGCTTCTTCTTCGGTCGCCGTCGTGGTTCCACCGCCGGCGATCAGCAGCGTGGCGGCGTCGGGCGCCTGCTCGTACACGGCGATGCCCATGTCGTTGAGCATCGACACGATGGCTTCGAGGATTTCGGCGTCGACCAGCTTTTCGGGCAGGTGATCGTTGATTTCCTGGTGCGTCAGGAAGCCGCGCGTCTTGCCCATCTTGATGAGCGTCTTCAGCTCCTGGCGGCGCTTGGCAACCTCTTCTTCGGTGAGCGCGGTCTCGTCCAGGCCGAACTCGCGCATCAGTGCGCGCTCTTTCGCGCGCGAAACCTTCATGCGCAGAGGCTTGACCTTGGCAACCTTTTCTTCGCCGCCCTCGGCTTCGGCCTCGGGCTCTTCGCCTTGCAGGTCAGCCTCGATGTCGGAGAAGTCCTCTTCAGGCACTTCTTCCTTCTTGGCTGCGGCACCGGCCTTGGGCTTGCGGCCGGGCTTGCCCTTAGCCTCCACGACAGGCTTCACTGCGGCAGCCTTGGCGGGCTTCTTCTTGTCTTCGACCTCGGCCTTGTGGGTCTTGGCGGGCGCAGCGGCTGGTGCTGCCTTGGCGGGGGCGCTCTTCTTCGCGGTCATGCAAATCCTCGAATGGTGGTGGGCGTCACGGCTCTGTGCTGAGGGTTCGAGCGCACGGAAAACAGCGACCCGCTTCTGTATTTACAGACGCGGAACGATTGTTCAAGGTGCATCATGAAACCGGCAAAAAGCGAAGCCAACCAATGCGGCGGCTTGCCGGCACGGGTTTGGCCATTGCTCTGACACATCGGCGGACAAGCTGTCGTGACCATCGAATTAGTGCAGCCCTTGCGGGATATGGGTGGCCTTGTGTGGGGACCCTGGGTCAGAGGGTGGCCGGGGCCCGGAGGTGCTGCTGTCACTCTTGCCGCGTAACAAACCCTCAATTATCGTCGAAGCCGGGCACTACGTCAAAGAAGGTTGCTGAGTTTGTGTCAGCAGCAAGCGTTTGCGGCGAGTCTCCAGTTCGCGCCATCTGGTCAGCGCCTGTGGATCGGTGGCGGCCTGCTGGATGAGCAACTCTTGCTGAGCCTGCAGGGACTTGACCCACATGCCGTCGACGACGCGGCGCAGATCGGCAAACTGCATTTCGTCTGCGAGCACGCTCTGCGGCACCAGCCGCAACGAAGCCTCAGCCCATTCGGTTTCCTGCAAAGCCTGCTCGAGCACCGCCCAAGGCGACGCGCCATGCTCATTTAGGTACCGCTCCAACCAGGCGCAAAGCGGGCCGTGCACGGAGGGCAGGGCGGCCAGCAGCTCATGGTCATCGGCATCGAGCTGCTGCCACCAGTCGCTGTGCAGCAGGAGCATGCGCAGGGCGGTGTCGGCCGGACTGGCCGGTGCGGCCCGGTTGCCCATGCGATTGGGTCGCGGGGTGCGGACGAAATCCGGCTTTGTGCGGGGAGGTGCTGATTCGGCTTCTGCGCTGCGCTTCGGTGCGGCGTTGGTTTGCCAAAGCTGGGCCAGGTCCGGGGTACTCAAGCCCCCTAACTGAGCCAATTCGCTCAGCAACTGCAGTTTGAAAGCGCCCTCGGGCAGCGCTCCCCAAAGAGGCTTGGCATTGGCAAGCAGCTTGGCGCGGCCTTCCGCGCTGTCGAGGTCCATGCCGTCGCGGGCAGCTTCAACCAGCTGGCGCGACAGAGGTACCGCCTGCGAGACAGCCCGTTCGAACGCTTCGGTGCCAAGTTCTCGCACGTAGGAATCGGGGTCATGTTCCGTCGGCAGGAACAGGAACCGGATGGTGCGCGTGTCGGTCGCGTGCGGCAGCGAGGCTTCCAGCGCCCGCCCTGCAGCCCGCCGCCCGGCAGCGTCGCCATCGAAGCTAAAAACGACCGAGTCGGTGAAGCGGAACAGCTTCTGAACGTGCTCGGCGGTACAAGCCGTTCCCAGCGTGGCCACGGCGTTCGGAAAGCCCGATTGGGCCAACGCCACCACGTCCATGTAGCCCTCGACCACCAGCCCGTAGCCGCGCTGGCGCATCGCCGTGCGGGCTTCGTGCAGACCGTAGAGTTCACGGCCCTTGATGAACACTGGTGTCTCGGGCGAGTTGAGGTACTTCGGTTCACCTTTGTCGAGCACGCGGCCGCCAAACCCGATCACATCGCCCTGCACTGAGCGGATGGGGAACATGATGCGATCGCGGAAGCGGTCGTAGCGTTTGCGGTCGGCCTCGTTGTCGCCAGTCGCGATGACCAGCCCGCTCTCTTCAAGCAGCGGGTCGTCGTACTGCGGAAAGACGCTCGCCAGACCGCGCCAGCCGTCGGGCGAATAGCCCAGGCCAAAAGCTGCGGCAATCTCGCCGGTGAGTCCGCGGCCCTTCAGGTAGTCGACGGCGCGGGGATTGCTCTTGAGCTGCTTGCGGTAGTGATCGGCAGCCTTCGCGAGCACGTCGCTCAGCGTGGCCTGGCGCTCTTTCAACTCCGCCGCACGCTCGCGTTCCTGAGGGGACCGGTCGTCTTCCGGGACGGTCATGCCGACCTGCTGGGCCAAGTCGCGCACGGCGTCGAGAAAACCCATGCCCGAATGCTCCATGAGGAAGCCGATGGCGTTGCCATGCACGCCGCAGCCGAAGCAGTGGTAGGTCTGCCGGGTGGCGCTGACGGTGAAGCTGGGCGACTTTTCGCCATGAAAGGGGCACAGCCCCTTGTGATTGATGCCGGCCTTCTTCAGTTGCACATGGCGGCCGACGATCTCGACGATGTCGGCACGGGAAAGCAGGTCTTGGACGAAGGCGGGCGGGATCACGTAACGAGTCTAACGAAGGCACCATGCAAAACGCCGCCCTGAGGCGGCGTTCAGAGGTCGGCAGCGATCAGATTGCGAAATCGTCGATCTTCTTGCCGGAAGCTAGAGCGGCTTTCAGCCATTTGGGTTGCAGCCCGCGGCCGCTCCAGGTTTCACCCGTCGCGGCATTGCGGTATTTCGGGGCGACCTTGCTGCCTTTAGCGGCCCCGGCCTTGCCTGCGGTGGTTTTGCTGGAAAGGTCGGCGACCGTCAGCCCATATTCGGACATCAGCGATTTGACCTTGCTGATGGCATCTTGCCGTTCGCGCTTCTGGGTGGCTTCGATTTCCTGCTCGAGTGCAGCTCGTTTTGCCAGCAAGTCTTGAAGCGATGACATGTGTCTCTCCTTAGGCTATGAATATGAAGCTTGCCGCTGCAAGTGCGACATATTCTATATCACGGCATTTCCAATATGCCGCGGCCTAAATGAAACCCAACTCAGCCGCCATTCCGAAATTGCCGGACTGCTGACTGCTCAAGTTACTGCAAACGCACGCTCAGACAAACCCCCAAATATTCACGGTGAAGGTGGCACATATCCCGCTGGCTGCTCGGCACCTTCGCCGAAGAAGAATCGTTCCATTTGACGGGCCAGGTATTGACGCGCTCGTTGGTCGGCCAGATTCAGGCGGTTTTCATTGACCAGCATGGTCTGGTGCTTCATCCACAGTTGCCAGGCTTCCTTGCTGACTTCGTTGTAGATGCGCTTGCCCAGTTCGCCGGGGTATGGGGCGAAATCCAGGCCTTCGCCTTCTTTTTTCAGATGAACACATTGAACGGTGCGTGCCATGGGGTACTCCTTGGAAATGAAATGGCGTGAGACTTCGGTGCGTCAGGCGAGTTTTTTCACCAGCACCTGGGAACGCCGGTCCCAGTTGTATTTGCGTTTGCGCGCTTCGGGCAGCCAGTCGGGGTCGACCTGGGCGAAACCGCGCTTCAGAAACCAGTGCATGGTTTGTGTGGTCAGTACGAAGATGCTGTCGAGCCCGCTTGCCTTCGCGCGTTGCTCGACCCGCTTGAGAATCCGCTCGCCGTCGCCCTGGCCCTGCACATTGGGCGACACCGTCAGCGCAGACATCTCGGCAGTGCGCGCCTCAGGGTAGGGGTAGAGCGCCGCGCAACCGAAGATCACGCCGTCGTGTTCGATCACGGTGTAGTGGTCGACGTCGCGCTCGATCTCGGTACGGTCGCGCTTGACCAGCGTGCCGTTGCTCTCGAAGGGTTCGATCAGCTGCAAGATGCCGCCGATGTCGTCCGCCGTCGCTTCGCGCAGGCTTTCGAGCTTTTCGTCGACGATCATCGTGCCCACGCCGTCGTGCGTGAACGATTCCATCAACACCGAGCCGTCCACCGAGAACGGCACGATGTGCACCCGCTCCACACCGGCTTCGCAAGCCTTGACGGCATGCTGCAGGTAGAACGCCGTGTCGGTGGGTTGCACCGGATTGGGCAGGTTGGCGAGCAGCTTCTTGGCATCGGCCAGCGCCAGCTCGGTGTCGATCTCGCTCTCCGGGTCGGCAGGGTTGAGCGGGATGCCTTTGACTTCGGTGACGTAGATCAGCTTGTCGGCCTGCAAAGCGTCGGCGGCACTCGCGGCGACGTCTTCCATGCTCAAGTTGAAGGCCTCGCCAGTGGGCGAGAAGCCGAAGGGGGAGAGCATCACCAGAGCACCGAAATCGACGGCACGGCGAATGCCAGTCGCATCGATCTTCCGCACCAGGCCGGTGTGCTGGAAGTCCACACCATCGAGAATGCCGACCGGCCGCGCGGTGATGAAGTTGCCTGATACCACGCGAATCTGCGCATGCGCCATCGGCGTGTTGGGCAGGCCTTGTGAAAACGCGGCTTCAATCTCATATCGCATCTGGCCGGCCGCTTCTTGCGCGCAGTCGAGCGCCACGGTGTCGGTGATGCGCATGCCATGGCTGAAGCGCGACACATGGTTCTTGAGCTTCAGTTGCTCTTCGACCTGCGGACGAAACCCGTGCACCAGCACAAGTTTGATGCCCATCGCATGCAAGATCGCCAGGTCTTGGGCGAAGGTGGCCAGTTTGCCGGCGGCCACCAGTTCACCGGCGATCGCCACCACGAAGGTCTTGCCTCGGTGTGCGTGGATGTACGGCGCCACGGACCGAAACCACGGGACGAAGGTGTGCGGGAAAACAAGGCTCATGGCGGCGCGTGGGGCTGTGGTTCAGCGCTTTGAAATAATCAACGATTTTTGCACGAAGGCCTGTGACAAGGCCCAGGACAGGCTTGATGACATCTCCCCCGCGCCGCAGTGCGCCCCCGGTGGCGAACCCGATCCCGCCGATCACCTTTCCGGAATCGCTGCCCGTCTCGGGCCGGCGCGACGAAATTGCGCGCTCGATCCAGGAGCACCAGGTGGTGATCGTCTGCGGCGAAACCGGCTCGGGCAAGACCACGCAGCTGCCGAAGATCGCGCTCTCGCTCGGCCGCGGCAAGGGCGCGGGCGGGCGCGGATTGATCGGCCACACTCAGCCACGCCGCATTGCGGCCTCCAGCGTGGCCAAGCGCATTGCGCAGGAACTCAACACGCCGCTCGGCGAGCACGTCGGCTTCAAGGTGCGGTTTCAGGATCGGCTCTCGGCCGGCGCCAGCGTCAAGCTGATGACCGACGGCATCCTGCTGGCCGAAACGCAGAACGATCCGCTGCTGAAGGCCTACGACACGATCATCATCGACGAGGCTCACGAGCGCAGCTTGAACATCGACTTTCTGCTGGGCTACCTCCGGCAGATCCTGCCGCGTCGGCCCGACCTGAAGGTCATCGTGACCTCGGCCACGATCGACGCCGATCGTTTCGCGCAGCACTTTGCGTCGCGCGACGGTCCTGCCCCGGTGATCCAGGTGTCCGGCCGCCTGTTTCCGGTCGAGCAGCGCTACCGCCCATTCGAAGAGAGCCGCGAATACGGCCTCAACGATGCCATCGGCGATGCGGTCGATGAACTGTGGCGCGAAGGTGCAGGCGACGTGCTGGTCTTCCTGCCAGGCGAGCGCGAGATCCGCGAGGCTGCCGACCACCTGCGCCGCCATCACCCGCCCGGCGTGGAGATCGTGCCGCTGTTTGCACGCCTGAGCCAGCAAGAGCAGGACATGGTCTTCGAGCCGCACAGTGCCCGCCGTGTGGTGCTCGCGACCAACGTGGCGGAGACCTCGCTCACCGTGCCGGGCATCCAGTACGTGGTCGATGCCGGCACGGCGCGCGTCAAGCGCTACAGCTACCGCAGCAAGGTCGAGCAGTTGCAGATCGAGCCGGTGAGCCAGGCCGCAGCCAACCAGCGTGCCGGCCGGTGCGGGCGGGTCAGCAACGGCATCTGCATCCGCCTCTACGACGAGAAAGACTTCTCGGAGCGCACCAAATTCACCGACCCGGAAATCCTGCGCTCGTCCTTGGCGGGCGTGATCCTGCGGATGAAGTCCTTGGGCCTCGGGCTGGTCGAAGACTTCCCGTTTCTCGAACCGCCGCCGCGCCGGGCCATCGCCGACGGCTACCAGTTGCTCAACGAACTCGGCGCTGTCGATGAACAGAACGAGTTGACGCCGATTGGCCGCGAGCTGGCCAAGCTGCCGCTGGACCCGCGCGTGGGCCGCATGATCCTCGAGGCACGCAATCGCCAGGCGCTGGCTGAAGTGCTGGTGATTGCCTCGGCCCTGAGCGTGCAGGACGCGCGCGATCGCCCGATGGAGCACCAGCAGGCGGCCGACAACGCGCACAAGAAGTTCGACGACGAGAAGTCGGAGTTCGTCGGCACGCTCAAGCTGTGGAAGTGGCTGGAAGACGCCAAGGGTGGTCAGGGCGAACACAAACTCTCGCACCGCAAGCAGGAGCAGCTGCTGCGCGAGAACTTCATCTCGCCACGGCGGGTGCGCGAGTGGCGCGACATCCATTCGCAGCTGCACACCGTCGTCGCAGAACACGGCTGGCGCCTGAACGGTTCGCCCGCCACTTACGACCAGCTGCACCTGTCGATGCTGGCCGGCCTGCTTGGCAACATCGGCCTGAAGAGCGACGATGAAGACTGGTACCTCGGTGCGCGCGGCATTCGCTTCTACAAGCACCCGGGTGCCAACCTGAGCAAGAAGCCCGGGCGTTGGATCGTGGCGGCCGAGTTGGTCGAAACGACGCGCCTCTTCGGCCGCGGCATCGCCCACATCGAGCCGCAATGGCTGCCGACGATTGCCGGCCACCTGATCAAGACCCAGCTGCTCGAACCGCACTGGGAGAAGAAGGCCGCCGAGGTCATTGCGCTGGAGCGCGCCACGCTCTACGGCATCGTGATCTACAGCAACCGGCGGGTAAATTTTGGCAACGTCGACCCGGTGGCTGCGCGCGAAATCTTCATCCGCGAGGGGTTGGTCGAAGGCGAACTGCCTGACGACGTGGCCCGGCGGCTGCCGTTCCTCGCCGCGAACCGAAAGCTCATCGCGCAGGTCGAGGAGCTGGAACACAAGTCGCGCCGGCAAGACGTGCTGGTGGACGACGAGCTGATCCACGCCTTCTACGATCAGCAGCTCCCGGCCGATGTCTGCAGCGGCTATACGCTGGAGCGCTGGTTCTGCGAGGAAGTGAAGCGGCAACCCAAGCTGCTGCAGCTCACACGCGAAGAGCTGATGCGCCACGAGGCCGCCGGCATCACCACGGCCGCGTTCCCGAAGACGCTGCGTCTCGGTGGCGTTGACTGCGCAGCGAGCTACCTGCACGAGCCGGGTGACCCGAAGGACGGCGTGACCGTCACCGTGCCGCTCTTCGCCCTCAACCAGGTGAACGACGAACGCTGCGAATGGCTGGTGCCGGGCATGCTCAAGGACAAGGTGCTGGCGCTCGCAAAGAGCCTGCACCAACGTCCTCGCTCGCGTCTGGTGCCGCTGCCTGATTACGCCGATTCCTTCATCGCCGACGTGAATGAGCGCAGTGCCTTCGGCTCCGGCTCGCTGGTCGATGCGCTGCTGAAGAGCGTGCGCGACAAGACGCAGCTCGACGTCAAACGCAACGACTTCAAGCTGGAGCAATTGCCGCCCCATCTGTTCATGAATTTCCGCGTGGTCGACGAGCACGGACGGCAGCTCGGCACCGGCCGCAACCTCGCCAGCTTGAAGGCCGAGTTGGGCGGGCAGGCCCGGTCCGCGTTCCAGGCGTTGGCTGCGCTGCGACCGGGTTTGCCTTCGGTGCCTGCCGAGGCGCCTGTGGCTGTTGTAGTGCCGACGAAGGCGACGAAGACGTCATCCCCGCAGGCCGCTTCTGCTGCGGCACCGGCCGAGGTGGAGTACACCGACTGGACCTTCGGCGAGCTGCCCGAGTTGATGGAAGTGCGACGTGGCAACCAGACGCTGGTGGGCTTCCCGGCGTTGATCGACCGCGGCAATCACGTGCTGATCGAGGTTTTCGACGAGCCCGACATTGCAACCAGCAAACACCGCGCAGGTCTGCGCCGGCTGGTGGCCTTGCAGATTCGGGATGCGTTGAAGTACATGGAGAAGAACATCCCCGATCTGCAGAAGATGTCGATGCTCTTCACACCGCTGGGCAGCGCTGATGAACTGCGTGAACAGATCATTGACCTGGCGCTTGATCGCGCCTTTCTCGCCGACCCCTTGCCCACCGATGCGGTTGCCTTTCGCCGTCGCATCGAAGAAGGGCGAGGGCGCCTGACGCTCATTGCCAACGAAGTGGCCCGCAGCGCGCTGCTGGTGCTGACCGAATATGCAGCCGCATCACGCAAGCTGAAGGATGCGCGGGCACCGAAAGACGTGGCCGATGACGTCGCGGCGCAACTCGGCCGCCTGTGCCCCAAGCGCTTCGTGCTGGGCACACCCTGGGCCCAGCTGGCGCATCTGCCGCGCTACCTGAAGGGCATCACGATGCGCCTGGACAAGCTGCGCGCCGACCCTGCAAGAGACGCCGCACGCATGAGCGAACTGAGACCGATCGAGCAGCGCTACCTGCGGCTCGTCGCCGACCGCCGTGGTGTGCACGATGCACGCTTGGATGAGTTCCGCTGGTTGATCGAGGAACTTCGCATCAGTCTCTTCGCCCAGGAGCTGCGCACACCTCAGCCGGTGAGTGTCAAACGTCTCGAAAAGAGCTGGCAGCAACTGAATGCGTGATGCGCGGGAGAAAAGAGCCGAGTTGCTGAGTACAATGCGCGCTTGTTCGGGGTGTAGCGCAGCCTGGTAGCGCAACTGGTTTGGGACCAGTAGGTCGCGAGTTCGAATCCCGCCACCCCGACCATCCATCGTTGGTGCCTCCCCTCACTGCCCGTAGCTCAACTGGATAGAGCACCAGCCTTCTAAGCTGGGGGTCGGGGGTTCGAGTCCCTCCGGGCAGGCCATCTGACCGTTCCAGAAGCTCCCAAACGATCTCACGAAGTGCTAGAAACCCAGCAAACATGCGGGTTTCAAGGCCTACGCCGGTTCAAACGGTCTCGTGACATCGCACCGTCAATGGGGGCAACGGCGGGGGAACAGGAGCAAAATGGGGTTCCGAAGCTGGTTTGTTCCCCCATCTCGCTGACCGACGTTGTCTGCCGCAACTCGGCGTGTCCCGCCGACAAGGCGCGTGTGCGGCTCGCCGACGGTGGCGGGCTGTACCTTGAAGTAACGCCGAACGGGTCGCGCCGCTGGTTCTGGAAGTACCGCTTCGGTAGCAAGGAAAAGCGCTTGGCGCTGGGGCACTACACCGAGGTCGGATCTAAGAAGGTGTCAGTCTCGCTGAAGGATGCCCGTGAGGCACGCGACGACGCACGCAAGCTGCTGCGCCTTGGCACTGACCCCACTCAGAAGCGTCAGCTCAACAAACTGACCCGCCAGGCCGTGGCCGGCGTCACCTTCGAAGCCGTTGCCCGCGAGTTGCACGCCACCAAACGCAGCGGCTGGAGCCTGCGCTACGCCGAGCGCTGGATCGAGCGCATGGAGAAGGACTTATTTCCCTGGATCGGCAGCCTGCCGCTGCAGGACATCACTGCGCCGCTGCTCCTGCACACGCTGCGTCGTGTCGAGAACCGCGGCGCCTACGAAACCGCACACACTCTGCGGCAGACATCCGGCCAAGTGTTCCGATACGGCATCGCCACCGGCCGCTGTGAGCGGAACCCGTCGCCGGATCTGCATGGCGCACTCAAGCCCATCATCGTGAAGCACATGGCGGCGGTGCTCGAACCCTCCGGCGCGAGTGCCTTGATGCGTGCCATCACCGCTTACGAAGGCCAGCCGCTGACCCGCGCTGCGCTGGAGCTTTCCGCGCTGCTGTTTCAGTGCCCCGGCAATATCCGGCAGATGGAGTGGGCCGAGGTGGATTTGGAGCGGGCACTGTGGACGATCCCGGCCGCCAAGATGAAGCGCACGGTGCATGGCAAGGTCAACGATGGCTTGCGCCGCGGTGAGACCGAGCGCGTGCGCAGCACGCGGAGCCGTCGCCGAAGCAAGGACGCCACTCACTCGCCAGCCTGAACGGGCTGCCATTTCAGGTTTGCTGCGGAAAGTTGAGACAGTTCACTTTCGACGCCTGGACCCTTCCGAACACCACGAGGTTCCTGAGGCATTGCTGGACGTTCGCAAAGCGTTGCCCCCCGAATGGCAAACTGAGCATGTCAAACAGGATCACGCCGATGAACTTCTCCTCAGCGCCGCGGGTGTTCTGGTTTCGCGCGATATTGACACTCGTGATCGCGACACTGGGTCATGTGTCGTCCACGAGCGTGTTCGCCTCGGAAACTGAAGTGTGGTCGGTGATCGGGCAACAGGGGCTGGTCCACTTTGTACTTGTTCCGTCAGAGGAAGCCACCACGCTCGCTGCGTACGAAAAGCAGATATCCCGTCTCTGCGAGCCCGAGCGGACCTGCTTTCTCAATTTCTACACGAACTCAACCGGGGCCGCCCTGGTGGTGCCCTTGCCCGATGCCGTCGCCAACGAGGCGACCGCGACGTATCGGCGGTCGATGAAGAATGGTATCCAAGTGTTCCTGTGGAGTTGCCGCCTCAATGTTCCTGGTAGAGAGTGCTTTTGAGCAGCAACAGGGCCGCAGCATCGCCGGTCGGAGCATGATTCTGATCACATATCACCTCGGTGTTTTGTGCGCCTCTGATGGCCGCATTCGGATGCTTCGTACGTTGTAGTTCTGGCTGTTCCAGGCCTCTGCAGCGGCAGTCTAGGTATCGAATCTCAGTTCCACTGCCTGTCTGAAGCCTTCCATGCTGCGGTGGCGCCGCTGCCGCTGGCGGCCACTAGGGTCGCCGGCCACAGGAGCACGTGAAGCAGGTTGACGGGAGGGAATCTGCCGTGATGCGCCCCTTGTTGAGGAAGGCTCGCCACTGGCGCTGCTTTGCATCGTCATTGCCAAAACCTTCGGTCAGTGCCACGGGCGGTTCGGTGGGTAACGCGGTGCCGCGGCGCACGAAAGTGGCGGCGATGGCGCGTGCCAACGTTGCGCCGTTTAGGTCGGTCCGCTGCGCGATAACTGCGATGTCGAAGAAGTCCTTCATGCGGCTGTTGGCCATGCCGAGCACCGACATCGCGTGGTACTTCTCTGCGATGACGGTATAGACAGAGTAGACCTTGAGCGTGAGCGCGGGCATGTCATCCAGCAACACGGGAAATACCACCGTCTGTGGCTCGGGCGTGACGGCGTCGCCGAAGCCCACGTCGATCTGCAGTGCGCAGCGTGCGTTGCCAATTCGCCCTGTGAGGCGCACGCGCAGCCCGCCGTAGCGGTTGTCTTCGCGGATCACGTCGGCGCGAACGGACGCCGGATCGAAGACGATGCCGTCGTCCAGTTCGATGGCTGCAATATCGCGGAAGGTGGCGACCAGGGTGTCGGCGTCATCGGGGCCAAAGCCCAGCAGGTCGGCATCACGTGTTGGACGATGGGGCTGGTCGTACCAGAGCGAAAAGAGCAGGGCACCTTTGAGCAGGAAGCGGTCTGCATGCGCAGAGGCGGCGACGCGGCATAGCAAGCGTTCCAACGCGAAGTGGTTCAGCAGCAGGTTGTAGTCGTCGCCGCGCTGCTTCGCCAGCTTCAACAGGCGGGCCAGCACGGAGGCCCCGAGGTTTGCCGTCATGCGACGACGGTTTCCAGGTAGGGTTGCATGACCTGAGCCACGCGATTGATCTTGGCGTAGCGCATCACTTCATCGATGTTCAGCTTGCGCTGACGCCAGGCATCCTTGAGCGCTTCGAGGGCGACATCGAGTCCCACCTTGTGGCGGAACTTGAAGCAGTCGGTGATGGTCTTGGCCACGCTGTAGACGCGGATCGTCGAACCATGCTCCACCAGGGTCTCGATGCCTTCGCTGTAGGCCTCGCCGCGCAGGCGCGCGATGCGCAGCGGCGGATAGTCGATGGCGGGCGTCTGCGTTGCTTCGGGCAGCGCGATCCAGACCTCATGCGGAAGCTGGGTGCCGATCTCGTGGTACTGCAGCGCGGAGAGCAGGCAGACCACTGCCTTGGGCACGCGCCGGCAGATCTCGACGAGCGATTGGTGTTCGGTCATCTCGCTGTCTGGCAGGCTGTAAAGGCCGCGGGTGACGCGTTGGAGCTGGCCGGTCCGGTGAAGCTTGAGGAGTAGTTGCGGCGACCAGCCATGCGAGCGCAGATCCGCCGCACTCAGCAGCCGCTGGCGGCGGGCGAGTTCGAGGATGCTGGCGGTCTGAGCGAGCGACATTCGGATAGTTTAATATGCGCATTACTTATCAGAAAGTCATGCGTTATTTAATCGCCCATAGGGTCCAGCGGGCCCCGGTGTTATCCGGCGGTTGGGCGAGGATGTACCCCTTCCATCGAAAGCGTGCATCCAGCGCCGCCGCTATCCCGCAGGTGCATGTGTGCTGTGCTGCTGAAAGGCAAGTGCAATTTCTTTAGTGGGTAGGTAAGGGGTAAGGGGAAAGCCGCGGCCGGCAGGTCCCGGAAAATCTAGGCATGTGGAAGACTCCGACTCCGCCAGCCGATATTTGAAAAGGCCCCTCACGGGGCCTTTTTCATGGGCGGCTTCTCAGCGATGCCGTCTGTTCCAGCAGCCAGTCGCGAAACGCGGCGACGAGCGTTTCGTCGCTCTTCGGCTCGGGGCTGGCGAAGTAGTAAGCGCGGTCCGTCGCGCAGGCATGGTCGACGGCGATGACGAGCCGCCCGGCTTCGAGGTCGTCGCCGAGGTCGTAGCGGGGAACGAGCGCTACGCCCAGCCCGGCGCGCGCGGCCTCCAGCGACATGAAGAAGAGTTCGTACCGCGGCCCCACCAGCTCGTTGCCAGGCAGGTAGCCTGCTGACTCGAACCATTGGCGCCACGCGTAGGGGCGCGTGCTTTGCTGCAGCAGCGGCAAGCGGGCCAGGTCCTTTGGCATCAACCGCTTGCGGGGCGCGATGAGCGCCGGGCTGCACACCGGCACCATGCTTTCTGGCATCAGGAACGTGGTGACCGCGCCGGGCCAGTTGCCGTCGCCGGCATAGATCGCGGCGTGCAGGTCGGTGTCGGCGAAGGCAAAGGGCCGCGTGCGACTGGAAAGGTTCACCGTCGCGCCCGGCTGCCTGCGATTGAAGTCCGGCAGGCGCGGCAGCAGCCAGCGCGTTCCGAGCGTGGGCACGACCGCCAGTTCCAGCGTGCCGCCGCGGCCTTGGCGTGCCACCAGATCCAGCGTGGAGCGCTCCACGTCGTCGAGCTGGCGCGCGATCTGGCGGTGATAGTCGGCCCCGGCCTCGGTGAGCAGCATGCCGCGTTTGGTTCGGCGAAAGAGCTTCACACCGAGAAAGCTCTCCAGGCCGGCGACCTGTCGCGATACCGCGCTTTGGGTCAGCACGAGCTCGCTTGCCGCCTCGGTGAAGCTGCCGTGCCTTGCCGCCGCCTCGAAGGCAATCAGCGAGGCAGTCTGCGGGATCTTGCGGCGCATCGGGGCAGTGTCCAAGATATGCGCATCACGCACAAGCCGTTGACAACAAATCGTTTGATTGCTCAGGGGAGCCACCCTAGAGTTGCCACAGCTGCCGCAGCTTGAATGTGCATTCTGCGCATGGGTGAGACGGCTGGACTGAGGAAGACAAGACGTGAAAACGCGGCCAAACGCATTCGACTGGGCTGACCCGCTGCTGCTGGAGCAGCAGATCAACGACGATCAGCGCGCAGTGCGCGAAGCCGCCCGTGCGTACTGCCAGGAGAGGCTTGCGCCGCGCGTGCTCGAAGCGTTCCGCCACGAGAAGACCGACCCCGCGATTTTTCGCGAGATGGGCGAACTCGGGATGCTGGGGCCGACGATTCCCGAGGCGTATGGCGGCAGTGGCCTCGACTACGTCTGCTACGGGCTGGTCGCCCGCGAGGTCGAGCGCATCGACTCGGGTTACCGGTCGATGATGAGCGTGCAGTCATCGCTGGTCATGGTTCCCATCCATGCGTTCGGCACCGAATCACAAAAGCAGATGTACCTGCCTCGGCTAGCGAAGGGCGAATGGATCGGCTGCTTCGGCCTCACCGAACCGAACCACGGCTCGGACCCCGGTGGCATGGCCACGCGGGCGCGCAAGGTCGCCGGCGGCTACTCGATCACCGGCGCGAAGATGTGGATCACCAACAGCCCGATTGCCGACGTGTTCGTCGTCTGGGCCAAGGACGACGAAGGCGCCATCCGCGGCTTCGTGCTCGAGAAGGGCTGGCGAGGTCTGTCTGCTCCGGCCATCCAAGGCAAGGTCGGCCTGCGTGCCAGCATCACCGGCGAGATCGTGATGGACGAGGTCTTCTGCCCCGAGGAGAACGCCTTCCCCGACGTGCGCGGTCTGAAGGGCCCGTTCACCTGCCTGGACTCTGCGCGCTACGGCATTGCCTGGGGGGCGCTCGGCGCGGCCGAAGACTGCTGGCACCGCGCGCGCCAGTACGTGCTGGACCGCAAGCAGTTCGGCCGGCCTCTCGCTGCGAACCAGCTGGTGCAGAAGAAGCTCGCCGACATGCAGACCGAGATCACGCTCGGCCTGCAGGGTTGCTTGCGTCTGGGCCAGATGAAAGACGAGGGCATCGCCGCGGTGGAGATCACGTCGATCATGAAGCGCAACTCATGTGGCAAGGCGCTCGATATCGCACGCACTGCCCGCGACATGCTGGGCGGCAATGGCATCAGCGACGAGTTCGGTATCGCGCGCCACCTGGTCAACCTCGAGGTGGTCAACACCTACGAAGGGACGCACGACATCCACGCGCTGATTCTCGGCCGCGCGATCACCGGCATCGCCGCATTCTGAAAAGGAAAGCTCGTGCAAGAAGGTGCTCTCTCTCATCTGCGTGTGCTCGATCTCTCCCGCGTGCTTGCCGGGCCGTGGGCGAGCCAGATGCTCGGCGACCTCGGTGCCGAGGTGATCAAGATCGAGCACCCAGCGCGCGGCGATGACACGCGCGGCTGGGGGCCGCCCTATGCCACCGGCGCCGATGGCAAGCCGGTGGAGTCGGCCTACTTTCTGTGCGCAAACCGGAACAAGAAGTCGGTGGCCTTGGACATCGCCACCCCCGAAGGCCAGGCACAGGTCCGCTCGCTCGCGGAGAAGAGCGACGTGCTGATCGAGAACTTCAAGGTCGGTGGGCTGCGCAAGTTCGGTCTCGACTACGAAAGCCTCGCCGCACTCAACCCGCGGCTCATCTACTGCTCCGTCACCGGCTTCGGCCAGACCGGCCCGTATGCGCAGCGCCCCGGCTACGACTTCATGATCCAGGGCCTGGGCGGGCTGATGAGCGTGACTGGCCGCCCGGACGGCGCCGAAGGTGGCGGGCCGCTGAAGGTCGGCGTTGCTCTCACCGACGTGCTGACCGGCCTGCATGCCGTGGCCGGCATTCTCGCGGCACTGGCCTGGCGCGAGCGCTCGGGGCAGGGCCAGCACATCGACCTGGCGCTGCTGGACGTGCAGGTGTCGTGCCTCGCGAATCAGGCGCTCAACTACCTGGTCACCGGCCACTCGCCGCAGCGCCTGGGCAACTCCCATCCGAGCATCGTGCCGTACGAAGCGTTTCCGACCGCTGACGGCGACATGATTCTCGCGGTGGGCAACGACAGCCAGTTCGCGTCGTTGTGCCGCGCCGCGGGCCACCCCGAGTGGGCCGAGGACCCGCGCTTCGCGAGCAACGCCGCGCGCGTCGAGCACCGCCGCACGCTGGTCCCGCTGCTGCGCCAGCTCACCGTGCAGCGAACCACCGACGAATGGATCGCGCTGCTCGAACAGGCCAACGTTCCCTGCGGTCCCATCAACGACCTGGCGGGCGTGTTTGCAGATCCGCAGGTGCGCGCGCGCGAGTTGCGCGTGGACCTGCCACATCCGTTGGCGGGCAGTGTTCCGTCGGTCGCCAGCCCGCTGCGGCTGTCGAAGACGCCCGTTCAGTATCGCCACGCACCGCCCGCGCTGGGCGCGGACACGCGCGAGGTGCTAGGCCGCCTCGCGGACGAATCCGCCTAACTTCTCACCTCAACGGAGCCACGACGATGAAGTTCCTCTCCTTCGAATACAACGGCCACACGAGCTGGGGCGCCGTCATCGACGACCGCATTGCCGACCTCGGCCGCGGCTATCCGCAGTACCCGACGCTGCAGTCCTACATCGCCAGTGGCGGGCTGGCGCGCGCCGCACGCGACGTGGCAGGGGTCAAGGCCGATATTCCGCTCACCGCGATCCGTTATCTGCCGGTGATCCTGCAGCCGGAGAAGATCGTCTGCGCGATCCGCAACTACCACGATCACCACAAGGAGGTCGTTGCCGGTGGCCTGCAGCGCGAGCTGTCGGACCACCCGCCGATCTTCCTGCGCGTCTGGCGCTCGCAGATCGGGCACGAGCAGCCGATCGTCCGCCCGCACGTGTCGGACTCGCTGGACTGGGAAGGGGAGCTCGCGGTGATCATCGGCAAGCCCGGCCGCAACATTGCGCGCGATCGCGCGCACGAACACATCGCCGGCTACTCGATCTACAACGACGCCAGCATCCGCGAGTGGCAGTTCCATGCCAAGGCGATCGCCGCGGGCAAGAACTTCGAGTCCACCGGCCCCTTCGGCCCCTGGATGGTGACTGCCGACGAGATCTCGCTCGAGCGCGGGCTGGCACTGAAGACGCGGCTCAACGGCGAGACGATGCAGTCGACGACGACGGCCGACATGATCTTTTCGGTCGCCCAGCAGATCGAGTACGCATCGACGATCTTCACCCTGGTGCCGGGCGACGTGATCGTCACCGGCACGCCGGGCGGCGTCGGCTGGACGCGCAAGCCGCCGCGCTTCATGGTGCCGGGCGATGTGGTCGAAGTCGAGATCGAAGGCATCGGCGTGCTGCGCAACCCCATCGTGCAGGCCGACTGAGCCCGCGCACGGAGGAGACAAAAAATGAACAAGATCATTCGACAGGCCGCCGTGATGCTGATGGCGTGTGGCGGGCTCGCATTCACCGCAGCGCAAGCGCAAACCTATCCCGACAAGCCGATCCGGCTGCTGCACGGCTTCGCGCCCGGCGGCAACGCCGACACCATTGCACGCGTGCTGGGCACCGAGCTGGGCGGCAAGCTTGGTCAGCCGGTCATCGTGGAGTCGAAGCCCGGTGCCGGCGGCACGCTGGCTGGCGATGCCGTCGCCAAGTCGCTGCCCGACGGGTACACCTTGCTGCTGGCCACCGGTGGCCACGCGATTGGTGCCGCGCTGCAAGACAGGCTGCCCTACGACGCGGTCAAATCGTTCCAGCCTGTGTCGGCAATCACGTCGTTTCCGTTCTTGATCGTCGCCAGCGTGGGCAGCAAGTACCAGACGCTGCAGGACCTGCTGTCTGCCGCGCGTGCCAAGCCGGGCGCCATCAACTACGGCACCGCCGGCATGGGCACGGGCCAGCACATGACCGGCGCGCTGCTTGCGCACAGCGCGGGCCTTTCGATGACGCACGTGCCCTACCGCGGTGAGAGCGCGTCCATCACCGCGCTGCTGGGCGGCGAAGTCGACTTCGTCGTCGCCGCGCCCACCGCTGTGGTTCAGCACATCAAGGCCGGCAAGCTGCGCGCACTCGCGACCTCGGGCAGCACGCGCTGGCCCGGCCTGCCTGCGACGGCCACCGTGGCCGAGCAGGGCGTGCCGAAGTTCGAGGTGCGCTCCTGGACGGCGTTGCTCGCGCCGGCGGGCACGCCACAGCCGGTGGTCGAACGCCTGAACGCGCAGGTTCGCGCAGTGCTTGGCGACGGCGCGGTGCGCGCCAAACTCGAGGAAGCCACTGGCGGCGAGGCACGTGCCAGCACGCCCGACGAGCTGCGGCTCGCTATCGAGTCCGACGTGCAGCGCTGGACACGTCTCGTGAAAGATGCCGGCATCCAGAAGGAGTAACCCATGACGACCGTCACCCGCCCCACGCCGGCCCACTTCGGCATCTACGTGTTCGACCTCGACCGCATGGTCGACTTCTACACGTCGGTGTTCCGCCTCACGATCACCGACGAGGGCATCGGCAAGAACTTCGGAAACCGGCTCGTGTTCATGAGCGCCACTGAAGACCAGCACCACCAGCTGGTGCTGTCCGCGGGGCGCTCAGAGGCCTCACCCGTCAGCACGGTGATGCAGCTGTCGTTCCTGGTGCCCGACTTGGCCGAGCTGCGCCTGAACCGCGAAGTCGCCGAACAGAAGGGCGCCACCGAAGTCCGCCCGATGAACCACGGCAACGCGTGGTCGGTGTATTACTTCGACCCCGAGGCCAATCGCGTCGAGGTCTATCTGGACACGCCGTACTACGTCAACCAGCCCTATGGCGCGCCGCTGGACCTGTCGAAGAGCGAGGCCGAGCTGCTGGCCGAGACTGAGCGCATGGTGCGCGACGACCCGAGCTTCATGCCGCTGGCCGAGTGGCAGGCAAAGTTCCGCCAGCGTGGCCCGGGGCGCGCGTGATGAAGACGCACTTGCTAGATCGCTACGCGGCCAAGTTCTACACGACGGCCTACACGGCTGCATGAGGAGATTGATGCCATGCCCCAACTGAGCGAAGACGCGTTCGACCAGGTCTTCCGCACTGCGCGCACCTATCCGCGGTTCGCCGGCCAGCCAGTGCAAGACGAGACGCTGGAGCAGCTGTACGCGCTGCTTCGCTGGGGGCCGACAGCGTTCAACTCGCAGCCTGCGCGCTTCGTGTTCGTGCGCAGCCCGGAAGCGAAGGAACGGCTGAAGGCCTGCGTGTCGCCGGGAAACGTCTCCAAGTTGGCGAGCGCGCCGGTGACCGCGATCGTCGCGCAGGACACGCGCTTCTACGAACACCTACCGCAGCAGTTTCCGGCACGGCCCGATGCGGGCGCGCCGTATGCAGGAAATGCAGCTCTCGCTCAGGCAACAGCGCTGCGCAACAGCAGCCTGCAGGGCGCGTACCTGATCGTCGCCGCGCGCATGCTGGGGCTGGACTGCGGGCCGATGAGCGGCTTCGACCCTGCCGCAGTCGACGCGGCGTTCTTCCCAGACGGTCGGTGGGGATCGAACTTCCTCGTCAACCTGGGCTACGGCGACCCTGAGTCACCGGCCCCGCGCGGGCCGCGGCTGCCGTTCGCTGACGCCGTTTCCATCCAGTAGGAGCCGTATGCCATTCATCGACGTCAAGATCATCGAAGGTGTGCTCGACGACAACCAGAAGCAGCGTCTCATTGCAGAACTCGCGGAGGCCGTCGTCCGGGTCGGCGGTGAAGGCATGCGCCCGATGACCCGCTGCGCGATCCAGGAGATCCGCAGCGGACTGTGGGGCGTGGGCGGCAAGCCGCTCACCACCGAACAGGCACGGCCGAGGACCTGACTCAGAGCCTCGGCGACTTGGCATGGCGAAGGCGCTTTGAACTGAGGCAGGCCACTGAAGGGAACTCCGCTACGCCTCCGGGCCCGGACACTCCCCTCCAATTGGGCTACGTCTAGGCCGAATCAGCCGATGACGGCTTCAGGCTGGGGCAGCCATTCGGATTTGGTGGACGAGTGTCGGCGAGCGCCTAGACAGGTCGATCAAGGATCGGCGGCGCCGCGGACCGCTTCACTTTGAAAGTTGACGTTAGCCTTTCTTTGAGCGGGTGACAGCAGCTGCCATCGAAGTTGAGTGTCCAACGGCTGCATTCGATGACGCCGAACTGGAAGTGTCGACCCGGAGCGGACCATCACAGAACCAGCCAGCAGGCATTGGCGATCTCTTGCCGCCTGGGCGACCGAGCGCCCTTATCACTGAGCCGGAGAATTCGACGATTCTCGCGAAGTCGCCCTAACACTTCACAGGAACTTCTCGAAGCTCGTCCCCAGTGTGGGTCCCCGCGGAGACGACGACAAGAGCGGCCCACCAAATCCCTGGCGCGCCGGGTCGTGACGCTGGCAGGCGGCAATCGCAGGCCGATGGCATGGCAGATCTTCCATGGCGGGCGCCTGGACTTGCTTAGTAGTGCGGCGGCAGCTCGTCGCGCAGGCTGCGGAAGGCAGGGGCGCCGTCAGCTGTGGGCATCTGGTTGCGCAGCGTGGAGAGCTCATTGGTCAAGCGGTCGATCTGGGCCTGCTGGCGCGCGACGATCTCGTTGAGCGTGTCCAGCAGGTCCTCGGTAAAGCTCGCCTTGATCTCGAGGTCGGTGAGGCGGGCATCGGCGTCGGTGGGTTCCATCGGCCGCATTGTCTCGCGTCGCACAGTTGGCTAACGCGGTAGTGGGCCTGGAGGACGCTCTAGTGAATGGCAATATGCTGAGCCTTTGCCCGGGCCTCTCCTGCTGGATTTGCGCCCTACACCGGCCGCTTCCGACCCTAAGCTGACGTCCATTCAATCGATCGGAGGCTCCTGTCAGCAGTCATCCGAGCTGCGGTCTCCAGGAGTTCATCAAAGCGTGGCGGTCACGCCGCCATCGACGTAGAGGATGTGGCCGTTGACGAAATTCGACGCGTCGCTGGCCAGGAACACGGCTGCGCCGACCAAGTCCTGCACATCGCCCCAGCGGCGCGAAGGCGTGCGTCCGACTAGCCAGCGCGTGAACTCGGCATCGTTGACCAACGCCTCGGTGAGTTCGGTCTTGAAGTAGCCCGGACCGAGGCCGTTGACCTGGATGTTGTACTGGCCCCAGTCGATCGCCATGCCCTTGGTGAGCATCTTCACCGCACCCTTGCTCGCGGTGTAGGGCGCGATGTTCGGGCGGCCGAGTTCGCTCTGCACCGAGCAGATGTTGATGATCTTGCCGCGGCGACGATCGATCATGTGCCGCGCCACCGCCTGGCCGACCAGGAACACGCTGTCGACATTGGTCTTCATCAGCTCGTGCCAGTCCCCCTCCTCGAACTGTTCAAGCGGGGCGCGACGTTGCATGCCGGCGTTGTTGACGAGGATGTCGATGGGTCCGACTTCGGCCTCGATCCGCCCGACACCGTCGACGACTGCCGCGCCGTCGGTCACGTCGAACGTCGCGCTGAGCACGAAGGCGCCTTCGGCGCGCAAACGATCTGCGGCCTGCTCGAGCTTCTGCGCGTTGCGCCCGTTCAGGATCACGCGGGCGCCGGCGCTGGCCAGCCCGCGCGCAAGCGCGTAGCCGATGCCGACGCTGGAGCCGGTGACGAGTGCGGTTCGCCCCGTGAGGTCGAAGCTTTTCAGGGCGGAAGGATTCATGTCGTTCGTCATGATGTGCTCGTTGAGCGGTGGCTGAGCCACGTCAGCACGCTGTCGTGCGCGGCCCGTCTCACCGCTCGAAGCGGCGTTGAGCCGCAATGCACCCGTGATGCTAAATATGACCCTTGTCAGGACAATCATCATCGCCGATGACTGGCTGGTAATCGGGGCCGACGTGGGGAACCGGGTCACGTGTCTATCCACGCAAGGGCAGGGTGACATCTCGCCATAGCGGGACATGCGAGTGGATGCGATCCCATTTGCCGCCTTTCCTTGCTCTGCAATTGAGAAGTCGCAAGCTGCGGCCCTACCGGTCACGCGAGCAGCCGCAACTCAAACCGCCGAACTTGTCTTGTGCCAAGCCAGATCGTTAGCAGCGCCGGGTTTCGACACTGACTCAGCCTTGGCGGCCACCGTCATGGAACACGGTTTGCCCGCGGTCCTTTGCCACAACAACGAGAGGAGATCGCGATGGCGATGCATACCGCCCTGAGCCGACGGGGTTTGATCGGCACGATACGTGAACACGCCGGAGGTTCTTATGTCTATGCTTAGCTGCATGAAACGCGACCTTGTGCATCACGGTCGCTTGGCCGTCGCTGCCCTGGTGTTCTTCGCTGGCTGCGGCAGTTCGGATGGCGACGATACCCGCTCGTACTTGGAGCGGACGCTGGCGCAGCAATTCGTCTCCGAGACGAGCCACCTCGTCACGCTGCAGACGTACCGCACGGAAGACCCGCAAAGCGAGCAGTTGGTGGTCGACAACCTGGCGCGCTCGCGCGACTACCTGATGGGGCTGGCCCAGGAGTTCAACCGGGGGCAGAGCACCCTGAAGCTCGAGCCGTTCGAGTGGCGTAGGGCGGGCCCGACCCAGACCCAATGGGTGTTCGGGTTCCGTCTCGGTAGCGGGCCGAAGAAGGTCGCGATCCTGGCGCACCTGGACACCGTGCCCCCCGGCAATGCGGATTGGCGGCCTTTCGAGCCGCGGGTCGAGGCGCGTGACTACCGCGGCGCGGCGCAGCCCTTCCTGGTGGGCCGAGGGGCGGCGGATGACAAGGGCCCAGCCGTCCTCGCACTCATCGTGATGCGGGCACTGGCGAACCGTTACGACGGAACCAACGCACTCGACGGGCTGACGGTCGAACTGCTCTTCGACACCTCCGAGGAGACCGACTTCTCGACCGCGTACTACTTCCAGGAGGTCGGCGTGCCCGATTTCGGCATTGTCTTCGATGCGGTCTGGACGGTCCGCGCGGAGAAGGGGATCGAGCGGCCGATCTTCACCGTCCCGCTCGGCGCGGCGCCCAGCAACGGCATCTTCATCGAGGCATTCAACAGCGCCCCCGGAGCCACCAATCAGATCCCGGACACGGTGACCGCGCGCATCAACGGCAACGATGAGGCCGCGCTCGACCGCCTGGCGGCCAACGTCGCCGATCTCTACCAGCAATACGGCTTCGACGATCCGCTGTATCGGCGCGCGCCGCTCGAGGTTTCGCGCGACGCAAAGGCGGTGGTCCTGACCACCAAGGTCATCGGCGCGCAACACGGGTCGGTGCCGGATGAGAACCGCGCGAACGGAGCGAGCCCGGTCGTCTCGCTCGCGAACTTCCTCGCTCACCTGGTGGACGACGCGACGCTCGCGCCGAACGGCGTCGGGCGGATGCTGCAGTTCATGGCCTGGGGTTGGGGCACGACGGTCTTCGGCGAGAAGCATCCCGACCTGCTCGAACGCCACGATCAGGTCTTCGAGCAAGGCAACGGGACGACCTACGCGCTGACGCGCGTCACGACCAGCCCCCAAGACGTGGCCCTCAGAATCGACATCCGCTATGCCCTCGGCCATCACGGCGTGGCGTGGGACGGCAAGACCGAGGGGCAGTTGCCAGGCACCAGCGTCTTCCCCGATGCCTTCGAACAACTGGTCAACCGCTTTCAGCAGGACCGGCCGGGTCAGGCCGTCACGGTGGCGACCGTGAACGCCGCTTCACCCGACGTGCGCGACCCGCAGAGTCCGCGATTCCAACGGATCAGCGGCGCCTATGAGCGGGCGGTGGGCGCGCCAATGCCGTTGGCGGCCATCGGCGGGGGCACCGATGCAAAAGGGCAGGTCAATCTCGTCGCGGCCGGCCCGCTCTTCACCCTGGCGTTCGGGCCACCGATCAATTACCACGGCTTGAACGAGGGCGCCCCGATCGAAGACCTGCAGCTCAGCGCACGCATCCTGTACCAGATCATGCTGGACGAGATTGCAAACAAGACCACGAGATAGCCGATGCCATCCAGGTCTGCCCTGTAGTCCTTCCACATCAGCCAGCCCGTCTACCGGATGCGCTGCAGCACAGGAACGCACAGCCGCCTGCTGGGCGAGCGCCGAAGCTGCGATACGAAGTGCACCTATCGTGGTCACTGGTGAGTGCACTCCGCGGGTCTGAAGCAAAGTCTGAGGGCCCCTTCATCGCCAGAGGGTGAGTTCGGTGAAGGGTCGTGACCGCGGTGTCTGCGGCGGGGGAATGTGATCCGACGTGTTGCGTGTCACATGGCGATAGTGCTATGGCTGCATGCGGCCCACAGAAGACGGTCGGTCCGGCGTCCGTGGAGAGGTCTGATGACTGCTTGGTGCCAATCAGCGTGAGTTCGCCCGCCGGTATCCGTTTCCTATCGACCCGCCGTTCGCCCCAAGGGCTACCTTGCACACGTCACAGTCAATAGCCGCTCGAAGCGTCAAAGAGCAGTTCCTCATCGGGAGCGATCTCGGCACGTCGATGAGTCAACGCGTCAACCACATGCCCACCGCCAGCAGCGTCGCTTGGACGGCCATTGCGATATAGAGCGGTTTGCTGGAAGGCGTGGCGGCGTCCTGCAGCGTCTGGCCAATGCGCTGCATGAGCAGTGAGCGCAACGCTGGATCAGGCGCTCCGGGTGCGAGTACAACGGCAGCCTCTGCAGTGCGGCCCTGCTGCCATTGCGCCATCAGGTCAGCCAGCGGCAGACGATTCACCGCGAAATTGACCATGCCGCGCACGGCCCGCCCTTGGCCCAGCACGGGCGCCAATTGCTCGCTGATGGCATCGGCCGACAACACCTCCGACACTCTTTCCAGCGCGCCTTTGGTCCGCGGCATGGCCTCGATGCGTGCGGCAATCACGTCCGTCAGGCGTTGCGACAGAGCTTCTCCATGGCCCACCACGACTTGCTGGACAGCCCGGCTGCGGCCACGCGCCACGCCCAGCATCACGTAAATCGGCACAAAGGCCAGCAGCAGAATGCCGACCAGCAATGACGGTGAAAACAGCAAGGCAAGGATGACGCCGGCGCCACCTGTGTGCCCCGCGGCGGGCATGCCGGGGCCGGACAGCCGACTCAGGTAGAAGAAGAACACGCCGCCACCTAGCAGCAAAGCCAGCAAACAACCCATTGCGACGGAACTGGCAAACGCCACACCCGCTTTGGCGCCAGTGCGCACCATGGATGGGGCAGCGGAAGAAGTTGATGGCATGCAAGGCCTCCTGAAACGAAGGCCGGATCATAGGTGGCGCTGCAGCTGCACCTCACCTTTTGAGCAGGCCTGGGCTGGAGGCACCGGACCTTAGACTCCCCGACCATGGATACC
>Ga0307515_10005048_pt1 | contig 26858 bp, 24 predicted proteins | sample 17_EM_MG_FD_194513 | JGI IMG/M metagenome (GOLD analysis project Ga0307515, IMG submission 194513) | Populus trichocarpa ectomycorrhiza microbial communities from riparian zone in the Pacific Northwest, United States - 17_EM | ecosystem: Host-associated > Plants > Roots > Unclassified | place... | reverse complement strand
GATAGAGTATTAGCTAGCCTATTTTCTGTAGAGGAAACCTACTTCGCGTAGAGCGTAATATTATAGGCTGCGGCTAGTTAAAGGATCTTACAGAGCAGGTAATTACCCGGTTTTTTTACTACCGTATTTTAAAATTCTAAAAGTACTACTATATTATCTATATAGATATAGACTAAGCTATACTCCTACCGCGTTACCTAAAGCTAGAATAAGGTTATAATTGCTTAGACCTCCCGCTTATTAATTAGGGTAAGGCGGTGTTCTATATTAGGGTAGCAGCTTAAAGAATTGTCTTAGGGTAGAGATACTAAATAGGGTGGCTATATTATCCCTTAAGAGTCCTTAAGGAAAAAGAAGGCCCTATAACTAAGAATCCCGAATACATCTAAAAAGAGATAAAATTATTTTTAATCCGTATTATTAAAAAAAAGGATACTATTTAAAAGGGTAAGAGTATCCCTCTACTATAATAAGTCTTAGCGAAGTTTAGCTGTTAGCTATTAGTAAGGATAACTACCTACCTTTATAAAAGTAGAGATAAACTTCTAGATAGAGTGGTTATATAAACGCCTAAGCCTAATTACCTAGGCGCTCTAAGCGAGTTTACTAGCTAGTTTTTAACTCTAAACTAGCGTTAGGGATCTACCACTTAAAGCTTTATTAATCTCCTTAATTATAGTGGCCTGTTTTAAAGGAAAAAGACATAGCTTAAACTTTAGAGTATCTATAATATAACCTAGGACTTCAGCTATAGTACCTTTAATATTCTTTAATTTGTTTTATAGGATGCCTAATTTGTCACTTAATTAGTTATATATACTAAGCAATTAAGGGAGAATAGAAGTATTAGAGAGTATAAAGATAAAGTTATCTAAATAGTGCTTTAAGGCGGCGTTTGGGATATATTAGATAAGTATTTAGTAGAATCTCTCCGCAAAAAGATTAAATAAAAGGGTGCAGTTTGAAGGCTAAATAAGAGGCAACGTTTAAAATATACTATACCCTTCTAGAAGAACCCTATAAGGTATTAAGCTTTAATAGAAAGTGGGATATTCCGAAAGGCGTCCTTAATATCCCTCTTAATAATTATATAACTACGGCCTATATATATAACATATTAGAGAACCTAATTAACTATTAAATATTATAGTATGGCGAATGCTATAGGGATTAAGTCGTTAATAGATTAGCTAGATAGTAAGAATAAGTTATAAATACGGCGCTATCCCCTATCCGCTTTAGGTACTAAACCTAGCGGTAAGGATATAATAGGAGATATTGCTATTATAATCCTGCCTATATCTAGATCGGCGCTAATCTTCTTTAAAATTAGGACCGTATTTGCGGCTATTAAGGCTTAGTTCTTTTAGGAAAGAAGCTTAATTTCTAGGTCTACCCTAATCTAGTATCCGAACTTTAAGATACTAATAATATTGCGTTAGAGGTTGCTAGGGTATAGGGATAGATAACGCCCTTATGCTTAAATAATTAAGGGGGATGGAGAGTCCTATAGAGGAAAGAAGGGCAGGAAGACTAGAAATAATGGTATAGTATTTAGCCTACCCGTACTATAAGGGTAGAGTACAGTTTTAGCGGAGTATAGGTATAGCTTAATAAAATCCTCTTCCTCCTCTTCCTTTTCCTTATTAACACTTTCCTCTAGTAATTACTACTTATAATTTCTTATAGTATATAGGCTACTATACTTGCTATAGGTATATAGAAACTTGTAATTCTTACCTAGGTTACACTTCCCTCTATTAAAGCTATAATAGGTTCTTAAAATATTAGTGCTTACTCGCGCGCGTTTTAAAATAGATGCGGATTTATAAGTACTGGAATTGTAATAGATATCTAGGAAGTTACTAGAGATTTTCTAGTTGGCTAGCTCTAACTAGTTCTTTTAAATAATTATAGAGTGGTGCTCTAAGGCTATAGTTATTAAGGGAGCAATTTAGTAGGTGGCGGATAGCTAGATAACTTAATTATAGAAAATAAGTATTTAGGGAATAAAATCTACTAAAAGATTCTTATATATAATAATTAAAATTATTATATAATTAAGGAAGCCCTCTATTTACACTTTAACTAACAGGTAGTCCTTTATTATTCCTTCTTTTAGTCTTATAGAAAGGATGCTATTAACAATAAGGATATTATTTTAAGGCTTAGACTAGAGCTAGTATATCCAAAGGCAAGAGAGGTTATTAGGTAAGAAAGTACCCTAAAATACCTTAAGTATCTCTTTATTTAGGACGCTAGGGAGGAAGATATTTAAGATATTGGCTATAGAGGGGAGCAACTTACCTAGTTTATTAATTAGGGTTAAGGATAATACTGCCGTAGCTAATCTCGTTATTACTATAGTGAGGCTTAATATATAGAGTTTAGTTGCCTAATCTTTCTATTCTTTTTAGACGCGTAGCATTTTAGTACAGTCCTCCTATTCCTAAAGAAGTCTTATTTTTTGGTTGGTTGCCTAGTTCTTAACCTTTTTTACCTAAGCTTTTCTAATTCTTAGGTCCTCCTTATATAGTTATTAAAGCCATTCTTTAGCTTTTTTAGTGGCTAAAGTCTTGCGTTAAGCCGTGGAGAGAGGCGCCATTATAGAGGATGGAGACTATAATGCTGGCGTATCGCCTAAAGGTGTAGGGGAAGGTAAGGGAGACTGGTAGGTAACCTCTAAGGAGTTTAGCTTGTTAAGTGTGTCGTTATTAATTAAGTTTTTAAGGTTTTTACGGACGATTTGCGAAGGTTTAAACGAGTATATAGGTTGTTAAGTTATTAATAGTAATAATTAATTATTAGAAATTGAGTAAATAAGGTATTGGCTCTTAAATAAGATTAATATGGAAAGCAAGCAAGTAAGGCTTAATTTTGTGAATGTTGATGATATTAGTGTTGCTGAGATGTAGGGGTGCTGCAGTGCTTGCTTGGCCACATAGACATGTCCATATAGGAGGATTAATTAAGGGACGAATTAATTGTTGTAGCAGTACGGTGCAAGCGACTCGTTGATCGTGACGCGTCGCTTATTACGACGGCGTTAATATCGTTATCTTTTATGGTAGCAGGGTGCCAGCTTCTTCTGAAGGCGCGTCACTCGTTACGACGGCTCCAGTTTTATGGCAGCAAGGTGCCTTCTTCTTGTAAGGGCGCATCGCTCGTCACGACGGCTCCTCTTGTATTATGGCAGCAAGGTGCCAGCGTCTTATTATGCGCGTCGCTTGTCACAACGGCTCTAGGCAGCAAGGTGCCTTCTTCTTATTAATAACGAGTATACTATATATACCCGGACACGAGCCGTAGGAACAGCTAATCAAAAGAGGTAATCAGTACGTGGGAAACAACCCCGGGCTCATAACTGTCGAACTGAAAGTTCAGGTCAGGAAGACTCGTGTGTAGATTAATCTATGAAGAAAAGAGACTATATATACATGAGGTATGAGTCACAGGTAGGGGGGGGACCCCCCTCCCCGTATAACTCATAACTAAGCCACACTTGGCGTCTGACAGTAATATAGGCTATTTTTGCATTAGATTTGGTATATTTACTTACCTACCTGTCTTAGTATTAACACCAAAATCGTACTAAGACTTACTATTTATAGTATATATTTACATTAGATTCCCTTGGAGCTCTAGGAGCCAAATTTTAAAGGAATTAGACGGACTAGATTTGAGCTTAAATCTACTATAGTCTAGCCCAATACAATCACTGTCTTCCACCGCCCTTGATTCCTGTACGTCGACGCCAGGTTGGTCATACTGGTCAGCGTGGAAGGATGCTCCGGCCCAAGCACCCTCGCACTCGTCTCCATCACGCCCAGATAGCAGAGTTTGGGTGATCACGGTTCCCTGAGATAATGAGAGCTTGTGAGAAATGGCGAGAAGAGTATTCTCTTCGGGTGTGGGCCGGAAATTTTCAAAATCGAGCTTACAAACGCAGTCACACAAGCTCAGACAAGAGTGTTGAAATGTGAATGTAAGGAGATCGCGTTGCATCTAGAGACATTTGCATGGTAGTGAGGGCTGCGAAAGTATTACCCATTCTTTCTCGATCTTCTACGGCGGAAGGCTGACAACGGCAGATGGACTGGAAATGAGAAGAGGAGTGAAAGTGCTCGAACCGAAGCTGAAGCACCAGCACAGCCCACCTTATCTTATCCGTAGAATCTATCGGCACTCACACACCTAGGGCTCCTTTGTGAGTATCAGGATTCACTTCATGAACACCAAATCGTCTGTTTCATTACTCACATCTCAATTCTCTTTGTTTCGCCGCTCTCATATGCGGATATTGGCGTCTTGAACACTCGTAATCTCTTTGCCTTCGTCAGTTGTAAATTTCTCTGGAACGAGCTAGGCAAATTCTATCGTAAAGGTTCTGAATATCCCGTCCTAGCTAACACCCGACTAGCATTGGAGCGAGCTATTGATACCCTAAAAATGAGGCACCAATTCTGACCACTCCACAGACTTAAAGGCTCCACTGGGTAACGAACGCAGACTGACAAAACACTCGACAACCAAATACGTCCGGGAGAGCGTGTACAGCACAACAACCGGCGTCACAATGACAATCTCCCAGGTAGGGATGAAGGGTATTTTTGGTCCGTCCCGGTTCGCCTCGACGTCTCCCTTTTTGCGTAGAATCCTGTACCATCGCTCCCATCGCCCCAGCCGCACCCCATCTTGGTATGACTCACACATCCAGAAGGTGAATGTGGTTACGATCACAGTAACACTCGCCGATCTCCAAAGCCACATTTCCAGATAGGTCGGGAAATCGAACTTCCATGCTACAACATGTATAGCCGCATATATCATATTGACCACGAATAAGGCGATTGAGCTAGGACTGGCTCCGACGACAGGAAAACGATCGTTATTAAACCTACGTAATGGTCTCTTGCGACTCCAAGTGGAGAACCCAAGGTGCGATTGGAGATCGATTAACCATGAAGGAGATAGGTCGTCGATGAAATCGAGAGGCGTCTGGTGGTAGGGCGTTTTAGCTGAGTCGCCAGCACGACGAAGGATCTCCGCTATTCTAAAAGTGGTGTGGACTTGGATCGGTCTTTCAACATCGAGGGGCTTGTCCATCCACTGCCAGTACATGGCGAGTGTACCTATGTCTAATTAGACCTGACGTGGCAGGAAGTTGCGAGTACCAAGTACATATAACGAAACTTAGCGTTGTAATCTCTAGCGTGGTAATATCTAAATGCTGTACTGCGCGGCCGATGACTTGGATCGCTAACCAAAGAACCTGTAGGCATGTTATGACTTTGGCAAACCCTGCCGCTTTACTCTTATCCCATACATCTTCAACTTCGATGTCTGGGAGGTTTATATATCCATGCGTGGCCAGATAACACAGATGCTTGCAGTTGATGGGAAAATTAGGCAAGTCTGGGGACACGAGCACAAATCCTCCCATGTTGGCAAAGAAGGCATGGCGAATGGTCCAATTGGTATATCCTAAGCCATGAAGTATGTCGAGTGAGCGTTTAGCCTCAGCACGTTGGCCGGTTGCGAATCCGAGAACGAGTTCCGGTCCAAGGATAGTTTGTATCATCCATCGGAATTTGCGGCGGACAATCACCCAGTGGGTGTCAGTCGGCCCGGGGACATTCAGGTGGATAGCAGTCCAGGTACATAAAAAGATCGTGAGAAGACACGTTGATAAGATGTCGATTGTCCCACGCCCATCCGGTTGACTTACCCAGCCTCTTCGGCGAGGCTCAGGGGTCACTGTCAAATTTTGGGGGGCTGCGTAGCATCGAGAGGCGAACAATACGAGTACGAAACTGCTGGGAATATAAAAAACTATCATCATGTCCTTAGAGCAAAGTCGTAAGGCTGCAGGAAATGGAATTGAAGGATGAACCTGGCACAACGGCGAGAGCTATGGTGGATTAAGAACACAGGTGTCGGAATTTGAGGCTATATATGGTCCTAATTGGCGCTGCCAAAAGGACCGGTCTTTTTGGCCGATTGGCGGTTAACAGCAGGCTCACGAAAAGGAGGTATCCTCAGCCTTCTGTTAAAAATAGAAGTCTCCAAAGGATAGAATCTTCAGCCCTGAGTGAATTCACGCCCAGAAAATCTCCTCAGCCTTGTGTCTCTGTAGACTCGCGTATTCCAAAGGCGGTATGTCTATCCACGGTGAAGGTTTGATGAACGATTTCCAGGCTTCCTTGAAACTAACAATCTGCTTATAGCTCCGACATACCCCACTATGCTAAACGAAACGATATCTCTATCACCTTTCTTTAATGGGGCCGAAAAGTAAGCGAAATTGTGATGCCAGATAAGAAGCCTCTTGCGCTTACATAGACCAATTACGATCGATGTCTAGGCGCTTAAATTACGCCGAAAACTATCACAAATAGTCTTGAAACCCCGCATTTACTGAAGCACTGTGTTCGTGCGACTCCCGCCTTCCCTGTGAAGTCCACACACTACGAAACCTCAAGAAACTATTTTCGCGGGACGGCAACTGCTAAGCCACTCTTGTGAAATATCACCCCCACACCTTGATCTCCTTTTCATTCCTCAGCCTTATTACGTCTTCTCAACCAGGTCAATTCCCTCAGATTCTAGGATGGAGGCCATTCCTTTACTCGAGAACGACGGCTTCAACCGTCACGATACCTTTCGATTCGACGCGAGTCCAGAAGTAGAAAATATGGCAGAAGAACCGGAACAATACCTCATCTTCTTCGTCCCAGGAAATCCAGGCTTGCCAAAATTCTATACTCACTTCCTTGCCACGCTCGCTTCGATGTTGAAAGAATCGCATGTCTCAACCCCAAGGGTGATTCGCGTATGTGCAGCCCACCTCGCTGGATTTCAAGGATCAGGCACACCTCTATCCGTGGCGCCATACACTCTCCAGGACCAAATCATGTACACCGAGTCACAGCTTTCCGAATTCGCAAAGGAGTTGGATATACCAACTCCACGCCCAGTCAGGACAATCCTGATCGGCCACTCGGTTGGCGCGTATATTGTGATGGAAATGCTCCGTCGTCGCCATGCCAACCAGCAGTTATCTGAGCCAAACTTAGAGATCGTAGGGGGTATCCTTCTTTTCCCCACCATTGTCGACCTCGCAAAGTCACCGCTAGGCAGGGTATTGAGCGTAAGTGTGCTGAATTCCTTACCTATGTTGCCTGCTGTTCCGTGGGTTTGCTAATCCATGCCTTGGTATAGCCACTCGTCTGTATGCCCTACGCAGCAGTTCTTGCCGGATCCACTGTATGGGTTTTGGGGCTCCTTCTGCCGTGGATTTTGCTCTACAATTTCCTGAAATGGGTTCTCCTTTTCCCTCCGTGGGCGGCAGGCGCAGCGTCTGATTTTCTGAAGAGTTCACATGGTATTGTGCAGACGATGTGCGTAGCTCCACCCGATCACTTTGTTCCAATCAAAGCTAACAGCAGCAGCTATCTGGCACGAGAGGAGATGAAACATATCAAAGAAGACCGATGGGGAGAAGAGGTTTGGGGCGCCGAGGGGAAGGCTAGTCCGCGACTGGTTCTCTTTTTTGGGAAAAACGTATGTATACGCGGAGCGCATGAGGAAATAGAATCTAACATTTTGAAAAGGACAGTTTGGTCGGTCCCAAGATACAAAATAACATTATTAAAACTCGAAGCCCTGAAAACGATAGGGAAGTACCATGGAGACCACAAATATTCAGTGATAAGATACCCCATACTTTTTGCGTTGACGAAAAACATAGCGAAACAGTCTCAAGAATGGTTTGTAAATGGATTAACGAAATAATACACCCTGAGTCTTAGAATATTCGACATTACACATCTTATGATGCCTGCATAATCGTATTTGTGCTGTCAGTCTGCTTCTATCTCACCTCGCATCGTTTCATGTCTTTTATGGACTAAAGATCACTTTGGTCCCGAATGCTTTCCTCTCCAGCTTTTCACGATGGATACATCTAGGTAGTCGTGAATGCGCGTGATCGAATACCACGTGGCGGCCGACAAACTCAGCGGTGCACTGTGAATCAAGCTTGCGAAACTATCCCTTTCCCTGGTAGCGTCCTACCATCCGGTGATCCATGCACTAGCAAAATGAAGATTGGGCATCTCAACTTGATCCGATTGGTTCTATTGGCTTTGCTCTTATGGATAACTGTTGGACCAATTTACCAGGCGAAGGGATACTGTCAAACTTTCCTTGAGAGTTCGCTGGAAAATAATTCGAATTACGTAAATTCTGCACCTTTCCTCGTGAACCTCGTCTCGTGACATCATGTGACTCGTCTACCATCGTTATATGGTTCTACTGGGTCTATCGTGGCCCGTGCTACCTCTAGCGGCTCGCCCAGCTCCTCTTCTAGTAGCTGTGACATTTCCAATATAACGTCCGTTAAAAATACTCTCCGAGGTTAGATTCGTATACAATTAACTATTAATCAAATAAAACTTATTATATGTTTTAGGGTACGCAACCCACGATTCTTAATTGAATTAATGTCTTTTCTAGACTTATATAGCTTCTGCCATTGTATTATTAAGGCATTATAGCCTCTCGCCTACCGCCTTAGGGATTCTGAGTAATATTATTGGTGGCAGAAGAGTCTTGGCCCAAGTGCACAATTGATTGTAATGCAATGTACATAAGCGACGTACGCCCCAATCGCAAAGCTCAGTAATAATTAATCGCGCATTTGAAATCACCCTTCGACCTCTGTGGAGATATAAGAGGGCATCTTTATTGAGAGCCCTGAGCATGAAGACTGTGGTTTCTCGAACAAGCATCTTACAGTCACATTTGCGGACTCTCAGGCAACCCCCCCAACGTCCTTTCAGTATTTCTGCTGCAGCCATGACGAGATTTGATATCAATACAAAGTATCGAATGAACTCTGGATATGAAATTCCAGTTCTAGGATACGGAGTGAGTGTTTCCGCTACGTTCCCTTCTTCTATTTTTATACCGTCCTTTTATTCGTCTACCTTTTTCGGCCAACGCGTTTCATTCATCCAGTGTACAATGGTGTTGAGATATCATAAAACCTGACACTAATCAACCCAGGTCTATCAAACGTATAAAACCCTCTCCAGAGTCCATAAAATCTCCAGCCTTGACTGACCCGCTCCCAGCCCGGCGGACATCGCCGAAGAAGTAGTCTCCCACGGCATCAAAGTGGGCTACCGACATGTGAGACGCGCAGACGCATTCCGCAATCTCTCCATTTTGCTCCGCTGCTCATGCCAATTTTTAGGTCGACTCCGCCGTCGGCTACCGCAACGAGGAGACCTCCGCTGCGGGCATGTTGAAATCCGGCATTCCCCGCGACCAGTTATTTTTCACCACGAAAATCCCGGCAGGTCAGCTCGGTTACGACAATGCGCAGAAGCATGTGGATGCTACGCTCCAGAAAACCGGGCTCGACTACATCGATCTGTACCTCATCCATGCGCCGTATGGTGGCCGAAAGGGAAGGCTGCAGGCATGGAGGGCGCTTGCGGATGCGGTGGAGGCGGGGAAGGTGAGATCGATTGGTGTGTCGAATTATGGAGTGCATCATTTGGAAGAGCTAGAAGAGTATATCAAAGAGACGGAACAAATTGAGGGCAAGGGGAAGGGTGGGGTGTTAAGTGTAAACCAAGTGGAGCTGCACCCGTGGCTTGCAAGAAAGGACATTGTGGACTGGTGTAAGGAGAGGGGTGTGATTCTTGAGGTATAGGTATTCGTTTGACTTCTTGAATTGTGCAATAGATTAACTGTTGTAGGCATACTCTCCGCTGGTTCGCGCCACGAAGATCAACGACCCGCTTCTTATGCCTCTTGCGGAGAAGTATAATAAGACTACTTCCCAGATCCTACTGCGGTGGAGCCTGCAAATGGTAAGGCGGGAGTTAAGATCTTGTTCCACTTTTAAATTCTGACATGTTTACTAGGGTTTCGTCCCGTTACCTAAGTCTGTCCACAAGCCTAGGATCGAGGAGAATGTGGATATCTACGACTTCGAGCTTTCTGAGGAAGAAATGAAATCATTGGATACTGGGGTATACGAACCTTGCACATGGGATCCAACCACCAGCCAAGATTAAACCCTTACCAGGAATCAGTCCCCTTATTTCCGAAGTTGTATTATTACAAGTGAATGGCTGTCCGGGTTTGGATGGCAGTAGCATTATCGGATAATGCGGCAATGAAAGAGGGGAAGAGTTCCAGATGGAAGCCAATAGAAGAGATTATATGACAATTGGATTCAGCAAAGAGAAGGAGGATTTGGGGGTTGGGGTCGAGGTACAATGCAAAATAGAATCCAGCATATATGCCATCTCGTTTGCTCTCCCCTATTGAAGAAGTTAGAGAGCCAGGTCGTTGACACCAGAGCTGGATGAAAAGCAATTTGCTGAGCACGTTAGAGCTTTAAGCTGACCTTTATATTCCAATAACTGCTAACGTCCCTCCCTATGTGGCGCAAAACCCCCCATACCGCAATGAATCCATTGTTTAGACCTATTAACTCTCTCCCCCACGATTTAATTAAGTTATGATTGTGATATTATTATTCTCTAGATATTTCTCCCTAAGGAACTAGTATATAGCTAAAAAAAATACAACGCTCTTAGCCATACTATCGATCGTTCTTTTTAGAGCGCCCAGAACTAAATTCGCTCTACACCTCTATTATACCACGACTATCTACAAAACTTTAAAGTTCGGAGTATTAGATTAATAGTTTTACAAAAACGAAGAGAGCTCTGAACGTTTATAGATATTTAACCTTTAAAAGTATGCATTCCGGATTTATCCGTTTAAAGGGGGTTACAGTGCGTCTAGGCATAAACAGTTTAGCGCGCTTACGTAGAGAAGTATCAGGTGCTTAGCCAGCCGTATTATATTCTATGCTATGCCTAACTTGCTCTAAGTATGGTGCTGTTCTAGATATATCTATCAAAGGTCACGTATTAGCTAGAAAACTCCTCCGGCCTAGCCTCTTTAATACCTTAGAATATTCCGATCTAGTAGTGTCCTATAGGGGAGAGACGTATAATATTTATAAAGCAATAGTGTGCCTAAGGTCTAAGGTTTTTAGCCGAGCATGCAAGAAGATATGGGTAGTAAGTTGACCGTAATACTCCAAAACTTTTTGCATAGTCTCTAACTACAATAATGGAAACGGAGAATACATTGAATACATTGAATACATTAACACATGGAGACAGTCTTGTACCTATAGGTGATCCTATACTCGTCCACTTTCAACAATATACTATCCTAACCGAGCTTTGTAAAGCTGCTCCACTCCATCCAACAGGCATCCGGTTGTCCAAAACAGGGCCAATGCAAAAGGTAACCATCGTTTGTATTTCCAAATTGCTAATAATACCACAGATAATGAGTGCACGAAGCATACTAAACTGAATAAAGCTCCCATCATAATTACTGTAATCCCGAATACCGAGCAGTCCGGGCAAACGAATTTATAGATATAATCCTTTGACCACACTGCGCGTCTAAAAATAGTTTTATAGTTATCCAGTATTTCCAAGAAGGCCACAAAGAGACCAGAGGTGATCCACGCGGTGTCTGGAAGATATTCTGAAAGTGTCTTCTGCTTATAGCGTCTATCCCGGGCGAGACACTGGTAGTACAGGAACGTATGCCATTCTTTATGTTGAAGAGTCCATTCGGATCGTTCCTTATTAAACCGGCGCCACATCTCCGTAATCTCTTCTATAGTGTAATAATCATCCATCGAACGGGGCTCCGTAGACCGTGGCATTGCCATTACGCCGGGCAAACGAGTCCGCTCTTGTTGATCAAGTGTACCACTTTAGTTGAGCTGTAAAAGCCGTTCATCAGTGACAATAAGTAACGATGAGCCGATGGTAATAAGCTCTACCTCGTGAAAGGTATATAGATCGGTTGTGATGGGCTCGAGAAGCATGAGACGTAATGGGCTTGAACAAATCTTTTGTTCGATCAGCGGCGGTGCCAATGGCGGCTCTGCAGAGTTTGAGGGTGACGTGATAGTTTACCTCTATGTCACGCAAGCTCTCGGGGTAGACATAGTCGTGCGTTAGACCACATCTCGAAGTTGTACGGTGGCTGTGTCGCGGTTTCGATGCTTGACTGAACGAGCGCCCGGGCCTTCGAGATCTCAACCCTGCTCCCAATCCGGAGTCGGATTTTATAATATCCCGAACGCTTAGCAAAGGCTATAGGGCGCGGGGTGGTTCCGCACTAGCCGAAACTGGTAGTTGGTTCGATCGGAAGTACCGACTGGGGTGGGGGCCTTCCATGAATTTGCGCGCGACAGCAGGTACAAAGCTGATAATGACTTCCTATCATCGTAATAAGGCTCTAAGGCTCGGGTAAGATCCTTACATTTGGTTTATAAGCAATAAAAGCCTAATAGTAGTGCTGTAGCAAACAGAGATTGTTTCGCTATAAAAGAAGGCTCAGGGTGAATCAGGGGAGAAGGCGACGATGCCAACGTAATTTATAGATTGAAGGGGTTCTGAGAGTGTTAAAGTAGCTATAGCACACGGCTTATACAAAATTATAGTGAATATTAACGTATGCGCAAAGTTGTAGTCGCTTGAAGTCAAAGTACCCATCATATTTTGCGGCACGGCGGGTTTTGCGTGACTTAGGGAGGGACGTTAGAATAGATAATAGAACACCCCTGGAAGCTCACTTTGCCAAGATAATAATCATGGCATGAAGACCGATTGGTCCGAGAGCGTTTGGGTAACAGCAGAGCTTATCGATAGGTACCCGCTGCCCGTACCACGCCACTCTCGATTCTAGAACACCACCGTTTGCTGTCTAACATCCTTATTCCCACAAGATTGGCCCTCCTAGCAGGTTTGCCAGAGTACGGGAGCTAGGCTACTATTTTCACAGTATAGCTCTATGCGCTTGCATCTAACCCTTAATTTCTCCCCTCACTCCTCAAATACCCCACAGGAAATTCCCACATCCCACTTCGACGAGCTCTTAATTACCACCGCACAATCACCACCATGCGCCTGCTTAAACAGCAAATCGAGCTCAAAGATGGCTCCGGCTTCGCGACCCTCCTCCCCGAAGAGCCAGAAGACATGGTCCGCCATCCCTTCCTCCCCTCTCGCCGCCCCGCACCGTACTGAACAGCTCCGCAGTGGCACGCCTACAACCTGATCCAGCCCAACGACCTCCTGCGCGCGCGCGCCATGCGCCGCGTAACCAAAGAATCCGACAGCGGCTCCGTGGCCTCTGCCCGCATCCCCATGGACCTCACGATCCGCGTAACCTCGACCGACTTCGACGTAGGGTCCGGGCAGCTGCACGTCGCGGGCAAAGTGGCGGCGGAGAGCGAGCACGTGAAGCTGGGGAGCTACCACACGCTGGACCTGGAGCTGCAGCGCAAATTCACGATCGAGAAGGCGGACGGGTGGGACAGCGTGGCGGTGGAGATGCTGCGCGAGGCGCTGGACGCGACGAAGCGCGCCGAAGTGTGGGCCGTCGTCATGCAGGACGGGCTGGCGAATATCTGCCTGATTACGGAGCATCAGACGATTTTGAGGCAGAGGGTCGAGGTGCCGATACCCAGGAAGAGGAAGGAGGGGTTGGATGGGCATGAAAAGGTATGGTGTGTTTAATTTCAAAGTCAATCGGCCTCTGATCCGCGGAGCAGATAACTAACATGTGGTGTTAGGCGCTCGAAAAGTTCTTCTCCACCCTCCTCTCTACACTCCTCCGCCACATCGACCTTGCGGCCACACCCCTCAAACCGCTCCTCCTCGCCTCTCCGGGCTTCACAGCCAACTCCTTTCTCACCTATCTCCGCAACTACGCCACCACGAACAACAACAAACCCCTCCTCGCTCTCGTACCTTTGATTTTAGTTGCCCACTCTTCCTCTGGTCACCAGCACGCATTAGCAGAGGTTCTGTCCTCGCCCGCAGTCCTGAGTAAACTGGCCGATACAAAATACGCCCGTGAAACAGCACTTATGGACCGCTTCTTCACTCTGCTACGGCAAGATGATGGGAGAGCTTGGTACGGCCCTCGCGAAGTAGAGGGTGCGGTGGAGAAAGGCGCAGTAGGACGTGGCGGTGGCGTTTTATTGATTAGCAACGCTCTGTTCCGAGCGCAGAACGTAGCAGAGCGGAAACGGTGGGTGGGATTGGTTGACCGGGTGAGAGAGGTGGAGGGCGGAGAGATCAGGGTATTGAGTTCATTGCATGAGAGTGGGAAGAGGTTGGAAAGTTTAGGGAATGTGGCAGCTATTTTGACCTTTCCACTTGAGGACTTAGATGAAGGGGACGGAGAGGGAGGGGGCGAGGTTCAGGGAGAACAGGACGAAATGCAGATATGATAGAGGTAGTTTTGATATCCAATTCATTTCATGCCACGTATGGCAATCGGTAGTAACTCGCAAGCAAAAAGCTATGGAAGTCTGTACCTTCAATTCGTGATGCTACTTGGGGCCTCTGCCCCGCGCAGTAACTGCTATTGCGAGATCCAGGTTTTTAGTCTTGAAATGTTAGACTTACCCTGTATTATTCCATACGCTTATTCATACAGCCATCCCCGCTAGGCGCTGTCCGTTTGATTCTTTCCATGCAATGTGAATTTTGCCCAGATGCCCGAAGAACTCCCGAACCTAATACGCAGAAAAGTTCTTACAATATTTTTAATTATACGAAGCTTCCCAAGAGGTATAGCTAAAACAACACTTAAGTGTACGCCTCAACAAGAGATCAAATTGATGAGTCACATAGAATGTGGGGGCTGGGTCGAGGTTTATGCATCCTGCGTCCCTTGGGGGCTGGAACTATTTCTGCGTAGTAAGATCTCCTCTAATCACCGGAATTAAGTGCTGTTAACAAAGTTCCAATCATGCTTTGATAATGGCTACGGCAGATCCCAGATCTACCTTAAACCAAAATGGGCGGCGAGGAAATGGGTAGGTCGTCTTCAACGATGGACACTAGGTCTTGGGTGGAGATGCCGAAATCCTTTAGTGAGGGCGTAAGTGATTGCTCGTAGGTCCGAATGGGCTGTATAGTTTGGTGTAGTGGAGGGGTAGTTTTAGGTTGGGTTGCCGGTTTGGTAAATCGGGAAGGTGCAGGTAGAGGTGGAGGAAGCATCATTCCCCTGTTAGGGTTATCACTTGCGCAGATCAACCTTTGGGGCGTGGTAGCCAAGTTAGCTGATGCAGCCCTTAGGTAATTTGTAGGTTTAGGAGGCCATTTATTGATGGAATTCTGTAAGGAACGGGGCTGGCAGGATTCTGGTACGATTTCCTGCGGAATTTGAGGCGTGCCATTCGTGATTGAGCTCCCAAGCTCTTCCAAGTCTTCTGCTGAAAAGTCGAGATCTTGCGTGCACGGCATAAATTCAGGTGACTCTGCTGTGGCTTTTTGTGCTTTTAGAACTGGTTCTGGCGAGAGTTCCCGAGCTATCTGAGTGCCGCTGACCAGGAAATTGTCCCAAAAGTCAATCATTTTGGGGGTTATTTTTTGAGGTTTAGTAGCCGTCGGGGATTTTAAGATCCGTAAAGTTGGTATAGGTGATTTAGCAAATGGCTCGGGGACCTTCAGCTTCTTTGTTTCCGGCAGATTCTCTGGGTTATCGTGGGTAGCATTCAATCGTTTGTGGCTGTCCGTGGGTTTGGCAGGCTTCTTCTGGAGTTGATATGGATTGGTAGTGACACGCACGGGAAACTGCATTCTAGCAAAGGAATACCGATCCTCACTCTTGTATTGCGCAGAAAATGGTACTCGTGTCAGGATACTCTTGGTACCTTCCAGCCGGCCATCTAAAACCAAGCATTCGAGCCTCTCATTTTCAATCCTGAGGATACGCAAATGGCTTCTTTCTGATATTTGGATGCTCGTGTTTAAGTTTGTTAGTAAGACAACGGTACATCCCACTTTGATACGGAGCCTATGTGGTGGAAGATCCGGAGGTTTCAACCTATGGAGAAGAGAAGGAGCAGGATCCCAAATGTTGGGGTTAGATGAGATGTCTTGCGAGAGAAATTCCACCAGAGGATCCGAGAGGGGATCTAGTAGTCTTTCGATGGCGGCGTCCACTGGGCCATGGAGGCGAACGAAGCTCGAATCTTCTCGGTGATGATTGCTTCTTTCTTCTTGCTTTAGTTCGGGCTGTCGCAGTGTCTTTAGAGTATGCTGCTTAGGCATCGAAGCCTCATCTTCGATCGCATCCATGAATGCTTCATCATCCACATCCTCAATATCCCAAGGCTCTGAGACTGCCCTAGAATCCGCCTCCAGCAGTGTTCCATCATCAGGCCTATCTTGACTCCACCGGCCCTCACTGGCTCCTTTTGCATATTCGTGGCGCGAAACAGCTATTTGAAGCCCACTACCTCCATCCGACGGCTTCTTTGCCCCCCCTTCCTCCAACAAGACATCCATAGCTCCCTCCCGCACCGTTCCCCTCCTTAGAAACGATTCCATACCGTTCTTCATCCTGACTTGGCTATGGTTATATCCCGCCAGCTGTGTTGCCAATCCAATGCCTGATTTCGCCCTGGCCTCTCGCTCCCTCTGTTCCTTCTCCGCTTTGCGTTTCTGCGTTAGCTTCTTGTGGCGTTCCTGTTCTTTGATGCGGTCAGCGCGCCGCTGCAATTCTTCTGCGCGCTCAATCTCGCGCAGGTCGCGGGTTGAGAGACGAAAGCCATGTTTCTTGTATGCCGCCTTGGCTTGTTTAGAGGTTTGTGGCAGAATGTGTTGGGGACGGGTTTCCATTGCGGAACAGCAGCTAGATCAGCATGGCCGAAGAGGGATACAAGTGGACGGGCTGGGAAGAGAGAGGCGCAATTGGGCGGAAATATGGCGGGTTCGAGGGTCATATGCGTTCTGGCGACAAAGTTGTGTTGACCCTTTCGCGTGGTCACTTACTGTCTTGGCAAACAACGTGTTTGTACCGAATTAGTTCTATCTCTCGAATTGATGCAATCCTACGCAGGAGCCTCATTACGATGAAATCACGTAGGCTCTTCCGGAAAAGCTGCAGGCAAATTCCCGTCAAGCAGTTCCATCGAGTAGCTCGTCCACTGGAGCTTCATTGTGGGTCTCCGCTTCTCGGGCATAAAAGAAAATTCATCTACTAATGTCAAGATTTCATAGCACAGGGATAGAAATCCTTGTTGCATAGGCAGCGCTTTTATTTGAGCAAGGATAGTTCGGCATAAGGAAAATCGTGGATCAAAGCTTGTAGTTGTCCAGCTAGTTATAATATTCATGAAATCTAGCTAAACTTTTTAAATTTATTTTCAGGTCATTTGGCTGCAGTGATCTTTTTGGACTGGAGTGTATTTGAGCTCAAATCTACTCTAGTCCAAATTACTTGAGGTTTAGTTCATTCCTAAATAGGACTAACGCTTACCTATCAAGGCTAGCAGTCCACTCCAACTTTAACCTAGTCCAAAAAGATCACGCCCATAAGCTCTCGGTGGAAAATTCGGTTGGCTGATAAGGAGCAGTATGCCCGCACATGCGCGTAGTGCACGTACTACCGAGGGTCACACAACCCGCGTCCGGCCTGTAGCAGCTGTACCCTAGCCTTCACTAAGGATAGATGCAATGCTAGGCGTCCGCTTTAATCAAATCTGCGGCCTTTTCACCAATACCATATGCAGGCATCTGTGTATGCCCACTGTTCAGCAACGGCATGATGCTCACATCTGCTACCCGTAAACCTTTGACTCCTCGGACGCGAAGCTTTTCATCCAAGACTGCGGAAGGGTCATCTGCCTTGCCCATTTTACAGGTTCCAGCAGCATGGTAGCCTAAAAAGGTTAAGTTAGTAATACAAATTTTCAATTAAAAACCACTTACAAGTCGTTGCTTGCTGTTTCACATAAGGTATCCATTGTTCACGCGTAGTATACGAATGGTGAGCCAGTTCCGGTGGCCAGCTCCCCTTTATGATGTCTTTCGTGCCTTTACCATCCATAACGATCTCATTGGCATATCTACACCCTTCGCTAAGTACCAATAGATCCAATGGATCAGCAAGGTAGTTGTGGTCAACGATAGGGTTTTCCATAGGCTCCGCCGATTTCAGAGACACCATGCCACGTGACCGTGCATTAAAAAGGAGAGTACACATAGCGAAAGCATGTTTCTTGTTGATTGGAAAGTCCACGAATTGCTTCGGTCCGCCATAGAGCTCCGTATTCCAGAACTCCAAGTTGGGCTGCCTTGGAGTTAAATCCATCGGGTCGCGGCCATCCCTTCGCGGAGAGCCAACCCAAAGTGGGTCATCTTTTAGACGCTGATCGAGCCGAGCGTATGCGAAAGTACCAAATGGAAAGGTAGATAGCACTCCCGTTTTCTGCTCTTTCCAGAGTTTATAAGATGATGCAAGGCCGTCCCCGTGATAGGCCAGATGGTCATTCGTCAGCCCTTCCTTCTCCGTCTCGTAGAATACAAACGCGAGCTGTACTGTATTAGTAAAAAGTAGTAGGGTGATAGTCCAAGGGTAATGTTCTTACTACATGGTCCATTAGATTTTGGCCAACACCTGGAAGGTCAACATTGCAGGGTATTCCTAACTTTTCAAGTTCAGATTTGGCGCCAATACCAGATCTGAGCAAGATTGCGGGGCTGCAGTAAGCTCCAGCGCTAACAATGACTTCTTTTCGGGCTTTGACAGTGCCAATTTCACCACTCTTTAAGGTGAAACTCACGCCGCTTGCCTGTAGGCCTTCGGCAGTATCAAAGAGTACAACATTATTTACGGTAACGTCAGTTTTGATGGTTATATTATCTCTTCGGTATCCTTTCGTAATAAAGTCTGCTGCAGTTGAGCGGAGACCTTGATGAACAGTTCTCGTAGCATTGCCACAGCCTTGCGGGGTTTCTCCCGTCGTAAACATGTCTTCATGCCACGGCAGTCCTTGATCAATTAAAGACTGCTTGACGAGCTCCGATATTGGCGCTAACTCGTGAGGCTCAGTGTGTAAAGGGCCGCTGTATCCATGGTCCTTATCGCTGGCGTGAAACCGGTCTTTGCCGTGGAATGTTTCGGCCTAAAAGAGATATCTGAGCACCGAGACGCTGTTAAACTAGGCTTTCGTACCTTCGCCATGTACTTGAACATTTCATCTCCGCTCCATCCCTGCATCTCCCAATCATCGTAATCTTGCTTTATTCCTCTGATACATAGAGTTCCGTTGACCCCACTGCATCCGCCTAGAAATCTCCCACGGCTGCACTTCACGCGGCGGTCGTCCACTCCTGGCATTGGCTCTGTGACAATGTTCCAATCTGTTACGGAGTCGAAGTTGTTTGACCAACTGCCTGATGCTAAGCTTGGTGAAATCTGGAGCGTCAAGGTGAAAGTCGCTCACCCGCCTGGCATATGAACGTTCTCGAGGTTGACATTGTTTTGGCCTGCTTCAAGAACGAGTACGGTAACATTGAGATTCTCAGCGAGGCGCCCCGCAATGACACAACCAGCAGTTCCACCACTACGTCTCGTCAATAACAATTCTAATGAGGAACTTGAGATAAAATTACCCGCAGACAACATAGTCGTAGGTATCGGTTTCAATTTCTCGGGCAGCCACCATTCTTCCGCCCTGTGTTTGCTATGATGATGAATTGGACGGCGAAAATCCAAATGGATCCAATGCGCCGTGTGTTATGTGTTTATAGCTGATCACATGTACCACAATGGAAGGTAATCGGGCCAAGTAGGCCGGGTAGGGATATCGGAAGCAGTGCGGTATAAGTACCTATTTCCCCGCAAGTAAGAGAGCCGATACGGCTAATCGCTGCTGCGTGTCAGCTGCAACATACCACTAGGAGAGAAAGATCGCCACCATTTGAGCCTAAATTTACTCTTCCACGCCTCGCACCGAGACGCCCCTTTTCCTTAAGGATTCATCTCTTGGTTCTTCGCAACCCATCAATATACCCTATCGCTCCATCCTGTCTACCTCGTGCCTTATAGATGTGGCCAGAGCGGGTCGGCACCCTCCCTGCTAGCAGAGCCAAAGCTGCAGTAGTACCGCTCGATCCAAGTTTTGGCACTAACAAATTCCGCCACTTGAAGCGCGTAGGTTGAGCTACTAAGAATATCACCCATGTCACGATACTAGGCATGGAGTTGATATTGGATATCCTTACTTGGTAGGGCGACCTAACGGGTCAAGTAGCGCCGGCCTAACGCCTCCTGCTCGCCGGCACAATTCCCGCCTAAGGGGAACTTGTATTCCCTACCTCCGGTAACAAGCGTGTGACTCTCGTAGAAGACACTAGAATCGGAGTGGTGAATAAGACGTCTAAGGCACACGTTCCCCTTGACCCTCTATGAAATAGAGATATAAAGAAAATAATATATATTATATCTATTATTCACATGCTTGCGGAGAAGAGGATTAAGAATTAATCTAATTGGTGGGTACGGGCTTAAAGGCATTAATTGAGAATGGGTATATTCGCAAGGCCATTTGCAGGGGATTGCCCTGCCTTAACTAAACGTGATGCCTATGGACCCGTGCGCAAGTATATTGCTGCAGTATCTATTTATAAAGCCTAAAATATGCAACTAAAGAAAAGGTGCAGGTGGGAGGGAAAGCAAGCAAGCAAGGCTTAATTTTGTAAATGTTAATGATATTAGTGTTGCTAAGATATAGGGGTGCTATAGTGCTCGCTTAGCTATATAGACATATCTATTTATTATTTACACGCTTACGGAGAAGAGGATTAAGAATTAATCTAATTGGTGGGTACAGGCTTAAAGGCATTAATTAAGAATGGGTATATTCGCAAGGCTATTTATAGGGGATTGCCCTACCTTAATTAAACGTAATGCCTATAGACCTAGAAGCGTAGCGCCCGTACTATATAAGGTAGAGTAGGGGAAAAAAAAAAAAAAGAAAAAAAGGGGGGAAAGAAGAGATTTAAGTTAATGTATTAGCGTGCTAAAATAGGCACTCCTGCACGCCGTTATACCTAAATACCTTCGCCTATTGTATCTAGGGCGAGTAATAATAAGAACGGTATTGGCGTTCTATATTAGAAGTTTACACTTAGCCAAAATAGGTCTTTTAGGGATAATAAACAGTAAAGCTAAAACGCTTATAAGGACCACCGGCCTAGTTACTATATTTAGCCGTCCGTAAAACCGTTGTCTTAAGCGTATTAAGTAGCGCCTTTTTAAAATAAGTGTCCGTTATAGAGCTTAGAGTAAAGGCCGAGAGCGGTAACTCTATACTTTAGCTTATTCCTAACCGCGTAGCTTATAAAGGCCAATCTCTTAAAGCGGAAGAGAGGGGCGTTTCTAGGTTAGGGGTCGTTTTTAAATAGGTATTTTATAGCTTAAACTGCGTATTTAGGTTGCCCTAAAGCGGCAATTGTAATTAAGACTCCTTAGTAATTAACGTCCGTTTTACTATGCTTTAGACGTAATATTATATAGTCCTTTGTTAGCGTTATATCGTTTCTAGTATATTTTATAGTAGAGAAGGCGTAGCTATCTTTCTGCGCCTTAGTATAGGTAATCTTGCCTAGATAAAGGAATCCCGTAAAGGCTGTGGTAACAGCAGCGTTAAAGTTAAGATCCTTAACGGATTGGGCATTCGGGGTGACTAATTAGGTAAAAATATCTTTAGTAATTAGCAATCTTTTAGCCGTAGTAGAGGGATTTATAGATATTGCACCGTCTAGGATCCTTTTAATAATAGAATTATTAAAGACGGAGGTGTTATAATTAGCGTTAATATAGTGGGATTAAATTACGGAGATATAGGCTCTAATTATAGTAGGCTTAATATAGCTTATTTCTGAACTAGTATTACTAAAAATCCGTTAGGTAATCTATTCTCCTAGGTAGTAGAGGGGCGCTAGGTACTTTACCACTCTATAAAGGTCGTAGTAGCCCTCCTAACTCTTAATTACGGGATAATATAAATCTCTTATTCCCTTAGAGAGGCCGTGCTATAATAGTTGGCTAAAGTATTTTAAGGGGGCTTTTACCTTAATCTAAAAATTAGGTGGGGGGTCTTTAAGAGGGACTAGGTCTCCTATTTTAGCGTTAGATTAAATATAATAAAGAAGTGTATAGTAACGGTAAATTAGAAGTATCCTAATGTAGGTATAGTAATAACACCCTATCGCGATTAAAACGAGATAGAGTATTAGCTAGCCCGTTTTCTATAGAGGAAACCTACTCCGTATAGAGCATAATATTGTAGGCTACGGCTAGTTAGAGGATTTTACGGAGCGGGTAATTACCCAGTTCTTTTACTACCGTATTTTAGAATTTTAAAAGTACTACTGTATTATTTATATGGATATAGACTAAGCTATACTCCTACTACGTTGCCTAGAGCTAGAATAAGGTTATAATTACTTAGACCTCCCGCTTATTAATTAGGGCAAGGCGGTGTTCTATATTAGGGTAGTAGCTTAAAGAATTGTCTTAGGGTAGAGATACTAAATAGGGCGGCTATGTTATCCCTTAAGAGTCCTTAAGAAAGAAGAAGGCCCTATAACTAAAAATCCTAGATATATCTAAAAAGAGATAAAATTATTTTTAATCCATATTATTAAAGAAGAGGATACTATTTAAAAGAGTAAGAGCATTCCTCTACCATAATAAGTCTTAGCGAAGTTCAGCTGTTAGCCGTTAGTAAGAATAACTACCTACCTTTATAAAAGTGGAGATAAACTTCTAAATAGAGCGGTTATATAAACGCCTAAGCCTAATTACCTAGGCGCTCTAAGTAAGTCTACTAGCTAGTTTTTAACTCTAAACTAGCGTTAGGGATCTACTACTTAAAGCTTTATTAATCTCCTTAATCATAGTGGCCTATTTTAAAAGAGAAAGACGTAGCTTAAACTTTAGAGTATCTATAATATAACCTAGGACTTCGGCCGTAGTACCTTTAATATTCTTTAATTTGTTTTATAAGATGCCTAATTCGTTACTTAATTGGTTATATATACTAAGTAATTAAGGGAGAATAGAAGCGTTAGAGAGTATAAAAATAAAGTTATCTAAATAGTGCTCTAAGGCGGCGTTTAGGATATATTAGATAAGTATCTAGTAGAATCCCTCCGCAAAAAGATTAAATAAAAGGGTGTAGTTCAAAGGCTGAATAAGAGGCAATGTTTAAAATATACTATACCCTTCTAGGAGAACCCTATAAGGCGTTAAGCTTTAATAGAAAGTAGGATATTCTAAAAGGCGTCCTTAATATCCCTCTTAACAATTATATAACTACGGCCTATATATATAATGTGTTAAAGAACCTAATTAACTGTTAAATATTATAGTGTGGCGAATGCTATAGGGATTAAGTTGTTAACAGATTGGCTAGATGGTAAGGATAAGTTATAAATATGGCGCCATCCCCTATCCGCTTTAGGTACTAAACCTAGCGGTAAGGATATAATAGGAGACGTTGCTATTATAATCCTGCCTATGTTTAGATTGGCGCTAATTTTCTCTAAGATTAAGACCATATTTACGGCTATTAAGGCTTAGTTCTTCTAGAAGAGGAGCTTAATTTCTAGGTCTACCCTAATCTAATATCTAAACTTTAAGATACCAATAATATTATATTAGAGGTTGCTAGGGTATAGGGATAGATAACGCCCCTACGCTTAAATAATTAAGGGGGATAGAGAGTCCTATAGAGGAGAGGAGGGCAGAAAGACTAAAAATAATAGTATAGTATTTAGCCTACCTATACTATAAGGGTGGAGCACAGTTTTAGTGGAGTATAGGTATAGCTTAATAAAATCCTCTTTTTTCTCTTCCTTTTCCTTATTAACACTTTCCTTTAGTAATTACTACTTACAATTTCTTGTAGTATACGGGCCACCGCACTTACTATAGGTATATAGGAACTTGCAATCCTTGCCTAGGTTATACTTCCCTCTATTAAAGCTATAATAGGTCCTTAAGATATTAGTGCTTACTTACGCGCGTTTTAAAATAGATACGGATTTATAAGTACTAGGATTATAATAAATATCTAGGAAGTTACTAGAGATCTTCTAGTTGGCTAGCTCTAACTAGTTCTTTTAAATAACTATAGAGTAGTGCTCTAAGGCTATAGTTATTAAGGGAGCAATTTAGTAGATAGTAGATAGCTAGATAACTTAATTATAGAAGGCAAGTATTTGGGGAATAAAATCTACTAAAAGATTCTTATATATAATAATTAAAATTATTATATAGTTAAGGAAGCCCTTTACCTACACTTTAACTAACGGGTAGTCCTTTATCGTCTCTTTTTTTAGTCTTATAGAAAGGACGCTATTAATAATAAGGATATTATTCTAAGGCTTAGACCAGAGCTAGTATATCCAGAGGTAAGAGAGGTTATTAGGTAAGAAAGTACCCTAAAATACCTTAAGTATCTCTTTATTTAGGACGCTAGGGAGGAAAATATTTAGGATATTGGCTATAGAGGGAAGCAACTTACCTAGTTTATTAATTAGGGTTAAGGATAACACTACCATAGCTAATCTTATTATTACTGTAGTAAAGCTTAATATATAGAGTTTAGTCGCCCGATTTTTCTGTTCTTTTTAAATGCGTAGTATTTTGGTACGGTCCTCCTGTTTTTAAAGAAGTCTTATTTTTTAGTTAGTTACCCAGTCCTTAACCTCTTTTACCTAAGCTCTTCTAATTCTTAGGTCCTCCTTATGTAGTTATTAAAGCCGTTCTTTAGCTTTTTTAGCGGCTAAAGTCTCGCGTTAAGCCGTGGAGAGAGGCGCCATTATAAAGGATGGAGACTATAATGCTAGCGTATCGCCTAAAGGTATAGGGGAAGGTGAGGGAGACTGGTAGGTAACCTCTAAGGAGTTTAGCTTGTTAAGTGTGTTGTCGTTAGTTAAGTTTTTAAGGTTTTTATAAACGATTCGCGAAGGTTTAGACGAGCGTATAGGTCGTTAAGTTATTAATAGTAACAATTAATTATTAGAAATTAAGTAAATAAGGTATTAGCTCTTAAATGAGACTAATATGGAAAGCAAGTAAGCAAGGCTCAATTTTGTAAATGTTGATGATGTTGGTGTTGCTGAGATGCAGGGGTGCTGCAGTGCTTGCTTGGCCACATAGACATGTCTATATATACAAGGCCATTATAACCTTACTACTACTCTACTATACTATATAAACTTTGACCCTTCTTTAAATTGGAGAAATGATATCCCCCCTGATGAGTGTCCTAATATAACTATTGCATTCCAAACAGCTACATAAGTCGCTTGATAGTTAGGAGGAAGCTAAAGAATATTCTGCCCCTTCTCCTTTACCTAATTATTTAATATAAATAGAGTACGCAACTGCTCTAAAGAATTCAGCGATACCTTAAGAGAGGTTATATCTATTACCCCCCTATCCGTTTCAAGGTATTGACCCGAAGTAGAGAATAAAAGGTTGTTAATAACTATACCAATCTTAAGCGTCCGCAGCGCCGCTCCCGTGGCGGTGTCCCAGAGCCTGACCGTCCTGTCCTCCGAACCTGACGCCACCAGCTTACTGTCCGGCGAAAAGGCTACTGACGTGACCCAACTCGAATGGCCCTCGAGCGTCTGCAGCGCCGCTCCCGTGACGGCGTCCCAGAGCCTAGCCGTCTCGTCGTGCGAGCCTGACGCCACTAGTTTGCCGTCCGGCGAGAAGGCTACTGACGTGACCGAATTCGAATGGCCCTTAAGCGTCTGCAACGCCGCTCCCGTGGCGGCGTCCCAGAGCCTGGGCGTCTTGTCGTGCGAGCCTGATGCCACCAGCTTGCCGTCCGGCGAAAAGGCTACTAACGTGATCCAACCCGAATGGCCCTCGAGCGTCTGCAGCGCCACTCCCGTGGCGGCATCCCAGAGTCTGGCCGTCTCGTCGCCCGAGCCTGACGCCATCAGCTTGCCGTCCGGCGAAAAGGCTACTAACGTGATCCAACTCGAATGACCCTCGAGCGTCTGCAGCGCCGCTCCCGTGGCGGCGTCCCAGAGCCTGACCGTCTCGTCGTACGAGCCTGACGCCACCAACTTGCCGTCCGGCGAAAAGGCTACTGACGTGACCGAACCCGAATGGCCCTCGAGCGTCTGCAGCGCCGCTCCCGAGACGGCGTCCCAGAGCCTAACCGTCTCGTCGCCCGAGCCTGACGCCACTAGCTTGCCGTCCGGCGAGAAGGCTACTGACGTGACCGAACTCGAATGGCCCTCGAGCGTCTGCAGCGCCGCTCCCGTGGCGGCGTCCCAGAGCCTGGCCGTCTCGTCGCCCGAGCCTGACGCCATCAGCTTGCCGTCTGGCGAAAAGGCTACTGACGTGATCCAACTCGAATGGCCCTCGAGCGTCTGCAGCGTCGCTCCCGTGGCGGCATCCCAGAGCTTGACCGTCGCGTCGTACGAGCCTGACGCCACCGGCTTGCCGTCTGGTGAGAAGGCTACTGACGTGACCGAACCCGAATGGCCCTCGAGTGTCTGCAGCGCCGCTCCCGAGACGGCATCCCAGAGCCTGGCCGTCTTGTCGTGCGAGCCTGACGCCACCAGCTTGCCGTCCGGTGAGAAGGCTACTGACGCGACCCAACCCGAATGGCCCTCGAGCGTCTGCAGCGCTGCTCCTGTGACGGCGTCCCAGAGCCTGACCGTCTCGTCGTGCGAACCTGACGCCATCAGCTTGCCGTTCAGCGAAAAGGCTACTGACGTGACCGAATTCGAATGGCCCTTAAGCGTCTGCAGCGCCGCTCCCGAGACGGCGTCCCAGAGTCTGACCGTCTCGTCGCTCGAGCCTGACGCCATTAGCTTGCCGTCCGGCGAGAAAGCTACTGACGTGACCCAACCCGAATGGCCCTCGAGCGTCTGCAGCGCCGCTCCCGTGACGGC
>Ga0307515_10005046_pt1 | contig 26868 bp, 22 predicted proteins | sample 17_EM_MG_FD_194513 | JGI IMG/M metagenome (GOLD analysis project Ga0307515, IMG submission 194513) | Populus trichocarpa ectomycorrhiza microbial communities from riparian zone in the Pacific Northwest, United States - 17_EM | ecosystem: Host-associated > Plants > Roots > Unclassified | place... | reverse complement strand
CTATGCGACTAATTAACGCCATTTTTAAAATAGGACATTGCTAGAGATGCGGCGCCCTAGGGGGGGTTTCCATTTTTTTATATACACGCAGACATAGACTAAGGAGGAGAGGTAAAGAAAGTATGCCTACCTACTAGCCGCTTAGCGAGCGGATAAGTAACCTTGCCGTATAGGGTAAATACATAGGCGCACGGCTAGCCCAATGGGCCAATAGTACGCGCGCATCAGCGGCTCGATCAGCGGGGGGTATTCAAATATGTCCACGGCTTAGCCGCAGGCTTGGCCGTGGACGGCGTCACGTGCGGCTCAGCGACTCAGCGGGCGCTCACCCGAGCCATAAACACCAACTTCTACCTATAACCCCTCAAGTCGAGCCTCCCGGTATGGCATCTAATCCACAATCTATTCCTCTTTGTACGAACTGGGTGTTTTCGAATACTTCCAATATCCAGTGAGTATCGCTTTCCTCATCTTGACGCACTCGTTACCTCAAAGCCAAAACCCGCTAACTATTACAGCGTCGCTAAGGATAGAGCATGGTTCAGAGACTACACGCCGTACGAATCCGTTGTCGGCGACCTCTACGGAATGGTCAAGGAGAGTCTCGGTGTTGAAGGTATAGGTACCGTCGAGCTACCAACTAAGCGATCACCAAATCGCTCCGGACGAGACTCCCACGGCATTCTATGCCTTACGAACGTGCTCCATGTGCCTTCCGCTCTCTGCAATATCATTGGCGGCCCAATCCTAGAAGACTACAAGGTAACCGCCGGTCCCGCTGGGAAAGCTTCCCTAGGCTCGATCAAGGATCGGAAAGGCCGTTCGGTCGCGTACTTCGATAGCCGCCGCCCTCTGCTACAAGTCAAGCTTCGCGGTCATCCAATTGGATCGAACGTCCTAAAGGATGGGCAGGATTACGTGATCAATGCCATTTGGCCTGATTCTGAGAGGCAGAAGTGGGAAGCTCATCAAGGCCGTACCGCCCATAATCCCGGGCCTATCTATACAGAAAAGGAGAAAGGATGGCTAAAGGAGAACTACCGTAGCGAGTTCCAGTTCCTTCGGGACTTTGGTTTGAGCATTTACAAGGACGAGGATCGTGAAGAGGGCCGCGCGATTCTGCGTTCCTTAATGCGAAGTGAAGAGGAAGAGGAACTCGAGGACGAGGACGAGGACGAGGACGAGGACGAAGATATCGAATCCAGCCTTGAAGGACATATGGCCGACTACCACTTCACGGACGCTGAACTGGAATACATTGAGAAAGGGTATGGTAACTCTATGAACTTCCTGTATAGCTATGGACTAAAGTTCTATGATGACGATGATTGCGAGGAGGGCCGATTAATTCTAAAAGGTCTAATGTCCCCTTGAGACAGACGGGATGGGAGATAGGCATGTTACGGGTTGAACCTAGTTTTCTATGTACTCAGCAGACAGTAAGGTGCTTTGTATGGTATTGAATGCCTCACCTAGCTCCAATCAACGCTCGCGCTGGTATTCGGCTTGCTGCTAAGCTACTAAATCAGCTATACAAATTGTCCCGTGGATATCACTATTGATATTTAACTAGAAAAGGCGGCTTCGGCTATTACACCAACATTCAGTTTAAGTCATGTGATACCATGTAAAGTCTGATGCAAAAGAACTATGTAGACTTGTATTGTAGCGTTTAACATTCTAGTAGACTACGTGTAGGTACGCTGCCTCTGAGTTTAGCGCACCACTGTAGTTAACGTGTTTGACCACTCCCGGGGCCACATCATCGAATTCCCTACTGCATTCCTCTCATTTTCATCTCGCTCATGCTCTGGAGACCATCCAGTGACAACCATCCTCTATTCAGGTCATACATCGAGGCCTAGAAGGGCGGCAGTGCCTCTGATTTCAGCCTTCCAACCCTCAGGAGGTTGAAGACTAGGGGGGCGTTCTTGGCGGGCGTTACTGGCTCGCTTTGAGCGCACATGCAGATGTGGCTGAACAGGAGGGCCTAGGCAGCGGTTGCAGTGCGTGGTAGGTCGACTTTTCCTTGATGAAAGGGCCTATGCTTGAACTTTCTTTCAGTTGTGCATGTCGCTTGTGATTTCATAGTATCTCTCCCCGAAAAGAAACTGGACGATCACACTTCCTTCCATTTTCATATCGGTACTTTGCCCTAATTGGGGTACTGTATTTCAAAGCACATTAATCAAAGCCATGACCGAAATTGCCGCAGCAGCCACTATCATTCAACTTGTCCAGTTCAGCGGGACTGTCCTCTCAAGTTGTTACGACTATATTAGGAAGGCCAAGAATGCTCCTGGTGATATACAGAACGTCATCAATGATATCAGCGGACTTGAGGGCATCCTCAAGCGCCTACAATCGCTCACCTCAGATCCTGAAGATGAACGTCATGCTCTATTAAAGTCTCTTGAGGGGCCAAATGGTGCTTTTCAAGCATCCTCCCAGGCGTTGAAGGAGCTGCAGAAGAGGCTGAAATCACTTACTGAGGCTTCCAATGCTCGGAGGAGACTGATGTGGCCCCTTGAACAAAGCAAAATTGCCGAAATCTTGAACAAGTTAGGGGAACAGAAACAGACATTCCTTTTCGCTCTCGTTGGAGATCACGCCTTCTCGGACGATGCAAATGCGGCTGAAGTTGGCAAAGTCAAGATAATGTTGGAGGATATGAAGGTCACTGAGCAGCGGAATAAGGTTATCGGTTGGTTAAGAGGAGCTGATCCTTCCACCAACTACAACGCTGCGCGTAAGAAGCACGAAAGTGGTACTAGTGATTGGCTACTTCATTCAGAACAATTTCAATCTTGGGAGGTAGGAGACGGCCAATTTATGTGGCTTTACGGGATACCTGGAGCGGGAAAGACGATATTAAGGTCCGTTTCCCTGTCGCAGCCCAAGGCACCAGGACGAGTCTAATTTCTATCAAGCTCAACGGTGATCCGTCACCTTACCGCTCAATATGATAAGCGTCCAGGCTGCCGTGTCGCCTATTACTACTTCGACTTCAATGACCCTAGAAAGCAAACCGTCACCGGTTGTCTGAAGTCTCTCGTTCAACAGCTCTGCGCGCAGTCGGATAGCGTTCCCGAACCTTTATTGTCGCTCTACGAAGAGTGTAAAGGGAGTGATCCCAGCTCTGCGCAGCTGACTGATGCGTTGACATCCATGCTGAGTACCTCATCAAGAGATTTCATCGTCATTGATGCTCTGGATGAATGTAAAGAAGAGGAAGGGGAACGAGAGCGAGAGGCCTTTTTCGAAGCTTTGGTTAGTATCAAAACATTGGCAACGGGGTCTTACTGCATCTTCGTTACGAGTCGCCCGGAACTGGACATTCGACGCGAAATGATGGTACTTGGAGATATGGCCTTGGAGGTGTTAGGGACCTTAGTGAATGAAGATATCCGATTGCATGTCAAAGCGTATCTAGCGAAAGATGCCCGAATGAAAAAATGGCCAGCAAATGTGAAAGAAGAGGTTGTAGATGCTCTCACAGACAAAGCAAACGGGATGTAAGTATTTCGTGACCTGTAAAGGGCAAAAGCTGATTCTGCTAAGGTTTCGATGGGCTGTATGTCAGCTAGATTCTCTTCGAACCTGTCTCAAACCAAAGCTAGCAACTATAAAACAGAAACTGGATGACCTTCCAAGAACCTTGGAAGGTACCTACAAAAGGATCTTCAAAGAAATGCCACCCGATTACGAAAGAGAGATGCGAACCATTCTTATGCTTTTGGCATTCTCCACTAGACCAATGACAATCCAGGAAGTCGCAGAGGCGACTGCTGTGGACCTCGAAGCCCAGAAGTTCTCCGCCGAGGAAAGATTTCCTGACCCTTACGATATCCTGGAGCTTTGTTCAAGTCTTGTGTCCTTGTCAGAGCCCAGCTCAGACCCAACGTCAGACTTGAAAAAAGAAAGAGGCTTTTCAAGCATCCCGTGGGCACCTGATGTCAAGATGCTCCAATTTGCGCACTTTTCAGTCAAAGAATACATCCTTTCAGAGCGGGCCCAAAAGGCTATGGCCACAAAATTGCATATTGAAGAGTCTGTCTGTCAGCGGCAGATCACCGAGATGTGCTTGATATACCTGCTTGACTTTAACGGCAGTCAAAGAGCGAGCAATTTCAACCATGACGAGTTCCCTTTGCTCGCTTATTCCTCCCTACATTGGATCACGCATATGCGCGCAGTGCCTGCGAGTGGAAGAAATTCTGTTGAAGGTCTGCTCGTCCGGTTATTCGACCCTGATCATCCCGAGAGTCTCATGAACTTCCTCAACCTCTACGACCCTGCATCAGTCTGGAGCCTATATGACGACGGAAAGATCGTTTCGATGGGGTTTAACTTGAAACGCAACAGACAAGACTTCGAAACCCCCTTATATTACGCCTGCTACTACGGACTTCTTCCCATTGCAACATGGTTACTAAAGGGCTCTGACACTGGACTAAAGAAAGAGGAACTGGGATCAGCTCTCGGTGCAGCTGCCGTTGAGGGTCACCCTGATATTGTGCAGATATTATTAAACGAAGGAGCGGATCCCAATACGCCTTACTGTGCCGTATACCACCGCCCTTTGCATGCAGCCGCAGAAGGCGGACATGTAAGCATAGTGAAGCTGCTTCTCGCAGTCGGCGCCGAGGTCAAAGCTCAGGATGGGGAGGGCGTCACTGCACTCCATCTTGCGGCGAAGCAAGGTAATCCTGAGGTGGTTCAGTTGCTCATTGATGCTGGACATGAGGTGGACGTCCGGGCTTTGAGAATGGGAAATCCCCTTTGTCTGGCTGCTCGGCACGCGAACAGCGAGGCTTTAGCGGCTCTGGTGCGCAACGGCGCTGACGTGAACGCATATTCTGGGCGTTACTTCTCGGCACTGACCACCGCCTGTGAACGTGGCAGCGCAGATTCCGTGAGGATCCTCCTGGATGCCGGTGCTGAAGTCAACACACTGCATTTGTCGGAGACCCCGCTTCACAGTGCGGCGGAACGAGCCGACCTGGAAATTATGCGCCTACTTATTGCCAGAGGTGCAGATGTTGACGGAAGTGGCGGGACGTATGGCACTCCTCTTAAGGCTTCGATCCAATCCCGCGAACCTGAGTCTTTCCAATTCATGTTGGACAGCGGCGTAGATATCAACGCGCAGGGTAGCACATCGAAATTCCCGGTCGATCAGGCCATCTTCGGTGGCAATCTCGCTGCAGCGGACAAACTCTTGGATTTGGGAGCGCAATTTGGCGACGATGCTCTCCTCGAGGCTTTGGATTATCATAGCAAAGAATGCCTGGCCAAGAGACTCCTGGACCTTGGGGCAAACCCAAATGCGGAACATAAGAACCGAGGCAACGTGCTCCAATTTGCCGTGATGTCGAGCTCCGAAGACGCAGTGCGATGGCTTCTCGAGGCAGGCGCAGATGTCAACGCCGTTGAAGGCGAGTATGGAACCGCACTGCAAGCTGCTTGTTACCTAGGAAGCAATAGTAGAGTGCATCTGCTGTTGGATTATGGAGCTCATGTCAATATGCCAGCTTGCAGCAACTATGGGAATGCTTTACAAGCCGCTGTGGAAGGGGGAAACGAGTCGGTAGTCCAGTTACTTCTCGACCGTGGCGCTAATGTTAGCGCAAGAGGAGGGAGATACGAAACAGCTCTACAAGCTGCTGCTAATAGCGGAAAGAAGTCTTTCGTACAACTATTTCTTGAGAAGGACGCCGATGTTAATGCTGTAGGTGGCCGGTTTGGAACAGCTCTTTGCGCAGCTCTTACGAGCGGACACGGGGACATTGCCAGATTACTTCTTGAACACCAAGCCGATATCGAGGAGCAAGTTTCCGCAAAGCTCACAAAGGCCACGGAGTCGAATTCGATGGAAGAATACTCCTCCGCAATTGCAGCAGCCGCCGGGTCGGAGAAGCCGGAGCTGATTCAGCTCTTGCTGGATCATGGCGTTAAAATCAACGCGGACGGCGAGGCATGTGCCTCTGCTCTCTGGAATGCTGCGGTCTGCTCTGACACTGCTATGCTTAAGTTCCTGATCGCAAATGGAGCAGACATAAAGAGACACGGAGGAAATGCGATCCGTGGGGCTGTGGAAAGACATCACCCGGAACACCTTGACTTGTTACTTCGGCATGGCGCTGATGTGAATTTTGTGAATAGCAATTATTCTTCCAACATCACAAGTCCTGGTTGCGCTTTGCAGGCCAGCATTCAGCGGGGTCGATGGGATCTCATGCACACGCTGCTGGCTGCAGGCGCAGATTTCAACCTACAATGTGGCCAGTGGGGCACTGCGTTGCAAGCGGCTATCGAACGCGGGTCAAAAGAGACTGCTATGGACCTTCTCGAGAGAGGAGCTGATGTGAATGCAAAGGCTGGCTACTGGGGAACCTCCCTGATGCAAGCGGCATATAAAGGTGACGAGGACTTGTTCCACACCTTGCTAGACCGCGGTGCGGACGCCAACATCCAGCATGGGCGCTATGGCAACGCACTCCAAGTCGCTATTACGGGGAAATACTACGATATGGCCCACGAGCTGCTGGACCGAGGCGCAAATCCAAATGCCCAAGGGAGACATTCGACAGCCTTGATTGCAGCATGTGGATGGGGAAAGGCTGGTCAACTCGAGCTGATAAAGCGCCTTGTGTCAATGGGAACCGATCTAAACGCATTTGACCAAAAACGCCCTGAATACACGGAGTTCAGTGCGAATACGGTGCTCTTGAACCCGCTCGGAGCAGCCGCTTATGCTGGAAAAGATCATATTATTCGCTTATTGCTCGAATTAGGAGCCGATATCAATGCCCAAGGAGGTACTTACGGTAATGTCCTGCAAGTAGCCGTCATGAGCAGGCAGAACGTAGTAGTGAAACTATTGGTGGACGAAGGAGCTAATGTCAACGCCGTGGGAGGCGATTATTACACAGCTCTGCAAGCGGCGGCAGTCCAATACTCCGATGCTCTCATCAATATGCTCCTTGAAGCTGGTGCCGACGTCAACATTGAAGGAGGATATCACGGTTCTCCGCTTCAAGCGTCCTCAAGCACAGGCGTCATGCGTCACGTCCAGCTATTTCTCACCCGGGGCGCCAAAGTCAACACGAGTGTCGGTAAATACGGTAGCCCCCTCCAAGCCGCCGTGAAGAGAGGAAATCTGGAAACCGCCAGGCTTCTCCTGGAGAATGGTGCGGACGTGAATTTACCAGGTGGGAAATATGGCTTCCCCCTGCAAGCTGCGGCATGCGACACGACCATGGACCGGATCAGTTCGAATGATGGTTCCAAGACCCTAGAGCTGTTGTTAGAGAAAGGTGCGGATGTCAACGCACAAGGTGGCAAGTACGGTACGGCTTTGCAGGCCGCGGCTTACCATAACCCAAAATTCGTTGAAATCCTGCTGGAACACGGAGCAGATCCGAATGCGTCGGGTGGAAAGTTTGGAAGCCCTCTTAAGGCTGCGAGGAAGAAGGGACTGAGCAGGGCTGTGAACGCATTACTGCAGAACGGTGCTAAGGATGAAATATGCGAGTAGGGAGATGTTTGTACTGTTTCGCACTCTTCCGATTTCCTACGTTTTTTCTTTCTTTCTTAATATGCTCATCTCGTTTTAGTTAGACAGTCCTCTCGTACTCTTGATCAGAAGAATATCTAGTACAGAGATATAGCATAAACGTAAAACGTTTTGGCCGACGCAGATGAGATTTTCTTTTAAGCCATGACTACTACATCTAGTGGAGCTGTTAGCGTTAACGGATATATAAGGCAGTCTGCGGAAACTATTTCTTGAATTCAGAAATTACAATATGGAGGTATCGAAAATAGCGACCTGATAGAAGATTCTAGGTTTATTTGTCCCCACCTCCCAAAAAAAAAGCCACTTTTGGGCCTCGGCTGGCTGGTTCGTTGTTGCCCTGATCGCGCCCGATTAAAATCCTTCTAGTAATAGCCTCTCACAAACATCGCGCCGCAATAGCTGGCAAAGGCTGGGTTCTATCGTGGCCTGTGCGGAGACGGCTTGGACGTGGTCTGCTGCTTCTACTATCTCGATCGAACAATATGGCTTTTGGCTCTGTAGAGGAAAGCTTGAGCTTTATGAGTATACGTATACAAAAGTCTGAATTTAATACCATTCAAGGAAGAAAGCCAGACTATGAAAAGCTCTTGTAACTATGGCATGAGTGTTAGAGACACCCATAAGAAACCTAGGATATAGCATCCAAGATTTATAATTCCGATTTGGCAATTCATTTTATTGATGTGGTCAGCAACGTTACAGCCGTTATAAACTCCGCTCTTAGCGATGATTGGCCCCCGCCTCAGCCACATCGATCAATAATACCCGTGGCCGTCAGGCAACTAAATCAATATACCTGATCGCTCTTCTTCTCCCAGCTTCGTACTAGCTTCTCTCCGCAATCCACAGCAAGCATGGCCCGCCCTCTCTCTCCTCTAGAGAACCTCCCCTCAGAGCTTCTCTAGCAGACATTCTCCCTGGCCATGAGCGTTCAGCTTCCACGTAGCGGTCCCGTGATCGCCGCGAAGCTAACCTCTGAGCACATCTTCTAGAAATACAGCACGCAGGTCCTATTCCCCGCGGAAAACCAAAGCATCCGAAGAGCTCCCCCAGCCGGCGAAAAGCAAAACGCGCAACTCCATCCGCGGCATCCTCAAAAGCTCCAAAGCCCCCTCGCAACATTCGCGAGCGCGCCCTCTCCCCCCCACCCCCCGCCTACGACCTCCTCAACACCCGTCTCCTCACCTGGCCACGCCTCAAAGCCAGCATCGAAGCCGGCCTGCGCCCCGCGGCCGCGGGAAAAAAAAGCCCCCAGGTGCATCCGCCTCCGCCGCCGTCTCCGTCGCCGTCGCCGTCTTCCTCAACGACCCGGCCTAGCCACCATACCCGCCTCGCCCTGCGCAGAAATCCGCACCACCATCTTCGCGCTTCTCTCGCACCTCCGCGCCTGCGCTCTCCCGTGCAAGCTGCTCCGTGCCCTCCCCCTGGACCCCGGACTTGACGCGCTTCCTCTCCTTCCTCACCTGCCTCGGCCTGCGCGCGGCTAAGGGAGGCGCGGTTTGGGATTGCGAGGAGGCTGAGGTGGGTTAGGGGCGGGAGGGGGGAGGCGAGATATGTGTGGGTGGAGGGGGAGGAGGTGGTGGTGGTGAAGGTGTTTAGGGTTGGGAGGGATGGGTAGGCGGTTGTAGTGTGGATGCGGTCTGGTTGGTGGTGCGGTAGGGTGTGCGAGGCGATCGTCGGGTTTTGTGACTTAAGAGTCGGGATAGCTTTATGTTATACGAGAATATCTATATAAGGACATGACTATACTTCTGTGTGAAACTTCTATGGCTTCGGTGGTTAAGAGCTGCACTGGTTAGTCTTCTCCTTCGAAGCAGTCAGCAGAAGCTTCAGGAATAAGAATTGCATTTTTCTACGGCTTACATAAGAGACTCCGCTTGGTGTAGTTGGCTTATCGTAAGTCAACTCAGAGCCTCGAATCAAATTCGAGTTCAAGTCTAATATTCATAGACGTTCGACTGTAATTGTATTCTTGCCATCGAAAGGTCCCTAGTTCGATTCTGGTAATACCTAGGCTTCTTTAGGAATTTCAACAAATACTAACAAGTTCAAATAGGGAGCGGAGACAAATGACCACATTTTTTGTGGTGTTATTTTTTGTTACTAGCCGAGTGGATGATCATTAGCGAATCTTAGCTAAGCAGGATATACACATCTCCGAAATCTAGCGAGGAACGCAATCTCATCTAGCGATCAACCAATAAGTGACCTGCCAATTAAGCAATGGAGGGATCTAAGATGGAAACTCGATATGAGACGCAGTGCAGTGCAGTACCATTCTTGTTGAAGCGTGGTATGTTGGAAAGGTTCGTATGGCACAGCACTGTATTTTGATGATCAATTAGACACAACCAACACATACTCCAGCAGGCAATATTGTGGGTCAATATTGCAATTAGTTCAACTCATAAATTGATATCATCATGGCTCTAAAGCGGAAATGCAGTTCTCTATTTCTACGCCCAGAAATATATTAGAGCACGTGTATTCCCCCATAACATGACCAGTCCATCCACACCCAAGAAGCAGCGAAGGCCCAAATGCACCAGCTCTAGATGGGGATCAGCGACAACTCCAGCAACCAGCCGCAACATCATTTTACCCTAACCCGTCTCAACATGACTTAGACAGAAAAGGGACTCATGAACAAGAGAACGTACGCGCAATATAATACAAACTTAACCGCTGAACTCCTTGATGTCAGTCTGCTTGCCTGAGAGAGCAAGCGGCACGATGCCGCTGACGTGCATCTCTGGGCCATACACGTGCATGTTGAGTCCGAGCTCTTGACCTACGCTCTTGATGTTCTTGAGACCTTCCTGGTAGTTGGGGCCTGCACGACGGATCCAGATCTGGACGTTGTGCTCGTTGAGGATGGGAGCGACCTCACGCAGAGCGCGGATGACACCTTTGAATGTGGAGGCAACCTGTGCGATGTCAGCAGGCATTCATCCAAAAAGTTATATAGTTGTAAGACTTACGTTGGTGAAGTTGGCAATACCACCACCGATGAAGAGAACCTTGCCTTCAGGGTGGATCGGGGCCCGAAGCATGAGGTCAAGGACAGTGCGAGCGTAGTGGAAGGTCTGAGTCTCACTGGGCGCACCGGAGTATTCACCGTAGTTGGCGAGCTCGCTGGCGAATCCGGCGGAGGCGATAGCATCGGCGTACACGACGGAAGCACCACCACCAGCAACGAGAGTCCACACGCGACCAGTGGCATTGAGAATGGTAAGCTTGAGGGAAGCACCAGTCTTAGCATCCATCTCGGCGATGTATGCCTCTTCCTTGCTCATCTCACGACCGAAAGGAGCGGGGAACTCCATTGGTGGGCCGGCGTCGATAGTGACCTTGGTGTCCTTAGAGGCAAGCTGAGGCAGGCCGAGAGCAGTTGCGCTGCGAGCGATAGCCCACTTCACACCGCACTCGAACTCGGCGGTCTGGTCAAGTTTAGCAGCAAGATCCAGGAAGTGGACTTCAGCGGAGGTGGCATCGGCGTTGGGGATGACAACGAGAGGGTTGATTTCGAGATAGCTGGAGGAGTTATGAGCAACTGATGGCTATAAAGGTGACAGCGGGACTTACGTGAACTGGCAGTCGACATAAACGGCATATAACCTCGAGATGAAGTCAACGAGGACATTGTGCACACCCTTGGGGACCTTCTTCAGGAGGGTTGCGGCGATTTCCTCATTTGAAGGATATTGAGTGAGGTCGACAGGAATGAGAAGCTTCTCAGCCTTCTCATCGACATCACCAACGTCAACACCACCTTCGTGGGTGAAGAGGATCCAGTCACCCTAAAGATTGGAATGTTAGCATGATTACGTGATAGGGCCGTTGCGAACCAAGCATTGAATCAATGCCGTGAAAGAGTCGCAACATAATCTAGGGAACAAAAGCAATCTGCGGCAGACAAAAGGGACCGATAATAGATAATAAGCAATGCAAAGCACGAGATATGTCTGGGTGGCTGCAGGTGTGTGCTCTGCGATGGGTCTGGGTAACTTTTCCCTTCGCCCGGCCGGAGCCCGTGGGAAACAAAACCCTGGTGAACTCCCGCCGCCGCGAAGCCTGCTTTACGCCAGCCTCCAAAACTTCACAGCACTATTTCTCCAACCAATACAACAAATAATTGTCTGTTTTGCGAAGCCAAAATGGAAATGGTTGCAATTCGAAGAAAATGCGGAAATGAATATTTCGACATACCTCTCGCACCGAGTTAATGTTGATGTAATATTCGGTATCCTGAGAGTGCGGCACGAATGGCTCGACCAAGAACTGCCTTAGGACACCCTCGACAGTCTCGACCTTTTGGACCTTTCCTGCTCTCGCCTCGATCCACTCGCGTGCCTCTGGCCATGTCTTGTTCAAAGCAAGAAGACCGCTCTTGCCTCGCCTCTTGATCAATTGATCGGGCTTTGCGACGAACTTCGAGTCTTTGGTGAGCAACCACGGATATGTGGCCTCGGCCTGGTCTAGGACGTCCTTGACGGCGGCATCTGCGGGGAAGTGCAGAGATGCGAGTCTAGGAGCTGGGTTGTGTGTGGCAGAGGGAGGGAGAGGAGTGGGCTTGATGACGGGAGCGCGTGTGAGGTGGTAGTTGAGGATGGCCTTGCCATCGGCTTCGAGGATGGATTTGGCAGACATTGTGAGTGAGTTTTACTGAGGGGGAGAAATCTAGAAAGATTTGTGTGAGTTCTACCTTCTATCGAAAATGGGCTCGACAGCTGATGAAAAGGTAAGGCTCGAAGGGAATGGGAATATCGACAAAACAATAGTGTCTGAGAGGATTGACAGCCGCAACGATGATTGTACCCGAAGAGGACGGGAAATTATTGGACTTGGAGGGCAGGCTTATGAAAGTCCGAAGAGGCTACTCGGAGGTGCTGGTGGAATCCCGGCCGCACATTGCAACCCGAAAAAAAAGCGCTGAGCACCTACCTAGTCACTGTTGAACTGCAGGACTGCAGAGGGAGGGGGAAAAGCGAAGAGACGGTTTTGGGGTGAGAAAGGCAGGGTCGGGGGGTGTCTGACAATTGAGTTTCTGGTAGTCAGGCACAGTTTAGGGATGACACTCCAAATTGTTTTCTGGTGAGTTGACCGCAGCTTTCTTTGGGATCGCGCTAAACACCCGAAGGCCCTCACTTCGTTGGGAAAACTTGGGAAACGGACACCGAGACCTGAGCTGGACCGCAGTTTGACTGAGCTCAAAACGACGCCTCCAGTCCGGAAGGCTTTGCGCTCGACGACAAGCCGCCTGAATGCAAAACCCAAGGTGCGACTATTTTCTACGATAAGCCCGAAGTCAGCCAGCTAGTCGTTAGGCATTTCGCAGAGTACACGGATCCCCATAATACCGCCCCGCCCCGCCCCGGCAAGTGGGAGATTATCGGCTCAACCCCAACAACCCAACACCGAAAACCAAAAGAGTCGGAACAGAATTTCGGAGAGCGTCACCTCCATCATCCATCTCATCACAAAGCTCCACCCTTCCACTGATTTTCGAGAAGCTTTCTCTGGGACAACAAAACCCAAAAGGTCAGTTGTGCTTCATGTTTTCTCCCCATTCTACTCCGTCCGTTTACACCGCCCCCATCACCTACCATATTTTTTTTCTCGTATGCTCGGCTCCAATCCTCTCACGTCAGCTCAAGCTCCAGAATCCGACGAGGCTATCAAAATCCGCTGCGATCTCGATTACTGACTAGTGTTCTAAACTCAGATAATATCACCTCTCTTTTTTACCCTGACTGTTGTCAACATCTCTCGCAATGCCTTCCGCCGTGCCTGCCACAAACAGCGCACCCACAACCTCTACTGAGGGCGGTCTGTCTGCAAACGACAACATTCGCCGTTTCGCAGCTCCTAGCAGGCCGCTGAGCCCCCCGGCCGAGCACACTCTCTTCCATCCAAAGACACGATGCTTCGTCTAGTGAGCTTCCCGCCTCGAATTGAGTGGAGATAATCGGAAAAAGAGACTAATTGGAATTTTAATACAGCGGTCTCCAGCCTCGTGCTGTGCAGGGCATGCTCGATTTCGACTTCATTTGCAAGCGCAAGACGCCTTCCGTAGCCGGTATTATTTATACGTTCGGAGGTCAATTCGTTAGTAAAATGTGCGTTTAGCCTATTGGAGCTTGCCCTATGAGATATCTCGGATTGCGCGTTACTAATCTACTTTCTGCAGGTACTGGGGGACAAGCGAGACTCTGCTGCCAGTCTACCAATCCGTGGAGAAAGCCATGGCCAAGCACTCCGACGTCGATACCGTCGTCAACTTCGCCTCGTCCCGCAGTGTGTACAGCTCCACTATGGAATTGATGGAGTTCCCCCAGATCAGGTCAATTGCCATCATTGCCGAAGGCGTTCCCGAGCGAGTAAGTTTACCTAACACATTTTACATGTTTTCTACATATGGAAATAAAGTTTAACATGGATTTCTAGCGTGCCCGTGAAATTCTCCATGTTGCCAAGAAGAAGGGCATCACCATCATTGGCCCGGCCACCGTTGGTGGAATTAAGCCTGGCGCATTCAAGATCGGTAACACTGGTGGTATGATGGACAACATCGTTGCTTCTAAGTTGTACCGCCCTGGTTCCGTCGCATACGTCTCCAAGTCTGGTGGTATGTCCAACGAGCTTAACAACATCATCGCAAACACAACCGATGGTGTGTTGGAGGGTGTCGCCATTGGTGGTGACAGGTACCCCGGAACGACCTTCATTGACCACGTTCTCCGCTACCAGGCCGACCCCGACTGCAAGATCATCGTCCTGCTCGGTGAGGTTGGTGGTGTTGAGGAATACCGTGTCATTGAGGCTGTTAAATCGGGTCAAGTAAACAAGCCCGTCGTCGCGTGGGCCATCGGTACTGTTGCTAGCATGCTGAAGACCGAGGTCCAATTCGGTCACGCTGGTTCTTTCGCAAACTCTCAACTTGAGACTGCTGCGATGAAGAACAAGATGATGAAGGAAGCCGGCATCTACATCCCGGAGACATTCGAGGACATGCCCGGCATGCTGGCTCAGGTCTACCAGAAATTGGTCAAAGATGGCACCATTAAGCCTAAGGCTGAGCCTGTTGTCCCCAAGATTCCCATTGACTACTCTTGGGCACAAGAGCTTGGTCTAATCCGGAAGCCTGCTGCTTTCATCTCTACCATCTCTGATGACCGTGGCCAAGAACTCCTCTACGCTGGTATGCCTATTTCCGATGTGTTCAAGGACAACATTGGTATTGGTGGTGTCATGTCGTTGCTTTGGTTCCGTCGTCGTCTTCCCGACTACGCCAGTCGCTTCCTAGAGATGGTCCTCATGTTGACTGCCGATCACGGTCCAGCTGTGTCCGGTGCCATGAACACTATCATCACCACGAGAGCTGGTAAGGATCTCATCAGTGCGTTGGTCAGCGGTCTTTTGACCATTGGCTCGCGGTTCGGTGGTGCTCTCGACGGCGCCGCAGAGGAGTTCACTAAGGCCTATGATAAGGGCCTGAGCCCACGTGACTTCGTGGACACGATGAGAAAGGAGAACAAGCTCAGTAAGCGTCCTTGTAAATGCTTTGATAAATCATGTCCTAACATGTCCTAGTTCCTGGTATCGGCCACAGGGTCAAGTCACGCAACAACCCGGATCTCCGTGTGGAGCTCGTGAAGGAGTTCGTGAAGAAGAACTTCCCCAGCTGCAAGATGCTGGACTATGCGCTTGCGGTCGAGACGGTGACAACGTCCAAGAAGGACAACCTCATCTTGAATGTGGACGGATGCGTGGCCGTCTGCTTCGTTGATCTGATGCGCAACTGTGGTGCCTTCAGCGCCGAGGAGGCTGAGGACTACTTGAAGATGGGTGTGCTCAATGGTCTATTCGTGCTCGGCAGGAGTATCGGTTTAATTGCCCATTTCCTCGACCAGAAGAGGTTGAGGACTGGTCTGTACAGGCATCCATGGGACGACATCACCTACCTGCTACCAAACCTCGGCGGCGGTGCACCTGGAAACGAGGGCAGAGTAGAGGTCAGTTTGTAAAGGAACGGAACGGAACGGAAGGGGAATGATTGAAAAGAGAGGGACGAGTTTAAGGATGAATATTTTTTTCTCCGGGTCTGGGAGGGAGTTGCTGCGGTTACTGCGGCTTGGGTGTTCATTAGAGTTTTAGCAGTGTAGCATACGACTCGGGACGTCTGGGTAGAGTTAATATCATCTGATGAACTCACCTTGGTTGCTTTATGAATTGCCCCATAGGACCTGACGACCAGTGAATACAGGGTTGTGATAGGCCGGCGCCGTGCAATGCTGTTAACTTGGAGGCGTCGGAGGAACAGGCACGATTGCGTCATAGCCGGAATATCAGGCGTGCCAGGTCCCATCCTAGCAAGCCAGACGCGTGCGGGCTGGATGGGCGAGCTAGCCAATACAGCTTCCGCTTTTTGCATTCGGTCTTCCTACAGCTCTTGGCACGCACTTTACCCAAGTCCTAAAATTAGAGGAATTAGGGTTTTCCTTTAAAAAGTATATTACGATAAATTACTAAAGTTGGCGTTTTTATACAAAATAACGTTGATTTATTTGCATAGTGCGTATGCGATATTATATACCCAAGAATCTAAGCCTAACTAACACGCAAAAGATGACTCGAGGATAGATCGAAATTTTACATCAAAGTAGCGTCAGGATCATATACGGTTCTTCCTTCGTCCCCAACTCCATCTCGATTTCCATTGTTAACATTACTAGCTTCCAACCTCTTTCCATGTTAGGTATTGCCATGATATCTCGCCGAACCTCCGCCGGGAAACTGATCACGTCATCGATGAACGGGCCACCTGGCTAGGCTTAAGTATTCCTCGCTTTATGGGTGGGTTTCCTTCTCTTTCTTCCTAGTTCTAGTTTTCCCGGTCTACATTATAGACCCAAAATATATCAGAAACGTGGCAAGTATATTAGTTATACTCATTTGCTCTACCTAATACATATCTTTATAAGCTATATATAGTATATAGAGGTAGAGTATATTAAAGATAAATTGTTATATTTATTGATTTTAAAGCTGCTAAGTTATATTACTAATCTCCTATGATTTCTAAGCCAATTTACCCCCCGCGAAGTGTATAAAAGGGAGCTTACTCTAAAAAGGTGGTAAGTAAGGAGGTGGTTCAGCTCTTTAGCTTATAATGCTACCTTAAGTATCTCTCTTCGGTCGAGTAGCGCCATTACTTCATATCCACAAGTTAAATTCCCTGCTGCTGCCTTAAGTACCTCTTCTGTGATCTGGATATCGTCCCCTCTTCGGTCGAGTAATAGTGCCATTACTTTATGTCCATACCCCCGATTTCCTGCTGCTGCCTTAAGCACCTCTTCTGTGATCTGGATATCGTCCCCTCTTCGGTCGAGTAGCAGTGCCATTGTTTCATCTCTATACCAATTCCCTGCTGCTGCCTTAAGCACCTCTTCTGTGATCTGGATATCGTCCCCTCTTCGGTCAAGTAGCAGAGCCATTGCTCCATCTCCATACCAATTCCCTGCTGCTGTCTTAAGAACCTCTTCTGTAATCTAGACATCGTCCCCTCCTTGGTTAAGTAGCAGTTTTATTATTTTATCTCCATACCGATACCCTACTGCTACCTTAAGCACCTCTTGTGTAATCTGGATATCGTCCCCTCTTCGGTTAAGTAGCAGTGTCATTACTTTATCTCCATAGTCCCAATTCCCTATTGCTGCCTTAAGCACCTCTTCTGTGATCTGGATATCATCCCCTCCTCGGTCGAGTAGCAGTGCCATTATTTTATATCCATATACCTGATTCCCTGCTGCTGCCTTAAGCACCTCTTCTGTGATCTGGACATCGTCCCCTCCTTGGTTAAGTAGCAGTTTTATTATTTTATCTCCATACCGATACCCTGCTGCTACCTTAAGCACCTCTTGTGTAATCTGGATATCGTCCCCTCTTCGGTTAAGTAGCAGTGTCATTACTTTATCTCCACAGTCCCAATTCCCTACTGCTGCCTTAAGCACATCTTCTGTGATCTGGATATCGTCCCCTCCTCGGTCAAGTAGTAGTGCCATTACTTTATGTCCATACCCCCATTTTCCTGCTGCTGCCTTGAGCACATCTTCTGTGATCTGGATATCGTCCCCTCCTCGGTCAAGTAGCAGCGCTATTACTTTATGTCCATACCCCCAATTTCCTACTGCTGCCTTAAGCACCTCTTCTGTGATCTGGATATCGTCCCCTCCTCGGTCGAGTAGTAGTGTCATTACTTCATCTCCATAGTCCCAATTCCCTGCTGCTGCCTTAAGCACCTCTTCCGTGATCTGGACATCGTCCCCTCCTTGGTTAAGTAACAGTTTTATTATTTTATCTCCATACCGATACCCTGCTGCTACCTTAAGCACCTCTTCTGTAATCTGGATATCGTCCCCTCTTCGGTTAAGTAGCAGTGTCATTACTTTATCTCCACAGTTCCAATTCCCTGCTGCTGCCTTAAGCACATCTTCTGTGATCTGGATATCGTCCCCTCCTTGGTCGAGTAGCAGCGCCATTACTTTATGTCCATACCCCCGATTTCCTACTGCTGCCTTAAGCACCTCTTCTGTGATCTGGATATTGTCCCCTCCTCGGTTGAGTAGTAGTGTCATTACTTCATCTCCATACTCTGGATTTCCTGCTGCTGCCTTGAGCATCTCTTCTGTAATCTGGGCATTGTCTCTTTTTAGAACGAGTAAAAGTGTTACTATTTCTTTACCGAATGACTTTGTAATAAGGACTATCTCTTCTTCTAGGATCTGGACACTGTGTTTTGCTCGACTTAATAGATCTTCCATTATCTCTAGTGCCTTTGCGCTTAACCTGCCTTCATCCACGTAAATTGACGCTAGGTTGGCTATGCTGCTTAGCGTATCTAGATGATCCACCCCTTGCACCCGTTTTCTTGTCTGTATTACTTGCAAAAATAAGTCTTCTGCCTTTCCTAATTGGTTTTTTTTCTTGTATATAAACGCCGGGTTCTCCATACATGCTAGCTTGTATGGGTGCTCCTCCGTAGACGGTCCCTCATAGGCCTCTATTATTTCTTGAAACCTCTTTCCTGTCTCTTCATACTCTCCCGCGTCTTGTAAGATTAGTGCTACATTATACAAGCTGGTTATTTTATTCGAAGCTGTCATCGAATACTCCGATACAAGAGTATTGATCTCTGCCAAAGTTTCGTTGGACTCGTCCCAGTTCCAGGCCAGTAGAAAGTCACGCGAGAAGCTTTCCATTGAAGGCAAGGATCCCTGGCGCTCAACATGTCTACTCTCTGTTTGTACGCCCTGCCGAGGAGTAACTGCGATCACGATAACAGCAAAATGGTCCTTGCGTGTTCTAATGATGGTTGGCTTTGAAGCCCCTTGTAGAAGGCAGACGGGGTCACCATTCCGGATGGGCTTTGCCGAGGCCTGGAGAGTCCATCGATCGCCCCATTTCCTCCTATACTCTGATGACCTAGATGTATTCTTAAAATCGATAGTCACGTGCTGTCTGTCATACCGAGCACTGTCACTTTCTACTGAGGACACCTGGCCGAGAATAAAGCCCTTGGTTTTGATTACTGCTATCTCTCTTTCATTCCAAGTCTCTACAGAGATTTCTTTGTAAAGAAGGAATCCAACAAGTCGCAGCAAAAGTTCTTTCCAAGAAACCTGGTAATTAGGTGATAAACCAGCTGCGCTGGGAACTTCAGAGCTCATGCCGAGCAAGGCATAGATCTTGTCGTGGCGCCTAGTAGCCTCGCGGTTATGGTACATATCTATCAGCTCGCCTAAGGAGACTCTGCTTGGCAAACTCATTGCATATCTAGGCCGGAATATTGCTCCCCTTATCAGATAGACTGCTGAACGGATCAGACCCTGTAAGCCTGGATAAGAGGAAGACCCCAATTTGTTGAGGCCTGAGCAAAAGGCGTATCCGTTCATCTCTGCAGAACCACACATGATCAGAACGCTTCGCGCTGCAGCGACTTCCTGAAGTACCTAGATCGACTTTTAGTGCTTTGCGGATATTGTCGAGTATTCTCCCTTACCCAGATGCGCCGAAACCACAGTCGTTCAAGCAGTTTGAGAATTGCTTTCTGGTTCGTTTCTTCTATCAATGAATTCGTAAACTCATCTTCTGCAGCAACACGTATGTCTTCGAACGCTCGATCGCTATTGTCTGCCGCCTCTCCAAGCCAAATGATTACATGGTTTGCTTGACCATAGATCTTCGCCATATACTGAATTTGGTGCGCTTTCTCTTGCTCATTTGCTTGGTCGATGCAAACAGCATCTACCCATATTATTCGTTCGATAGAGTGATTTCGAAGATGTAGCAGCGCCGTGTGAAGGTTTTCCGTGATGTTGAAGCGATGCTCGCCTACAAAAATAGGCACGGTCTTGTTTGGATCGCCCCATACGTAGGATAAAGCTTCGTACAGGTGAGTCTGTTTGCCCGATTCAAAGGTGTAGTCGAAGAGTTGGCATTTGATAACGGCAGTCTCGTCTTTATTTGGCATTAGGCGAAGCAAGCGAGTGCTGTCATGTCCCGGCAGAAGCGAAGAATAGCTGTACGAATCCATAGTCTCTTCAAGCGTAAGTCCGACCAGACCCGATGTGAAATAGTTGGGTGCGGAACAACTAGGGGTGTACGGTTCTTTGTGCGGATCGATAGAGGGTCGTGAGACAAGGTAAAACAGCGGCACTACAAAGTCTAGCAGGGAAAGTTACGGCTGCCGCGATGCTGGCTGCGGCCGAGCCCATCATGGTGGGGCGACATGTTGCCTGTCAGTTTTCACATAACTAAAGCTAGACCTTCTCTACGTGAATCAGTACAAGCCCGCTGAGGCAGAGGAGATATTAAAGCGCGCACTGCAAGGATACGAAGAGACAATTGGTCTGAAGAATACATCGACATTGCGCAGGTCTAAGCTGGTTAATTGTTACACCTCGCGGGAGAGATGGGCTGAATTGGATGGGACTGTAATTCTTTGAATCCTTTATTTTTTTTGGGGCCTGGCTAAAGTGCGTGCCAAGAGCTTCAGGAAAACCGTGCGCTGAGAATTTCCCGAAAGCCAAAAAACCAGAAGCTGCCAACCTTCTTGTCGCAACTAAAGCCCGTCAAAGCCACAGTCCAGTTCTTCGCCCCACTACCGCCCCCAACTGCCTCACTGCCAACGACACCCAACTTCGGCAACCCATGATGCAACTAACATGTGCAGAGGCGTGCAAGCCGAGGAATGCGAGCTCTTTGCTAGAGCTCTTTATTCCACCGCCTGTGTCTGATAGACATGGGACAGACGTTTGCACTATAGTACTTGTCGGCTTCCCCAAACGCCGGGCAACGCGCGGGGGGGGGGTTGTTATGCTGCTAAAGAAGCTGGCCAACCGCCATCATTATGCAGCTACCCCGCGCATGAGCTGCAAGCTCCAAGACGAAGCTATCAAGAGCTATCACGCCCCCCAGCTGCTGGGTGAAGCTGCCAAGCTGCTTATTTATGATAAGCCCGCCCTGCTTTGCCCTGCCTTGATTTGCGTCTCTCTTGCTTAAGAGGTCCTCTTAAGGCCTGAGGTGACTGCTGCGGGATTAAGTACACCCTCTCACCTCTCCATATTTTTCCCGTCTGTCCAATCTCTCTTTCTTTCTGTCTTGCTCCCCTCGGTCGGCTTCCTTTGCTATAGCTTCATTTGGCTGGTTCCACCCCGCTCACAATGCTCGCTCTCTTCCTAGCCATCATGGCCGCCACCTGGCTGATCAACGCCGATGATACCTACCAGCTACACGCTGCCGTGGTGATCAGCCGTACTGGCGAGCGCACTCCCGAGATCCACGGCTCGGAAGTTCGCCAACTAACAGCGCTCGGCGCCCAGCAGCTCTACACCGCCGGTGAAGCCTTCCGGGGCCGCTACATCAATAGCCTGAACGGCGGGAGCACGGCACTGGGATCTGCACCCATTATAGGCCTCTCAGCCAACGTCGTTGACAACGGCCAGACACACGTCCTCACCCCCGACAAGCCATGGCTCGTTGCATCCGCGCAAGCTTTCTTACAGGGCCTGTACCCGCCGTTTACGCTGAACAGGACCGCTGCGCTGATGCTGAACCCGTCGTACATCCTCGCCAATGGCACCTACATGGACTATCCGCTCGACGGATATCAGTACGCGCAGGTGCACACGGCGTCGGATCTGGATCCGGCCAACATTTGGGTTCAGGGCAGCGAGAACTGCCGCAATACTACGCTGTCCGGGATCGAGTACTATGACACGCAGGAGTTTGCGAATACGCGGGCGACTGCGGAGCGGCTGTATCAGGCAGTGGGCTATTCGATGCTGAAGGATGTGCTTACGCAGCCTCAATGGTGAGTATACTGAATTTCTACCAACAAAGGAGACCCCAGTTGCAATTGGTGGACACCTGCTCCTAACCTGGAATCTGAAATTCTAAGACTTGAAGTGCTGTTATTGGGAGATCTGCTATATTTTACGTAGAACTCCTAGACTTACACAAAAGCTAGGGACTACTACAATGCCTACCTAATCTACGACTACCTAAACTACCAATACAGCCACGACCCGTCAACCTTTGCCCTCCTCTCCGACAACATCTCCTTCGCTGGCGCCTACGACCAGCTCCGCTACTACTCAGACCAGCAGCAATGGGCGCTCTTCGGCAACACGACCGCCGACGGCGGCATCCGCGCCATGGCCGGCAAGACGCTCACCGCACGTATCCTAGGTCAATTCCAAGGAATCGTCGCATCAGTCAGGCAGACCCCGAAGCTCTCCCTCCTCTTCACCGAGCACGAGCCCTTTATCTCCTTCTTCGCGCTCGCGGAGCTCGAGTTCCTCAACTCCAACTTCTACGGCCTGCCGGCCTACGGCAGCGCCATGGCCTTCGAACTCTTCAGCATCGGCAACAGCTCCGACTTCCCCGCCACCGAGTCCGACTTCTGGGTACGCTTCCACTTCCACAACGGCACAGATCTCACCAACGACACCACCGCCAGCGCCGCGCTCCAGGCCTTCCCGCTCTTCGGCCGCGGGCCCTCCCAGACCGACATGCCCTGGCTCGACTTCGAGAACATGATGTCGCGCACCATGACTAACCTCGTCATGGACTGGTGCGCGGCGTGTGACTCGCAGATCCTCTTCTGCGACGCTTTCGCCAACGCCAACAACTTCACCGTCTACCTGCGGGGCTCCAGCGGCGGGCACACGCCCCCCGCCGTCGCGGGCGTCATCGGCGCCGCCGTCACCCTCGCCGTGCTGGCGACGATCCTCGCGCTCGCCATGTGGCTCGGCGGCGTGCGCTTCCGCCGCGTGCCGATCAGCCGGAAGAGCGTTCTGGGCGGGTTTAAGGGCGGGTTTAAGGGCGGGGCCAAGATGGCGAGTGATGCGGATTTGGCGCTGCCGAAGAATGGGGCGGCGGTGGGGATTACGAGTGTTGGGGTGGGCGCCGCCGCGGCGCCCGGGGATTTGAAGGAGGGGAAGGAGCGCATTGGGAGCTGGGAGCTGCGGAAGCAGGATCTCGGGAAGGATTTGGGACTTGGGAAAGATCTTGGGGAGGGGCTGAGTCGGCGCGAGAGTTTGGAGGTGGAAGAGGAGGGGGTTAGTCCGTTTGCGAGGCCGGTGAAGCCTGATGAGCGGGTTTAGAAGACGGTGGTGGGGTTGGGAGGGGGAGACTGGAGAAGTGGTGCGGGCGATGAGTATGCGGGGCGGTTTTTCTGCCGTTCTCTCGTGTCATCGATTTGGAGTTCTTGGGAGTTAGGTCGGTGGAGTAAGTATCTGGTCCTTTGTTCTTTTGTTTTTTCTTCTCTTGGCCTCATCCTCGTCAGAGGGCCGGCACTTGGACGGAGCTTTTCAGATCTTTCGCTTCTTACGGCTTGGAATACCCCCGGCAACATCTAGGGCGTCGCTATCTTCTTGGGCTTAACATAGGGGGTTGGATGGCTCTTTTGCGGTTACAAGGTGAATGGGTATGTGGATTGGAATATATCATGAGGGGGGAACAGTATGCTTGTGATGGATGAGTTAGATGACTTGATAGTAGGAGCGCGGTCCGCGTTCGGTGTAACTGATATGTACGCGGAGATAGGATACGGGGTATGGTTTAATCCGATTCATGATAAAGTAAGAGGGCGGAATAACGAAAACCGTGAACGTGATTGTATAAAAGAAAGAGAGTACGGCATGAAAAAAAGTAAGCTCGGGCCCATCAACAAATTGAAACATTCTCCATGTTGCATTCTCCGCTTTCGAGCCATTCAAGCGATTCCCCAAGCATCAGTCCTTCAACATAGCACTCGCCAACCATCTGGAAATAATCACCCTTGAGGCGAAGGAGGACGGGAAACTCGCATCCAGCGATTGCATATATAAGGTCGCCCTGCTTCAGATCGCATCGTGTTGACCCTAAAAAGCCCCTGGAGGTGGTAAATAGGGTTCGGCCAATACCTGGATACTTCATCAAATCATTCCACGGCTCGTGGAACTCGTCTGGATTGTAAGATTTGATCTCCGAGGAGAAAAGACCTCGGAACTCAAGACCCCATATCTGATAACCTGCATTTGCCCTCTGAAGCGTCCTTATGTCGCACATGAGTTGGCTTTGAGTGAACTTGGGCCACCCAAATTTCTGAAATAGCTCCGAATCAAGCTCAACGTCACAAAGCCAAGGCACATCGAATAAAGTAGCTCCCTCAGGCGGTTCATAACGCGTGTTCATGAGGATTGCTCGTAACAAACGCGTCTTAATCGACGTATCCAGAGCATATCCATGCTTACCCCGGCAAGGCTGGACAGCCAGTCGGTCCGATACCTTAGAAGTCACGTCATCCTCTGCATTTTGAGGCGCCCTACCACAGCTATCAACCGTATCCATTCTCCAACCCTTACAAACCAGAATTGTCTTGTCTTCGGAAAATTTATAGTCAATTTTGATATCCCCACTGGTTTCGCAGGTCTCCCAATAGAAGGAATACAGCAGGAAGTTTGATTCAGCCCGAAAATCGGGACACCAAGAAGGTATGGAACCTTTAATGCTAGAATGAGAGAAAGGGAAGTTGAAGGTACCAGCATCCTCAATGATTGCTCTGGCAAGATCACAGAACGTCAGCCCGACAGATAAAGAGTAATCTGGTGTGATTCTTGTCGAGACGGACGAAGGTAGAAGAGCCAGAAGCCCATATACGTGGTCTCTATCATCGGATACCGTTGTTAGAGATCCCATATCAAGCAAACGACTCAAGGTTCCAAAATAATTGGACGCGGCGGATACAGGCCCTCGCCGAGCATCTACATAGAGCATTAGCCTACTTAGCCTATGGGATGCTTTTAAGATTTGACCGCTCAAATCCGGATATGTGTCGGGCCGGATACAATCCAATTGGTTGCCAGCCATTTCATAGAAGGCCGCAAGTAACGCAGCATAGTCCCAGGGGACCCAGACCCTCCCGAGGAATAAGGCCATACACAGTGTACCTATTGCAATTTCCTGGATGATCCATAGCCTTTCCCAATACGGCCGATTCGATATATGGATTAGAGCTGGCGATAGAGCAGTACTAAGCTGTAGAATTCCTGTAGGAGTTAAGTTGTCCATGTCGTGCAGAGTATTCCCACACTCTCTTAAAGCTTGAATGGCACTACGTATACATTTTCCCTCGCTCCCCAGCCAGGCAGTCACTGTGTCGGCGCGGCCGTATATCCGGCCCATGTGCTGTACCTCGTGATTGCGTTCGTTTATATTGGCTTGATCGATACATATGGCGTCTGCCCATAGCTTCAAGCCATTCCTAAATTCAGGTTCACACCGAAGAGATCTGAGGGCCGCCTCTAGGTTCGCGCGGATCGTCACTTCTTTCCCGTTCAAGAGGATGGTTCGGGTATCATCAGGCGACCCCCAGACATAACTTAAAGCGCTATAATCTCCCCAGACGAACCGCAATCGCTCCGGATCATGCTCGTTATCACTTCCATCAAACTTTAAATGCCATTCAAAATGTATTTCGTTGCTGGACTGTCCATTCATTCCACGCCAGTATTCTTCGTATGCAGGAGTGAAAGCGTCCAGCGAGACATACTCCAGAGTGCAGCAGACAGTGTCTTCTGGCATATCCGCGTTAGTCGGGGAGGACAGAGGTTCGTCGGGAGGCGGGAGAAGTGTAAGCACCCGGATCTCGTGCTTTGCAGCTTCGAGCAGTCGATATTCAAATGTGGACGCTGGCTGGGATGAGGAGAGCTGGTTGGTAGCATCTGAGTCCATGTTTATGATAAGTTGAGAATGATCGTAAGGAGCGACAAGGCTGAAGAGCCGTAAAGGTAACCAGCATTGCGGCTGCGATGAGTCTGAAAGTTAGTCCTGAAGTTATTGTGACAACCTGAAGAAGAAATTTAGTCGGGATCAATTTTTAACAAATGGAATAAGAGGGGAATTTGCTATCCCTTACATAGCACGGTGAAATTCGTCCACGTTATCGATAAGGATTAGCCAATAGAATCGATAGGATCAAAGGTGCGTGCTCAGAAATGAGGTCGGTGATATGCAGGCTCGAAAGCGGGCAGCGGCCAGGGCTCCGGGGGACGTCCTTTGGCCTTTCAAGTCGGTGAAACAGGATACTGAGTCAGCGGAACAAAGTCTATATCATTAGAAGTACGATTGGAGGTATGGTTGATGATAATATATTGATTGAATCTATATAGGTGATGCGCGTAATTTTGATTCTGGTGTTCCGCACGGACCACCTACCTTGTGGACGCCACCGTGCTAAGGGATAGTTAGCAGTGAGAAATTCAAAGCCTTTCCTGACGTTGGCTCGCTCAGCCTCGGCTTTAAATGTGAACTGTTCCTTACATGCACCCCAATCTCTTAGTCTTCTCCGTATTATTGATTAATCGTCTTGTATATACATTAGCGCGCTCACGCCACGCCGCCCTCACAAGACAGCGGGTTGAAGTTGTTCACCGTAGTTGCGAGATAGTCAATAACTATGCAAAGAAATAGTGAGTGGTCCAATGGAGAAGGTATGAGGGCATACCAGGCAGTGATAGTAACTAAACACGCGCAGAAACATTCCTGGAAATCACAAGCACACTGTACAGGTGGCCGAAAGAGGCAATTCTAGGCCTAGTTGGAATATTAACCATGGCGCCCACCCCACGCGCCCGGGCTCCCGGGTTAAAGTTGGAGTAGAGTAGGGTGGAGTGGAGTGGAGTGGAGTGGGGTGCTAGCCTTGATAGGCAAGCATCAGTCCTATTTAGGAATGAGCTAAA